>Ga0302320_10003618_pt1 | contig 35744 bp, 24 predicted proteins | sample Bog_T0_3_FD_202130 | JGI IMG/M metagenome (GOLD analysis project Ga0302320, IMG submission 202130) | Peat permafrost microbial communities from Stordalen Mire near Abisko, Sweden - Bog_T0_3 | ecosystem: Environmental > Terrestrial > Soil > Wetlands > Peat | place: Sweden: Abisko, Stordalen Mire...
TACTGGCTCAACGGACAACTGGTCAGCGAGCTGGACGACGACCAGTTGGCGCGCATCCGCAACAAGGAGATCGGTTTCGTCTTTCAGACCTTCAACCTGCTGGCGCGGGCTACCTCGCTGCACAATGTCGAACTTCCCCTCATCTATAACGGCACGCCCTCCGCGGCGCGGCTGGCGCGGGCCAAGGAATCGCTGACCGACGTGGGCCTCGAATCGCGCATGAATCACAAGCCCAACGAGCTGTCCGGAGGCCAGCGCCAGCGCGTGGCCATTGCCCGAGCGCTGGTCAACCGGCCCTCGATCATTCTGGCCGACGAGCCCACCGGCAACCTGGACTCCAAGACCGGCCTCGAAATCATGGCCCTGTTCGACACCCTGCACGCCAACGGCAACACCATTGTGCTGGTCACCCACGAGCCCGACATCGCCGAATACGCCCATCGCGTGGTCCATATTCGCGACGGCGAAATCTTCTCCGACGAGCCCTCCAAGCGCTTCCGCTAGAGCCTTGGCCAGCGAGCCGGGAATCCCCCTTCTGCTTTCCTCCGGACCGGAGAGACATTGCGTCTCTCCGGTTCATGTTTTTGATGCCTCTGCCGATGAAAACTTTGTTGGCCTTGTAGACCTTCTTGGGGCCACGGAGGCGAGGCACGTTGAAACCCATGCAGAGCGCCGCTCCCATCCAGTTTCCGCCTTACGTCTCCGGCCTGACCCTGGTAGAGGTGGAAGCGCCCCCCGCCGTGCAACTGGTGGGCGTCAGCGCCGCATGGCGCAAGTTGTTGATGCAGGCTGAGATGGCCGCCCCGCATGTGCAGTTGGCCACCATTGAGGGGGAGCACGGCTCCGGCAAGCATACCCTGGCCCGTTATCTTTTCAGCCGGTCCCCGCTGGCCGGGGGCCTGTTCCAGCGCCGCGACGCGCGGGAATGGCTGGTCACCGACGCCGACCCGGCTACCTTGGCCGGCTGCACCTACCTAGATCGCGTGGACCTGCTGGCTCCTCCCGGCCAGGGCCTGCTGCTGGGCGTGCTCAAGGCCCTCCAGGATCGCGCCCCGGGGCGCGCCGTGGTGCTGGCCTCGTCGCAGACCTCGCTGCGCCAGATGGCCGCCCAGGGCCAACTGCTGCCCGACCTCGCCTTCCGCCTCACCGCCGTCCGCTTTGCCATTCCCCCGCTGCGCCAGCGCCGCGAAGACATTGCCGTGCTCGCCCAGTCCCTGCTGGACCGCATCTGCGCCCGCTATCAGCAGCGCCCCGTCGTCCTCGGCCCCGGCACGCTGGCCCGCCTGTTGCAGCACAACTGGCCGGGCAACGTACGCGAGCTGGCCTCGGTGCTTGAAACTGCCCTGCTCGAGGCTGTCAACGGCATCATCCGGCCCGACGACCTGGCCCTGCCCAACGGCATCGCCGAACATGCCCAGGCGCAACCCCTTCCGACAAGCGACGAACTGTGCCTCGATGCGGTCATCCGCCACCACGTCCAATATGTGCTGGACCTGAACCGCGGCAACAAACTGCGCGCCGCCCGTCAGCTCCGCATCAGCCGCTCCACCCTCTACCGCATCCTGGGCAACGAAACCATCCTGAGCCGCTGAAGAGGGCGGTCAGAAGGGGCGGCCAGATCAGGGTCGTTCAGATCCACGATATGCCCCGAATACCGGCAACATCGGCAAGCCCCTCGGAGCCGAGTCGAGCCACCATCCCCCAGGCCGCAGCCCTGTCCCCAATTCCCGAGTCCCTAATCCCTAATCCCTAGTCCCTAGTCCCTAATCCCTAATCCCTGTCCCCTGCCTTTTGCTCTACACTCGACGAGAAGGTGAATTCACCCCTTGATTTCACTCCAAGGACTCGCTCCCTGATGAAGATCCGTCTCTCCGCCCTGGCCCTTGCCGCATTTCTGCTGCCCGCGTTCCTTCCCCAAACCCGTGCCCAGGCTCCCACCGCCGCTCCCGCCCCCGTCGAAGACCGCCGCAAGGCTCTCAATGCGCTCTTTGAGGAGTACTGGCAAGCCAACCTCGAACACTCCCCGGAATTTGCCTCCATGCTAGGCGACAAGCGCTACAACGATCGCATCTCCGACTACTCGGTAAAGGCCCAGAACCAGTGGCTGGCCCAGGAGCTGAACTACCTGCTGCGCCTGGCGGCCATTGACCCGGCCGGCCTCACCGACCAGGAGAAAATCAGCCGCGACCTGCTGCTGCGCCAGTTTGCCGAAGACCAGGAGGCGGCGCATTTCAAGGAGTGGGAGTTGCCCATCAGCCAGATGGACGGCATCCACACCACCTACCCGCAACTGGTGGCCGAGCTGAGCTTCACTTCCGTCAAGGACTACGACGACTGGATCGCCCGCCTGCACGCCGTCCCCAAGGCCTTCGACCAAGCCACCGCCAATATGTCCATCGGCATGGACGACCATCGCGTCCCGCCCAAATATCTCCTTGTCAAGGCGCTGGAGCAGGTCAAGGACCTGGCCACCCAGAAGCCCGAGGACTCGCCCTTCGCCATGCCGCTCAAGAGCTTCCCGGCCTCCATCAAGCCCGCCGAGCAGGAACGCATCAAGGCCGAACTGCTCGACGCCATCGCCAAGGAAGTCCAGCCGGCTTATCTGCGTTTTGCCCGCTTCCTCGAGGTGAGCTACATCCCCGCCGGCCGCGAGTTGCCGGGCATCTCCGCGCTGCCCGATGGAGCCAAGTATTACGAATTCCTGATTCGCCGCACCACCACCACCGATCTGACCGCCGAGCGCATTCACCAGATCGGCCTCGACGAGGTCCAGCGCGACGAGACGGAGATGCAGGCCATTGCGCAGAAGCTCGGATTTGCGGACTTCAAGACCTTCCGCGCCAGCCTGAAAACCAACCCCAAATTGCGTCCGGCCTCGGGCGAGGCTCTGCTGGCTGCCTATCGCGGCTACCTGACGCCGATGCAGGCCCGCCTGCCGCAGCTCTTCGGGCGCCTGCCCAAGGCGGCCTTTGAGGTTGCCGCAGTCCCGGAATTCCTTGAAAAGACCTCGGCGGCAGCCTATTACGAACCCGGAGCACCCGACGGAAGCCGCCCCGGCCGCATCCGCATCGACACCTGGAACGCCACCGACCGCAACCTCTTTGAAGTGGAGGACACGGCCTACCACGAAGGCCTTCCCGGCCATCATCTGCAAATCTCCATCGCCGAGGAACTGGACAACGTTCCCACCTTCCGCAAATACGAGTTCTATACCGCGTATGCCGAAGGCTGGGGCCTCTATTCCGAGCGCCTCGGCAAGGACCTCGGCCTCTACCAGGACCCGTACTCCGACTACGGCCGCCTGGAAGGCGACATCCTGCGCGCCGTCCGCCTGGTGGTCGATACCGGCGTCCACTCCCAGCACTGGACCCGCCAGCAAATGGTTGACTATTTCCACGACCACTCCGCCACCTCCGAAACCGAGGTCCAGTCCGAGGTGGACCGCTACGTCGCCTGGCCCAGCCAGGCCCTGGCCTACAAGATCGGCCAGTTGAAGATACTCGAGTTGCGAGACCGGGCGAAAAAAGCCCTGGGCGACAAGTTCGACCTGCGCGCCTTCCACGACCAGGTGCTGGACTCCGGCGCCCTGCCCCTCGACGTGCTCTCGGACCGCATCGACGCCTGGATCGCGAGTTCGACTGCGGCTTCGCCCGCCAGCCCGCGGGCCGCCCGCTAAAACGCTTTCGGAATTGCCGCGAGACAAATCCTGACTTTCAAGTGAAAACGCTCTGGAACAACTCAATGGGACTTCCAGATCAGGCAGCCCGCTTCCCAAGCGGGCTGCCTTGCTTTTTTGGATTCCGGCTCCTTCCCCCTTTCTCAGCTCCCTTCTCCTGCTTTTTGGCGCCATAGCGAAACCAGCGGCGATGGTTCCCGAAACCACAGAGGTCAAGTCGAAGCAACCATCCGAGAGCGGTGACCCCGCACAAGAATCAATACGATACAGTAACTCCGGATTCGCACTACCCCGGCTGCCATTCGCCAAAAATTAATGAAAATCTCATAGCCCTTTATTAATGCCCGCTCAAAATCATCTTGAGATTTCTCTCCTATGAGTCTCCCGTTCGGCTCCAAGCAACTCCTGCCCGGCGCCAGACGTTTTCGTTTGCACGGGAATAGGGAGCGCTTGCCTGTTAAGGCCCGTGTCTCCCATCACTCCGCACGCCGGCAGTTCATTCCGGATGCATCCATTTATGAAAGGTCATTTCATGATTCGAGGCCATTTCTCTCGCAGTCTTGTGTTGTTTGCCCTGTTCGCCACGGCGAGTGCCTTCGCTCAAGGTCCGGCCGCCGGTGATACGGCGGACACAACCCCGCCGCCCAAGATCACCCGCACCGATACCGTCGTGGTGTCCGCGGTTGGTGAATTTCGCGACGAGCAGACGCTGCCCTCGCTTGCGCTGATCGAGGAGACGCCGGGCACCAGCCCCATCAAGAGCCTGGGCCAGTTGCCCAGCGTAAACTTCCAGGCCGCGGATCCCTACGGTTCCTACGAATGGGCGGTGCGCATCTCGGTGCGCGGATTCAATCAGAATCAGCTCGGCTTCACGCTCGACGACATTCCGCTCGGCGATATGTCCTATGGCAACTGGAACGGGCTGCACATCAGCCGCGCCGTAATCGACGAAAACATGAGCCGCATCGTCATGTCGCAGGGCACCGGCGCTCTGGAGACGGCCTCGACCAGCAACCTCGGCGGCACCATCCAGTTCTTCTCGGTCGATCCGGACGACAAGCGCGGTTTCTCGGTGACGCAGAGCGCGGGCAGCTTTGATGCCTACCGCACCTTTTTCCGCTTGGACTCCGGCCTGATGGGCCACACCAAGCTCTACCTGTCGGGCGCCTATAACCTGTCCGACAAGTGGCGCGGCCACGGCGATACCGGCCAGAACTACTGGCAGGGCAACGGCAAGCTGGTTCACTACGTCGGCAACAACGGCGTGCTCACGGTTTACGCGGACTACTCGAACCGCCAGGAAGTCGACTACCAGGACGTGAACAAGGTTTGGACCCAGACGCTCGGCTACAACTGGGATAACTACGGCAACTGGGCCAACTCCATCCAGGCCGCCTGGGCCTGCGACGGCGTCGGAACCTATCCCGGCGCGGTAGCCAACCTCTCTTCCAGCCAGGACCCTTGCGATGCGGGTTACTATGCCGGCGCCGGTCTGCGCAAGGACTTCCTGACCTACATCGGCTATAAGCAGGCTCTGACGGACCACCTCACCCTGAAGGCCACTGCCTACGGCCACGACAACGACGGCCGCGGCCTGTGGTTCACGCCGTATCTGGCCACCTACGACAACATCGAAAACCCGACGGCAATTGTCTCGCCGATCTCGCTGCGCACTTCCGAGTACAGCATCATGCGCGGCGGCGTGCTGACCTCTCTCTCTTACGAGACTGCCAAGAACAAGCTCGAAGGCGGCTTCTGGTACGAGCACGAAGGGTTTGACCAGGCTCGCCGCTTCTACGCCACTTCGGAGACCTCTCCGCTGCACTCGGTGTACTCGTTCCCGAGCAACCCGTTCCTGACTCAGTGGGAATACATCTTCAACAACAACGTCTACCACTTCCACCTGCAGGACGTTTTGAAGGTCAACGACAAGCTGACCCTGGCCGCCGGCTTCAAGACCGCCGAGCAGAATACCAACGGCAATCTGTCCGCCGCTTTCAAGAACACTTGGTACTACGCCGCTAAAGGCGCGGCGAACTATGCCCAGGGCGATCTGACCAGCGGCAAGCCCTTCCTGCCGCAATTCGGCGTCAACTATAAGCTCGACAAGCAGAGCGAAATCTTCGCCGACGTTGCCTACAACGTCCGCTCGTTCATCGCCTCCGGCCCGAGCTATCCTTCGCCTTGGGATACCAACCAGTCCGGCTTCAACTACGTGAAGAGCTCGGTGAATCCGGAAACTTCCTGGACCGAGGAAGGCGGCTATCGCTACAACGGCAAGATCGCCTCCGCCCAGGCCAGCTTCTTCCACGTGAACTTCTCCAACCGCCTGCTCTTCTTCTCCAACGGCTCTGGCATTCAGGGCAACGCCAGCACCCTCAACAACCAGGGCAGCGTCACCACCAACGGCATTGACGGTTCAGTCAGCATCCACATCACGCCCGAGCTGATTCTTTACAACGCCGCCACCTGGAACCGCTCCACCAACGACGATGAACTCAACATCACTGGAACCTGCCCGTCTTCCATGTCGCTCTGGAACAATTCGGGCGTCTGCGCTTCCATCAAGGGAAAAATCGCCGTTGATACGCCAGAGGGCATGTACAAAAGCTCGTTGGAATACCACAAGGCCGGCTTCTTTGCTCACCTGGGATCGGACTACATGTCGACCCGCTATTTCACTTATTCCAACGACGGCGGTGTCGGCGGACGGTTCCTGGCCGACTTTGGCCTGGGCTACGGCCGCGAGCAGTTGGGCGCGTTTAAGAATCTGAAGGCCCAATTGAACGTCTCCAATCTGCTCAACTCGCAGTATTACGCCTCCATCGGCACCAACGGCTTTATTGCCAGCGATCCGCTCTCGGTGGACAACAACACCCTGCAGGTAGGCGCGCCGCGCTCCATCAGCGGAACGCTCTCCGCGCGATTCTAAAACCCGCAGGCAATCACTTGAACTGCCGGAGGGCGCGGAGCATTCCGCGCCCTCCGGCTTTTTTTGATCAGGATTCATCCTCGATTTGACCGCCAACGCCTCCGCCCAGGGAGGCAAATCAAGGGGGATGCGAGTATTCTTGAAACTTGTACCACCACCCCCATTCAAGACAAGGAACAAAAATGGCGGAGATAGCCGTTGAGGCCACCGAAGTACCTGCGCAGTTGCCCCACGTTCGCGTAGCCGTTCTGGGCGCCGGCAAGATGGGCGGCATCCTGCTCCAGGCCTTCCTGAAGCAGAACCTGTTCGCGCCCGATCAGATCCACGCCACCGTGGGTCACGCCGAGCGGGCCATCGCCCTCAGCACCCAATGGGGCGTGGACGTGAGCACCGACAACCTGGAGGCGGCTCGCCAGTCCGACCTCATCCTGCTGGGCGTCAAGCCCTTCCAGGTGCCCGACCTGATCGAGGAGATTCGACCGGCGCTGACCGCCAAAAAGACCCTGATCTCCTTTGCGGCCTCGGTCAAGACGCGCGCCATCGAAGATGCCACCGGCCTGGAAATCGCCGTCATTCGCGCCATGCCCAACACCCCCTCGGCGCTGGGCGCCGGCGCCGCCGCCCTGTGCCGCGGACGCTTCGTTTCCCCGCAGCAGATGGAGCTGGCGCAGCGCATCTTCGAGACCGTGGGCCGCACCGTCACCGTCGACGAGAAGCACATGGACGCCGTCACCGGCCTCTCGGCCTCCGGACCGGCCTACATCTACATCATCATCGAAGCCCTGGCCGAGGCCGGCGTGAAGGTGGGCCTGTCCCGCGACGTGGCCACCCAGTTGGCCGCCCAAACCACCTTCGGCGCCGCCAAAATGGTGCTCGAAACCGGCTATCACCCCGCCCTGCTCAAGGATGCTGTCACCACTCCCGCCGGTTGCACCATCGACGGCATTCTGGAACTCGAAGAAGGCGGCCTGCGTGTCACCCTGATCAAGGCCGTGATGCGGGCCACCGAGCGGGCCAAACAACTCGCCGCCGGCTAAGCGGATGGGTGTTCCCCAGGTCTCGGAAGCGAGGCCTGGGATGCCCAAAAGCCATGTCGCGCGGTAGGATTGCTGGGTGAGGGGGAGCGATGAATGCGATCGAAGGAGCGAGAAGAATGCGGGTCGCGGGGCGATGGGCGATTCTCATCCCTTTCGGCGGGTTTGCGCTGTTCCTGTGCCTGGCTCTGGTCTCGTCCCTTCTCCGCATCGGCGTATGGGACGGCCGGGAGTTGTTGCACCTGATCCCGCTGCTCCTCCTCGCTGCGGGCCCAGGCGCCGTTCTCTGGCTGGCCGGCTGGATTCTCGAAGGCTTTGTTCGAGACACCCACTAGACGTTCCGCAATCCTCGCGCCCTTTGCGAGTCAGCAAAAGGTAGCCTTTTCTTGAGGAACAGGCCACCTCAGAGCAATGGTCCCGGGGTAAAGCAATTGTGGAACCGCTGGTACGATCCCTTGAAAGCAGCAGCCCGAGATTGACCATCCAACGTCCAACCTGGCTCCCCTCTTACCTGCCGGAACTGCAAGGCCTGCGCGGCCTGGCGATTCTGGGCGTGGTCCTCTATCACTGCCATCCGCGCCTCGAAGGCACCTGGATGCACTACGGCAGCCTGTGGGGATGGTCGGGCGTGATCATCTTCTTTGCCTTGAGCGGGTTTCTCATCACTTCCACCCTGCTCGAGACGCGCGACAAGCCCCATTTCCTGCACAAATTCCACGCCCGCAGAGCGCTGCGCATCTGGCCGGTGTATGCGCTGGTGCTGGCGGTCTGCTACCAGCAGTCGCGCTGGTTCATCGGCCCGCCGCCGTTTGAAGCCATCAAGGCCGCGCCCTGGCTGGCCTACATCTTCTTCGTCCAGAACCTCTTTCACATCACCCTGCCGCCGGCCATCGGACCCACCTGGGCGCTGGCCATCGAGGAGCAGTATTACTTCTTTTGGGCGCCCGCGGTGCGCGTCCTGCGCCGGCCCTGGATATTGGCCGTCCTTCTGACTCTGGCGCTGATCGCTTCGCCTCTGCTGCGCCATCTCCACTACTCCTGGCTCACCCCCACCCACACGCTGATCCACCTGGACGGCATCGCTCTGGGCAGTTTGCTGGCCCTGGGGCTTTACACGCTCCCGCTGAGCCGTCGCGTCTGGCTCGGGATGGGCCTCGCAGGCCTGGTTCTGGGCATTGGGGCCGCGGCCACGGTGGCCGCCGGAACCGCCTTTCTCGATTCGGCGCTGGCCGTCTCGTTTGCCGGCGCGGTGCTGGCCGCGATCGCCTCCACCGGCGCCCACAACCCGCTCAACGCCGCGCTCCGGAGGGGTCCGCTGGCTTTCTATGGCCGCATCAGCTACGGCCTCTACATGACCCACATCATGGTCTTCATCTTCTTTGGCTGGTTCGACCTGCGCATGGACCACTACGGCATTCCCGGCAACCTCGCCGTAGTCGCTTTCCGGCTCGCTGCCACCACCATCCTGGCTACCGCCCTGTGGTACGGCTTCGAGTCCCAAATCCTCAAGCTGAAGCGCAATTTTTAGAGCGAAACCAGAGTAAGCGCGCCTTGGCAAAGAGTGCGCAAGGCGGCCATTTTTTAAAGAAAGAGCGACTCGACGTCGTGCTTCCCGGGCTTAAGTGATTCTGCCTCGGAACACAGCTTGCGCGGTTCTCCTCAAGCCTTTCCCGGGCATACCAGTGCAAGCGCAGGCAACCTTGCACCTGTACGCGCCCTTTATAATGAGAAAACACGGGCATGGGACAAGCCTGGGAGCATTACGCCCGTTCATTGCAGCCAAACATCGCGGTGCTTCATTGTTATGCAAGTTATAGCGGTTCCACGCAGAGCATGTGAATTGTGGAACCGCCCGGGTCCGGACTGAGAGAGCTGGCGCTTCCCCCCATCCGGCCAACGTCTTGTCAAAAAACAGCCTGCCATTCACTGCCAGAGTTGAGGGATATCCATGTCCGACAGCAGCATCGCCAAGCCATCGATATTTTCCCCGCTTTCTCTCAGACGAATCACCACCTCGGGAAGCTACATCCCGGAAATCGACGGACTCCGCTTTATCGCAATTCTGTCCGTGATTCTCTATCACGTCCCCATCCAGATTGCGCTTCGCTCCACGGATCAGGAGGCCAGCAATCCATTCTGGTACTTGATTTCGCACGGCAATCGTGGAGTGCAACTGTTCTTTCTGATTAGCGGCTTCATCCTGGGGATGCCCTTCGCGGCCCACCTGTTAAGAGCGAAAAAGGCCGTCCGTCTGCGCCAGTATTTCATGCGCCGACTGACACGGCTTGAACCTCCTTACATATTGGCCATGCTATTTCGTATCGCCCTGCTGCTGACGGTCATGCACAAGCCGCTGGGCATGGTGCTGTCGCATGGAGCCGCGAGCTTGGTTTATATGCACAGCCTCGTCTTCGGCGACATGAGCACCGTTAACCCTCCGGCGTGGTCGCTCGAGGTGGAGATTCAGTTCTATATCATGGCGCCGCTGCTGGCATTGACCTTCTTCAAGCTGCGACCCGCGTGGTTCCGGAGGCTCCTCGGGCTGGCGTTCATCGTTGCCGCCGGAATTCTGCAGCTTTATTTCTTGGCTGACCAGGGACCCTCCAGAGTAACCCTTAGCATAGTCAATTACATGCAGTACTTCTTTGCGGGTTTCCTGTTGTGCGACCTGTACCTGACCGACTGGGATCGCATCCCCACACATTGGCTGTGGGATGTGGTTTCAATTGGCGCCTGGTGCTGGATCTTCGAGGCCTACGGCCCGCTGGTCCACGTCCTGCTCCCGGTTGTCGCGCTGATTGCCTATATTGGCGCATTCAAGGGCCTGCTGCTGCCCAGATTCTTCCGCTTGACCTGGGTCAGCCTCATCGGAGGCATGTGCTATAGCCTCTATTTAACCCACAACCTCGCCATTACAGCGGTCGACACGGCACTGCACCATCGACTGGCCTCGCCGTCGATCCTGCCCTGGGTCAAGCCCCTGGTGGCTTACGCCGCAACGGTCCCTGCCGTATTCGCGGTTGGACTGCTGCTCTTTGTATTGGTGGAGCGTCCATGCATGGATAAAAACTGGCCGACAAAGCTGTGGCGCTGGCTGCACCGGGAAAAGAAGGCCAATTTGGCGGTCGAGACACCTTAGAGGAGGCCTCTTGGGCCCCGATTCCTGCGGGTACCGAAGAGGCCTGGACCGCCGCTCCGCCGGGACAACCGCGCACTCCTGCCCCTCGGCCTGGGGTCCGGTGCGGGGTGCCGGTACGGCTTCGAGTCCCAGATCCTCAAACTCAAGCGGTATTTTTGACACCAGCCCTTCGAAAAGATGCAGAATTGGAGCAACCCCAATTCCGCAATTCCGAAGGGATATTGTGCTCCGTTCGCTCCGCTTCATCGCTCTCTTCTTTCTAGGCGGTTTGCTGATTCCATCCAGTGGCGCACAGGCCCCCGCGGCCGGCGAGCCGGCTGCCGTTCTGCACACCACCACGAGCCTGGTGCTGGTGGATGTGGTGGCCACCGAGCACGGCAACGCCATTCATGGTCTCAACCAGGGGCAGTTTCACATCTTCGAGGCCGGGCGCGAGCAGACCATCTCTTCCTTCGACGAACATCGCCCGGAAGCCGCGCCCGCCGCCGCCAGTCCTGCCGCGCCCCCTCTGCCGCCCCACGTCTACAGCAACGTCCCGGTATACGCCGAGGCCGGTGCCATCAACGTTCTGTTGCTGGACGGACTGAACACCCCGGCCGCCGACCAGATGGAAGTGCGCCGCCAGATGATCCAATACCTGGGCAAGATTCCGCCGGGAACTTCGCTGGCCGTCTTTACGCTTGCCTCGCGGCTGCGGCTGGTGCAGGGATTCACCACCAACGTCGCCGAACTGGCCAAGGCCATGCAGAATCCCAAGGCCGGCGTTCAGCCCTCCGTGGTGCTCAACCCGCAAAACGATACGGTTCTTGACAGCATGAACGCCACCGCGGCCAATACGCCGTGGCTGTCTCCGGAAGCTCTCTCCGCCATGCTGCAGTTTCAGGCCGATCTGACCGCTTTCCAGGTGGACATGCGGGTCGGGATGACCATCGAGGCGCTGCAGCAGTTGGCCCGCTACCTGAGCGCCATCCCCGGACGCAAGAACCTGATCTGGTTCTCCGGCTCGTTCCCCATTGCGCTCGATCCCGACGACTCGCTGCGCAGCCCGTTCCAGGCCATGCGCAGCTACACCGAACAGATGAAGCAGGCCGCCGAACTGCTGTCGGCCGCGCGCGTGGCCGTCTATCCGGTGGATGCGCGCGGCCTTATGACCTTTCCTTCTTCCGACGCTTCCTACGCCGGTGCCCCGGCCTTGCAAAGCAGCGGAACGCGAACCCAGGGCATCAAGAACGCCGCCGTCGGCTCCGCTACCAACGTGGGCCGGGACAACAGGAACTTTCTGCAGGAGGTCCAGACCTCGCAGGCGGGGATGGAACAGATTGCCGCCGAGACCGGCGGAAAGGCGTTCATCAACACCAACGGGCTCAAGGAGGCCGTCGGACACGCCGTCGAAAACGGCTCCAGCTACTACACCGTCGGCTATGTTCCCGGTGCCAAGGACTTCGATGGGCAGTACCACAAGCTCCAGGTCCGCCTGGACAACTGCGACTGCCAGCTCGCCTACCGGCAGGGGTTCTACGCAGACCCGCCAGACAAGCCCTCCAATCGGCTGCCCGGATCGGTCAGCCCCATCGTCCCCGCGACCTTGCACGGCGCGCCGCCCTCCACCCAGATTCTGTTTCAGGCCCAGGTGTTGCCCGCCTCCAACCCGCTTTTCCAAGGCGTCAAGCTCCCGGATGGCCCCGCCGGAAAGATGGCCGAAAGCCTCAAGAAGCCGGCGCAGCGTTACCTGGTGGACCTGACCGTGGATGCGCACGGTCTGGCCTTCGACACCCTGCCGGATGGAGCCCATCAGGCCCAGATGGAGTTCGCGCTGGTGGCCTACGACGCCGAGGGCAGCCGTGTGAACTACCTGGATCGCGTCTACGCCATGAAGATAGTGCCCGATCAATTCGAGCGAACCTTGGCCCGTGGCATCCACGTGCGACTGGCGCTCGACTTGCCCCCCGGCCAGGGCTTCCTGCGCATCGCGCTCCACGATCTCAGCGTCGACCGGGCCGGTTCGCTCGAAATTCCGCTGACGGTTGCGCCCAAGTAGCGGCAGCCGCGCACCGGCGGCTCTCTCCCTCCGGTGCTCGGGTGCGCCGCTGCCCGGGGTGATCGGGTTCTCGGGCGCCCCATCCTCTTCGCGTTCTTTGCGAAAAGATGGGCGCCCTCCGGCCTCAACCGCCCGCGCTCCTTGCCCAGCCTCCCATTCCCCTACAGCGGTTCCACAATCGCTGTACCCAGAAGCCACAGCCCTCAAGTGCCCTTTTCATCAAGAAAAAGGCACCCTTCGCAGCCCCCCAAACGGCATGGGAATTGTGGAACCGCTCTAACGTGGCCAGCGCCCGACAATCACGAACAGGGCCAGCAGGAACAGCGAAACCGCGGGAGCCGCCGAATCCTCGCGGCGTATGTGGTAAATGCCGGCCAGAACCATGATCAGCGCCAGCCCCCCCGCCGCCAGACGCACCAGCAGATGAGCTTCCCCCAGCACGCCCGGCGTGAGAGCGCCCGGAGTGACCACGCCCAGCGCGCCGGCAATCTCCGCCAGGCCGATCAAAGCCGCGAGACCTCGCGTAACTCCGGCCGGGAGTCCAGCCGAGCGCGCCTCCACGGTATCCACGACAAATTCGTAGGCAAAAAGTTTGCTAGCCCCGGTAAACAGGAAGATCGCAGCCAGCAGAATCTGTGCAATCCAAAGCAGACTGTTCATCGCCCTGCCTCCCTTGCCCCGCCTCACTTGCCCCGCTTCCCTGAATCGTTCCCCGGCTGGCGGCCGCAGGCCCTCGCGCCTTCCGTGGCAGTTCCCGATTGAAGCGCGGAACCCAAGTGAATGTCAAGATCGCTTCGGGGCATCGCCCGAAACCAAGACATGCCACCATGGGCTGGGCCTATAAGTCCCACCAGCTGAACCGGCGTCTCACCGCGTTGTGACTTCAATCACCCTGGGCCGCTGCCGCGGGCTGCTAGGCTTTTATCTGTCACCGGAAGTCCCCCCTTGCGAGGTTGAAGATGAGCGAAGCAACAAGCAAAGGCCCCCTGAGCCCGGAGTTGCTGGCCAAGATGGACGCCTATTGGCGTGCCGCCAACTACCTCTCCGTTGGCCAGATCTATCTGAAAGACAACCCGCTCCTGGAGCGGCCGCTGACCCTGGACGACGTGAAGCCGCGCCTGCTGGGCCACTGGGGCACGACCCCGGGGCTCAATTTCCTCTACGTCCACTGGAATCGCCTGATCCGCGAGCGCGACTTGAACATGCTCTACATCATCGGCCCAGGCCACGGCGGGCCGGGACTGGTGGCCAACACCTATCTCGAAGGCTCCTACAGCGAGATCTATCCCCACATTGAGCAGAACCGCGACGGCATCAAGCGGCTCTTCCGCCAGTTCAGTTGGCCCTATGGCATTCCCAGCCACGTGGCGCCGGAGACGCCGGGCTCCATCCACGAAGGCGGCGAACTGGGCTATTCGCTGGTCCACGCCTACGGAGCGGCCTTCGACAATCCCGACCTGATTGTGGCCTGCGTGGTGGGCGACGGCGAGGCCGAAACCGGCCCCCTGGCCACCAGTTGGCACTCCAATAAGTTCCTCAACCCCGCCACCGACGGCGCGGTGCTGCCCATCCTGCACCTCAACGGCTACAAGATCGCCAACCCGACAGTGCTCGCGCGCATTCCCCACGCTGAACTGGAAAGCCTGATGCGCGGCTACGGCTATGAGCCCTTCACTTTGGAGGGAGACGACCCGGCCGTGATGCACCAGCAGGCCGCGGCGGTCTTCGACACCATGCTGGACCGCATCGCCGCCATCCAGAAAGCCGCCCGCGAGACCACCGGCCCCATCGAGCGCCCCGCCTGGCCCATGCTCATCCTGCGCACCCCCAAGGGCTGGACCGGCCCCAAGTTCGTCGATGGCAAGCCGGTCGAGGGCACCTGGCGCGCGCATCAAGTTCCCTTCGCCGAGCTGCGCGAGAAGCCCGAACACATGCGCCTCCTCGAAGAATGGATGCGCAGCTACAAGCCCGAGGAGCTGTTTGACGAAAAGGGCGCATTCCGCGCCGACCTGGCCGAGATCGCCCCCAAGGGCCGCCGCCGCATGGGCATGAACGCCCACGCCAACGGCGGCCTGCTGCTTCAGCCTTTGAAGATGCCCAACTTCCGCGATTTCGCGGTCAAAATCGAAGGCCGAGGCAAAACCGACGTCGAGTCCATGCGCATCCTCGGCCAGTTGCTCCATGGCGTCATGGAGAACAGCAAAGCGCAGAGGAACTTCCGCGTCTTCGGCCCGGATGAAACCGCCTCCAACCGCATCGGCGACGTGATTACCGGCACCGGCAAAGCCTGGATGGGCAAAACCCTGCCGGTGGACGAGAACCTTTCGCAGACCGGCCGGGTGATGGAAGTGCTCAGCGAGCACATGTGCCAGGGGTGGCTGGAAGGCTACCTGCTCACCGGCCGGCACGGCTTCTTCTCCTGCTACGAGGCCTTCATTCACATCATCGATTCCATGGTCAATCAGCACGCCAAGTGGCTTAAAATCACGCGGCAGATTCCCTGGCGCAAACCCATCGCCTCGCTCAACTACCTGCTCACCTCGCTGGTCTGGCGCCAGGACCACAACGGCTTCTCGCACCAGGACCCCGGCTTCATCGACCACCTGGTCAACAAGAAGGCCGACGTGGTGCGCGTCTACCTGCCCCCCGACGCCAACACGCTGCTCTCCGTGGCCGACCACTGCCTGCGCAGCAAGAACTACATCAACCTGATCGTCGCCGGCAAGCAGCCCGCCCCGCAGTGGCTCTCCATCGACGAGGCGGTCGCTCACTGCACGGTCGGCCTCGGCGTATGGAAGTGGGCCTCGAACGACGAAGGCTCGCCCGATGTGGTGATGGCCTGCTCGGGCGATGTGCCCACGCTCGAAACCCTTGCCGCCGTCAGCCTGCTCCGCATCCTGGCGCCCGACCTCAAAATCCGCGTCGTCAACGTGGTGGACCTGATGGCGCTCCAGCCCCAGTCGGAACATCCGCACGGGCTTCCGGACGAGGACTACGACCAGCTCTTCCCGCCCAGGACGCCGGCGGTCTTCGCCTTCCACGGCTATCCCTGGCTGATCCACCGGCTCACCTACCGGCGTCACAACCACGACCATCTGCACGTGCGCGGCTACAAGGAAGAGGGCACCACGACCACCCCCTTCGACATGTGTGTGCTCAATAACATCGACCGCTTCCAACTTGCTCTGGACGCTATCCGGCGCGTGCCGCGAATGGCCGCGCAGGCCGATGCGGCCGAGCAATGGTACTCCGAGGCCATCCAGCGCCACAAGCTATATGTGTCCGAAAACGGCGACGACCTGCCCGAAATCAGGGACTGGCGCTGGCCGCAAAGCTAATCGGCCAACAAACTGGGTGCCCCAGGTCCGGATTTTCGGACCTGGGATCGTAGGATGATAATAGTGAATGATCCTTGGAGAACACAATGAAGTTGGGAAAAGGAATGTACAATTCGCTGCCTATTACAATCCTTGTTGTGGTCTGCACCTTCGGCACGAACGCTCAAGAGTCACCCCAAAAACCCTCCGGCGAAAGCCAAATTGTTCGTCTGCAACCAATGACAGAAAATAAGGCAACTGAGTGGACTGAAATCGTTGCACATACACGAGCAGCGGTAGTGTTCATAGAAACTGATGAGGGTTTGGCTAGTGGGTTCATAATCAAGTCTGATGGGATCATAGTTACAAATCACCATGTTGTGGCCAATGCTAAATCAATGGCGGTCAAACTTCCATCGGGAGAGGTGTACAAGAATGTTTATCTCCTAAGTTCGGACTCCGACAAGGATCTTGCATTCCTCAAGATTGAAGCGGTTGATCTTCCAACAATACCGCTGGGGAACTCAAACGATGTGCAAGTAGGAGAGGAGGTGTTACTCGTTGGCGCACCGAAGGGACTTGAACAGACGGTATCCAATGGCTTGATTAGCGGCATCCGCATAGATAATGGCGTCCGTTTTCTTCAGACATCAGCGGCAGCAAGCCCAGGAAGTAGCGGCGGACCTCTGTTAAATCGGAGAGGTGAAGCTGTTGGAGTTATGTCTTTCAAGATTGTGAATGGGGAGAACCTGAATTTCGCAATTCCGATCAATTATGTTCGTGGAAAATTGGACACCTTATCTATCTCGAACCAGAAAGCCTTTGAGCCGCTGAGAGCTCAGGCCGAACAACACCGTGGCGTTTGGGTTGGAGGGTATGGTTCTGGTCAGTTTTCAAGTGTTTATATGGAATTGCTCGATTTCTTGAGTTCTAGCGGCGTGGAAATTGCCAATTATGGGCTACAAAAGGTAACAAATACCCAAGAAAATGGTTTTATGCCCCAGTCTTCCCTTATCGCTATGCTACCTAAGACAGGTGCCGATAGTTTGTTGTACATTAAGGTGGAGCAGGGAGTGATTATGCTCGGCGGATACGTACGCACTACAGTTTATTTTCAGTGCTTTGACACTACAGGTCATCTCTTATGGGACGAAAAAGTCATAAACGGGGCAGTTAATGGGGCAGATGCCCGTATGAATTTCTCTAGGAGACCCGGCTGGAAAAGCAAGCTGAATCCCCATATTGGGAAACCTGGACTGTTATTAAAGCAGGGGCATGAGGAAGGCTCACCAGAACCCAAGAAGTAGCCGCTTTAGAAATTCGAGACCGTGCGTCCCAAGTCTAGATTTTCAGACCTGGGATTTCAACTAACTCCGCTGACCCACTCAGCCCCAACCGATAAGGATTGAACACATGGCTTCCTTGCCCGTATTGGTTTTGAACAGCGGTTCTTCTTCCATCAAGTTTTCCGTCTATGAGGCCGGCGACGGCCAGCGGACCAAGCTCCACGAGGGCGCGGTGGACGGCATCGGCACCGACCAGGGCAAGTTCTGGATCAAGGACGCCGCCAGCAAAAAGCTGGTCGATCAGACCCCCGCCCTGCCCAATCGGGCCATTGCCTTCAAGCTGGTGGCCGACGCGCTCCACTCAGGCCAGTTGTCCGCCCCGGCCGCCATCGGCCATCGCATGGTCTGCGGCGGCCCCACCGTGCAGAACAACCAGCGCATCACGCCGCAACTGATCGACGAGATGGAGCGCTATACGGCTTTTGCCCCGCTGCACACGCCCATCGCGGTCTACATCATGCGCGAGTCGCTGCGCCTCTTCCCCGGCGTGCCCAACTTCGTCTGCCTGGACACCTATTTCCATCGCACCATGCCCGAAGTCGTCACCCACATGCCCATCCCCGAGGAGTATTCCGCCATGGGCGTGCGGCGCTACGGCTATCACGGCCTGTCGTACGAATCGATCGTCTACCAGTTGCAGCCCAACGTCCCCGGGAAGCTGATCGTGGCGCATCTTGGCAATGGCGCCTCCATTTCCGCCATCCGCCACGGCCAGTGCCTCGACACCTCCATGGGCCTCACCCCCACCGGCGGCATCATCAGCGGCACCCGAACCGGCGACATCGATCCCGGCGTGCTCCTGTTCATCCTGCGCAAGATCGCCGAGACCGCCAAGGATGCCACCGAGGCCGCCGATCAACTCGAAATCGCCGCCAGCAAGAAGGCCGGCCTGCTCGGCGTCAGCGACCTGTCCAACGACATGCGCGACCTCCGCGACGCCATCAAGGAGGGCAACGCCAAGGCGCGGCTGGCCGTGGATAAGTTCACCTGGACCATCGCCAAGTGGATCGGCAGCTACGTGGCTGAGTTGAACGGCCTCGACATGCTGGTCTTCACCGGTGGCATCGGCGAAAACGACATCGCCTCCCGCGCCGAAATCTGCGCAGGCCTCAGCGCACTGGGCATCGTCCTCGACCCCCAGCGCAACAACGTTCGCGGCGAGGCCGTCATTTCCGCCGAGAAATCGCCCGTCACCGTGCGCGTCATCCCTCCCGCCGAGGACCTGATGATCGTCAACCACGTGGTACGGCTGCTGGCGGAGTAACTGGCTACCACCGGGATGTTCTGGATGCCCAACCTTCCACGCGCATCCAGAACAGCCTCCCTACACTTGCACTGCGGCTTCGTCGGAATCGGACCAGGAAAAGCTCACGTCAGCCGCGACAATGTGGATTTGGGATTCCCACTCGAGGATATAGAGAGAGTAACAAAGGGTCTCTGGAGTGAGAAGTGGTGTGAGCTTCTCCATCAAGGCCCCCGGCTCCATGCGCCAGAACTTGAACCAGATGCTGCCTGGGTGTGGGAGACTTCTCGCAGAGCCCGGAACATCCACCGCACAAAACAGAGTTCGATGAAAGAGTACCTCGCCGTTTCGATAACGGGATCTATCGGGTGGAGCATCCCCCGGCAACCCAACTAATATCTCGACCTCTAGCTTGACGCTTGCAGCCTCATAATCGTGCGACATGGTTCTGATCAGCGCGTCATGCAGACCGTACGGCAATGTTTCGTCCAAGTCTTCAAGCGTCATCTCTCATGCCTCGGCAGGGCCAGCACCTTCAACTGCCTGCCCAATTTAGCAAACTCCGGGTCGGCGGTCACCAGAGTAGCTCCCGTGCGCATTGCCAATTCCGCGGCAAAGCAATCGGCCAATCCTAGCTTGTATCTGTAGCGAAGCTCGGCCGCGGCCAGCGCCTGCTCCGCATCGGACGACACGAATTCCACCAGCCGTTTGACTCGTTGAATGGCGTTGCGCGCATCCTCCGGCGTGGAGTACCTTGCGTACACGTAGAGCACTTCCGCAAGGTTGATGACCGAAACGCGGAGCATTGCCTGCTGCTTGTCCGCTTGGATGAGCAATTCCTGGACTTTGGCCGCACCATCCAGATTGCGAAAGTACCTCACCAATGCGTTCGCATCCAGCACGTAGTCTTTCACCGCGCATCCTCGATCTTTTTCTCCTCGCGTTCACGCTCTTTGCGCTTCTCTTCCATCCACCACCCCTCGACATCTTCCTTGACGTGGCTTAGACATCCTCGAAGAGCAAGAACATCCGCCAGGGCGGTTGACTCCACGGTCAGTTTTCCGTTTTCCTCGCCGAACACCACTTTCGCCCGAGGTTGCAGGTTGTATTTGGCCCTCAACTTCGCCGGAATCATCAATTGGCCCTTTGAGCTTATGGTGCCCGTCTGCGCCATCGCGTCTTACCTCCAGGTAAGAAAAATTGTACGCTCGGGCCAGTGCCGCGCTCAACCGACCAGCCGCACCGGATACCCGCTTGTACTACACTGGTAAGTCCTATCCGGAGCCTTGTTTATGCCTGCCACTGCCGTTTCCGTCGATGCCCGACGCCTGCCCTCGCCCGCCCTGCGCCGCTTTGCCTGGGGCGTGCTCGCCTATTTCATCGCCGTCATTCTGTGGGGCACCCTGGTGCGCGCCACCGGGTCGGGCGCCGGCTGCGGCGACCACTGGCCGCTGTGCAACGGCACCGTCATCCAGCACTCGGCCAGCGTCAACACCCTTATCGAGTTCACTCATCGCATCACCAGCGGCCTGTCTTTCTTCGCCGTCCTCGGCCTGCTCGTGTGGACCTTCCGGGGCACGGTGCGCGGCCACCTGGCGCGCGCGGCGGCCGTGGCCTCGGTGGCGTTCACACTGATTGAGGCCGTCCTGGGAGCGTTGCTGGTCAAGCTCGGCTACACCGCGCAGAGCCAGGCGCCGCACCGCCCCGCCTTTCTCGCCCTGCACCTCACCAATACTCTGCTTTTGCTTGCCGCGCTCACCCTCACCGCACACCTGCTCAGCCGGCGCAAGGGCTTTCTGAGCGGAAGCGTCCGCCTGGTTGCGCCCTTCGGAGCCCTGGCCAGCGTTCTCGTGGTCATGGTTGTGGGCGTCACCGGCTCGCTCGCCGCGCTGGGCGACACACTCTTCCCGGCCACCTCGCTGGGCCTGGCCCTGGCGCAGGATTTCTCCGCCACCAGCGGATGGCTGGTGCGCTGGCGTTGGACGCACCCGACCGTCGCCTTTGTGGCCAGCATCTTCCTCATCTGGCTGCTGGTTCGCGCCGCACAGCGCAGCACGCACTGGGACAATCGCGGCCTCTCTGCCCTGGTGCTCTTGCTGCTGGCCGGGGTGTATGTTCTGGGCCTGCTCGACGTGGTGCTGCTAGCCCCGTTGTGGGTGCAGGTAGCCCATCTGCTGGCCGCCGACTCCCTCTGGGCCTCGCTGGTAGTCCTCACCGCCCGGTTGACCCTCCAGCCGAAGGAAGCTAGTTAGGGAACAGGGGTCAGGGATCAGAGATCAGACCAAACTTTGACAGAGTATGAGGCCGAGATGATTCCCGTTGGCTACATGGTGATGCGTATTTGCAGCAGACCCGAATGGCTCAAAGCGCCCAACGTGGTTGACATCTATTCCGTGGGCGCCTGCAGTTCGGAGTACTTCATCAACGATTACATCTCACTTTGAAACACAACGGCTACTGGTTATTCGACTCATCCGCAATCATTCGAACCGTTGCGCAGGAAAACGCCGTTAAGCTTCAGGGAGCGAAGCTCTTTTATTGCGAAGCGCATGAGACGGAGCTCGCCGAGACAGGATGGCGATCATTCTCGCCCGAGCCGTCCCTTCCGACCAACGTCATTCCGCCCTCCCAAAAGAGATTGGAAGGATTTGACGTTGTAACCTTTTGGGCGGGGGGTGGGCCAGAACACTCGCCTCTCTCGTGCAACTCGCTGTCAGAGAGGATCCGCACAAACTCTCATTGTCTTTTTGATTCCTTCGACGAGGCCGAAACGAGCCTCAATACTGGAGAATTCACGAAATGCGAGCCAGGGCCTTATCGCATCTTTGCGGTATATTCTGTCGATTGGCCCTGACCCCTGATCCCTAACCCCTGATCTCTGCTTCTACTTCACCAGCACGCCCGGCGCGGGGTAGACCGTCCCGTTTGCGCTGGCCGCGATCACCGGCAACTCCGGCGTAGCCGTCAGCCACTCAATCTTGCCGTCGCGGAGAATGACCGTGTCCTCGGTTTTTCCGCCGCGAATGCTGGGGTTCCAGGCGAAGGCCTGGTTGTTGACCACAGTCTCAGTTCCATTGGGCGTGGCCACCCACTCGCGCTCGCCATAGCCTGCCGGTCCGCCCTGGTGGTGGAATTTCTCCTCGCCGGGATAGCCCTCGGCCGCATACGCCGCCTGGGCCGCGCGGAACAGTTGGGCTGAAGTCGCGCCGGGGCGGCTCGCATCCAGCAGAGCCGCATTCACGTGCGCCGCCGACTGGAAGCGCGCCGCAAGCTCGCCGGGCAGTTCGCCAAAGTGAATGAAGCGGGTAATCGAGATGACCAGCCCCCACTTGCGCGCGCACAGGTTCAACATGCCGTACTGCTTGAGCCGGTTGCCGCGCGGCACCGCGTGCTTGTACTTCATAATCCGCTCATCCACGGCATAGAGGGCCACCGAAGGCAGAATGCCGCGCCGCAGCAGGCCGGCCTCGGTGATGGCCTGGAGGTCGTACTCGCTCAGGCCGGGCTCCACCTGGTGGATCGCCTCGACAGTGGCCGCGGCGGTCTCCGCGCCCAGCCAGCGATAGCGGGCAATCTCGGTTTCGCTCAATGCGGCCCGCAAAGGAAAGAGGCTGACCAGCGTCAGGCCCGCGCCCGGCGTGTCCGACCCCACCGGCCCGCCCGCCAGCCGAGCGGCGGCGCCAGCCGTGTCGTCGGCGTACCAGGGAAACAGCACCGGCTCAAAGTCCAGCGCGCCGAACTCCTCGTCGTGAGCCCGCGGCGCTTCATTCTCGGTGGTGAGATAGTAGCGCTTTCCGGCCGCGGTCACCAGCACGGAAACCACGGCGGTCTCGCAGGCCGTGCAAACCACTTCCTCGACCGCCCCGCCCGTCACCCACGCAATGTTCTCGTTGCGCCGCATGAGCACCCCGGCCAACCCCTGGCCGCGCATCCACTCCACCAGCCGCTCGTGCTTCCCATCCAGCTCCGCGTTCCACGCCGCTTCGGTCACCAGCGTGACGCCATTCGCCAGCAAACTCTTGCCGATTCTCTTCGTCATGATTGCATTTCCTTTGCAAGTTCAGGGAACAGGGATCAGGGAACAGCGAACAGAGATCGCCGGGAGCCGAATCAAAGCTGCCTTGCCTCGACACTCTGTTCGCTGTTCCCTAATCCCTAATCCCTAATCCCTGATCCCTAGTCCGATTAGTCTTCGAGTTCGGGATGATAATGGCTCTCCCAGCCCATGTAGCGCGCGGCCTCGTGGATGGACTTCGAGACATCGCTGAAGTTGGCGGCCACATGGTGCTCGAAGCCCTCGCGGCAGATGAACTTCAACAGCTTCTGCAGTTGCGGAATCTCGACCACGCCGGCGCCCCCGAACGTCTCCAGAGGATCGTCGGTAAACTTGCCCGGCCCCGTATAGCCGCGCACAATGCCGCGGCGGTCGTCGGTCGAGTAGCGCGCATACGTCATGGCGCCGGCCTTCACGCGGCCCACGCAGGTGCCGAAGGTGTTTTCCTTGCCCACCGTGCCGGCGATGATCGCCTGGTAGTCCATGGTCGGAGCCTGGGCGAAAAAGTGCTTGGGCAGGTTGGAGCAGTGGAAGCAAACGCACTTGTCGGGGTGGGTGCCGTAGTTGTTGTTCCAGTCCAGCAGCGCGCTCGGCGTCTGGCTGGCCAGGGCCAGCATGTACATGCTCAGCGTGCCGGGCACATCCACTTCGCAGGCCGATGGAATCAGGTTGTTGCTCATCATGCTCATGATGGTGCAGGGCACGATGCCGAAGAACTCTTCCATCGAGGTCCAGCACTGCACGGCGCTGATGGTCACATGGGCCTGCGTCATCCAGGTGTCGATCACCGCGCCCAGTTTGGCCATCTTGAGCAGCGCATCGGCCGGAATTCCGGCGGTGGAGACATAGCTCTTGATGGCCGCCAGCTTGGCCTGCGCGGTGTCATCATTGTCCTTCATGTGATTGATGCGGCCGAAAATCTCCGAGAGGTCAATGGTCTCGATGGAGATGCCGGATGTCTCGAAGATGCGCTCGGAGTATCGCACGGTGTTGAAGGCCGTGGGACGCGCGCCGATGGAGCCGATGCGCAGGTTCTTCAGGCCCTTGACGATGCGGCAGACCGCGGAGAACCACTCCAGGTCGGCGGTGAACTCGGCTGAACTGGGGCTCTCGGTGTGCAGCCTGGTCAGCGAATAGGGAATACCGTACTGCATCAGGTTGTTGCAACAGCTCATCTTGCCGCAAAAGCTGTCGCGCCTCATGGCGATGGTCATGTCGTCGGAGCGGTCGGGCGTGGCCTGCACCAGCACCGGAACCCTCAGACCGGAGAGCCGGATGGCGTCCACAATGCCGCGCTCTTCGCCAAAATTCGGCAAGGTAATGATGATGCCGTCGATCTCGTCGGCGTGCTTCTTGAAGAGCTCGGCGCAACGCTGCGACTCGGCGTAGGTTTCCACCGCGCCATGCCTCGACTCCTCCGGGCCCAACACTATGGCCCGCGCTCCGGCTGCTTCCAGAACGGAGATGATCTCATCGCGCCCGGATTTTGCCAGATGGCCCGGGAAAAAACCGCGATTGCCTACCACTACACCAAATGTCATGATTCGTTGCGCTGCCATATCCTTCTCTCCCTCGTGCCTTGCCGCTTGCGCAGCTTCATTGCGCCTCCCGCGAGCCCGGAATTGCCGTCCTTGTTCTGGAGGCTCGCGGCAGGAATTTTGATAAGACTGTTTCCGGCGCCAGGACGGCCTGGCGCGCGCTTCTAAAACCGCCCAGGGCTTATCTGTCGCGCCCCAGGAACGCTTAAACGCTTACTTTGTGGCGCGGCCGGGGCGGAACTTCACCACGTACAGCAGCCCCAGGATCGCCAGTATCCCGCCCCACCAGATGGGCGTGTGCAGATAGTTCAACTCCACCGCAGCCAGGGGGCCAACCACGGCTTCAAAAACTCCATAGCCGAGAATCAGCACCCCATAAACCAGCAGCAGCACTCCGATGAAAAACCAGATCGGTATTCCGGAACCATGCATAAGTCTCAACCCTTTCTCTTCTTGTCGCCGGAGCGGACACTCGCCCGCTCCCGATCGGAATCTCTCCTGTTACCAGAAGAGGATGTTGAGTGCCGCAAACAGGACCACCACCAGAATCGCCCACAGATACTCGTTCCTGTAGAACGGAACAGGCTCCGGCTTGGGCAGCTTGGTTGCTCCATACACCAGGCCATCCAGTTCCGCCACCGGACGAGGCTTGGTGAACAGGCTGATCACCACCACCAGGACAGCGGAGAAAAGGAATGCCCACAGAGCGCGGAAGACGTTTTCGGCCATCGGCTTGGCATCGGGCGAAAGCGCCACGGTAGCCAAAGCGGTGGGCGTGAGCTTCACCCACATGAAGAGACTTGCGGAGAAAATGATGCCCAGCAGAAGCCCCAGGAAACCCGCCAGCCGAGTGGCGCGCTTTGAGAACATGCCGAAGAGAATCACGGCCAGCAACGGGGCGATAAAGATGCTGAACAGCGCCTGCACGTAGTCCATGATGCCGTGCGCGTGCATCACCAGGTACGCCGCGCCGATCGAAACCAGGACGCCGAAAAGGATCGACAGTCGGCCGACCATCACGTAATGGCTGTCGGAGCCTTTGTTGTTGATCAGCGGCTTGTAAATGTCGTAGGTCCAGACGGTCGAGAAAGCGCTCACGTTGCCCGCCATGCCGCTCATGAAGCCGGCAATCAAGGCCGTGATGCCGAGGCCGAGGAGGCCGGGTCCAAGATAGCGCACCATCATCAGGGGCAGGGCCTGGTTGTAGCTGTGCAGCTCGGCGTCATCGCCGCCGGCCAGGACCTTTTGCTGCGAGGCCGCGGTGAGGTTGGTCTTGGCCATGGCAGCCGTGCAGCCGGCGCGATCCGCAACCTGCCCCGCGGAATTGAGCGAGCAGGTGGCGACCACATCCTCGCCCACCAGTTGACGGCGGCTGCCGTCGGCATTCTGCAGCAGCACCAGACCCAGCAGTCCGGGCAGAATCACGATGAAGGGCACAGCCATCTTGAAGAACGAACCGATGATCGGAGCCATCCGCGCGGCGCGCAGGTTGTGCGCGGCCAGAACGCGCTGCACGACGAGAAAATCCGTGGTCCAGTAGCCGAAGCTGATGACGAAGCCGAGGCCGAAGACGATGCCGGTCCAGTGCACGCCCATGGGGTTCGATGCGAAGTGGCCGGTATCGCGCCACAGATGGAAGTAGCTGTCCGAGCTGACACCGGTCATCGATTGCATGTTGGCCATGATGCGGGTCTTCAGGCCGCTCACGCCGCCGGCCTGATACAGGCCCAGGATCGGCACCAGCAGCGCGCCGCCCCAGATCAGGACGAACTGCAGGACCTCATTGAAGATGGCCGAACGCAACCCGCCCAGCCCGACATAGAGCGCGACCGCAACGGAGGAGACGAAAATGCTGAAGGTGATATCCCAACCCAGCACCACCTTCATCACCACCGCCATGGCGAACATGTTTACGCCGCTCATCAGGATCATCTCGATGGCGAAGGAGAAGGCGGCGACGCTGCGGGCATGGCCGCCATAGCGCAAATCAAGGTAGCCGGGCACCGAGTGGGTCTTCGATACGTAGTAGAACGGCATCATCACCAGGCCCAGAAACAGCATGGCGGGGATGGCGCCGATCCAGTACCAGTGGGTGGCCAGAATGCCGTACTGGTAGGCCGAGCCGGCCCAGCCCATCAGTTCGAGCGAGCCCATGTTGGCCGAGACAAAGCTCAAACCCGCAATCCATGCGGTCATTTCGCGGCCGGCCATGAAAAACTCTTCGCTGGTGTTGGACTTGCCCTTGAGATAGAAGCCGATCCAGACCACCATCCCGAAATAGATGGCGATCACGGCGATGTCGAGTACCCTCAGATGCGCCAGTGGAGCAGCGCTGAGAGCCAGAAGTGCCGGCAATGAAGCAGAACAACCGGCGGCGATGGAGGCTGGAACCAATCCGAACATTGCTTCACCTGCATTGGGGTGATTTCGTCCGCCACGGGTAGCGGGCGTTCGACCTTAAGTAAATGGGTTTACTCGAACAGTTGTCAAGCGGCAAAGCGGAGCCTCGGTGAATTCTCCGAGGCTCCGCGCCGCCAGGGGCAGTACCGGGAGGCCGTGAAAATAAAAGCCATCCGGAGGCGAGAAAGCGTTTACCCGACGAAGTGTAGCACAATTCGCCCACCGCGCAATACCCCCTCACATTTCTTTCTTGTCTTCCCCCCTTTTGACAGGTACTTTCAGACATGGGACCATCGTTTCCACCCCTCCTTTCGCCCCCACGCACTCCCTGTGCGGCCCCCTCGCACTCCATCTACCCGCCTGACCAGACCACCCTCATCCAAAGGAGTCCTGTCCATGCATCCTTCTGTTGACCCTGCCTGTTCTAGCGGCTTCTCCCGCCGCAGCTTCTTCCGCTTCGCCGCCGGCGCCTCGGCGCTCGCCACCCTGCCCATCCTCACCGAAGCCCGCCTCGCCCTGGCCGAGCGGCCCAAGTTCGCCGACCCCAACAAGGGCATCCACATCGACGCCAACGAGAATCCCCTCGGCCCCAGCGACGCCGCCCGCCAGGCCATCGCCGACATCATTCCCCGCGGCGGTCGTTACCTCTTCAACATGCAGGAAGATCTGGCCGAAACTTTCGCCCGCATCGAAGGCCTCAGTCCCGACACGGTGATGCCCTTCGCCGGCTCCAGCGAGCCGCTCCACTTCACGGTCCTGGCCTTTACCGGCAAAGACAAGCCTCTGGTGATCGCCGACCCCGGCTACGAAGCCCCCATCTGGGCCGCCGAGGCCTCCGGAGCCCCGGTCATCAAGGTTCCGCTGGCCGACCCCAGGGGAGCTGCAACCCATGACATCCGGGCCATGCTGGCCGCCGCTTCCGCGCCCGGTGTGATTTACATCTGCAACCCCAACAACCCCACCGGTTCGCTCACCAGCCGCGCCGACCTCGAGTACGCGGTGGCCAACGCCCCCAAGGGCGCCATCCTGCTCATCGACGAGGCCTACATCCACCTCTCCGACGCCGCCCCCGCGCTGGACTTTGTCAAGCAGGGCAAGGACGTCATCGTCCTGCGCACCTTCTCCAAGCTGTATGGAATGGCGGGCATCCGCATGGGCTTTGCCGTGGCCCGGCCCGACCTGCTGCGCCGCATCGGCTCGCTCGGCGGCATCAGCGCGCTGCCCATCACCGCCGTTGCCGCGGCCAAAGCCAGCCTGCTCGACCCTGGCCTGGTGCCCACGCGCAAGAAGATCATCGGCGACACCCGCCGTGAAACGCTTTCCTGGCTCAGCGGCCAGGGCTACGCAACCACCCCCTCCGAGAGCAACTGCTTCATGCTCGACGTCCGCCGCCCCGGCAAGGAAGTGATGGCTGCCATGGCCGCCAAAGAGATCTACATCGGCCGCATCTGGCCCGCCTGGCCCACCCAGGTGCGCATCACCGTCGGCACACCCGATGAGATGCTGGCCTTCCGCAAGGCATTTTCAGAAGTGATGAGCGGTTCCACGGCGGGAATGACGCCGCCTCCCCTGCCCCGCAAACTCGCCGAGCGGCCCTTCACCCACCTCTCGTGAAAACAGGGATCACGGGTCGGGGGATCAGGGCGCCGAACAGCAATGAGCCCCCATCCATTCGGATGGGGGGATCATTGCCCAGGAGTTTCTACATTCGCTCAGGAGGCCGCGGTTGCAGTGAACGCCTGATGGTTGTTTATCAGGCCGAAGGCTGATCTGTTTGGTGTTGCCTCCGGCATAGCCGGCCCTCAGCACCCCAACCGGGCGTCCCTCGCCGCAAGCGCACTTGGCGCATCCTACGCCCTCGATCAGCGCTGCCAGAGAATCCGATTCATTTCCAGTGGCACAAAAGCACTGGGATGATGGGGCACAATGCGCACGGTATACTCGCTCGCCGGGCGCGCCGAGGATACCTGGGCCGAATAAAGAAGCGCGCCCGATGAAGCCGCGGTGGATTGCGCTGCGCTCATCTCTTCGCTGTCAGGCTTGTCTCCGGGCATTGCGCCTGCGTAGAGCTCCACTCTTATTTGGTTTGGATTGAGATCCCCTGGAAAAACCTCGACCCGAAAGAAATGCTGGCCGTCGTGCGTATCGATTCCCGTCGTGCCCAAGCGCATCGTGCTCCAATGCCGATCGACCTCCTGCTGCCATTCGAGCAAACCCGCGCCAAGCGAACTCTCCCCGGCTGCGCGCTCCCGGTAGAAGGAAGCTGCAGGCAGATAGTGCCTCTCGGTATATTCGCGGATGGCGCGCGTAGCCGAGAATTGCGGGGTGAGCCGCGCCATGCTTTCGCGCACCCGTCCCATCCACCTGGATGGAATGTCCCGCTCATCGCGCTCATAGAATTCCGGGATGACCTCCCGCTCCAGCAAGGCATACAGTGCCTCCGCCTCCGCGGCATCCCATGCCGCATCTTCGCCATGCTCCTCGCCGTCCCCTAACGCCCATCCAACCTCGGGAGAATAGGCCTCCGCCCACCATCCGTCCAACTCGGAAAGATTCAGACCGCCATTGACGAGAACCTTCATCCCGCTCGTCCCGCAGGCTTCCCATGGGCGTCGCGGCGTGTTGATCCACAGATCGATCCCTTGCACCATCTCCTGGGCCAGCATCATGTCGTAATCATCCAGAAAGACAACGCGGCCCTGGACGTCCGCACGCTGGATGAAGTCCTTCCACTGCTTGATCAGAGCCTGTCCGGGCAGATCCTGCGGATGAGCTTTGCCGGCCAGAATCAACTGTACCGGGCATCGCTGATTGCAAAGCAGTTGCACCAGCCTCTCAGCATCGTGCAACAGCAGGTTGGGGCGCTTGTAGGTTGCAAAGCGGCGCGCAAACCCCAGCGTCAAGGCATTCTCATCGAAGATATTGGCGCGATCCAGGGAGGGAGCGCCTTCCGCTGCGAGCTGGGAAACATACCGCTTGCGCGTACAGCCGATCAACGCCTTCCGTCCCGTGATGCGCATCTGCCATAACTCGGCATCCGTCAGTTGGCGGATGTCGTCTTCCGCCGGTCGATTCCCATGCCAGCGCTTCTTGCCGCACGCAGTGGTCCACAACGCATCGGCCGCGGCCGAATCCCAGGTTGGCACATGAATCCCGTTGGTCACCGAGCCTATCGGGACTTCCTCCCGCGGCCAGCGCGGAAAGAGCGGCCCGAAGATCTGCCGGCTCACCTGCCCGTGCAGCTTGCTCACCGCATTGACCTGCCCGCTGCTGCGAACCGCGAGATAGGCCATGTTAAAGGCCTCTGTGCCATCTCCCGCATTTTGCCTTCCCATCGCCAGCAACTCCTCGACGGAAATACCGAGTTCATCCGCTGCATAGTGGGCAAGATAGCGGCGAACAAGATCGGGGTCAAAGCGGTCAAATCCCGCGCTGACCGCGGTGTGCGTGGTGAATATGTTTCCCGCTCGCGTCACCTCCATGGCGAGATTGAAGGGCGTCTTGTGATCCTCCATGTAGGCGCGGGCCCGTTCCAGCGTGGCGAATGCCGCATGTCCCTCATTGAGATGGCATACTTCAGGCTGCAATCCTAACGCACGCAGCAGGCGCCAGCCGCCAATTCCAAGAACGATCTCCTGCTTCAGGCGCATCTCCGCGTCGCCGCCATAAAGCTCGCTGGTGATGCCGCGATGAGCCGCGGTGTTGGCAAAGTCATTGGTGTCGAGCAGGTAGAGCTTACCCCTTCCAACAGATACTTGCCAGCAACGGAGCCAGATCTTTGAGCCGGGAAGTTGAATCTGCAGCCTCAACCATTCGCCATTTGGCTGGCGCAGCGGGCGAATAGGCAACTGACCCGGATCATTGACCGGATAGAGTGCCTGCTGGCGGCCTTCCGAGTCGAAGTCCTGGCGAAAATATCCCTGGCCATAGAGCAGGCCCACTCCGGCCACCGGCACGCCCAGGTCGCTGGCCGCCTTCATCTGGTCGCCCGCTACGTTGCCCAGCCCACCGGAATAAATGGGCAGCGCCTCGCTCAACATGAACTCCATGCTGAAGTAGGCAACCGCGGTGAGCGCCGCCTCCCGGTGCTTGTTCTGGAACCACGCCTCCGCACTGTAGGATTCCCGGTTCTGGCCAAGCAGATGGTCGAGGCGCGTGCGAAACTCCGGCGCGCTCAAAGCAGCTTTGATCTTCTCTTTGGAGATCGTCCGCAGGATGACCCATGGATTCTGGGTTGCGGCCCAAAGCTCCTTGTCGAGTTCTTCCCACAGTTCATCGGCTGCGTGGTTCCAGGACCAGTGCAGGTTGAGCGCCAACTCCACCAGGGCGTCGATTCCATCGATCTTCAACCAATCGGAAGGTGCCTTCGGATCGTCCAATTTCTCCCCCATAAGCCGGAACTCAGGAAGGGGCGACAGCTCTCGCAAATCCCCTCCTGAGGATAAACTGTCTCCGCCCCATCTTCATCGGCCTGCAGTTTAACTGTCGGTGAACATCGCCTTCTGCGGATGTCCCTTGGCCAGCGGGGCGGGAGCCGTGGAATCGCTGAAGTCCGCCGTCCACTTCCAGTTCCTGATCTCGGGCATATCCTCAAGGTGCTGGCGGATGTAGTCGTGATGCTCACTCAGCTTCTTGCCGAACATCTCGATGGCATCGGACCCCTGCACACGAAGCCGGGGGATATGCTTCAATGCATCGAGGGCAAGGTGGTAGCGGCTCATCTCGTTCAGCACGACCATGTCAAACGGCGTGGTGGTCGTGCCCTGGTCCATATAGCCGTGCACATGGAAGCGGCCTTCATTGGAGCGCCCATGAACCAGCGTATGAATGAGCCAGCGATTGTTGTGGAAGGCGAAGACCACTGGCGCACTTTCGGTGAACAGAGCGTTGAACGACATCTCGTCCATCCCGTGCGGGTGTTTGTCGGGATACATCAGAGCCATCAGGTCCACCACATTCACAACGCGCACCTTGATGCCCGGTACATGCTTCTGCAGCAACCACGATGTCGCGCAAATCTCAATGGTGGGCACGTCGCCGGCGCAGGCCAGCACAACATCCGGCTCGCCGCCTCCGTCGTTGGTCGCAAACTTCCATGTCGATGCGCCGCGCGAACAATGCTCAAGCGCCTCGTCCATGTTCAGCCATTGAAGTTGCGGCTGCTTTCCGCAGGTGACGATGTTGACGTAGTTGCGGCTGCGCAGGCAATGATCGAAGACACTCAGCAGGCAGTTGCTGTCCGGCGGATAATAGACGCGGATGGTGTCGCTCCTGCGCGCCAGGGCATTGTCCACAAAGCCGGTGGCCTGGTGGCTGAACCCGTTGTGATCATTGCGCCACGCATGGCTGGTGAGCAGCACATTCAGCGATGCGATCGGCTTGCGCCAGGAATAGTCCCGGCATTGCTCCAGCCACTTGGCATGTTGCGTCAGCATCGAATCCACAACCTGCGCGAAAGCCTCGTAGGAGGACCACATGCCGTGACGCCCCGTCAGCAGGTAGCCTTCCAGCCATCCCTCGCAAAGATGTTCGCTCAACACCTCCAGCACGCGCCCATCCGGGCCGAGTTCATCGTCAATTGAAACCAGCTCCGCCATCGAGCAGCGCTTGGTAGCCTCGAAGATGGAATTCAGACGATTGGAGTTCGTTTCGTCGGGGCAGAACATGCGAAAGTTCGTCGGGTTCATTCTGAAGATGTCGCGGAAGAAGTCTCCCAGTTTCCGCGGAGCCTCGGCCAGAACCTGGCCCGGTCCCGGAATCTCCAGCGCATAGTTCGTGAAATCGGGTAGCGCCAGCGTGATCAGCTCTCGCCCGCCATTCACATGGGGATTGCCGCCCATGCGCCGGTTGCCGGATGGCGCCAGAGCCGCCAGTTCGGCAATGAATTTGCCGTTCTTGTCGAAGAGCTCCTCCGGCTTGTAGCTCTTCATCCAGGCTTCAAGAATCTTGAGGTGCCCGGGATTCTCCCGCACCGTCGCCAGCGGAACCTGGTGCGCGCGGAATGTGCCTTCAATCGGGACTCCATCCACTTCTTTGGGACAGGTCCATCCCTTGGGTGTGCGCAGGATCATCATGGGCCAGACGGGCTGCTTCTTGAATCCGTTCTTGCGCGCTTCCTGTTGGATAGAGCGAATCTCGGCATAGCAATCATCCAGCGCCTGGGCAAGAAGCTGATGCACAACCTCGGGTTCATCGCCCTCGACAAAATAGGGCTTGTACCCGCGCCCGGTGTACAGGGCCTTCAAGTCCGCGTCGCTGGTGCGCCCCTGAGCAGTCGGACCGGAAATCTTGTAGCCGTTCAAGTGCAGGATGGGCAGCACCGCTCCGTCGCGCACGGGATTGAGAAAGTTGACCGACTTCCAGCTTCCTTCCAGCGGGCAGGTCTCCGATTCTCCGTCCCCAACCACACAGGCGACAATCAGATCCGGATTGTCAAAAGCCGCGCCGAACGCGTGCACCAGCGAATAACCAAGCTCACCGCCCTCATGCATCGAATTCGGGACGTGTGGCCCGCAATGGCTGGGCACGCCGCCTGGCGTCGAGAATTTGCGGAACATGAGCCTCATGCCGTCCTCGTTGGAGGTGATCTCGGGATGAACCTCGGTGTACGAGCCTTCCAGATAAGAGCAGGCATTCAGTGACGGCCCGCCGTGCCCTGGACCGGAAATATAGATAATGTCCGCGTCATGCTCTTTGATGAGGCGATTGAGATGAATGTAGATCAGATTCTGGCCTGGCGACGTTCCCCAGTGACCCAGAAGACGCGGCTTGATCTGCTCTGCCTTCAGCGGCTCGCGAAGCAGCGGGTTTTCAAACAGGTAGATCTGCCCGATGCACAGGTAGTTCGCCGCGCGCCAGTAGCGATTCATCTTGTCCAGCACATCGGGCGAAAGCGGGCCTTTGGGTACCGGAGCCTTTGCCTCGCTTCGGCCATCTGCCGCAATAGCTGTCGACAGCGATACATCGAAGATGAAGCCGGAAGAGTTGCCCGTCGGTTCGACGTTCTTTCTCAAGGACTGCAGAGCGCGATTCTGACCGGCGATTACGAGGAGTTCCTTGGTAGCCATGGGTACGGTTCCTTTCCATTTCTCAGCAATGGGTAAGTGGGCGGTGAGGCTGGAGACCTTGGTCTCTTGGTTGGTCCCGAGGGGAGTCTTCATGGCCATTTCGCCAAAGCCTCTCGGGCCGTGTGCAGCGCGGCGCTTCCTGGCTCACCCGGATTCCTTTGGGTGACGGCTCGAAGGCCGGGCCAGGGGCTGAAACTCCTCAAAACAGTATCGACTCGGTTTCATCGCCAATCTGTGCAGTTGTGCTCAGGGGGTGTTCCACCACCGGCTTCAAGAGAGCGCGCCAAGATCTTCGCGTTGGAGCCGGCTCAATGTTGGCCGGGGCATTCGCGCAAGCGGTCTCCCAGCAAGCGGAGGAATCCTCCTGCAATCCGACCAGCTGACTGCGTGCAACGTGCCTGTGCTGACCCCGGGACACGGTACGAGGGACCTCCCGGAACGATTGCAGGTTGAAAAGCCGCGGCAGTCTCGCCAAAACTTTCCCCGTTGCCCCTCTTCGGTTTTCTTTTGGTTTCTACAGATTTCCGCTTGACTTGATATTGGAGTAGTGCTAAATATTGGTGGCTGCCGGAGGACACGACCCGCGAAACGGTGTTCAGATGCTGGAAAGTGGCACAGAGCTGCCATGAATCCTGACGCCCATGCGGAGTGAAACCGGCAAAGCGATTCCCTTGGTCATTCGCAGTTATCTGTCTCAACTGGCAGCGCCGATTCCCCCTCCGCCCATCGCTTTTTGGGCAAACTCATCGACAGATTCTTTGTTTTCGAGCATTCTAGCGGGTTTGGTGTGCATTCAAACTGCAATCGAATTCCGATGGTGGAATCCCTGCGCCTTCATTTGGAGAATGTGAATGATTCGCTCTAAGTGGCTTAGCTTGTGTGAGAGTGCTGCGTCTGCGGCGGTGATGTTTCTGTTTTCCAGCGCATGGCTTGTGAGTGGGAGCAGCGCGCAGTCGGTCCAGCCGGCACTCGCCGGCCCGGCGCTCACCCTTGCCGCTCCCTCCACTTTCCTGGAGGCTCCTTCCTTCCCTCTCGGCTATGCGCCATCGAGCGTCGCGGCGGGCGATTTGACGCGCGGCGGCAAGGTCGACCTGGTCACCGCGGATTCCAACTCCGGCAAGATCACCGTGTTTCTCGGCCTGGGACAGGGTAACTTCGCTGCCGGAGTGGCGTATGACGCCGGGCCGCATCCCGGCGCGATCCTGGTGGCGGATATCAGCGGCAACGGAAGGCTTTCTGTCCTTGTCGTCAATGAATCCGAGGGCACGATCAGTGTGCTCCGGGGCAATGGGGATGGAACGCTGCAAGCGCGGCAGAGTTATTCGGTCGGATTCAATCCGTCCTTCATCGTCGCCGGCGATTTCACCGGAAGTGGAAGAGTGGATGTGGCGGTCGCCGCAGCGCAAGGCAACCTGCTTGCCATTCTGCTCAACGATGGAACCGGCAAGTTCGAGAAGCCCATTGTGGTCCCCCTGGCCAAGACGCCCACGGCGCTTGCGGCGGGAGACTTCAACAACGACGGCCGAACCGACCTGGCGCTTGCCAACGCGGATGGCACAGTGACCGTTCTGCTCGGCCATGGCGTCGGGCAATTCTCGCCGCTCGCCGACACCCGCGTCGCCTCGGGCACGCTTTCGTCCATCGCTTCCGGAGATTTCAACCACGACGGAAAGATCGATCTGGCGGTAACCCAGCCCGGCCAGAAACTGGTCTCGGTCCTGCTGGGAAAGGGGAATGGAACCTTCGCCCCCCCGGCCTCCTATGCCGTGGGCAATGAGCCCGTCTCGGCTATGGTGGCCGACGTGGATGGAGACGGCGTCACCGACCTGGTGGTCGTCAACAAAAACAGCAACACCTTCAGCGTTCTTGATGGAAATGGAGACGGCACATTCAAAACTTCGGTTGACTTCGTGGCCGGCAATGCGCCTCTTGCCGCCGTGGCCGCCGACTTCTACGGGAA
>Ga0302320_10003619_pt1 | contig 35741 bp, 34 predicted proteins | sample Bog_T0_3_FD_202130 | JGI IMG/M metagenome (GOLD analysis project Ga0302320, IMG submission 202130) | Peat permafrost microbial communities from Stordalen Mire near Abisko, Sweden - Bog_T0_3 | ecosystem: Environmental > Terrestrial > Soil > Wetlands > Peat | place: Sweden: Abisko, Stordalen Mire...
CGCGACGCGAAGGAACGGGTAAAAGACGTGGCCGATCGCGGCGTCGATCTGGCGGAAGACCTGCGCGACACAGCACGCGAGAAAGTGGAACCGCTAAGGCGGGTTATCAATCGCGGCTGATGTTTCTCGATTCAGGCGGGCCGGTCCCGGCTGCCGCCTCAGTGCCTGGGCTCAGCGAAAGATATCGGCGAAGAACCTGCCGATCCGCCGCAACAGGCCATGGTGCTCCGCTTTCGCCTGAGTGCTTGCCGCTGGAGCGGACGGCGGTTGGATCTGTATCTCGAGCTGGGCTGGCCGGGCTGACCGTTCCATCACAGGCAGAGCCGCAACCTCGTCCGTGGGCGGGGGTGGTGCTGCGGTGTGTTTCCGGGCGCGGAAGACAAATGGCGCGTCCACCTGGACGTGGGTTTCACCGACCTCAGAAGGTGGCAAGGGCTGGGTTTCGGGCCCGCTCGATAGCGTCTGGGGCGCTTCGGTCTTCTTTGGGACAATCGTGTTTGCGGCAGTCTCCGACGATGCATCTCCTGACGTGAGTCTGGCATTCGCTGGCAACTCGGCCTCTGCAGCTCTTGCGTCACCGGCTCGCATCACGGGAACTGGCGGCGGGCAGCCACACTCCAGCGGGACGTTGGTGTCCACTTTATCGATTCGCCCGGAGCGGAATACCGCCTGCTCGGTTGGTTTCACCTGATAGACGCGGTCTCCCATCAGTTCCGAAACAATCGCAGAGGAAGTGTTGCCCATCAGGCCGCGCACGCAAGTATTGCCATGCGAGTCCGTGCTGATGGCGTAGTGAAACTCACCGGGCCCGGCGAACAGGATGCGGAAGTCCGGCGTGAGCACGGTATCGGCCGAAGCGTCGAGCGCGTAATGTGTCTCCAGCGCGCCCGTGCTCATACCCAGCATCAAGTCTTTCGAATTCTTCGAAGGCGTAACCGAGACTGAAGTTCCAGGACAGACATGGACCTCGCCTCCTCTGGCCAGATGCAGCACTGCGGTATCGGTCCCGGCGGTCAGAGACGATCCGGCGGCAGTGCGACTCCCTGCAAGCATGACGTAGCCAGCGCCGCCGGTCACGGGTATTACCGCAGGGGAAGTGGTCGGGGCCAGCGTCAGCACGGCCGGTGGCTGGAACGGCGATTTCTTGCTGGCAGCCTTCGGATCTGCGTTCGAGGTCGAATCTCCGGGAGGCTTCAGGCGCACCATCAGGCGGTTGCCTGCTTCATCCCAGGAGTAGCCGTAGGGAGCCAGGAGGTCCAACACGATCCTCATGATGGGAGGATCTTTTTGAAATTGTTCGGCGCGGATGGCCAGGATGTTTTCCTGCTGCACCGCGATCCGCTTGCGCCGCAGTCCTGTGCGAGCGTTGGTCAGGTCGATGACCAAACGCGGCGGCGAGCCCAGCACCTGAATCGTGGGCACCACGGGGTGGGTGGAGACAACTTCGAGCGCCGGAACTCCTCGCTCATGCACCACGCGAACGCTGGTAACAACGGCGGCCTCGGGCTTGGCAGTGCTCGCTTGCTGGGGAGTCGCATCCGGCGCGGCGTTCTGCGCTACAACCCCCGGGACCACCAGCCACGCCAGCAGCACAGCGCCAACCAATTGAATGCGAGGTCGCGGCAAAGAAATCCCCTGAGAATTGTTCTAAAAGGAACCTTATCACTTGTGGGAAAGGCGGAGAAGTGGCGGGCAGGCGAACAAAGATGCTCGGCACGGCTGAATTCACAGGAATGGCGAGCGTACCGCTGCGGCCTCAGCTTGCGGGAAGAAATTCGTACTCTTCAATCACCGCGGCCACGGCCATCTTGCCATCGGCACCGCCATCCTCGACCCGCACAATGCGCCCTTTGCACTGCACGCGAATGCTTTCGGTGAGCGTGATTTCCGGCGGGAGCGTGAGGGTAAAGCCGATCGGCGACCCCTGCTCGATAGGCGCGTCCAAATAAAAGCTGACGCCGCGCGCGCTCACGTCGCGGATTTGAGCCGCTTCGTTGTGGTTTGAGTTTTCACCCCGGGCGATGTCTACGGGAATCCGGAGCGCGAAACGTCGTGCAGCCCTTTTCTCTTGCTGGGCTTCGGCCATGCGTTACTCCAAGCTCCTACTGAAGTGGCGTCAAACCTAGTGCTGCTTATCTATATTGTTTACGCTAAAGAATGACGTTTAAGGGCCTATTTCGTCAATACCACCGTTGGGGGACCAGGGTGGCCCGTTCCGGTGGGATGGAACAGCTTTCCCGAAACGGTCCCAAACCTCTTCCGCGTCTGGTTCATAATTAGGTTCATAATTAGGACTTCAACCTGCGTTTAAACAGAAAGTCGGATGGCCCGCGTGGTCTTCGTTCTCGACAACTACGATTCTTTTACCTATAACCTGGTTCAGTATCTCGGGGAACTCGGCGCGAAGGTCGAGGTTCGCCGCAACGACCAGGTCACGGTTGCCGATGTCGAGGCGATGCAACCGGAGCGCATTGTGATTTCGCCCGGTCCCTGCACGCCGCAGGACGCCGGCATCAGCATCGACCTGATCCGGCACTTTGCCGGCAAAGTGCCCGTGCTCGGAGTCTGCCTGGGACATCAGGCCATCGGAGCAGCTTTTGGCGGCCGCGTGGTGCGCGCGCCTCACCTGATGCACGGCAAAACCAGTGCGGTCACGCACGACAACAAAACCATCTTCCACGGCCTGCCCACGCCGATGACGGCCACGCGCTATCACTCACTAATTGTGGAAGAGAAAGACTTGCCGGCAGAACTGGAAGTAAGCGCTTGGACTACGGAGAAAGATGGAACCCGCACCATCATGGGATTACGCCATAGGAAATTTGCTATCGAGGGAGTGCAGTTTCATCCAGAGAGTGTGTTGACCGATGCGGGAAAAGAGCTGGTGGGCAACTTTTTAGCAGTGTCCAGTGGTCAGTGATCAGTGGCCAGTCCTCGCTACCCGCATCTTCCTTGGTAGAAGGTTTCCTCTCGGAGAAACCTACAAGAATCTGGCAATGTGCGAACCGCACGCGGGGTGTTGCTGGCCACTGATCACTGACCACTGCCTCTCGCCATTTCCACCGCCCTTAACAGCGCCTGCGCCTTGTTCATCGATTCTTCGAACTCTCGCGCTGGATCGGAATCCGCCACGATGCCCGCTCCCGCCTGCAAATACGCATGCTTTCCTTGCATGAGCATGGTGCGGATGCCGATGCACGAATCCAGGTTCCCGGCAAAATCGGCGTAGAGCACGGATCCGCCATAGATGCCGCGGCGCACCGGTTCCAGTTCTTCGATGATCTGCATAGCGCGGACTTTCGGTGCACCGCTCAGCGTGCCCGCGGGAAAACAGGCGGCGAACGCATCGAGCGCGCCGAGATCCTTGCGCAGCGTGCCTTCGAGCGCCGAGACCAGGTGCATCACGTGGGAGTAGCGCTCCACATACATTAAGTCCTTCACTTTGACCGACCCATATTCGCTTACCCGCCCGAGATCGTTGCGGCCAAGGTCGACCAGCATGACGTGCTCGGCGCGTTCTTTTTCGTCGTTCCGCATCTGCTGCTCCAGGCGCAGGTCTTCGGCCTCGTCGCGCCCGCGCGGATGGGTGCCTGCGATGGGACGGTATTCCAGCTTGCGTCCGGTTACGCGTACCAGCATCTCGGGAGAAGATCCAAGAACTTGCGTCTCTCCCATCCTGAGAAAATAAAGATACGGTGAAGGATTCACCTGGCGCAGGGCGCGGTAAAGATCGAACGGCTCAATGCCAGGGATGAAGTCGAGCCGCTGCGAAAGCACCACCTGGAATATGTCGCCCGCGGCGATGTACTCCTTGCAGCGCTCCACGCTGCTCAGAAATTTCGTTCGCGTCGTTCCGGCGTGGATCTTGAGCTTTCCCGGCTTGTTCTTCGCAGACTTGCGCCACATCGCCGGACGCAGTCCCGCAGCCAGCTTTCTTTCAAGCGCGGCAATATCGTGAACGGCACGGTCGTAGGCGCGGCGCGGACTCTCCCGCGAAATATCGGCCGCAGCCACAATGTGAATCTGGTGGCGAAGGTGATCGAAGGCCAGCAGACGGTCAAAGAACATCAGCTCACAATCCGGCAGCGACAGGTCGTCTTTCGCATGTGCGCCAATGTTCTCCAGTTGCCGCACCACATCATAGGAAAAATAGCCGACCGCCCCGGCGGTGAACGGAGGCAGCCCGGGCATCGTGGCCGGCTGATGCTCGCTCAATAACAACTTGACGAACTCAAAGACGCTGCCTTGGTGCCGTTCGTGCCGCCGTCCCCGTTCAATCTCGATGGCAGAACCCCGGGCCCGCAGCCGCATGTACGGCCGGACACCCAGAAACGTGTAGCGGCCGATTTGCTCGCCGCGCTCCACCGACTCCAGCAGAAACGCGTGCGGCTCTTTTTCTGCGATCGCGAGAAAGGCAGAGACCGGCGTGAGCAGATCGGCGCTCACCGATTTCACCACCGGCACCAGCGTCGCCGAACGCGCCAAGCGTGAGAATTCCCTGTAGTCGGGATAAGGCATGCGAAGGATTTACGATGAGGCTCGCCCGACCGCGGCACCGCCTCGCGGTTCATTATAGGGGAGGCGGTATCGGCGAGCAGTTCCCGGCGCTTGTGCCTCCAAGTCGCGTAGTACCTTTCTCGTTACCTTGGAGCAGACCGCGAAATAGTGGCCTGTGAACCAACCCGGCAATTGACTCGCGCAGTCCGTCGTCGGAAGATACCAAGCAGGAAGAGACCAGGCAGTCGGGCCCTCGTGCGGTTCACGAACCTATGCGGATCAAGTTCTGGGGCGTGCGCGGTTCCACGCCAACGCCACAACCCGAGAACATGCGTTATGGAGGCAACACCTCCTGCGTCGAAGTGCGCCTCGGCGACAGCATTTATGTCTTCGATTGCGGCACCGGATTCCGCGTGCTCGGCCAGCAGCTGCAAAGTGAATTCGGCGACCGGCCTTTTTCCGCCCACGTCTTCGTTTCCCACTTTCATTGGGACCACATCCAGGGCATGCCGTTCTTCCGTCCTTTGTACGCCAACGCGGAGAACCGGTTCCTCTTTCAATGTTCGAGCCGGATGCGCAGCCTCAAGCAAGTCCTTGCCGATCAAATGGCCGCACCCTACTTTCCCGTGGACATCGGCCAGATGAAGGCGCAGCGCGACTTCTCCGACATCGAGGCCGGACGTGTCACGGTGGAAGACGGGGTTCAACTGCAGACCGCATGGCTCAACCATCCCCAGGGATGCATGGGCTTCCGCCTCGAAACCAAAGATGGAATCCTCGTCTACGCTACCGACAACGAACCCGGCGACGCCGTTTTCGACAAAGCGGTTCGCAAGCTGGCCGAAGGCGCGGACGTTCTCATCTACGACGCACAATATCTTCCCGAGGAATACGAAGCGCGCCGCCGTGGCTGGGGACACAGCCACTGGCGCGAAGCCGTCAACATCGTCATGGAGAGCGGCGCCAAGGAACTGGTGTTGTTTCACCACGACCCTGAGCACACCGACGCCGTAATCGACAAGGTCGTGAAGGAAGCGCGCAACTACTATCCCAAGGTGCGGGCTGCAGCCGAAGGGATGGAGATTAATTTGGGAAGTACGAAACGCTAGTCTCTCTCGCGCGCAGCATCCGTGTGGGCGAAGTCTGCGCCCTTATAGAGCAAGTCCTCTCCCAAGCTGTGGGCGAGGGCATAGCTGTAGCAGTCGCCGAAATTCAGCCGCGCAGCATGACCGCTGCCCTTCCCGTAGCGGCGCCAGACTGTGCGCGCGATCCGCACCTGCTCCATGGTCACCGGCGCGACCTCGATCTGAGCGCGTGCCAAAAACAAGTCCAGTTGCTCGCCGCCTCTTTCTCCGGACTTAGCCTCGAGTACGATTGCGGTCTCCAGAAGGCTTGCAGCAGATATCCGCCGGGAGCCGGCGGCAGTCAGGCGACGCAACAAGCCTTCGGCCTCGGGCTCTTGTCGCAGAATAGCCACGAGGGCTGAAGTGTCGATGACCACCTCCATCCTCCGCCTTGCTTCCCGACCGCCCCGCTCATATACTTTGAGGGTTTGCCCGTACACTCCGGGAACTCGTTCCGGCGCCGGCCAAAAACTCGAATCGCAATCATTCCGGAGACCACTTTTATGACCACGATGACCACCGACGCGCACGTCGACAAAGAAAGTAATCCTTGGGAGTCGCAGCGGGCGCGCTTTGACCTGGCTGCGCAGAAGCTCAATCTCGATGACGGCTTGTGGCGGGTTTTGCGCTATCCCAACCGCGAACTCACGGTCTACATCCCGGTGCAGATGGATGATGGCCATCTCGAGGTCTTCACCGGATTCCGGGTGCAGCACTCGATTGCGCGCGGTCCGGCCAAAGGCGGCATCCGCTATGCGCCCGACGTCACGCTTGACGAAGTGCGCGCGCTCGCCAGCTGGATGACCTGGAAGTGCGCCGTGGTTAACATTCCTTTCGGCGGCGCCAAGGGCGGCGTAATCTGCGATCCGCACAAGATGTCGATGGGCGAAATTGAGCGCATGACGCGCCGCTACACCTCGGAGCTGATCGAATTCATCGGCCCGGAAAAAGACGTCCCTGCGCCCGACGTCAACACCAACGAACAAATCATGGCCTGGATGATGGACACCTACTCCATGCACATGCGCCAGACCGTGACCGCGTGCGTGACCGGAAAGCCCATCAACATAGGCGGCTCCCGCGGACGCCGCGAAGCGACCGGGCGCGGTGTGATGGTGGTATGCGACGAGGCCATTAAGAAGCTCGGCTTATCGCGCGAGAGCAGCCGCGTGATTGTGCAGGGCTTTGGCAACGTCGGCTCCAACGCCGCCCAGCTCATGTTTCAGGGCGGATACAAAGTCGTGGGCATCGCCGAAGTGGGCGGAGGCCTCTACAACAAAAACGGAATCGACCTGAATGGACTGGTCGAATTCCGCCAGAAAAATGGGACAGTGCACGGCTTCCCCGGCGCGGAAGCATACGACGCCGCCGAGTTGCTCACCACGGAATGCGAAATCCTCATTCCTGCGGCCACGGAGAACGTCATCACGTCGCGCAACGTCGATCGCGTGAAGTGCCGCATCCTGGCCGAAGGCGCTAACGGTCCCACCACCTCGGCCGCCGACGATGTCTTAACCGACAAGGGAGTCTTCGTTATCCCCGACATTCTCGCCAACGCCGGTGGCGTCACCACTTCCTACTTCGAGTGGGTGCAGGACCGCCAGGGCTACTTCTGGAAGGAATCCGTGGTCAACGAGCAACTGGAAGAAATCATGATCTCGTCCTTCGGCGACGTAGTCCGCTATGCCGAGACCCACAAGGTGAACAATCGCATTGCAGCCTATATGCTGGCCATCGACCGCGTGGCTTACACCATCCGCCAGCGCGGAATTTACGCGTAAGGGCAGTTGCCAGTACCCAGTTGCCAGTGAAGATCGAAGGATTCGCGCAACGGGGTGAAACCTTCGAGAGTTGTGGAGGAGAGTTATGAGTTTACGCACTAAGAAACTTTTTGCGCGGATATTTCCTTTCTTGCTTGCATGCCTGATGTTGCCCACGGCTACGCCAGCGGTGTTTGGCGCGGTCGCTGCGCCCCAAGCCTCTGCCGCCGCCGACAAGCTCGACCTCAATACCGCCACCGCTGACCAACTCAAGGCTTTGCCCGGCATCGGCGACGCCTATTCGCAGAAAATCATCGCCGGCCGTCCCTATCGCACGAAGCTCGACTTGGTACACAAAAAGATTATTCCCCAGGCCACCTACGACAAGATCAAAGATCAGGTCATCGCCAAGCAACCGAAGCCGGGCGCAATGGCTCCCGCGCCGAAATAGTCGAATGCCTTGCGAAATGCGCTGACCCGAAGACGGCCTCGCGGGTCGCTATTTCTTTCGGCTTGGATCGTCTTCCGGATTGACGTAGTTGAACTGCACCGGCGATGTGCCGTGAATCTGCACAACCACCTCCCCGCTGGTCATCGCGTAGTGGTGCATGTCGGGATCGAGATAAGCAAAGCTGCCCGCCGGAAAGCTCATCATGCTGGCTTCGTCAAAGCGGTCTCCCATCCCAACTTTGAACGCTCCCGAAATTACCGTGACGTTCTCGCGCTTGGGATGCCAGTGTGGCGCGATGCGGTACCCGTCGGGCATCTTCACGCGCACGGTGTAGTCACCGCTGGGTGCCATAGGATTGCCTTCCAGCACGGCGAGTTGCGCCCCCGGCGCCATAAATGATGGGGCGGGACCATATTGGATCGTGTCCGGGGTAAACGCATTTTTTTCCGCAGAAGCCGCCATCGCGCTAGAGCTGCCGCCCTGCTTCATCCACCACATTCCCCCAAGCAACATCAGAATCAGGCAAAAGCACAAATTCCGCTTCATAAGCGTTCCCTCCTGTTTTGGGTGTTCACTCTACGGTAAGAAACTATCGTTCGCTTCGTTTCACTTGGCAATGAGGCGGAAATAACTTTTATGCATTTTTCATGTATCTTTGTAGGTCACTGGCGTGTATGGATTTACCTGTGAATAGCGCTTCGAGAACTCGCTCAAGGGTAGCCGATGTCGAATTGGATCTGGGCCGCTATGAGCTTCGCCTCGACGGCCGCAAAGTGCGCCTCGAGAAAAAGCCCATGGATCTTCTGATCTTCCTGGTTCGCCGCCGCGGCCAGCTCGTTTCCCGGCAGGAGATCGTTCCCAAGCTGTGGCACTCCGATCTCTTCGTTGATACGGAACGGAACATCAATAATATAATTCGAAAAATTCGCGCTGCCCTGCGCGACCATGCGGCCAAACCACGCTTTCTCGAAACCGTGGTAGGCAAAGGCTATCGCTTCGTGGGACCGATTCGCCTCGTCAGCCCTCTCCACCCGCGCTCCGATGTGCCGGAAGCCTCCGGCGGCAAAACGCCCGCGCAGGACAATGTCGGCTGGCGCGCGGATCGTTCCTCGCTCGCCGTGCTCCCGCTTCATTGGCTCGGTCATCACCAGGATGACAAGGGTATCTGCTTGGGTTTTGTTGACGCCCTGGTCGCCCGCCTGGCAAACCTGGATGGGGTGGATGTTCTCCCGGCATCTTCGATTATGAACATCCCTTCAACTGCGAAGCTGCCGGATATCGCTCCGAGGCTTGGCGTTCGCTTCGTAGTGCATGGTGCGATTCAAACTTCGAAGACCGAATCGCGTTTGTCCGTGGAACTTTTCGATTCCCATTCCCAAAACAGCCGTTTCCTGAGGAAATTCATTCTCGACCTCAATCGCCCGTTCGAGCACGTCGATGATGTTGCCGCCCACATTGCCCGAGCGCTGAACCGTCCTTTTCACGCCCCGGAGCGGCAGAGCCGCACTCGCGAAAGTCGCGATCCTTTGGCTTATGCCGAGTTCATTCAGGGCTACCGCCGCGCTTCGACAGGCGACCTCAAGCTTTTGGAGGAAGCTACGCAGCCGCTGATGAATGCCGTCGCTCGGGATCCCGGTTTTGCGCTGGCGCATGCGGTCCTCTCTTTTGTCTGCGCGAAACGCCACTTCGAATTTGATCCCAGCCGGGAGTGGCTGGAAAAGGCAGAGTTTCACTGCCAGCGTGCATTGGAACTAGACGCGGATCTTCCCGAAGCACATGTCGCCAAGGCGTTTCTCCTCTGGGGACCGTCGAAAAATTTTCAGCACATCGAGGCCATTGCAGAATTGAAGCGCGCACTCGCCCTGCAGAAGAATCTGCCTCACGCTTACAGCCGCTTGGGAACGATTCTGGCGCATATCGGCCTGCTCGATCATTCTCGCGCCATGTATGAAAGGGGTGCGTCTTTCGATCCGGGAAAAACCATCAGTCACAGTGTTGCTCAGGCCTATCTGTGGAACGGAGAGTACGATCTCGCCCGGGAAGAATTGCACAAATGGCGCGCCGAGAGTCCCGAAAATAAGTACGCCATCCATTTTGCCCTTGAACTCGCGATATTGACCGGCGAATGGACGGAGGCCAGGGCCTTACTCGACGAAGCGGGCAGCCTTGTGCAGGAAGAGCCCATGATCACTGCTCTGCAGGGCGTGATGCATGCCTCGCTGGGAAAAGCGGAGCAGGCATTGCAGTGCATGAACCAGGCGTGCACGAACTCCAAATCGTTCGGTCACGCGCACCACACCTATTATCAAATTGCCTGCATTCTCTCTCTACTGAATCGGCCTGAAGCCGCGTTTGGGTGGCTGGAACGCAGCATCGATACCGGTTTCGCATGCTGGCCGTTCTTTATGAAGGATCCCTGCCTGATGAACCTGCGCGGCCACGCCCGCTTCGATCTCCTGGTAAGTTCCTTACAAGCCAAATATCCAGACTATCTGGGTTTGCTGTACCACTGATGATTGCGTTCCCTCTCCCCGTGGAGGATAATCAAGCTGTCTTCCGGCCCTTCCGGAAACCTTGCTGAGCCGCGGTGAACCTGCCCAACTCCATCACGCTGATCCGCATCTGCAGCATTCCTCTGCTGATCTGGATCCTGTCGTCCAGTCATTTCAGCAGCCAACACGGCGCCAAAGAGTTGCTCGCTTCCGCAATATTCATCGCCGCCTCCATGACCGACGGCATTGACGGCTACCTCGCCCGCAAGCGCGGCCAGATCACCACCATGGGGATTCTGCTCGATCCCATGGCCGACAAACTTCTCATCGCCGCCGCTTTCGTGGTGCTGGTGCAGTTCAATCCCAGCCAGGTTCCGGCCTGGATCGCCATCATCATCATTGGCCGTGAATTCCTGGTAAGCGGCCTGCGCTCCATCGCCGCTTCCGAGGGTTTCACCATCGAAGCCAGCGAATTGGGCAAGTTCAAGATGGTGGTGCAGATTGTTTCCGTGGTCGCGGTGATTCTCGATCACCGCTGGAAGGAATGGCCGGTCTACGGAAACTTCGTCTTCCCGGTCCACTGGATCGCCTCCGCCGCCATCTGGTTCGTGGTGTGCGTTTCGCTGGTCTCCGCCATCGATTACTTCGCCGCCTTCTGGTCGAAGATTGACCGGCGGGTCTCCAAGCGCCGCCGCCGCGCTTTCATCCTTAGCCGTCGCCGCAAGGCGCAGCCCGCCCCGCGAGCGGCCGATGCCGATGTCGCCCCTACAGCATAATTCGTCGCCCGTCCTGGCTTCCTCGGAAGTCTCCCCCCCGGAGTTCTCTCCAGAAGAGCGCACGCTGCTGCTTCGCCTGGCACATAATTCCATTTCCTCGGCGCTGCAACGCCGCGAGATTTCTCTCGATCCCCCTACGCCTCACTTCGCCGAACCGCGTGGCGCTTTCACTTCGCTCTACCTGGGCGGAGAGCTGCGTGGATGCGTCGGCTATGTACTTCCCACCTGCCCGGTCTACCGTGCTGTCGCGGAAACCGCGCGTGCTGCTGCTTTCGACGACAACCGCTTTCCGCCCGTCACCCCGGACGAAGCTCTTCGTCTAGAAATCGAGTTAAGCATTCTCTCGCCCCCGCGACCGATTCGTCCCGAAGAAGTCGAGGTCGGACGCCACGGTCTCCTCATCACTCAGCACGGCCGCCGCGGCCTGCTTCTGCCCCAGGTCCCCATCGAACACAAATGGGATCGCACCACGTTCCTCGAGCAAACCTGCCGCAAAGCCGGACTGCCCCTGGACGCATGGCAGAAAGGCGCAACCATCGAAGCCTTTGTCGCGGAAGTATTCAGCGATAAAACCGTCTGATCCCCACAGTTCCGCCCCTGGTTACTCCCGTTACCTAGAACGACAGGCTGATCCCTGCAGTGTTTCCCCGTTCCTGCCGATGAAACCTATGAGCCGCATCTCGCCTCGGAGGCCGAATGTCTTATCCCCTTGCAACGTTCATGCGCAGTCGCGCGATTCCATTCCTGGTCGTAACAACTCTCTTTGTCCTTGTCTTTGGGTTTCTTGCTCTGGACCCACCCGCCAGCGCTCAGCTTGCGCCCAACCCACCGACCCCCTTTTTCACCCAGCTCCCATTCGCGGAACCTCAAGACCGCATCACCAGTTTTATTGACGACGAGCAAACCGTGACCTTGCCTGGCAATCGCCATCCCCTGGCCCTTCCGCAGTACGACGCCAGAGCCGTCTCGCCTGACTATCCGATGGATCGGATGCTGCTCACCTTGTTGCCCGACGACGCTCAGCAAGCCGCTCTCGCCCAGTTGCTGGACGCGCAACACAATCCCGAGTCGCCTTATTACCATCAGTGGCTCACGCCGGAACAGTATGGCGACCGCTTCGGCGTCTCCGAAGACGACGCAGCGCAGGTCACCGCTTGGCTGCAAACGCACGGCATGACAGTGGAAGAAGTCACAGCTGGACGCGGATCCATCGTGTTCAGCGGAACCGCCGATCAAGTCGAGTCAGCCTTCCATACTCAGATTCACACGTACAGGATCGGCAATGAAGTCCACCATGCCAATGCCAGCGATCCTGCAATCCCTGCCGCTTTCGCGCAGGTCGTAGGCGGCGTGGTCTCCCTGCACGACTTCCGCAGCGCGACCATGCATACCGGAGCCCGCTTACCAGCACCCGACTACACCAGCGGCGGTTCCTATTACCTCGCCCCCGCAGACTTCGCCACCATTTACGACCTCGCGCCGCTTTATCAGCAATCGATCAATGGCAGCGGCCAGTCGGTCGCCATCGTTGCCCGCTCGAACATCAACATCGCCGACGTGCGCCAGTTCCGCACCTCGTTCGACTTGCCCGCCAACGACCCCCAGATCATCGTGAACGGAACCGACCCCGGCATTTTCAGTTCTGGCGAAGAAACCGAAGCTGATCTCGACGTGGAATGGTCCGGCGCTGTGGGCCGAAGCGCCTCGATCAAGTTTGTGGTATCGAAATCCACCAATTCCAGCGACGGCAGTTATCTCTCCGCACAATACATCGTCGGCCACAATCTGGCGCCGGTCATGAGCATGAGCTTCGGCCAGTGCGAGGCCGCGCTCGGCTCTTCGGGAAACAGTTTTATCAATAGCTTGTGGCAACAGGCGGCAGCGCAAGGCATGACGGTGTTCGTATCGTCGGGAGACAGCGGCGCCGCCGGTTGCGACTCCGCCTCCACTTCGCGAGCCACCCATGCACGCGGCGTCAACGGTCTGTGCTCCTCGCCCTACAGCGTCTGTGTCGGCGGCACGAAGTTCAACGACGCCTCCAATCCCTCTCTCTATTGGTCGCCCTCGAACGCCTCGGGCACGCAATCCTCAGCGCTCAGCTATATCCCGGAAGTGGTCTGGAACGAAAGCAGCTCAGGCGGCCTGTGGGCGCGCGGCGGCGGCGTGAGCACTCTCTACGCCAAGCCCTCCTGGCAAACCGGCACGGGCGTTCCCGCGGACGGCAAACGCGATGTCCCAGACGTCTCCCTCAGCGCTGCCGGCCACGACGGCTACCTGATGTACCAGAGCGGCGGACTCTACGTGGTCGGCGGCACATCGGCTTCTTCCCCGTCGTTTGCCGGAGCGATGGCGCTCGTCATCCAGCACACCGGAGCTCGGCAAGGGAACGCCAACACCGCGTTCTATTCCCTGGCGAGCAAGCAGCGAGCGGGCGGAGCATCCGTCTTTCACGACATCACCAGCGGAAACAACAGCGTCCCCGGACTCACTGGCTTCGGCGCCACCACCGGATACGATCAAGCCACCGGCCTCGGTTCCATCGACGCCTCGGTCCTGGTCAGCCACTGGAGCGATGCCACAGCCACGCCCTCATTTCACGCCAGTGCTTCCTCGACTTCTCTCTCGGTCACCGCTGGATCGAACGGCAGCCTCAGCCTGAATGTCGCGGTCAGCGGAGCCTTCAATGCTGCCGTCGCTTTTTCCGTGACCGGACTCCCCAGTGGAATCTCCGCCACTTTCACGCCGGCCACTCTGCCCGCGCCGGGATCCGGTGCCAGCACCCTCAAACTCACCGCAACCAGCCTTGCCAAGGCTGGCACCTATTCCGTCACCGTATCGGCAACCAGCGGCACGACGAAACAGCCGATAGGGCTCTCTATCACGTGCGTCAGCCCCCGCGCACCTATCCGTCCTTGATGTAACCGTAGCCTCGCCAAACGCAAAACCGGGGACGGTTGCCCGTCCCCGGTTCGAGGGTACTTGTGCCGCTTACGAAAGTTATTGGTTCTGTTCGTCCAGCTCCACGCTGTCACCAGCGTGAACATCTTCCATGGCGAACACGATCATTCCCGTGGCCGTTGTGGGCGTGGTTCCGATAACGACGATCTCGCCGACCGCGCGCCGCGGCAGGTCGCGAACGTGAATCACTGGACCGTTGGACTTCTCCCACAAGCCGGGATCAACCGACGCCTGCTTGGCCTGCGTGTCTTCACTCAGGGCCGCCTTGAACGAAAGCGAATCCACCGGATCTCTCAGGTCCGCCTCATAGGTGCGCACGGCCCGGAAATAGTCGCCAACCTTCACTCCCTGGTTCGTTCCCACGTTGATGTAAAGCTTCTGGCCCGTACCCAGCTCGGCGTCAAAGTCTCTTCCCATCACGATGCGGCCGGAGACCTTGCTGCCTGTGGGCAGGAAGCGGTCAAAACGTACCGGCGAATGAAATGCCACCATGGTTTTCTCGGCGAAGGGAATCGCCGTGTCTCCCGGATTGATGGGATCACACGCGTATTCGATGTGGCCGATCGCGGTCTTGCTGCGCGTATCGATAATGCGTACGCGGCCGACTTCCTCGTAGGGATGTCCGGTTTCCTTGAGCAGCTTCTTCTGCCCCGGAAACATTTCGTACTCGTTGATGTCACGCAGAGCGCGGATAATCTCATACTCCGCGCCGACCGTGTAGCCCCGGCCCTGCAAGAAGACAATGTCATCCTTGACGAACTTGGTGTCGGTGGGAGTCTCCAGGCCCCCGGCCACGAAGTTGGCATCGGGCAGAACCTGCCGGTTGATGAAACCAGCGCAGTAAACATCTGCGTAAGTGGGCATCTGCACCCGTTGCACCGGGAAGCTGGCTGTTGTGGAAATCGTTCCCTCCGGGGTCGGTGCGTCAGTGGGTTTCACGTCCGCCGCCGATTGGGCCCAGGTCGCCGTCGCGGCCAACAACACTAATAGTCCTATTTTCTTCATGTTACCTCCGAGAATAGGCACACTTGGCGCCCTTCCCTAGTCAAATGCCATGGAAGCAAGGCTTCAGATGGAAGGTAACAAGGGGGTAAGAGGGGGTCAAGGTTACGAGGGTGTCAGTCCCGGCGTGAAAACAGTTTTTTCGTGTAAATTGTGAATACCATGTTGCATCTGGAATTCGACCCCTGTAAGATTCGCAGCCGAACCTTTGCCGAACCTATTGATTTGATTCAAGATGATTTCTGCTCCTAAAAGTTACCCGCCCCGCCTGCTGCCTCTGCGGTTGCCGCGGGTCTGCGTCGCGGTGGCCGCGTCCGACCCCGCCGAACTGGTCGAAAGGGCCGAGGCCCTGATCCGCGATAACTCCTTCCTGGAGTTCAGGTTGGACTACATCTCGAAACCCGCTCTGGCGCTTCCCAAGATCAAGCATTTCCTCGAAAGCCACCCCGGCACCGTGGTCATCGCCACCTGCCGCCGGGCCGCCAGCGGAGGCAAGTTCCGCGGCTCCATTGCCTCCCAACTCGACATTCTGTCCAAAGCGTCGGCCACCGGCTGCCAACTGGTGGACGTCGAACTCCAGACTGCACTGAAGTGCAAGCCAGCGCAGTTACAAAAGTTGCGTACTCGGTCCGCCCTGCTTCTTTCCTTCCACGACTTCCGGGGCACGAAGAAGCTCGACGAGACTCTGGAAAAGATGCGCGCTTTCCCCGCCGACTTCTACAAAGTGGTCGGCACCGCGACCACTCTCTTCGACAACGTTTCCATGATCCAGTTTCTGGGCCGCGAAGCTGACAATCATTCCATCGTCGGCCTCTGCATGGGCGAACAAGGCATAATTAGCCGCGTGCTCGGAGTCCGCGCCGGCAGCGTCTTCACTTTCGCCGCCGTCGGAGTTGGAGAAGAAACCGCCCCCGGCCAGGCCACCGCGCAGGATCTCCGCAGCGTCTACCGCATCGAAACCGTCGACGCCGCCACCCGCGTCTACGGCGTTGCCGGGGACCCGGTCTCCCACTCGCTCTCGCCGGCCATCATGAACGCGGCCTTTCGCCGCGAGAACGTCAACGCCGTCTACCTCGCGCTCCATGCCAAGACTCTCAAAGACCTGCTCAACTGCGTGCGCGAGATTCCCATCCACGGCCTAAGCATCACCATGCCCTACAAGGAAGCCATCCTTCCTTATCTCGACAACACCGACTCGCACACCACCAAGATCGGCGCCTGCAACACTGTGGTCCGCGCGCAGGACGGCAAGCTCTACGGCTTCAACACCGACACTTCTGGAGTAGTTCGCCCCTTAGAACGCCGCCTGAGCACTTTGCAGGACGCGAAGATTCTCGTGCTCGGCGCCGGAGGCGCAGCCCGCGCCGCGGTGTTCGGCCTCAAGGAACGCGGAGCGGAAGTCTACATCCTGAACCGCAGCCTCGCCGCCGCGCAAAAGCTTGCCCGGCGCGCCCACGCCCGCTCCATCAAACGCGCCGACCTCAAGAAGCTCGTCTTCGATGTCATCATCAACGCCACTCCGGTCGGCATGGGCAACACCCGCGAGACTCCGCTGCAAGAAAAGGAAATCAACGCCCGCTACGTTTTCGATATGATCTACGATCCCGCCGAAACTCAGCTGCTGAAGCTGGCGAAACAACGCGGCGCTCAGATTATCCCCGGCATCGAAATGTTCGTCCATCAGGCCGCCCGCCAGTTCGAAATCTGGACCGGCAAGCCCGCCCCCCAGGACGACATGCTCCAGGTCGTGCTGCTAGCAATGCAGGAGCGCGCCACCCGGGCGGCCTCTGCAGCGGCAGCGAAGAAGAAGTAAGTAGGAAGCCAGCTCCCACCGTGGAAGAATGTCGTGACCTCGCCGGGAAGTTTTCCTTGACAAATGTTGTCATATATGACAACGTATACCCTATCAAACATCCGCGCGGTCAGCCCATGACTCGAAAGACGCGCCCCGTTTCATGGATCAGGTCAGCCCTGAAGGAATTCGAGACATTTCCGGAAGCGGCAAGATCGATCTGTCTCGCCGCCTTGACGATCGCGGCCGAAGACGGCAAGGCCGACCTTGCCAAGCCAATGCACGGCATCGGATCGGGAGTCTTTGAGATAGCGCTGCCGTTCAAGGGCGACGCATTTCGCGTCGTCTACGCGGTGCAGTTCGCCGACGAAATCTGGGTCGTACGCGCGTTTCAGAAGAAATCGACACAGGGTATCAAGACGCCCCAACACGAAATAGACCTGATCAAGGATCGTCTCAAGAGATTGAAGGAGATGCTGCGATGAAAACCGAAAAACTGGATGTGGTGCGGGGAAGCGGTAATGTATTCCGCGATCTGGGGCACAAAAACGCCGATGCGGAACAGTTCAAGGCGATCCTCGCAGCTGAAATCATCAAGGCACTCGACCGGGAACACCTGACGGTTCGCGCCGCCCACGCCCGCACCGGCATTGCCGCCGCCGATTTCTCCCGCATCCGCAACGCCAACCTCGGCCGCTTCACCGTAGATCGCCTCATGTCAATCGTCAATCGCCTCGGCTCCCGCGTCGAAGTCAAAATCCGCCTGCACCGCGCCGAGACCGTCGCTTATGAAGCTCGCCAGTGAGCGGCTAGTGTTTCCCGCCTGAAACTGGCTGCGTTAATCTGTCGGCGAGCCACAACTTGATCAGCGACTGCCGCGTTAAACCCAGCCGCCGCGCCTCCCGATCCAGAGAATCCACCATCCAAGCCGGGAAATCAACGCTAACTCGCTTCGGGTCGGTACCAACCCGCCGCGCCTGACTCATATCGAATTGATCTACGACTTCCTCTCCGGCGTCAAACTTGCGGTCAACGGTCTTCGCTTTCACAAATCCTCACTTCTTTGCCCGCCAATCCATTGTCCGGCGGCGTACCTTATAAAGTACGCGCCGCGCCTGTCAAGTCTACTTTCGTAGTCATTCGACCCGCTCGAAAGTGGGCATTCCTTCCACAGCTTAACCCCTTGAATCCATTGCCCCGCCCTAAGAACCCGCACGAGGAATCAACGACTTACGCCGAAAGTTTTCTGCAAAGTGAAATGTTCCGGTCGGAACATTAGGACGATCTGCAAAGCGCCCAGACGCCACAAAGCCGGGCTGGTTGGCCCGGCTTTCTCTTTAGCGTGGAACTGGTTCGGTCAACCTTGGTTCGATCGACCGACCCAGAATGTCAAAATCCAGGAAGCCCTCTAGCGCCTCACGACTTCTGGCTCACTCCCTCGTCATCTTCTTGCGCCGTTTCCCTCAGGAAGGGTCCGTCTTACTCATTTCCATTCCCGTCCTGAACCTGCGTCGCGGGTCACCCGCCCGCGCGCCGAAGAGTAAGTCTTACATCACCAGCGCAAGGTTCTCCAGTTCATACTGCAGCACCGGCAGAGCGCACCCAGCCATTTCGACCCGGCCCGCCGCATCCAGAGCCGCCTTGGGCGATACTCCGTAGCCCCGGCCCATCAGGAAAACCTGCAACAGTTCGGCGGCCTCGTAAGAATCGATCATGCCCCCCTGCAGTAAATCGGAGCGCAAGGCCGCCAGTTCCGTCACCGTGAACCTGTCTTTGTCGTTACCCACTCTGTCGTTCGTCTCTTTTTCAAACATGGCCGTCATCACCTCCGATTCCGACCTTTACCCCACTGGTAGTTATTAGACTCATCGGCAGCCACTCAAGTTGCATGCAATTTTGCTGCCGCGGCTGCCCCCCAGTTCCATATACGGAAAGCAGGCCGCTTTAGATTCATAAACCCCTCTGGATTTCAGAAGTTGCAGGCCTTCCACTCTGGCCTGCCTCCTTCCGGAAGGTCTCATCGGTACCCCCCGCAGTCTCAAAACTGACACAGAGTGTCACTTCGGGCAGGAATCTGCCCGTAGCCGTCAGCCCGCCCCACCCAAGCAACAACGCTTGGACACACCAGAGATAATAGTGAAGATACCCAGCGGAATGTTTCAGAGGCGTCAAATCGATGTAAAAATTCAAACCGGAATGGCGCGCTAGAGTTCAGTCGCCCTCGACGACGGCCTCATCCACCAGCATGATGGGGATGTCGTCCTTCACCGCATATACGCGGTGGCACTGGGTACACTTCAGGCTCTCCGGATTCTCCCGGTACTCAAGCGCCTGCTTGCACGCCGGACACACCAGGATTTCCAGCAAATCTTTGGCAATCATGCCCAGCATTGTACGCCACAATTCCTCTGCGCCTACGTATCTCGGTGACGAATGATTTCCGCGGAGGCCTGGCCGGTGTAAGATTTTCTAGCCGAAGCCCGAAAGCCGAAGCCCGGAGCCTGAATGCCCGCCAAAATCCTCGACGGCACAAAGATCGCAAGTGACATCCGCAGCGAAGTGGCCGCGGAAGTGAAGACCATGGCGGCCGCCGGAGTCCGCCCCGGCCTCGCCGTCATCCTCGTTGGTCACAACCCGGCTTCGGAGATTTATGTGCGCGGCAAGGTCAAAGTCTGCGAAGAAGTTGGGATCTACAGCGAGCAACACACGCCGCCTGAAACCGCGACCACTGCTGAACTGTTGGCTTTGGTCGAAAGCCTGAACCGCCGCGATGAGATTGACGGCATCCTGGTGCAGTTGCCGCTGCCGCCGCAGGTGGATTCGAAGCAGGTGCTGATGGCGGTCGATCCCGCCAAAGATGTCGACGGATTCCATCCCATCAACGTCGGCTTTCTCTCGACCCAGCGTCCCGGCCTGGTCCCATGCACCCCAGCCGGAGTCATCGAGATCCTCAAGCGCAGCCAGATCCCCATCGCCGGCCGGGAAGCCGTCGTCGTAGGACGCAGCGACATCGTGGGCAAGCCCGCCGCTATGCTGCTGATCAACGCCAATGCGACGGTCACCGTGTGCCACTCGAAGACGCGCGACCTGCCGGGGGTCTGCCGCCGCGCAGATCTTTTGATAGCGGCGATCGGCCGTGCTGGCATGATCACGCGCGATTTCGTGAAGCCGGGGGCAACTGTGATCGATGTCGGCATGAACAAGGTCAGCGACCCGGCGGAATTCGAGCGACTGTTCGCGGGTGAGTTGACGAAAAACGCCAAGCGCGAAGAGACTTTCCGCACAAGGGGATTTACGCTGGTGGGCGACGTGCACCCGGAAGTGGCCGAGGTGGCGGGAGCGCTGACCCCAGTTCCCGGCGGCGTCGGTCCGCTGACCATCGCGATGCTGATGTATAACACCGTGAAAGCGGCCAACATGCGGAGAGGCAGCCGCATGCCGGAACTAACCAGCAAATGAAAGGCTTTTCACCACAGAGGCACAGAGACACAGAGAAAAACGCAAAAAAGGTTTCTCTGTGTCTCTGTGCCTCTGTGGTGAACGTTCTTCGGCTGGAGGCACATTGCTGAAAGTCGGCCTCACCGGCGGGATTGCCTCGGGCAAATCGGTCGTGGGAGACATGTTGGTCGCGCTGGGGGCACGTCTCGTCCAGGCGGACCGCATCGCCCACGAACTGATGCGGCCCGGCCAGCCCGTCTACAACGAAGTGGTGCGCCACTTCGGCGGCGGTATTCTCAATCCTGACCTCAGCGTGAACCGCGCCAGGCTGGCAGAGGCTGCGTTCGGCTCAGACAAGTCTGCCCCATCCCAAGCCCCATCTCGCATTCAGGATTTGAACCGCATCGTGCATCCCGCTGTGATTCGCAGCCAGGAAGAGTGGATGAAAGAAATGGGAAGGCAGGATCCGCACGCCGTCGCCATCGTGGAAGCTGCGCTCATCATTGAGGCGGGCGCGGCAGAACGCTTCGACCGCCTGATCGTGGTCACCTGCAGCGATGAGCAGCGAATCGCCCGCTTCGCCGCCCGCCAGAAATTAGATCTGGAAGCAGCGCGTAAGGAAGTAGCACGCCGCATGGCCGTGCAACTGCCCGAAGCAGAAAAGATCAAAGCCGCCGACTATGTGATCGACAACTCCGGTTCGCTCGAGCACACGCGGGAGCAGGTGCAGCAGGTATGGGCGAAGCTGCGCTCGGATCTCCAAGCTTGAGCCAGAATGCAAGCCTGTTGTCGGCTAAGCTAAATTTGCGTGAAGCCCAAAACGCGCAGCAACTTTTCGCAGCCGTTTGTCTCTTGTCCAAAGAAGTGTCGAGGGATTGATGAGGACAGAAGCTATCAGGTGTGCGTCGATCAGGCCGATGCCGAGGTTGTAAAGACGGCGAGCCTCAATCGTCAGCCTCACTTCGTTCCTCTGCGCCACCTGCCCTTGCGGCAACAGAGCCAGCAATGCAAGCGTTCTGGTACGTTCCCGCAGGGATCCTAGGGCAAGCTCCGCAATCACGAACGGATGGATCACAATCTGCCCGTGCTCGAGAAGTTGTTGCAGTTCTCTATTGCCGGAACGGAGATGGTCGATCCAAACCGAAGTATCTGCGAGGATCACTGCGGCCGCACCCTGCGGCGCGGAACACTCTTCAGACTCGGCATGGTGCCGCCGAGAGAAGCCAATCTTCGGGCGCTTTCCCGCTCGATCAGCGCTTTGAGAGCTTCGCGAACTAATGCTGTTTTCTCGGTGACGCCAGTAAACTCCTGGGCGATGCGGACGAGATCGTCATCCAGGGCGAGAGTGGTTCTCATAGGCACTGATTATAACATCAAATGATGTCGAATATCGTGCTTCAAGACTGCCGGCGAAGGATCGAGCGGCCTCACTTCTTCAGAAACTTCCCCTGCTCCAGTTCCCGAAACGCCTGCTGGAGCTGTTCCTGCGTATTCATAACAATCGGGCCATACCATGCCACCGGCTCTTCCAGAGGCTTTCCCGAGACCAGCAGGAATCGGATCCCGTCTTCTCCGGCTTGCACTGTGACCTCGTCGCCGCGATCGAAAAGTATGAGGGAACGGTTGTCTGCCTCCACGGGAGGTGCTGTATCCAACCACTTGATGGCCTCCGTCGGCACGGTCAGAGGACCGGATGCGTTGCAGAACTTTCCGCTTCCCGCAAAAACATAGGCGAAGGCATGTCGAGTCGTCTCGACTGGCAAAGTCTTTCTCTTGCCTGGGGAGACCGACACGTCGAGGTAGATGGGATCGGCTGCAATGCCATCGACTGGCCCTTTCTTTCCCCAAAAGTTTCCGCAAACGATTCGCACATGAGTGCCGTCGTCGTCTTTGACCTCCGGGATATCGAGCGTCTTCACTTCCTGGTAGCGCGGCGCAGTCATCTTGAGCGCGGACGGAAGGTTTGCCCACAACTGAAAGCCATGCATTCGTCCCGACTGATCGCCCTTGGGCATCTCCTGATGGATGATGCCGCTGCCCGCCGTCATCCACTGCACGTCTCCGGCGGCGATGGCGCCATGGTTTCCCATGCTGTCGCCGTGCTCCACGGTTCCAGCCAGCACGTAGGTGATGGTTTCGATTCCGCGGTGAGGATGCCACGGGAAGCCCGCGAGATAGTCCTCGGGAACATCGTTGCGAAAGTCGTCGAGTAGGAGGAAAGGATCGAAGTCCTTGGTGTTTCCGAAGCCAAAGGCGCGGCGTAGATGCACGCCTGCACCTTCGAGAGTTGGCTTGGATTCAATCACTCGCTTAACCGGTCGAATGGACATAGAAACCTCGAGAGGGCAAATCTTTTGATGTCAGACGGTGGGTGGTGGATTCGTGCGGCTCGCCCAGATTCCCTTCGACAAGCTCAGGGCAGGCTTTCACGGTGCAAAGAACGCCTGTTCGGAAGGAAAATCAAACTGCACCACCACCCGCGTGCCTCCTCACGGAACATTGTTTAGAATCGAACGTAGAATAGATGGAGGCCTCTTCACAGGACCGGCCCCAAGATTCCGTTCGCGGCCCCGAAGGTTTGGACTTATGAGACTGATACGACCTGCAATCTTTGCGCTGCTTATCGCCGGCGCATTCTTCTACTTCACGACCTGGCGTTCGAATGCGAAATTTGCCGGTTCGAATCCAGTGGGTTGGTTGAGCCATCCCGCGCAAGTGGAGATCACGGAAGCTGCGCCGGGCGGCGAAGGGCTGGACAGCGAAGAGCAGAACAACATCAGCGTCTACCGCAAGAATATTCCGTCGGTGGTGAACGTCACCTCGCGCGCCATGGCATTCGACTTCTTCTATGGGATGGTGCCGCAGGAAGGACAGGGATCGGGATTTGTGATCGACAAAGAGGGTCACATCCTCACCAACTATCACGTCATCGCCGACGCGCGGCAGGTGGAAGTGACCATGCACAACCGCAAGAAGTACAAGGCGACGGTGGTGGGCACGGATCCGGCGCACGATCTGGCGGTGATCCTGATCAAGGCGCCTGACCTGGTGCCGGCGGTGCTGGGCGACTCGCGCAACTTGCAGGTGGGGCAGAAGGTTTACGCCATCGGCAATCCGTTCGGGCTGGCGGGGACGATGACGCGCGGCATTGTGAGCTCGATTCGACCGGTGCGCGAGCCCAATGGCGCCACCATTGACGATGCCATTCAGACCGATGCCGCCATCAACCCCGGCAATTCGGGCGGTCCGCTGATGAACTGGCATGGCGAAGTGATTGGCATCAACACCATGATTCTATCGAGCGTGGGACAGAACGCAGGCATCGGCTTCGCCATCCCGATCAATACGGCGAAGGCCGTGCTCAACGATCTGATGACGCTGGGGCGGGTGCGCCGTCCCGCTCTGGGCGTGCGGACCATTCCAATCAGTGCCGAGCTAGCCACTGAGATGGGCTTGCCCGTGGACTACGGCTTACTGATCGTGCAGGTCACTCCCGGCGGTTCGGCGGACCTCGCTGGATTGCGGGGAGGGACGGAGCGGGCTTATCTGGGCAACATCCCGATCATGCTGGGCGGAGACTTGATCGTGGCCATCGATGGCGAGAAAGTTGAAGACGAGCAAGATCTGGCGCAGATGATGAACAACCACCGCGCCGGGGATACGGTGAAGGTGACCATCTACCGCAACAAGAAGAAATTGGATGTGACGGTGGCGCTGGGTGAAGCGAGAGAACAAGTTTGAAGGAGCTGCTGTCAGTTGTCGCTATCAGCCTTCGATTCTGGACACCGGGAAGCATGTTGGCTGGAGAGTGATTCCTGATTGTTCTTCTTGAAATCCTGGCCCGTTCGAAGTAATCTGTCTTCCTGCCTATGACTGCTTAGTCCGCAAGCTGCGACTTTGAGCGAAGATACGCCGAGGTGTGCGCGCGTTTCGCTCTGTCTGTCGATTGCTTTCTAAATCCAGAAAGGATTCTTGACATGCTATTCGTGGACAAGGCATTGGCGCGCCGTTTTGAGGCGTGTGAGGAGATGCCGCAGGTATTGTATGCGCGGGCGTTTCAAAAGACGCGGCCTGAGATCGGGGCCGCGGAGGAAGAGATCTGTGGCGGGCACATGGTGTTTGCCGGCCTGGGATCGCCCATCGGACGGGCAACTGGAGCGGGCCTTGACCGGCCATTTACGGCGGAAGACTTAGATCGCGTAGAAGAGTTCTACCGTTCGCACAGCGCACCGGTGCAGGTGGACTTGTGTCCGCTGCACGATGCGGCTGTGTTTGGGATGTTCAAGGAGCGCGGATACGGGATCGCCGAGTTGAATAACGTGCTGTACCGGAGGCTCGATCCGAAGGAGAAGTTTCCCGCCGCTCCTGGCGGTTGCGAAATCCGCCGCGGCCGGCGGGAAGAAGCGGCGGAGTCAGGCACCATTGTGGAACGGGCATTCTTTCCAGAGGGCGCGCCCGAGGCATTTCGCGGATTGCTCGAACCTCTGTATCAGATGGAAGGAGCGCTGGCGTTTGTCGCATCCGTCGATGGGACGATGGCGGCGTGCGGCACGGGGCTGAACATTCCAGAGCATTGCATCTTCGCGCTGGGCGGAGCGGGCACCATGCTCAAGTATCGCGGGCGCGGACTGCAGACGGCGCTGCTTCGTGCTCGCATGACCGCAGCGGCCGACGCGGGATGCGAGTACGCGGTGGTGGTCACCAACGGCGGATCGACCTCGCAGCGGAACTGCGAGCGGCTGGGGTTTCGCGTGGCTTACAGCAAGGTGACGGTGATCAAGAATTTTGCGATCGGGTAATTTAGTAAACTCTTGTGCGTTCCTATTGGAGTGCCAATTGGCGAATTTGAACTTATGACCGCAACCGATTCCATCCGCGAGTACTGCCTGTCTTTCCCGCAGGCGACCGAGAAGCTGCAATGGGGCGACGCTCTCTGCTTCAAGGTCAGCGGGAAAATGTTTGCCGTTCTAGGGTTGGACAATCCACGGTTGTCCTTTAAGTGCGCACCGGAGACGTTTGCCGAACTGATTGAACGCGAGCATATTCAGCCCTCCCCGTACCTCGGACGCTACAAGTGGGTGATGCTCGACCGGCTGGGCGCGGTGCGATGGAATGAGTTGCGGGAGTTGATCAGGGAGTCATTTGAGATGGTGGCGGCCAAGGCTCCGAAGAAGAAGCCTGGAAAAAAACAAAAGCCGACGAAGTCTGGGACTCGGAAGAAGACGAAGAGGGTTTGAAGGTCGGCCGGCAACGTGGATAGAGTTGGAGGACAAAGCCTGTCCTGAGCTTGTCGAAGGGAGTGCCCGCTCCACGCGGACCATCTCGCACGAGCCATCCTGATTTGACTCTGCTTACCGCCGTCGGCTAGCCTCAAGAGTCCGCCCATTCCTGGACGCCCTCGACCTTCATGCGATTCCGACACAAAGCATTGATTTTGCTGCTGATGGCGGCTGCGGCGGTGGGCGGAGCGCCGCGGGCTCTCGGCTCCACGGAACCCGTGCATGCGCAGCACGGAATCGTGGTGAGCAGTCATGAATTGGCTTCGCAGGCTGGAGTCGAAATGATGCAGGCGGGCGGCAACGCGGTGGATGCCGCTGTGGCTGCGGGATTCACGCTGGCAGTGGTGCATCCGGCGGCGGGAAATCTGGGCGGGGGCGGGTTCATGTTGATCCGCATGTCCGATGGCCAGACGCACTTTCTGGATTACCGCGAGAAGGCTCCGGAGGCGGCGACGCGCGACATGTATCTGGATGCGCAGGGCCACGTGATCGAAGGCGCCAGCGAGTATGGGTACAAGGCGATTGGCGTGCCGGGGTCAGTTGCGGGCATGGTTTACGCCGAACAAAAATATGGGAAGCTGACTCTGAAACAGGTGATGGCTCCGGCGACCCGACTGGCGCGCGAGGGTTATGCGCTGACCTGGGCTGAGGCGCGAGATCTGCATGATAAGTATTTGGGGAAGTTTGCCGAGTCGCGCCGCATCTTCCAGCGCGACGGAAAGTACTATCAGCCGGGAGAACTTTTCCGGCAGCCGCAATTGGCGCGGACTCTGGAGCGGATCGCCGCGAAGCCCGATGATTTTTATCACGGGACGCTGGCGCGTGAACTGGCGGCAGCGATGCAGAAAGGCGGTGGGCTCATCACCGCCGACGATCTGGCGCACTATGAAGTGAAAGAGCGCGAGCCGGTTCGCGGGACATATCGCGGATACGAGATCATCAGCGCGCCGCCGCCGTCATCCGGTGGGACAGTTTTGATTGAATCGCTGAACATTCTGGAAGGATACGATCTGGCCAGGATGGGGGATCGGTCGGCGCAGGCGATTCATTACACGACGGAAGCGTTTCGGCGGGCGTTTTTCGATCGGGCGGAATTCCTGGGAGATCCGGATTTCTCGAAGATTCCGGTGGCGCAGCTCATCGATAAGAAGTATGCGGCCGCCTGGCGGAGTTCGATTGATGCGAACCAGGCCAGCGCCAGCCAAGAATTGAAGCGTCCGGCGATTTTCAGCGAGCTTGAACAATATGCTGCCGCCCATCCGCAGCCGATGGAAAATCATGAGTCGCCGCACACTACGCACTATTCGGTGGTGGATGCTGAAGGGAATGCGGTCGCGGTCACGACCACGATCAACGACTGGTTCGGATCGCGGGTGACGGCGGAGGGTTTGGGCTTCCTGATGAACGACGAGATGGATGATTTCTCGGCCAAGCCGGGCGTGCCGAATTCCGACGGATTGATTCAGGGCGCGGCGAATGCCATTGGGCCGGGGAAGCGTCCGCTGTCGTCGATGACGCCGACTATTGTGGTGCGTGACGGTAAGACGGTGCTGGTGCTGGGTTCTCCCGGCAGTTCGAAGATCATTACGACCGTGGCGAACGTTCTGATGGGCGTGATTGACTATGGGATGAATATCCAGGAGGCGGTGAATGCTCCCCGCTTTCACAATCAGTGGTTGCCGGACGTCCTGAACGTAGAGCGATGGTTCTCGCCGGATACGGTGCAGGCGCTGGAGAAGATGGGGTACCACGTGCAGTTCGGTTTGCACGAGGGGGCGGATGCGAGTTCCTATTGGAGTGATGCGGAGTGCATCGCCATCGACCCGAGGACTGGCGAGCGGCTCGGGGCGAGCGATGGCAGGAACAACGGAAAGGCAGTGGGCTACTAATGCAGAGAGCGGTTTCAACTTATTTATACGTGAGGGAGCGGCTGCATCCGGGGATTCTGGATGGGCTGGCTCGTAACGGAGTGCAGGCGATAGAGATTTTTGCGGCGCGGCAGCACCTCGACTATGCCAACCGGAAAGCTCACGTAAAAGAGATTGCGGAGTGGTTTCGCGGGAGTGGGGTTCCGCTGAATTCCGTACACTCGCCGCTCTACGCCGATTACGAGTGGGGCCGCGCGGGTGCGCCGCCGGTGAACTTGGCGTCCACGGACCGCGCAGGGCTGGTGGAGGCGATGGACGAAGTGAAGCGGGCGCTGGAAATCGCAGAGCAGATCCCGTTTCGCTTTCTGGTGCAGCATCTCGGACTGCCGAACGAGAGCTTCAGCGAAAAGAAGTTCGAATCAGCGATGACCTCGATTGAGCATTTGCGCGCATTTGCCAAGCCGCTGGGGGTGCGTATTCTGCTGGAAAATATTCCCAACGAGCTTTCTACGCCGGACAGATTGATGGAGATGATTCAGACGGCCCACTTCGATGACGTGGGGATTTGCTTCGATTTCGGGCATGCGCACATCATGGGATCGATGCCGGAGGCATTTGAGGTCGTGCGAAAGCAAGTGTGCTCGACGCATGTTCACGACAATGCCAAGGTTCAGGATTCGCACCTGTGGCCGGGACAGGGAACGATTGACTGGAAAGAGGCGATGGAATTGCTGCGCTCCGCGCCGCAAACGCCGCCCCTGTTGCTGGAACTCGCGGAAGACGAGAAGGTGAATCCGCTGGAAAAGCTGGGGGAGGCGTTCGAGAAGCTGGAGACGGCGTAGAAATTGAGAGATTGAATCATTGAGTCATTGACTCATTGAAAAACAATCCGCCCACAACAGGCAAATGATTCAATGATCCGATGACTCAATCAAATATGTCCCCTGTAACTACTATCGCAGAAATCGGTAAGCACGAAGGCCAGTCGGTTACCCTCCGTGGCTGGCTCTATAACCTGCGCGAGAGCGGGAAACTTTTGTTCCCGCAGTTTCGCGATGGCTCGGGCGTGATTCAGGGTGTGGTGCCAAAGAACGCGGTTACGCCGGAAGTGTTCGAGGCGATCAAGACACTGACGCAGGAGTCGAGCGTGATCGTGGAAGGCAAGGTTCGCGCCGATAAGCGCGCGCCCGGCGGCTACGAACTCGATGTGGCGAACGTGCAGGTAGTGCAGCGCGTGCCGGAATCCGATCCCTATCCCATCACCCCCAAAGAACATGGGGTCGAGTTTCTGATGGAGCACCGGCATCTCTGGGTGCGGTCGCAGCGGCAGGCGTCGATTCTGCGGGTGCGGGCGGAGATTATCAAAGCCGTGCGCGATTTCTTTGACGAGCACGGGTTCACGCTGACCGATCCGCCGATCCTTACTCCGGCGGCTTGCGAAGGCACGAGCACATTGTTCCCCGTCGATTATTTCGACGAGCAGGCGTATCTGACGCAGTCGGGGCAGCTTTACATTGAAGCCACGGCGATGGCGCTGGGCAAGGTGTACTCGTTCGGCCCAACGTTTCGCGCGGAAAAATCGAAGACCCGGCGTCACCTCACCGAGTTCTGGATGGTCGAGCCGGAGATTGCTTACGGAGAACTCGACGACCTGATGGATCTGGCGGAGAGCTTAATCACTTTCATGGTGAAGCGCTGCCTGGAGCGACGGCGCGTGGACCTGCAGGCGATTGGCCGCGACATTTCCAAACTTGAGAAGATTGAAGCGCCTTTTCCGCGGATCAGTTACGACGATGCGGTAAAGAACTTGCAGGAAGGCCACGCCAAAGGCGCTCTGGAAGCGAAGTTCGAGTGGGGCGGCGACCTGGGCTCGCCCGACGAAACTTATCTTTCGGCGCAGTTCGACAAGCCGGTGATGGTGCATCGGTATCCGGCGAAGGTCAAGGCTTTCTACATGGAACCGGACCCGCAGCGGCCGGAGTTAGCTTTGTGCGTCGATGTGCTGGCTCCGGAAGGCTATGGCGAAATCATTGGGGGCTCGCAGCGTATGGCTTCGTACGAATTGTTGGTGCAGCGTATTCACGAGCATGGATTGCCGGAAGAAGCGTTCAAGTGGTATCTGGATTTGCGCAAGTTCGGCAGCGTGCCGCACGGCGGCTTCGGGATGGGCATTGAGCGCGCCGTGGCGTGGATCTGCGGGCTCGAGCACGTGCGGGAGACGATTCCGTTCCCGCGGATGCTACACCGGCTCTACCCCTAAGAATTTAGTAATTGGGTAATTTTGTAATTGAGTAATTTGAGAAGCGAGAATTCCGCGCTTTGGCTTTTCAATTACTAAATTACCCAATTACACAATTACTCAATTTCTTATGACAACCATCAGCGCCACAAATATTTCTCCCAAGAAGATTCGCGTGATCGGCGTTCCGCTTGATCTGGGACAATCGCGGCGCGGCGTTGATATGGGGCCTTCGGCGGTGCGCGTGGCGGGGTTGGAGGCGCGGCTGGAAGCGCTGGGGCATGAAGTTGAAGACGGCGGCAACGTCGCCGTGGCCATCCCAGAGCAGAAAAAAGAGGGCGATACCCACGCTAAGTATTTGAAGGAAATCACGGCGACGTGCACCAAGCACGCGGAGTTGGTGATTAAGACGCTCGAAGCGGGAAAAATTCCTCTGGCGCTGGGTGGGGATCATTCGATGGCTGCAGGCACGGTGTCTGGCGTGGCGGAGTTTTATCGCCGTCAAAACCAGCGGATCGGGCTTATTTGGATTGACGCCCACACCGACATCAATACGCCTGAGACCTCCCCGAGCGGCAATGTGCATGGGATGCCGCTGGCGGCGCTGATGGGGCTGGGGCCGGCGGAGTTGTCAAACATTTTCGACTTTTCTCCCAAGGTGAAGCCGGAGAATTGCGTGCTGGTGGGCGTGCGCGACATTGACGCGGTGGAAAAAGAAAATGTGCGCCGCGCCGGCATCGGCGTTTTCACCATGCGCGACATCGACGAGCGCGGCATGCGTACCGTGATGGAAGAAGCTTTGCGCATGGCTGGACGCGGCACTGCCGGTTATCACATTTCGCTCGATATGGACTGGATCGATCCCGAGGACGCGCCGGGTGTGGGCACTCCGGTGCGCGGGGGCGCAACTTATCGTGAGGCGCATCTTGCCATGGAAATCATTGCCGACCACGGGCGCATGCTGAGTTTCGAGATTGTTGAAGTAAATCCCGTGATCGACGAACATAACCAGACGGCTGACCTGGCGGTGGAGTTGGCGCTGTCGGCATTTGGAAAAAAGATTCTGTAAGCGTTGAATGAGGAACAATCATGAAATTTCGTAAGCGCGCATTGCTGGCAATAATGATCCTGTTCTTGCTGGCGGCAGTTTGCTCATCGCAGATGTCGCCAATGCCTGCAGAGCAGACCGCCACGGTGTTCGGGCAGAGCATTCATTACTACGAGGCTGGGCAAGGTCCCACGGTTATCCTGCTCCACGGACTGGGAGCGAATGCCGGCATCTGGGTGGCGAACATCGGCCCACTTTCGGCGCACTATCACGTCATCGCTCCCGACCAGATCGGTTTCGGACATTCGGATAAGCCTCTGATCGATTACAAGATTGCTACGTTCGTCGACTTTCTTTACGGCTTCATGCAGACGCAGAAGATCGCCAAGGCCACGCTGGTGGGCAATTCGCTGGGCGGCTGGATCGCTGTCGAGTTTGCAATTCAGCACCCGGAGATGGTGGAAAAGCTTGTACTGGTCGATGCGGGAGGCCTTTCCTTCGAGTCGGCATCGCCGACAATTAATCTCAACCCGGCTTCCCTCGACGACACCAAGAAAGTTCTCGGAGTGGTTTTTTACAATCAGGCCATGGTCACGGATATGGCGGTTGCCGCAGTGTTCGCCAGACACTTGAAGGACAACGACGGCTACACTATCCGGCGATTCATGGATGGCATTGTCACCACGGATCAGCGTGAAGATACGAAACTCTCATCGGTGCACGCGCCTACGCTTGTGGTCTGGGGAGCCAATGACGCGCTGCTCCCGTTGTCGATGGGTGAGCGATTCCATGCTGGGATTGCCGGTTCGAAGCTCGTTGCCATCAAGGAGTGTGGACACATACCTCAGCTGGAAATGCCGGAAGAGTTCAATCGTGCGCTGCTGGATTTTCTGGGGCAGCCACAGTGACCGCAATTCAGGCTCTTGCCACAGTTCGCAATTAGCGTCGTCCGCACCCGGTCCAGATTGAAGGATTATGAAAAAACTTCGAGTCGGCATTCTTTTTGGCGGGCGCAGTGGAGAGCATGAGGTTTCGCTGCTCTCGGCTGCGTCGGTTCTGCAAGCCATCGATAAAAACAAGTACGAGGTCGTGCCTATCGGCATCACCAAGGACGGACACTGGCTGACTGCGGTGGACGCCGAGAATTTGCTGCAGGGGAAGCTGGTTCTCGAACCGCGGCAGTTGCGTGCCGGCGACCCGGAGACTACTCCGGCGGCGGCGGTGCTGGCCCGGGGAGAATCGGTGGTGGTACCGCCGGAGCCGGTGCACCGGGAAAGCGGGCTGGTGCCATTTCAGACGGAGGGCGCGCTCACGCGGCGCGCCAGCGATCGCGCTATCAACGTGGATGTGATCTTTCCCGTGCTGCACGGCACGTTCGGTGAAGACGGAACTATTCAGGGGCTGCTGGAGCTGGCTGATATTGCTTATGTGGGCGCGGGAGTGCTGGGTTCGGCCGCGGGCATGGACAAAGACATCATGAAGTCGTTGTTCCTTGCCGCGGGAATACCCATCGTGAGGCACGTCACTATTCTGCGCGGTGCGTGGGAGAAGGAACCGAAGAAAGTGCAGAAGCTGGTCGAGAGCAAGCTGAAGTATCCGGTATTTGTGAAGCCGGCAAACCTGGGATCGTCGGTGGGGATCAGCAAGGCGCACGACCGCAAAGAACTCGGACCCGCGATTGAGGAAGCGGCGAGATTCGATCGGAAGATTGTCATTGAGGAAGGCGTAGGCGGAAAGAAACATAAGGCGCGCGAGATCGAATGCTCGGTGCTGGGCAACGACGAACCAGTTGCATCCCTTCCCGGCGAAGTTGTTCCGGTCAAGGAGTTTTACGACTACAACGCCAAGTATCTGGAAGAAGGTTCCGAACTGATTATTCCCGCAAAGCTCACAAAAGACGAAACGAAAAGAGTTCAGGAATTGGCTGTGCGGTCTTTTAAAGCCGTAGACTGCTCCGGGCTGGCTCGCGTGGATTTTCTGATGGAGCCTGGCTTAAAAGGCAAGTCGCGAAAGATTTATCTGAACGAGATCAATACGATGCCGGGATTCACGGCGATCAGCATGTATCCCAAGCTATGGGCGGCTTCGGGACTCGAATATGCGGACCTTATCGACAAGTTGATCCAGTTGGGCCTGGAGCGGCATGCGGACAAGAAGCGGAATCAGTACAGCCGGTAGACGGGCGTTCGCGGTAAGATAAGGGTCACCTTCACCGAAGTCAGTCCCATGGCCAATCGCCTACAATATTTGAGTGCGAACGATTGGAACTTGATCAAGGCGAAGTCGGTGCGGCGCACCTTTAAGCTGGGTGAAGAGATCATCCAGCAGGGAGCTCTGTCGGAGAGCATTTTCATCATCCACCGGGGCGAAGCATCGGTGGAGCTGGCGGGAACGAGTTCCAGAGCGATTGTGGCGACGCTTGGGGCCGAGGACATCTGCGGCGATATCGCTTTCCTGGAAAGAGGCAGAGCCACCGCCGCAGTGGTGGCCAAAGATGCCGAAGTTGAAGTGGATGAAATCAGCGCCCACGAACTGCGGGAGATCTTTGAGGCCTTCCCCAGGCTGGCCTCCCGTTTCTATCTTTCGCTGGCGCTGATCCTGGCACAGCGGCTGAAGGATACTTCCAGAGAATTAGCGCGGGAAATGGCGCTCCGCGACCGTAGTAGATAGATCTTCCAGCTCCTCAGAATCCATCCTGACCTACGGTATCGTCACCAGAGGCAGTTCAATGAAGCTTGCCTGGCCGGGAGCGTGATACACACGCTGCGTGGCCTTGCGGTAATCCTCCGGCTTCGCCCAAAAGATATTGGGCACGAAACTCTGCGGGTTCCGGTCGTATAACGGGAACCAGCTGGATTGAACCTGCACCATGATCCGATGGCCGGGCAGAAAAACATGGTTTGCCGTGGGAAGGTTGAAGCGATAGAGCAGGGGCTGGCCGGAAGCGATGGGTTTGGGCGTTTGCAGGCTCTCGCGGTAGCGGCCGCGGAAAATGTCGGCAGAGATCATGAGCTCGTACCCGCCCAGCTTGGAGTCGCCTGCAACTTCGTCGGGATAAACATCGATTACCTTCACCACCCAATCGGAATCTGTGCCGCTGGTGGAGGCTACGAGATTGGCTACGGGTTGTCCGCTGATCTTCATGGGCGCGGTCAACACGTCGGAGGTGAACACTGCGACATCGGGACGGCCAGACGCTTCCCGCTGATCATCGACCAGCCATCGCGACCAGGTGAATCCGTCACCATAGCCCATGGGCTGAATGGGGCGGGCGCGATAGGGTACGGGCTTCGCGGGGTCGGAGACATATTCATCGAATGCTGCCTCGCCGGGCTGGGGCGCGGCCAAGCTCAGCTTTAGCTCAGCAGTGAGATAGAGCGGAGTGGCTTGAATGGTGCAGCCGCTGGCGCAGCCGGACGGCCAGGTGGGCAGGCGACGCCAGGTGTTGGTCCCGGTTTCAAACGCGGTGACCGGCGCGACCTCGGCGTGAGGACCGTCATCTTTGGAATTTCCGTCTTTCAAATACTTATCCAGAAACGGCCGCAGAATTTCCTGGCGGAAATAGAGGCCGGTGTCGCTGTTGAACTTTATTGGTCCGAGCGAGCTGCCGTCTCCGATCTCCTGCCCGTGGTGCCAGGGACCGAACACAAGAAACAATTTGTCGTTGTTCGCACTGGCCGCTTTGAGCGCCTTGTAAAGCGCGGGCGCGCCATAGATATCTTCCTGATCCCACAGGCTGGCCACCAGCATGGTCGGCACTTTCATGGGTTGCGCGGCAAGGATGCGGTCCATCGCCTGTTCCTGCCACCATTCGTCGTAGCTGGGATGTTCCAGCAGCTTTCTCCAAAAGCCGACCTGCTCGAGCCCGTGGCGGCGTCCAAGTTCGCCGGCCGAGCCTGCTTCCATGAAAACGTCGTAGTCATCGAAGTGGTTCGTCCACCAGAGGGCGTCGTTCGCGCGCGTCGCCTCCTGGTCGTAGATGTAGCCCATATTCTGTTCGCGGAAGGCGCCGTTGTGAAACCAGTCGTCGCCCATCCAGCCATCGACCATGGGATTCATGGGTACGGCGACTTTCAGCGCGGGGTGCGGATTCACCAGGGCCATCAAAGTCGTGAATCCATCGTAGGAAATGCCGAGGACGCCGACCTTGCCATTGCTCTCGGGAACATTTTTCACCAGCCAATCGATGGTGTCATAGGTGTCGGTGGCGTGATCGACCAGCGTGGGATTCAGCGGGCCGCGCAGAGGACGGGTCATGACGTAGTCGCCCTCGGAGCCATATTTGCCGCGGATATCCTGCACCACGCGGATGTATCCGCCCTCGACGATGACTTCGGTAGCGTTGTCGTAGCCGTTCAGGATGGGGCCGAGGTGCGAGCTTTCGGCATGACTGACTTGTGCCGAGGCATTGTAAGGGGTTCGCGTGAGCAGGATTGGCGCGCCTTTCGCGCCCTTGGGTAGAACGATAACCGTGTGCAGCTTCACGCCGTCACGCATGGGAATCATCACATCGCGCTTGACGTAATCGAAGCTGGTGGTGACGGGCGTGAACGTGGCGGGTGTCTCGCTGGGTAAGCCGGCGGAAGCGGCCGAAGCAGCAGTCTGAGCCATGACCGGCGCGACGAATAGAGTCTCGACCGATAAGGCCGCGCCCAAGAGAACGAAGAGACAGACTCTACCGCGAAGCCGCAAACTCGTTAGCCACGAACTGCTTTTCCTCAAATAAGAAGCCCTGCCCAGCTCTGCCATAGGCTCACCTCGCGAATGAAGAGTGTACCGATGCCGGGCCTTGGGAACAACTTGCCAGGTTACCGAAGAGAAAGTTTTCTAGGTTGACGAACTCCGGTTTGCTGTGTAGCATCATAAGGACAAGTTTGCCCTTCGGGGCAGACCGGAATTTCATGCAGAGTGGCTGAGGGACGAGCCCTGTGACGCCACGGCAACCGGATCGGGATCATCTATCCCGACCGCCAGGTGCCAACTCCCGCCCGGAAACGGGGAACATGAGATTCGGATG
>Ga0302320_10003620_pt1 | contig 35740 bp, 40 predicted proteins | sample Bog_T0_3_FD_202130 | JGI IMG/M metagenome (GOLD analysis project Ga0302320, IMG submission 202130) | Peat permafrost microbial communities from Stordalen Mire near Abisko, Sweden - Bog_T0_3 | ecosystem: Environmental > Terrestrial > Soil > Wetlands > Peat | place: Sweden: Abisko, Stordalen Mire...
CTGAAAGTTTCGGTCGTTTTGATTTGGCCATTCCCAGAGCATAGAAAAATGGAACGGGGATGTCCCGCAAAAAGCGCTAAACCCCTCCACTGCAACGGCGCTCCGGTCTCAAAAGCCGCGCCCTACCGGCCGCTCGCTTTCGGTGGCACTGGGCAATTTGCCCTGGTTGTGAAGCGTCTCCGTGTCGGCGGCCAGCGCCGTGCCTTGGCCATCAATCATGCCTGGGCCACATATTTCGATATCCTCCTGCTTGTCCGCCAAAATGAGGCCGTGAAAATTCACCCGGCGGTAGTCCGAACGGTGCGGGCTGCCCAGCAAAGTAGCGCCTGCATCCAATTGCAGCGTGACGTGGCTCTTGAGGTCCAGCGATCCGCTGAGATACCGGCCTGGTGGAAAGAACACAGTGCCTTCGCCCGCGGTGGCCGCCGCGTCAATGGCCTGCTGAATCGCAGCGGTGTCAACGGTCACGCCATTGCCAATCGCGCCATATTGTCGGACATCGAAGGCGAGGCCGCCGGGCGGTGTGCTTGCGGCCGCGGCCGCAGCAACGGTTGCCAGAATCCAGAGACTCCAAAATAATTTGGTTTTCATGAAAGTGATGCCGCTTGCAGTTTTTTCAACTCACTCCCCGCCAGTTGGATCAGCGGCTTGATGGTGGCGGCATCAAATCCAAAACTGCATCCGGCGGCGTGGAACAGTTCCGGCAACGGACGGGAGCCGCCGAGCGCCAGCGACGTTTTGTAATCCTGCAACGCCCTGGCCCGGTTCCGCCGCGAATTGGCCCACACCTCCAGCGCGCCGAGTTGGGCTATGCCATATTCGACGTAATAAAACGGGTGGATGAAAATGTGCAATTGCCGGTGCCACGAGTGCGCGCGCATAGCTTCCCAACCCGACCAGTCCACGTCGCCGCCAAACCGGTCCATCAATTCCACGTACGCCGCCTTGCGCTCCGCGCGCGTGCAATTTGCGTGCGTGTGAATCCAGTGCTGAAAGGCATCCACCACCGCCATCCACGGGAAAAAGCCAATAATGCCTTCGAGATGCGTTTTGCGGGCGCGACCAGCCTCGGAGGCAGGGTAAAACTCTTCGAGGAACTCATTGCCGAGCAATTCCATAGCCATCGAAGCCACTTCGCAAAACTCAATCGGCGCGCCGCGATACGCGTACAAATCCTCGCCGCGCGTGGCCTGCGCGTGAAACGCGTGGCCGGCCTCGTGCAGAATCGTTTCCACGTCCCGCTGGATGCCGATGGCGTTCATGAAAATGAAAGGCACGCGCGCCTCCGAGAGCGTGGATTGATAGCCGCCCGGCGCCTTGCCCTTGCGGTTGTCCAGGTCGAGTAGCTTCAGATCCTGCAACTGCCGAAATCCTGCCGCCAGTCCGCCGTCGAGCCGGTTGAAAATGTTCTGCGTGCGCGAAACCATCTCGCCCACTTCAACGAATGGTTTTAGCGGCGGGCGATTCTGCGGATCTACCGCCAGATCCCACGGCCGCAGTGTGTCCAATTTCAACTGCCGCCGGCGCTCCGCTTGAATCTCGCGGACGGCCGGCATGACTTCACTTTCAATGGCGCGATGAAATTCCAGGCACTCAGCCGGCGTGTAATCAAACCGACCCTTTTGGCGAAAGGCGTAGTCGCGGTAGTTGTCGAACCCCGCATTCTTCGCGATTTGGCCGCGCAGCTTGATTAGCTCGTCGAAAATCCCGTCGCACTTCTCCACGTCCTGCAACCGCCGCTGCGCCACCAGTTCCCACGCCTCCTGCCGCAGCGCGCGATCAGGTTCTTCCAGATAACGGCCCATTTGCACCAGCGTCTTTTCCTCGCCGCGAAACCTCACCGTCTGTGCGCCGATCAGCTTCTGATATTGCTGGCACAATTTGGCCTCCTCCGTCTCCAGCGCGATGTTTTCCGGTCGAAACAACTCGACATGGTTCTTCAAGTCGCGGTCGAAGACGGCGTAGCAGCGTGTCAAGGCAGGCATCCTGCCGCCTGGATTGGCTATGGAAGTGGCTGCGGTATCGGGAATTGTTGTGTCAGCCGGCTGGCGTGGGCTTTTTCCGCCGGGCTCGAAACCCGGCTCCACGGCAGGCAGGGTTCCTGCCGCCGTGACTTTCAGCAATTCGCCGCGCTGCGGATGCGCGACATAAATTTTCTCTAGCGCAAACTGGCGCGGCTTGACCTGCGGCTCCACATGCTCCAGGAAATGCAGATACGCCTGCTCCGCCTCCGCGTTGTCCGTATGGCAGGTCATGGCGATGTAACGGCGCGACGCCTCTTCATCCAACGCGGCGTTTAGTTCGCTCCAGGCGAGCAGCCAGCATTCGAGTTCGGCGGCGGATTTCGCCTGCGCGGCGCGCGCTTCCAGCCGTGTAAACAGCGGCGCAATTTGCGGCCAGTCGCCAAGGTCAATCGCTTCCGGAACGAACGAACGCGGCTTGGCAGCGGGCAATTTTCCAAAGGGCAATAAAGTCATGCCCGCAGTTTACCGAAAGTTGACCCGGAGCAAACGAATTTCGGTTCATGGGCGGGAGTTGCGGGAAAAGCTGAGATTTTGAAATCAGAAACCTGGTTCGGCTTCGCCGAGACGAGTTGCCAACGTTGCCGGGTCCGCGCAGAGATTTTTGGATTGACCAGGTGCGACTGGCTTTACCCGCTCTGAGCGCGCAGGTTTAGGGTTTGGGCGCAGGCCACTGGCCTGTACCGGTTCCATTATGGATTTTGCATTTAGGCAGGCTTCGGTCCGGCCTCCCCCTCGGGTTTGATCTTCGTTTCGGTCTTGAGCTCCGGTCTGGCCGGAGCGGCGGCCGGGACGGGTTTCGGTTTTCCTTTCGCTTCGCTGATGGGACCGATCATGTAGAGGGCGCTCTCCGAGTATTCCTTGAATTCGTCGTGCAGGATTCGTTCGCAGCCGTCCAGCGCGTCCTTAAGACTGACGAGTTTTCCGGTCAGGCCGGTGAACTGTTCGGTCGTGAAAAAGGGTTGCGTCAGAAAACGCTCCAGGAGGCGGGCGCGTACCACCACCTTGCGGTCCTCCGGCGAAAGCTGTTCCAAGCCGAGCATGGCGATGATGTCCTTGAGTTCGCTGTATTGCGCGAGCGTGCGGCGGATTTCCTGCGCGAGGGCGTAATGCCGTTCGCCGACGATGCCCGGCGTGGCCATCTTGGAACTGGATTGCAGCGGGTCAATGGCCGGGAAAAGTCCTTCGCTGGCCCGCTTGCGCGAAAGCACAATGGACGCGGAAAGATGCGAGAACGTATGCACCGCCGCCGGATCGGTGAAATCATCTGCCGGCACATAAACCGCTTGGATCGAAGTGATCGCGCCGGTATCCGTGTTGGCTATGCGCTCCTCCAAGCCCGACAACTCCGTGCCCATCGTGGGCTGATAGCCCAGACGCGACGGCATTTGTCCCATCAAGCCGGACACTTCCATGCCGGCCTGGATGAAGCGGAAAATATTGTCAATGAGCAGCAGCACATCGCGATGCTCGTCGTCGCGGAAATACTCGGCCATGGTCAGCGCGGTGTGGCCCACGCGGAACCGGCTGCCGGGCGGCTCGTTCATCTGGCCGAAGATCATCACCATATTCGGTAGCACGCCGGCGGCCTTCATCTCGCGATAAAGTTCCTCGCCCTCGCGGCAGCGCTCGCCGATGCCGCAAAAAATGCTGACGCCCTGCTGATGCCCGATCATATTGTGGATCATTTCGGTGAGCAGCACCGTTTTGCCCACCCCTGCCCCGCCGAACAGTCCCGCCTTGCCGCCGCGTTCCAGCGGCACGAGCACGTCAATGACTTTAATGCCGGTCTCGAAGATTTCTGATTTGGTGGAACGCCGCTCCAGCGGCGGCGGGGCGCGATGCACCGAACGCCACTGGACTGCCGCCGGCGCCGGCTGCCGGTCAATGGCGTGGCCAAACACGTCGAACATCCGCGAGAGAATGGCCTTGCCCACCGGCGCCTGCAACGGTCCGCCGGTGTCCTTGACCACCATGCCACGCGCCAGTCCCTGCGTGGGCGTCAAAGCGATCCCGCGCACATGCCGCGCATCCCGCTGCGCCAAAACTTCGATGACGATCTCGTCTGACGCCCCCGCGCGCAGCACCGTGTAGATTGGCGGCAATGGCCCGCCGAACCGCACATCGACAACGCTGCCCCGAACCGAGGCGACCGCACCGACGTTTATGGAACTGGCATTCGATTCCATCTATGCCTCACCCAGCCATTTCCACGCTCCGGCAATTCTACCGTGATCGAAGTATCGCACAGTCGCTTTCGTGAATGGTTTGCAAAATGCCGCCACGCCATGCTCCCACCTTGATTCGCCGATCATTGCAATTCGTTCGATGTCGGCGAAATGTTTGAAGTCGAACTTGATGCCCTCTCACAGTGCGCTTCCTTCCCAGCCTTGGAACCCGGCCAGGTCAAATAGTATGCGCAATTTTCCATTGAGCTGGATCAGCCGCTCAAACTCGGGCGCAAAGTAAACATAATCCGCCGTCGTCAGCTTCCCGCTGACTTGAAGGGCGAGCACTTTTCCCTCGTCTTCGTCGTTGAATTTAACTGGCATATTTTACTCCTTGGATTTGATTTGGCTGGTTTCGTTGAATTTTTGAGCCGGGCTGACGGCGCCATCGTTATCAGACTTGGCGGCCGTAGCGTAAAAATCCCGCGCCGTCGCCAGCAATTGATCCCCGGTCAAATGATGTTCGTCCACGACCAGCGAGCCGACGATATTCCTCGCTAGATCCGGGTGATGAAGCTTCAGCCACGCAATAAACTGTTCCATCTCGCTGCTGGCGCCAGTGCCCGCGCCGAAAATGAGGAGCCGGCCTCCGGGGGGAAGTGCGCTGGCCACCGGTTTAAAGAAGCTGGTCGGGTCCGGTTTATCTTTGCCTCGCGAGAAATCCTTCGCGTCGTGCGCCAGACGCCTATGGGCTTCGGGTTCCTGCGGCAGAATTCTCTGGGGAATGGCACCGTGCATTTCAGAACGGTAAAGCCTGGCGCCACGGTGATCAATCACGAGCAGCCAATGCGATTCTGTTACGTCGGTTTCGGGTGGCGCCGTGTCCGACTTTTCTAGAAAGTGACGCAACGACATGACTTGGGAGGTTTCGGAAACGTCCTTTACATGCGGCGGATGCAGCCTCAAGGTCTGGCCATTGCGGGTCACCTTCAGGTGGCCGTTCGGCTCCTCCTCGACCTGACCCAGATGGCGAAACAGAGCGTGGACATCATGCCAGCTCAGATTGTGTGAGACCGGATGTTGGAAAATCGTATTATAGGTCCGCAGATGTGTACCGGTTAGGGGCAACATGGTTTTCATATGATATGGATCGTTTAGCTGGGCTGCTGCTGGTCACGGTGCGCTTGTTTCCATCGCAGCTGTGTATTCGCCGCGGCGAGCGGCGCGGTTGCATTGGGCGCGATGCAGCAGAGCTTGCTGCGCTGCCTTCACGTTGGTTTCTTTGCCCCGCCACATCTCCATAGCCGGCTGCTGGATGGCACGGGCAAAGGAAAATGACAGCGCCCAAGGGAGTTGTGCCTTGAAGCGAAGATTCATAAGATTCAACCGGGCGGAGGCCAGTTCAGGTGATTGACCGCCGGACAGGAACGCAATTCCTGGCACGGCGGCGGGGACGGTTCGCCAGAGTGTCTTCATCGTGAGGTTGGCCACTTCGTCAAGCTCTGGTTCCTCGTCTGGCGGCCGGTCCGTCAACCGCACCTGATATTGCTGTTCCCCGACGGCGACTTCGTTCACTTCTTTGCCCGGGGGGCACGCCAAGCCTGGCAACACCATGTTGGGCTTTAAGATCATGCCTTCCAGCAACACGCGCTGGCAATTCAGCTGGATGAAGACGTTGCGCAGAACTTCTTCCGTGACTTGGCGGCAGCAATCCAGAGTATGAGCGCCATCCATCAGCACTTCCGGTTCGACGATGGGAACCAGTCCGGCCTCCTGGCACAATGCCGCGTAACGTGCCAGCGCGTGCGCGTTTGCCTCGATGCTGCTCCGGCTGGGAATTCCCTCTCCTATGGTGAGCACCGCGCGCCACTTGGCGAACCGTGCGCCCATTTGGGAATATTCCGCGAGGCGTTCGCGCAATCCGTCCAGACCTTCAGTGATCTTCTCTCCGGGATGACCGGCCAGGTCCTTCGCGCCGGCGTCCACTTTGATGCCGGGAATGATTCCGGCGTCCTTAAGAATACTAGCAAAAAAAACGCCATTCCCGTCCAGTTGGCGGATCGTCTCGTCATAGAGAATTGCGCCGCTGATATGCTTGCCAAGCCCAGGCGTGGTCACAATCAACTCCCGGTAGGCGCGCCGGGCTTCCACCGTCTGCGGAATGCCCAATTTGGCAAAGCGCTTGTTGCAGGTGGGATTGCTTTCGTCCATCGCCAGCAGCCCTTTGTCGTCGGCGATCAGCGCCTTTGCGGTATCCATTAAGCTTTGCGTTTTCATCTGTTCACTCATAAATTCCCAAGGTTCCTTCAACCACTGCCGCGCCCCGGCGGCGTCGGCGTGGTCGAAATATGCGTTCATTTATGCGAAGCGGCATTCTTGAGACCTTTGATTCTATTCAGTTCGGGAACCGCTTTATGGTCATCCGCCGTGAATTCAGCTGAAGATTTGCCAGCCGCCGTCGCACCCCATTTCCAGTTGCGGATCTCCGGCAAGTCCTGACCCTGCTTGTCAACATAATGTTTGTGCTCAATGAGCTTATCTTTCATCTGCTGTTTCAGGTAGTCGCCTTTGGAGCCCAGGTTCGGCACCCGATCCACGACATCCTTCACCAAATTAAAACGGTCAATTTCATTCTGGACACGCATGTCAAATGGCGTGGTAATCGTGCCTTCCTCCTTGTAACCCCGGACATGGAGATGGCGATTCGTCCGGCGGTAGGTCAGTTTATGAACCAACCACGGATAGCCATGGAAGTTAAAAATGATGTGCTTGTCCTTGGTGAACAGCGAGTCGTAATCCCCTTCGGTCAATCCGTGCGGATGCTCGCTCGCAGGTTGCAGCTTCATCAGGTCAACCACATTAACCACGCGAACTTTCAGCTCGGGCAGATGTTCGCGCAGAATGGAGACAGCGGCCATGGTCTCCAGCGTCGGAGTATCGCCGCAGCAAGCCATCACCACATCCGGCTCGCTGCCCTGGTCGTTGCTGGCCCATTGCCAAATTCCAATCCCTTGCGTGCAATGCACGACGGCGGCATCCATGGTGAGCCATTGCGGCAGCGGATGTTTGCCCGCGACCACCACGTTGACGTAATGCCGGCTGCGGAGGCAATGATCGAAAATGGATAGCAGGCAGTTCGCATCGGCGGGCAAATAAACGCGCACGATGTCGGCCTTTTTATTGATGACATGATCAAGGAACCCAGGATCTTGATGGGTGAACCCATTATGATCCTGCTGCCACACGTGCGAGGCGAGGAGGTAATTTAACGATGCAATCTTTCGGCGCCAAGGGAGCTCAGACGTTACCTTCAACCACTTGGCGTGCTGGCTGAACATCGAATCTACGATGCGAATGAACGCCTCATAGCTGTTGAACAACCCATGCCGCCCGGTCAGCAAATAACCTTCCAACCAACCTTCACACTGATGCTCGCTGAGCATGGAGTCAAGCACGCGGCCGGCGGGCGCAAGGAATTCATCATTTTTCATTTCACGCGCATCCCACTGCCGATTGGTGACTTCAAACACGGCACCGAGCAGATTCGAAAGCGTTTCATCAGGGCCGAAGACGCGGAAATTATTCTGGTTCAGCTTTTCAACATCGCGCAGAAATTTTCCCAGCACCATCGTGTCCTGACCTTCAATTGCGCCTGGCGACGGCACCGTTACCGCGTGATCATGAAAATCCGGCATGACCAGGTCGCGCAGAAGCAGACCTCCATTGGCGTGCGGATTGGAACCCATCCGCTGGTTTCCCTTGGGTGCCAATTCTTGCAGTTCAGGCCTGAGCCGGCCATTGGCATCAAATAGTTCCTCCGGCTTGTAGCTTTTCATCCAGCTTTCAAGCTGCGCGACGTGGTCGGGATGGTCGGCATCAACGAGGAGCGGCACTTGGTGCGCCCGGAAGGTTCCCTCGACTTTCAAGCCATCCACTTCTTTTGGTCCGGTCCAGCCTTTCGGCGACCTGAGCACAATCACAGGCCAGCGGGGACGCGTGGTGTCCTTTTTGTCCCGCGCATTGGTTTGAATTCGCCGAATATCCTCGATGGCTTTCTCCAGTGTGGTGGCCATAAGCTCATGCATCTTTTCGGGCTCGTCTCCTTCCACAAAATATGGCGCCCAGCCGCAGCCGCGGAAAAACTGTTCCAACTCGTCCGGCTCAATCCGCGCCAAAATTGTCGGGTTGCTGATCTTGAAACCATTGAGATGGAGGATCGGCAGAACCGCGCCATCGGTCATCGGGTCCAGAAACTTGTTGGACTGCCACGAAGTCGCGAGCGGGCCGGTCTCCGCTTCACCGTCGCCGACAACGCAGGCAACAATCAAATTGGGGTTATCGAACGCCGCACCGAAAGCATGACTCAGCGAGTAGCCGAGTTCACCCCCTTCGTGAATGGAGCCTGGAGTGGTGGGTGCCACATGGCTGGAAATACCTCCGGGAAATGAAAATTGTGTGAACAATTTCTTCAGCCCAGCTTCATCCTGCGTGATGTTCGGATAAACCTCAGTCCACGTGCCTTCGAGATAGACGTTGCCAACGATGGCCGGACCACCGTGACCAGGGCCGGCGACGTAAAACATGTCGAGGTCATACTGCTTGATGACCCGGTTCAAATGCACGTAAATGAAATTCTGGCCGGGCGTAGTACCCCAGTGGCCCACAACCAGCGGCTTCACATCCGAGAGTTTTAGCGGACGTTTGAGCAGTGGATTGTCATAAAGATAAATCTGGCCAACCGACAGATAATTAGCCGCCCGCCAGTAGGCATTGAGCTTTTGGACCGAATCCGGTGTAAGAGTATTCGTTTTCATAATCTTGAGTGGATGTTAGGCCGCTTTTCGCGCAAAGAACGAGTCGGTATCATTGCCGAGGAGTCGGATTTTTGATTTGACCGGCCGGATTATTGACAGTTCTCCAAGACCAATAAGCCATTTGCCGGTGCTGGCGACCAGATAACAAACGCTCCAACCCTGGTCATCAATATAGAAGTCTTCGACCTTCCCTACGGTTTCATCATTCGTGTTCTGGATTGCATATCCGTTCAACATCTTGACGTTGCCTAACATAATTTTATTTTTCATATTTTTTAGATTGAATTCATTTTCTCATTGGTACAAGCGCCAGTCTTCAGATTGCGCGCATTGGCTCTGCTTTGCCATGGGGTAAAACCCGACCCTGCGTTCGGCAAACCTTGCAGCGGTCCATCAGCGACGCAACTCGCATGATCCTCGCGGTCGCTCAACAGTCAGCCTTCGCCGATGGGACCATCGCCGGGCAATGGGGCGGAGAGCATGCTTGCCAAACGCCGACCGCCCCGGAGCCGATATTGATAAATTGGTTCAAACCGCAGCGGATACCGAGATATTTGGCCGCTACCCACGACCTCCAACGGTTAACTGTTCACCAGTTCATCAATCCAATAACCCTTGCGATTGTAGTGGGCGTGCAGTCCGATCTCATAATCCCGGGTCACCAGCGATTCATCCGTATATTCCGGCGACTCCTTGATCGTCTGCCGGGAAAGATTGATGAAAACCTTTGATTCCGGCCAGCTAACGCGTTCGATCCACAGCGGCGAAACCAGGACTTTTTTGCCCGGCCACCAGCTACCGGTATTGACGATAAGGTAACGGAATGTCCAAGTTTCGTCATGCACGATGAAATCTTCAACGTGACCTATATCTCCATCCAGAGCGGCGATATGATAACCGCTCACCGCGTGTGTGCTGCGCAAGTGGCGATCCCACGCTTTCGCGCCCGGAACAAACTGTCCCCATTTGTTACGATCACGCTCAATATAAGGATTCGCGCCCCACGCGTATTGACCGCTCCAATAATCCGGCCAGCCAAGCTGCGCCACTTTTGCCAAACGCCGGCGAAAGCGTTTCGCCCCTTTGAATCGCGCGGCCAGAAATGTTTGCGCCAATTCCCAAGCGAGGGCATGACCGATCAACAGCCCGCCAAAACAGATCATGTTCAAATCGTCGTCTTCGACGCCTTGGTGCGCGGAAAAATTTTCGTCGATCAAGCCGGCCCGAACCCCTGCGACTTTGTTCGCGGCGATGGACACGCCAACCCCGCTGCCGCAGATGCCGATGCCGCGATCCACCGTCCCGGCGGCAACCGCCAGAGCCAGAGGAATGATATAGTCCGGATAGTCATCGTCCGACTTCAACTGCCGGTCACCAAAATCAGAGACTTCATAACCAGCTTCGCGCAGTTTTCCGGCCAGAAACTCCTTCAGCTCAAAACCACCATGATCGGCGGCAATGCCAACGCGTTTCAAGGTCTTTGACAAAACGGCTTCGGTTTGCACTGCCATTATCTTTGAGCGAGTTGTGGGCCCATCGCGATATAATCGGTTTACGGCCTCAGCGCCGTCGGCACGCGGCCCGGTCCTGCGCGCATCCGTGTCAGCGGAGCCATCACAATACGGTTCGGTGTTTCCAGCGCGCCCAGACGGACGGGGGTAAATAGGTTCGGAGCATCCATAATTTCGTCATGCAGACAGTGAAGCTTTTTTCAGTCGTGAACAATGGGGTGAACACCCCATAGCCAAGGCTCCTGAAAGGCCTAAAATGTCATTTGCAATACCGGCAAAAACAAAAGCAACAAACCAAAAACGAAAGCACAAAATTTATGACCAAGAACAATTCAGTCGTGGCGATTGTCAAATCGCACACCGAGGCCGAGGCCGCCATCAAAGAACTCCAACAGGCGGGCTTTGATATGAAAAAGCTGTCTATCGTCGGCCGCGATTATCAGACAAATGAAGACGTGGTCGGCTATTACAATACTGGTGACCGCATGAAGTATTGGGGCAAACTGGGAGCCTTCTGGGGCGGATTTTGGGGCCTGTTATTTGGCTCCGCCTTCTTTCTTATTCCCGGCGTCGGCCCGTTGCTGTTCGCCGGACCAATCGTCAGCTATATTGTCGGAGCATTGGAAGGCGCGCTGGTGGTCGGTGGTTTGAGCGCGCTGGGCGCCGGGCTTTACAGCATGGGGATACCCAAGGACAGCATTTTACAATATGAGACCGCGGTCAAAAACGGCAAGTATGTGTTGATCGCCCACGGCTCAGATCTGGAAACTGTCCACGCCCGGGAAATTCTGAAAAACACCAATCCGGAAGTTTTGGCGGAACATCAACCCAAGCGCATCAGCAACGTCGCGTCCGTGATGACGGCATGATTTGCCGTCCAACTGGATGTTTTCACCCGGCAACCCAAGAATGCGGCCGCGCAGGCGGATGCAATTCGCCACCCGCTTAGGGCCGGGTGATTACGATTCAATTCAATAAATTTCCTTCAACTTGAAAATCGTGAAAATCAACAAAATTGCTTTGCCGCTTGTCCTCGCAATGATTGGGATGCTCGTAACCACCGGTTGCCGACACAAATTCAATGGCAAACCCACAGATTTGGGCCATCCGGCCACGACCAGCAACCCAGCTCCGCCGCCGGATTTGAATACCAAGCCATTCAGCCAGCCGGAAAGCAGCCCCATTGCCACTCCCGCGCCTCCGCCGTATGTGAGCGGACCCATCCACACGTCCACGAACTGGGGCCACCTCGCCAACATGAATACTGACCGCGATAAGCTGGCGGCGTACACGGCGCATTTCAAATTTGACAGCGCGGTGGTTGAAGACAGGGAACAGGCTAAGGTTGCCAGTGTGGCCGAGGCGCTGAAGGCCGATTCCAATGCCGAATTGCTCATTGAAGGCCACTGCGACGAGCGCGGCACTGGGGAATACAACCTCTCGCTTGGTGAACGCCGCGCGCTCGCCTTGCGCGAGGCGCTGGCCAAGATCGGGATTGATGCCGCGCGAATTCGAACCATCAGCTATGGCAAGGACGAGCCGGTGGACCGGGGACATGATGAAGCCGCCTGGGCAAAAAACCGTCGTGGTCAATTCGACTGGTGTACGCCCAAATTGCCGGCCCCGTAACCGTTGAACCTCGGGGAAACCTTTCTCCCGGAGTGCCTTGACTCGCGAGAATCAAATTAGATTTTGGGCGGCTCGGCCTGAAAGCGATGCTGAACCATGGCCACGATCTGAGCTTCAGTCATTTTGTCCGTCGTTCCAAGACGATTAGGACTTTGCCTGGCTTTTTAGGCCAGCTTCACGACCATTTTGCCAAAGTTGTTTCCCGCAAACAGACCGATGAATGCGCCCTCGGCTTGGTCAAGGCCTTCGACGACCGTCTCTTTGTTCTTCAATTTGCCCGATTGCAAATAACCGCCCATTTCCGCTTCAAATTCTCCGCGACGCTCCAGCGAATCACTCACGATCATTCCGCGCATGGTTAGCCGTTTAGTGATGAGATTAAACAGATTGGAGGGGCCGGGCCGCGGCTTTTCTTCGTTGTAACCGGAAATGCCACCGCAGGCAATGATCCGGCCGTGGACGCGCAAGGCCGAGAGTGCCGCTTCCAGCGATTCGCCGCCGACGTTGTCGAAATAAACATCAATCCCTTCCGGGGCCTCAAGGTTCAATTGATCAACCACCGGCCCGGTTCTGTAATCAAAGGCGATGTCAAAGCCGCATTCCTCGCGTAGAAATTTAACTTTCTCCATGGAACCAGCGGACCCGATGACTTTGCAGCCGCGCAATTTGGCCAGTTGCCCGGCGACGTTGCCGACGGCGCCGGCGGCTGCGGAAATATAAATCACGTCGCCGGCTTTGGCCTCCACCAGATTTAATCCGACCCAAGCGGTCATGCCCGTCATACCGAGCGCGCCGAGATAAACCGAGAGAGGTTGAACCGCGCGGCTAACCGGATGCAGCTCTTTCGGTGAGGTAATGAAACACTCCCGCCAGCCGAAGTTGGAAACGACGGCATCGCCTGCTTTATATTCATTGGATCGCGATTCGATGACTTCGCCGACTGCACCGCCCTCCAGCGGCTTGCCGATCTCGAACGGCGGCACATACGATTTCCGGTCATTCATGCGTCCGCGCATATAGGGATCAACCGACATAAACAGATTGCGAACCAGCACCTGTTGATCTGGGAGCGTCTTCAGCTCGCTTTGTGCAAGCGTGAAGTTGGCTGCGGTTGGAATACCCTTCGGGCGGGAGGCCAGCCGGATTTCTCGGCTCTCAATTTTCGACATAAAGTCGTTCTGATTTGGCAAATATATGAAGGTCGCTACGACCCGAATTGATGCCAGTCGGTTTCCTGCATTTGAATATCGAAATGGCTGGCTGCCTTTTGCAGTTTGGCAAATGCCAGATCGCGTTCGGCGTCCGTGACGTTACCGACCTGATTGAACCGCGCCATCGCGTCACGAACATGCGCTGCGTCAGTCATCGGTTCTTTCCTGGCCCGGGCAAAGGCGAAGGCGGTGGCTGGCAGTGAATCTTTCTCCGCCGTCGAAAGGCGGCCATGGGCTACGGATCCTGTAGCTTTCCAAGTGGGTTCAAGGATGGCTTTACTGTTCATATTAGGAATTGGTGCGGCTTGGCACCGGCGGATTCATAAATCCTCTTTGGCCTCGTCCTTGGCAGCCTGGAAGCTTTGATCAATCTCTGCTTCAGCAACGCCACCTTCGACCAGCCGCTCATTATCGCTTCGGCCTTCATCGTCCTCATCTTCACTGGGCGCGACTGGCACTTTTCGTCCGTTTGAGCCGGACACCGGATCCCAGCGTTCAGACTCGGGCGCGGATTCGAGAATCGCATCCTTCGGATCCGTATCAGGCGCGCCGGTCAATTCCCGTTTGGCTTGCGCAAAATGGGACGCGGTCGCATCATGCGACAAGTGGCCGTCAATGATCGCCAATTCCGCGGCCCGCGCTTGCACCATCTTGCGCGTTACCGTGCCAACGCCGGCGGAGTTTTCCGAAATGACGCCATCCTTCAGTGGATTTGTTTTCATAAGTTAAAGTTTTATCGCGCGTGAAAAGTTTGGTCGTTATGCGACGTCTTCATTTCGCGCGTGCCACGATCCTCGCGCAAATCCCGCGATTTGGAAAAGATGTTGTCCCGCTTTTGGGGTTTTTGATTGGGAATGGTCTTAACTTGATTGGGCCGCAATTCATGCATTGTCTGCCGAAATACTGGAGTTTGCGGTGCGGCCGCATTTTTGTTGAGGGGGTCTTTCATAAATATTTTCTAGTTTGTTTGTTGGGTGATTTGCAGATTTTGTTGAGGAAACCTTTACTCCGTCGCGCCGCGGAAACTGAAGCGATCATCCGCTTCCAACCAGCCGAACGTGGTGGTCTTATCCGGGTTCAGTCCAAGCCGGTGGCAGTCTTCAATAAAATAATCGCGTTTCTCCGGATTCTTCATCGGACTGCCGGATTCCATATCATCCGACCAATCCTCGATTTCCGGTGGCGTCTTCGCCGTGCCGTTGGCCAGCAGCCAGGCTCCGACCTCGTCATAATTCTTGGCGGCCTTTATGGCGGCTTTAAACTGATCGCCGGTGATGCCTTTGAAGCTGAAGAGCTGCTGGTCCAGTGGACAATCGTAATGATATTCGCCGGGTGTTCCCGCCAGGCTGGCGCGGCATTTGTCCACGGCCCGGCACGCGATGGCGAAACCGCCGATGCGCTCGCGCGGACTGTGCGGCGCTTGCTCGCTCAAGTCCAGGTCAATGATGGGTGCGTTCATGTTTTCGTTTTGCTTAAATAATTTTATGTCCGGTTGTGAAAACCGTGGACCCGCGTGAGATTGCGTTCCGCGATCAAATCCGCCTCTGCCTTCAGCCAATGCTGCACCTCGTGACCAGGTTGTGAACCCTCATTTTCATAGGCGAAATAAGCCTTCCTGGCCACTTCGTCCGGCGAGGGAGTGAAAGAAGCTTCATTCTGTGGTTCGCCCGCTGCCGACGTTGGCAGGGGTGCGATGAGCTCCTTGTGATTTTTGGATAATTTATGGTGTTTCATAGAACGGTGGCTGTTTAATGTTCGGTTGTGAAAAGGGATGATCCCGCGCGCATTTGTGATTCGCGTTCAACACCTCCGAACAATTTCGCCTCAGCTTCCAGCCAGTGTTTCGCCTCATGTCCGGGCTGCGAACCTTGAGTTTCACAAACTGTGCGAGTCCGGCGAGCCGCGGCGTCCGGCGATGGGGCCAAGGCCGTTTTGCCTTGGGTTAAGTTGGCACCCGCGGGCGAATTTGGTGCTCCCGCACTTTTTTGATTAATGTTCGAGGAAAACTTTTTTGTTTTCATGTCGTTAGCATCGCAGGAAAACCAACTGGCTGCTATGGGGTGTAACCCGACCTCCAATCAAACAATCGCTTGAAGAGTGACTGTCGGCGGTCAGGGCCTCGAATCAGATTTTCGTGCGGAATCCAGATGAAAGCTGCGCATCCGGTGCCACGCTGAAACGCCACCAGACCCTTGCGCCTTGACCTGGGGTGTGACCCGCCCGGCAACATGAAACTAAACCCGAACCCACCCTTCGCATCCATTGAGTTTGAGGACGGACAAATCAGGCGACCCGAAGCGATTTGCCATCGGAAGCAGCGTGCGCCGTTTTCAGGCGCGGCCGAAGTCTATGAAGCCGCGCTGGACATCCGTGTGGATAAGCTTGACGCGAACGGGATCGCCCACCTTCAGGCCTTTAAAGCCAAGGGTGAGCCGGCCTTCGACCGGCAGCTGGAAAAGTCGAACCCAGGTGCCTTTGTCCGCTGCGCCAGTGACGATGGCGTCGAATTGTTGACCAATCTTTCCCGCGAGCAGCAGCGCGGCGGCGGACTTGATGACACGGCGCTCGACTTTGGTGGCGGCGTCTTCCTGATCGGTGCAGTGCTTGGCCAACTCCGTCAACTCCGGAATGGTATAGGGCTGCGCTGTGCCCGCCAGCGCGGCTTTCAAGAGTCTTTGCGTGATCAGATCAGGGAACCGACGGTTTGGAGCGGTGGAATGCGTGTAATCTTTTACCGCCAGCGCGAAGTGTCCGGGCGCCTCGCCGCCGGGGAGATCCAGAGCGTATTCGCCGCGCCCAATCAGCTTGATGACGGACAGGGAAAGGTCGGGAAACTTCTCTGGGGCTGCCGTACGGCGGCGGGTCAGGAAACCCTCGAGGGCGATCGCATCCGGTGCGGCGGGTAGTTGCTCTTTGAGTTGCGCCGCGAGTTCGACGATGCGCGCCCAGCGTTCGGGATCACGCAGGACACGGCGGAGGGATGGAAAGTTTTTCTTCGCGAGGTAAAGCGCCGCTGCGGCATTCGCGGCCACCATGAACTCCTCGATTAACTGCGTCGCCCGGTTGGTTTGATCCAGTTCCAGCGTGGCCAGCGCGTCGCCGGCAAAAACCGCCTGCGACTCCAGCGACTGCAAACTGAGCGCACCGTGGTGATGGCGCAATCCCGTGAGCCGTTGCGCGACGCGATCCTGAAGCCGAAGGTTCTCGTCCAGTCCAGGAACCTCCGCTATTCGTCGGGGAGCCGGGCCGGCGCCGGTCAGCCAGGCGGCGACGCTGTTATAAGCCAGTTTTGCCCGGTTTCGAACGAGTGCCTGATAGAGTTCTGAAGTGACGCGCGAACCGTCTTCCCTGAAAACCATGTCCGCCACGATGGCGACGCGGTCCTGGCCTTCGTTCAACGAAGTCAGGTTGGTGGAAAGCGCCGCCGGCAGCATGGGGAAAATGGCGGCGGGCGTATAAACCGAGGTGGTGTTTCGCGCCGCATGGCCGTCGAGTGCGGTGCCTTTATGCACCAAGGCGTCCACATCTGCCACTGCCACGAGAATTCTGACCTCACCGCCTGCGAGCGATTCGGCAACGGTGAGTTGATCCAGGTCGAGGGAATCGTCGTTATCTATCGACGCCCAAAGCCGGTCACCCAGGTTGCGCACCTGCTCAGTCGCCTTGGCCGGTCCGCCGATGGCCGCTAATTCTTTTTGCGCCGCCAATGGTAAATCCGGCTCCAAGCCGCGCTCGATCATGGCTTGATGTGCAATGGCAGCGAGGGTGGCCCGGTCGGATGCCTGGCCTCCAGAAATGGGCTTTGGACCATTCGCCATGGAGGCGCTAGCGGCAAGGATTGGATTCATAAAATTCAAACTACCATAATCGTTCTAGTTTTGCACGCGCAGAAATCACGCTCGTGGAAAATGCTCTGCGAGCAGCTCGCCAGCTTTTCTTATGCCGTGGCCAAGGCCTTCGGCGAATTCGGATTTGCGGAAATAGTCCGTCATGGCCAGTGCCAGTTCCCGCCAAAAAACATCGCCGCATTTCGCATGGACGCAAGCATCACCAATCACCGCAAATTTGCGGCTGCGCGGGACTACAAAAATCAGCACGCCATTTCGCTCCGGCGACTCGGCCAGGTTCAGACGCGCAAACTCCGCTTGCGCGGCGGCCACCGGATCTGCCACGGTTTTATGGCTGATCAATACTCGGATTTGACCAGAGGTCTTTTTCTCCGCCTCGCGAATCGTAGCCACCAGCCTTTCATCTGGCAATTGTTTGATGAATTCTTTCAAGAGCATAATCACCATGAACCTCCCGCGCCGCCGCCACCGCCGCTGCCGCCGCCGCCGGAAAAACCGCCACCCCCGGAGAATCCGCTGCCGGAAGATCCGCCGCCCCAACCGCGGCTTGAGCCGCTGCTGGCGAGTAATAGCCAGGGCAAAAACATTCCTGAGCCTCGGCTGAAAAATGCAAAAATAATGAGCAGCGCGATTAACCCAATACCAAGAAGCGAACTGATCCAGCCATGCGAGATTTTGCCATCGGCGACGGTGGCGCCGGTCCCTTTGTATTCCCCTGTGGCCGCAGCGATGATGGACTGAACCCCCGCGGTGAGTCCACCGTTGTAATCGCCCGCCTTGAATCGCGGAGAAATTTGCTCGTCAATAATCCGTTTGCAAAGCGCATCGGGCAGCACGCCTTCCAATCCGTAGCCGACTTGCAAAAACATTTTGTGATCTTGAACGAAAACGAAGAACGCACGCGGTGGCCGAAGACACCACCTTGGCATAGTCATTAAAATACAGACTCGGCGGCGGCGGTAGCACTTCCGCCGCAAACGCGGTGAGGCAAACTGCCAGAATAAGGACGATCCAAGAACGTTTCACAAATCAGCGCTGGTTGGTTGCGGCCTTGCCAAAATTGAACTGAACATTTGGTGAAATTTCCGCCCCGGGCGTGGCGCGGAAATAAGGCTTATATTGGAACCCCAGTGCCGCGGCATAAAACACCGCGGGGAAGGATTTGATGGCCGTATCGTAGTTCTGAACCGCGACATTAAAATCCCGACGCTCCACGCTGATGCGGTTTTCCGTGCCTTCGAGTTGAGCCTGCAACTCCCGGAAGTTCTCGGTCGCCGTCAAATTGGGATATCGCTCGACAACCACCAGCAAACGCGACAGGGCGGAAGAAAGTTGTCCCTGAGCTTGATCAAAGGCTGCAAGTTTAGCCGGATCAGTCGGCGCGGCGGTGGGATCGATTTTCACCTGACCGACGGAGGCGCGTGCCTGGGTGATATCCGTCAGGGTGGCTTTTTCAAAATTTGCCGCCCCGGATACAGTGGCGACGAGGTTGGGAACCAGGTCCGCACGGCGTTGATACACATTTTGCACCTGTGCCCATTGGCCATCCACCGCTTGGGAAAGTTTCACCAACCGGTTGTAGCTGCCTGCTGCAACCGCAAAGAGGATCAAAACTAAAACGCCAATCACCACTGCCACTCCGATTATAATGCCAAGTTTCTTCATAATTTTTAAGTGGTCATGCTTTCTTTCCGCTTCGCTCGGTTCTGCGGCGGTTGTCTCGAAAGCCACTATCTGATGGGGATGCCCAGTTTTTTGGCGGCCGCCTCGATGATGGCGTCCTGCTGATCGTCCATGAGTTTGGCTTCCTGGTTTGTAGCCGCATATTCTCGTGCCGCAGTTGATTCCGCTTTAGTCAATAAATCCTCAATTAGGCTCGCCAAGCCGTCAGAATTGACTGAATCAATCAATGCACCCGTGTGCAATATCAGCCCGGAATTCTCCAGCTTTGAAAAGGCCATGCTTTTCAATCGGCGATCATGCGCCGCCAGCAATTGAAAATGCCCAAAAACAGCTTGCTCTAATCTCGGCTCGGTATTGAGTTCCAAATTGTATTCATTCGATTCCTTTCTATTGATTGATATAATTTTCATATTCAGGTTCCGGTTTCCCCTCTTAACTTGGCCGCCTGGGGCCCGACTTAATCGATCCGGGCAATCATTTATCAATGCCTTTTGCCAACGCGAGCTTGATAATTACCGTCCAGGGCAGCGCAAAATACTTGCCGGTGTTTTTGCTTTTAACGATGGGGTTTCTGCTGATTTTCCCCAAATATATTTCGTATGCTTTTCCCGTGTCGTCAGTGTCGTCCCACAGATATTCGAGTTCCTGTTCGAGCAGCTGCCTGTCAATCGAGCAATCACAGGCAGCGACGAAGGAGCGGCTCAGTTGTTCAGGAGTGTCAGACTGCTCAATGAGTTTCTTTTCGGACAGTTTGTTCTTGGCATCCATATATTTGTGATTTTGCCTGATCCAATGAGAATCAGGACAAAAGTTGTGTTAGGAGGACTGTCAACGCGGGTGGCTTTGGCTTTCCTGCGAAATCCCAGCGAACAATTGAGCCTCGGCTTCCAGCCAATGCCGCACATCGTGTTCGGACACCGAGCCTTCGCTCAAATAATTGAAGCGTCAGGGGGTTGAGCATGAAATCAGCCGGCCCCGTCATGCGGGTTGCCCTTCTTCCACCACTTCAGCGTCAATGACGGGTTCGCCGTCGTGCTGGTGGTCGTCCTGATGATTGTCCCCTTCCGGCGGCTTTCCGGGTTGGCCCCCAGCAGGACCTTTGCCTGCGCGGGTCTTTTCCGCAGCCGCCTTGTAAAGCTCAGTCGAAACGGCCTGCCAGGTTTCGTTAAGCTTCTCGCTGGCCGTCTTGATGGCGGTGGTGTCCGTTCCCTTGAGCGCTTCCTTCACCGCCTCAGCGTCGTCTTCGAGCTTGCCCTTGTCCTCGCCGGAGAGTTTGTCCGCGTTGTCCTTCACCATTTTTCCCGTGCGATATACTGCGTTCTCGGCCTCATTGCGCGTTTCCAGCTCTTCCTTGCGCTTCCGATCGTCTTCGGCATGAAGTTCGCCATCCTTGCGCATTTTTTCAATCTCGTCCTTGGATAGCCCGCTGCTGGCCGTGATGGTGATTTTCTGTTCCTTGCCGGTGCCGAGATTCTTGGCGCTGACGTGCAGGATGCCGTTGGCATCAATGTCAAAGCTGACTTCAATTTGTGGCACCCCACGCGGGGCCGGCGGAATGTCATCGAGATTGAACTTGCCGATGGTCTTGCTGTCCTTGGAAAACTGGCGTTCGCCCTGCAAGACATGGATTTCCACCCCGGGCTGGTTGTCCGCCGCGGTGGAAAAGGTCTGCGCCTTGCGGCTCGGGATGGTGGTGTTACGCTCGATCACCTTGGTGAACACCCCGCCGAGCGTCTCAATGCCTAGCGACAGCGGAGTCACATCCAACAGCACCACATCCTTGACCTCGCCTTTGAGCACGCCAGCCTGGATGGCCGCTCCAATGGCCACGACTTCATCAGGATTGACCCCTTGATGCGGCTGTTTGTTGACCAGCGTGCGCGCCACTTCCACCACGTGCGGCATGCGCGTCATGCCGCCGACGAGCACGAGTTCGTCAATCTTTGCGGCCTCGATGCCGGCGTCCTTCAAGCACGCCTTCACCGGCCCGATGGTGCGCTCAAAAAGCTTGTCCGTGAGCTGCTCCATTTTGGCGCGGGTGAGCGTCTTCTGAATGTGCTTGGGGCCGCTGGCGTCCGCCGTGATGAACGGCAGATTGACGTCGTAGGTCGTGGCATTCGAAAGCGCCATCTTGGCTTTCTCGGCTTCCTCCTTGATGCGCTGGAGCGCGTCGGGTTGTTGGCGCAGATCCATCCCAGATTCCTTTTTGAATTCGTCCAGGATCCAATCCATTAACAAATTGTCCCAGTCGTCCCCGCCGAGATGCGTGTCGCCATTCGTGGCTTTCACTTGGAATACACCGTCCCCGATCTCGAGGACGGAAATATCGAACGTGCCGCCCCCCAAATCGTAAACCGCGATCTTCTCGTCCTTCTTCTTGTCCAAGCCGTAGGCGAGGGATGCCGCCGTCGGCTCATTGATGATTCGGAGCACCTCGAGTCCCGCGATGCGGCCGGCGTCTTTGGTGGCCTGACGCTGCGAGTCATTAAAGTATGCCGGAACGGTGATGACCGCCTGCGTGATTTTTTCGCCCAGCCGAGTTTCCGCGTCGGTTTTGAGTTTGGAAAGAATCATCGCCGAAATTTCCGGCGGCGAGAACCGCTTGGTCTTGCCCCCCACTTCGACTTCCACCGCGACATCGCCGTTACCCGCCCGGACGACCCTGTAAGGCACGCGTTTGATTTCTTCCTGCACCTCGTCGAATTTGCGGCCCATGAAGCGCTTGATGGAATAGACCGTGTTGCGCGAGTTGGTGACGGCCTGGCGCTTGGCGGCGTCGCCCACCAGGCGGTCGCCAGTTTTGGTGAAGGCCACCACCGAAGGCGTGGTGCGCTTGCCCTCGGAGTTTTCCAGCACGGAGGGCTCGCCGCCTTCAATGACCGCCATGCAAGAGTTCGTTGTTCCTAAATCAATGCCGAGTATTTTTGCCATAAATATTGAATAATGTTGTGGTTCTTGGTTTGTTTATTAACTTGTTTGACTGTTAACTGGATACAGATTACGCGCTCGGGCGGTCTTTTCCTATGGGGTGATCACCCCACCCAGATTTGTCACCCCATGCGGGCATTTAATCATTCACTTCAAAGCCGACTTTGATGGCCACCTGCCAGTGATGTATCTTTTCCTCTTTGATATTGCCTCGCGTTTCCAGCACTTGGAACCACCGCAGGTTCTTGATGGTTTTGTGCGCGCGTTTAATAGCAGTATTCACCGCGTCCTCGATGGAAGTGCTGGAGGTGCCGGTGAGTTCAATGATTTTATAAACTGGATCTTTCATGTTTTGTTTTTGTTGTTCGCCAAGGTGACGGGAAATTATATTAATTCAGTCGCGAGCCATGCTTTTCCACACCGTATGACCCACCATTAAAGTGAACGCTACAATCGCCGCCGCCAACAGGCAGGCCGCAAACTCCGCTTCGATAAGCCATGATTTATTGTACACGTCCAAGAGTATCACCTGAAAAGTTTGCGGGGGCTATGGGGTTAAACCCGAACCGGAGCCAAAGTGCAAATGACTGCCGCGCTCATGGCACAAGCACGGCCGCGCCTTCGAAACGGCCGGCGCGAAGATCGGCTAGCGCTTGGTTGGCTTGGTTGAGGGGATACGGGGTGGTTTTGGTGACAATGCCCATTTCTGGCGCCAAGCGGAGGAATTCAATCCCGTCCTGCCGCGTCAAATTCGCCACCGACACCAGTTGTCGCTCCTCCCAAAGCAGTTGGTAGGGGAAGCTGGGAATGTGGCTCATGTGGATGCCCGCACAAACAACGCGTCCGCCCTTGCGAACCGCCTTTAATGCCAAAGGCACGAGCTCCCCGGCGGTTGCAAAAATTATTGCCGCATCCAACGGTTCCGGCGGCATTTCATCTGATCCGCCCGCCCAAACTGCGCCGAGTTGCCGGGCGAAACCCTGTGTGGCTACGTCTCCCGGTCGCGTGAAACCATACACGGATTGGCCCTGCCACTTCGCCACCTGCGCCAGGATATGGGCGGCGGCGCCAAAACCGTAGAGGCCAAGCTTTTTGCCTTTTCCGGCGATCACCAGCGAACGCCACCCGATCAAACCGGCGCAGAGCAACGGTGCCAGTGCCACGTCCCCGCCAGTCTCGCCGAGAGGAAACGCAAAGCGCGCATCGGCAATCGTCGCCGTCGCAAAGCCGCCGTTTCGGGTGTAGCCGGTGAAGAGCGGATGGTCGCAGAGATTTTCCTGTCCACCGATGCAATAGGCGCAGACACCGCAAGTGTGGCCGAGCCACGGAATTCCGACTCGCTCCCCAATATCCAACCCTTTGACACGCGCCCCGATTGAATCAACCCGCCCGACAATTTCATGGCCTGGGATGATCGGCACTTTCCGATCTGGCAGTTCGCCGTCCACGACATGCAAGTCTGTCCGGCAGACGCCGCAGGCAGAAACCCTTACTCGGATCTCATCTGGCCCCGGTTCCGGATCGGCGAGATCCGTCCATTCCAGCGCAGCTCCAATATTATTTAGGACCATCGCGCGCATGGTGTCCTCCAGTTTCGCTGGTGCAGCGCGGTCGGTTTCGTGCAAACGCGCCTTTGTTCGGCGAGGGTTGTTTTAGTTTTTTCCATGGAGACGACGAAAAACGGCCGGCAGCAACTCTGGTAGATCCTCAGCAATGAGGCCGGGACCAAATTCGGTGGCCGCCGCACCATGCAGCCATACTGCGGTGGATGAGGCGAGGAACGGCTCCATGCCTTGCGCCAGAAGTCCGAGCACAATTCCGCTCAGCACATCACCCGATCCGGCGGTGGCCAATGTGGGTGGCGCGTTGCTGTTAATAACCATCCGGCCATCCGGAGCCGTGATTACGGTGTCGCTGCCTTTGAGGATAATAATGGCTCCGCTGCGACGGGCGGCGATGCGCGTGCGGGTCAATTTGTCGCCACTCGGGTCGAACAGGCGGCGAAACTCACCGTCATGCGGTGTCAGAACGCAAGTACCCTTGATCGCCCGGTCAAGCGAAGTGGGGTCGTTATGGAACACCGTGAGCGCATCCGCGTCCAGCACCGTAGGCCGGCCAGTTGCCAGCATGGCAAGCGCACGCGTGCGAGTTTGCTCGTTTACGCCGGCACCAGGTCCAATTAGCAAGGCCGAGAAGCGACGATCAGCGAGCAAGTGGTCAAAATCTTCCGGCACCACAATGGGGCTGACCATGATGCTGGTCAGTGCGGGAACATACTCAGCAAGAGCGATCTCCGGCACCGCGATCGTTGTCAGTCCAGCACCGGCGCGGGCGGCCGCGCGGGCCGCCATCCGGGCGGCGCCAGTGATGGGATAACCTCCGGAAATCAGCGCATGGCCGCGAGTATATTTGTTGCCGGCAGCATGTTGCCGCGGCAGGTCCGCAAGCCAAAGTCCGGGATCGTTCTCGAAAGTGTCCGGGACAATTTGTTCCAGCACGGAAGCCGGCGTCCCGATGTCAGCGACGACAACCTCGCCACACAGCAATCGGCCGGGCAGGAGCAGGTGGCCCGGTTTCTTGCGAAAGAAGGTAACTGTCAGTGCCGCAGCCACCGCGCCCAACACTTCGCCCGTATCCCCCATCAATCCGCTCGGAACATCGATGGAGATAATCGGCAAGCTGTTGCTGGCGGCGGCAGCCAATGTTTCCGCCGCCGCCCCCTCGAGCCGGCGGCTGAGTCCTGCGCCGAAAATCGCATCCACCACCAAATCCACCCGGTCGAGCGCAGCCGGCGTCAGCGGATCCACATCCCCGCGCCACAATTCCGCGTGATGGCGCGCAGCGCCGGCCAGCTGATCGCGCGGGCCGAGTAACGCGACGCGGACCAGCCACCCGGCCGCGGCCAGCAACCGTGCCACGACAAAGCCGTCGCCACCGTTGTTGCCCGGTCCGCACAGCACGACCACTGAACCTCGAGGCCAACGCTGTTCGATCTGATTCTTCACCGCCCAGCCCGCATGCTCCATCAGCTCAATGGTCGGAGTGCCGGCGGCCACAGTCATGCGATCGGCTTCACCCATCTGTCGGACATTGAGCAATGCGGTTTGAAAATTCATGCTTGCACCGTTTGTTCGATCAGGCGATTGGGACGATTAGGGAAGGTTTCATTTTGGTTTACGTTTTGGTTGGATTTCGTTTGTCGGATGATTGAATGCCTTTATTTACCCTTCGGATAATCGGCTCCGCGTGCAATCGACTCCACAGCCGAAAAATCCTTGCCCAACTCATCGAGCTTGGCCATGGCACCTTCATAAGCATCGTTGCCGAGCAGCAGATGACGCGGCGCCTTGGGCGACTCCACCGCGCGAATTATGGCCTGCGCGGCGCGCACAGGATCGCCCGGCTGCTTGCCTGAATCGGCGCGAATTTCACCGCGCCAGGCACCCGCGGTTTTCACATAGTCGGCAATTTGCCTTTTGCTTTCATTCGCTGAACGCCCGGCCCAATCGGTGCGGAAGCCGCTTGGTTCGACGACCATGACTTTGATACCCAGTGGTTCAACTTCCTGCAAAAGCGCACCCGATAAACCTTCGACCGCAAACTTGGTCGCGTTATAAAATCCGAGTGCCGGCGCGGAACGCAGCCCGGCCAGTGAAGATATATTGACGATGAATCCTTTGCGCCGCTGACGCATCCCCGGCAGCACTGCTTGAATCATCCGGCTCATGCCAAACACGTTGATCTCAAACATCCGGCGCACCTCATTTTCTTCGCCCTCCTCAATCGCCGCGAAATACCCGATGCCGGCGTTGTTCACGAGCACATCAATGCCGCCGAACTTTTCCTGGGCAGCGTTAATGGCCGCGTCAATCTGGCCTTGTTTCGTGACATCAAGCTTGAGCACCAAAGCCTCGCCCGCGACCGCCAGCGCTTTTACCGCCTCCGGTTTGCGCGCCGTCACCACGGTGCGAAAGCCGCGCGCCAGCGTCTGGGTGGCCAGCTCGCGTCCGAAGCCGGTCGAACAGCCGGTGATAAACCAAACGGGACGTTCGGCGTTTGCCGTGGTTTTGTTTTTCATGGTCATAATCGTTTTACTTGGATGGTGAACTCGCCCCTCTCGGATCTGCTATTGCTGTGTGGGCTTCCGCTGCCAATCCTCGTAAGTCATCCTCGGAATATGGAGAAACGCATCCCTCGTTTTCACGTATGCCCCCAAACCATTCATCCGCCCAATCGCATGAAGCTCCTCGGCGCGGATGTAGTGGCCGGTCTGATCAATGAACTCATCTTTTACGTGAATCGCCACGACTTGCCCCAAAATGATGCGGTTTCGGCCGATTTCCAGGGTCATGACCTCGCGGCACTCCAGGCTCGCAGGTGCCGCAGCGATGCGGGGAACTTCTACCATCAGCGATGGCTCCGTCTTCAAGGCGGCAATTTCCAACGCCTTGATCTCCGGCGGAAAATCGATCGCAGTAAAATTCATGATTTCCGCGACCGTTTCGTTCACGACATTGATGACGAACTCGCCCGTGTTGCGAATATTTTGAGCAGTCTGTTTTGCAATTGCGCCCGATCCGGGTTTGTTGGCAATGCCGACGGCCACGATCGGCGGGTCCATGCCCACATAATTGAAAGCGCTGAAAGGAGCGGCGTCAAGTTGCCTGGCCGTATTCATGCTGGTAATCCATGCAATTGGCCGGGGCGCGATCAGGCCGCACAGCAAGCCGTAAATTTGCGTCCGGTCAGCATTGGCCAGATTGAGTTCCATGTTTTCGCGGGGACTGTGTTTAGGGGTTAATTCGGCCAAGTAGGCGGTTCAGCGAACATGGTTGCGGAATTGAGATTACGCGGGCGCGTCAATGGAACTCACCCGCACCAGCTTCTTGTTCACAAACTCCTGGATGCCCAAACTTGAAAGTTCGCGTCCATAGCCGGAATTCTTGATGCCGCCGAACGGCAAGTCGCACGCCGTCCAAGTCGGGTGATTGATGAAGACCATGCCGGTATCAATGCGGCTCGCCACCCGTTTGCCGCGCGCGATATTCGCCGTGAAGACCGAGCCGCCCAGGCCGAACTCGGAGTCATTCGCTAGCGTCACGGCCTCATCCTCGTCCTTGACGCGGAAGAACAGTGCGACGGGTCCAAAAAATTCCTCGTGATAGGCGGGATTGCCCGGCTTGATGTTCGTCAAGATCGTCGTCTCCATGAATGATCCGGGGCGGTCAATCCGTTTACCGCCCATTGCGAGCTTCGCCCCTTTGGCCACAGCCCGTTTGATTTGACCGAGCAGTTGCACCAACGCTGCCTCCGTGGACAGGGGGCCGAGAGTCGTCCCCCAATCCATCGGGTCGCCCGGCTGGAAGGCCGCGAGTGCGGTCTTGAATTTTTCCAGAAACTTGTCGGCCAATGACTCGACGACGATGAAACGCTTCCCTGCGACGCAACATTGGCCCATGTTGTTCATCTTTGCCCAGACCGCCCACTTGACCGTTTTCTCCAAGTCGGCATCCTCCAGCACGATGAAGGCATCGCTGCCTCCCAGTTCCATCGTGGTTTTCTTCAGATTTTGCCCGGCGCGCGCGGCGACGCTTTTCCCGGCATCCACGCTGCCGGTTAATGCGACGCCTTCGATCCGTGAATCTTCAATCACGCGGTTCACCTGCTCATAAGAAATGAACAGGTTGGTGTAGGCGCCCGCGGGCGCACCCGCTTCCAGCCAGAGTTTCTCAAAGGCGATGGCGCATTGCGGCACACAGCCGGCGTGTTTGACCATGACGACATTGCCCGCCATCAAATTCGGCGCCGCAAAACGCGCAAGTTGGTAATAGGGAAAATTCCAAGGCTGGACGCCGAAGAGTACGCCGAACGGTGTGTTTTCAATCACAGCTTCGCCTGAGTTCGGCTTGAGAGTTTGTGGCGCGAGGAAGCTCTCGGCGTGCTTGGCATAGTAGTCGAGGATGTCCGCACTCAATGCCACTTCACCGCGCGACTCGGCGAGGAGCTTGCCCATTTCCAGCGTCACCGGCTTGGCAAAATCATCCACCCGCGCCCGCAGAATCGCCGCGGCTTTGGCCACGATAACCGCACGCTCGGTGAAGGTCTTGAACCGCCAGGTGTCGAAACAAGTCGCGGCCGCAGTGAGCGACGCCTCCAGCTGCTTATTGGTGATTTCCTTGAATTTTTTCAGGACTTTGCCGTTGGCCGGATTGACACTTTGATAGCTCATGGACGCAATGATAGGCGGCGGCGTGAGCGGGTGACATGGGGTGTTTTACCCATCATGAGGTTCATGGTTTGGCTGCCTCCCTGCTTGATTTGTCAGGAGACAAATCTTGCATCGGCAAGTCCGCCGCAAGTGCTTTGCCCGCCTCGGCGATAGCGCCGCTAAGTCCCAGCGCCAATTGTCCGTAATCCTTTCCATCCCACCTCGCCGGACTGGCAATAAATTCGCCGTGCTTGATCACTGCCGAATTGGTTCCGATCGACCGCATTTCCCAGGAGATGGCAAATCGCAGGGAATTGGTTCCCTTTTCTCCGCGCTTACCCTCGCAAGCCAGAACCCGTACACTGACCTCATAATCGAGCGCTTCCTCGCCGTGTGAATTCATGGTGACGCTTTCCACATGGTCGGCGGAACCGAGCGAGTGTTTCAGCACCCGGCTGATGCCCTCGTCGATCGGTTCTGCCCAACGGTCAAATTCTGCGAAGCGAATTTCATTCGTGCCTGTCCGAACCACCATGAACCGCGTCTGCAAATATGCCGGCACTTCCACTGCTCTCAGGCCGACTCTCCACCGCTTGGGAGCAACTTCCGTGACGCCTGCGGGCGCAGGTTGCTGGACCGTGAGCACAAAGAACCGTGTCGGGTCGGCCCGAGGCTGCAGGAAGGCACAGCTGCTGAAGGTAAAAGCTGCGCTAACGCCCAACAGACACCCGAACGAGCGGCGCATAATTCCAAAACAGCGAGATCGATTTAATTGAGTGGGTTGCATATAATATTCACTGGTGGCGCCTCGAAGGCCGGGCTTATGGTTTGTTGTCGGGCAGTTTTTTCCCGGCGATCAGCGCATTGGGATTTCGTTCCAGAAAATCGGCCAGTTCTTGCAGTGATTCGGCCGTCTGCTTCAACTGCCGGAGGGTCTTGCTGGCTTCGTCGCCCAGACCGCTTTGCGGGCCGAGAAGATTTTGGACACTCTGCGCCGCGTCGTGGAAGGAATGAAGTGATCGCACGAGTTCAGCACTGACCGGCTCCACTTGTGTGTTGAGTTTGGCGACCAATCCCTGCACCTCGGTCGCGGTTTTGTTTAGGTTGGCAAACGCCACCCTGGCCTCGGCTGAGCCTGCCAACGCTTCAATGGATGAGGCGGCAGCAGTGACCGTAGCCACCATTTTCCCGAGGTCCAGGCCGGCGGCTTGCTGATTCACAGTGGCCAGCAAGGATTTGAGCGCTTGGGACAGTCCGGCAAAATCAACTTTGTTCAAATTGCCTGCAATCTTCGAAAGATTCTCGACCAGTTCCGACATTCCGGAGCGCAATGTAGGCACCACCGGATATTCGGCATCGGTCAGCTCCCGCGGCGCTGGGAACTGTTGCGGGTCGAAAAAATCCAATTCCACGAATTGCAGCCCGGTGATGCCGACCAGATCAATCTGGGCGCGCAACCCTTGATCAATCAGTCGCTGAATAGTGGCGCGATCCGTGAGCTCGATCAGGTGGCCCGCATCATCGGTAACCATGTTCTGGTTCAGTTCAGCGACCACCATGACCTGCGACTGCCGGCTTTTCTCATCATAGTGAACCCGGATGCTCTTCACCCGGCCCAACGGAACCCCGCGTAGTTTCACCGCGCTGCCTGCGTCAAGTCCCTGCACGGACTCATTGAAGTAGGCCACGAAATGTCCCGGCCGGGAGAAGACATTGCATGACCGCAGGGTCAGCAGCGCCGCGGCCATGAGCACCAAGGCACCGATCACAAATGTGCCGGCCAGGGTTGGACTGAGTTTGTTTTTCATTTTTTAATAAGGTTGCTTCCACCGGGGAAATTCCCGTTCGGTCGTTTGCGCAAATCTTTGCCTTGGTAGAGAAAGTCCCTGACGCGCGGGTCCGTGCTCGTGGCGGCCAACTCGGAGGGAGCGCCTTCGGCAATGATTCCTTTGGCTTCGTGGTTGAGCATAATCACGCGGTCGGCCAATCGGAAAATGCTGGAGAGTTGATGGGACACGATAATCATGGTCGTCCCAAAGTTTTCGCGCACTTGTAGGATCAGCTGATCCATCTCCCTTGAAATGACGGGATCCAAGCCCTCCGATGGCTCATCGAAAAACACAATCGCTGGATCCAGCGCCAACGCGCGGGCCAGGGCTGCGCGTTTCTGCATGCCGCCACTCAACTCCGACGGATAAAGGTCTTCCGATCCAGCCAAACCCACCTCCGCGAGTTTCAGGGCAACGATTTCCGCCCGATCCGCGCGTGAGAGCGACGTGTGTTCCTCCAGCGGCAGGGAAATATTTTCCGCGAGCGTCATGGAACTCCACAAAGCGTTGTTCTGATAGAGCACGCCGAAGGTTTTCAAAATGTCCCGCCGTTGCTCGATATCCGCCGCCGTAAAACTTTTCCCGAAATAGGCAATGTCTCCATGAATGGGTTTTAATAATCCGATCAAGCAGCGCAGTAGAGTGCTCTTGCCACAACCGCTTCCGCCAATGACAAAAAGCACTTCCCGCGCGTGAACGGCAAAGGATAAATCCTGCAACAACACGGTTTCTTCGTAACCGCAGGTTAGGTTTTTCACTTCAATCACGGGTGCTGTGCGGTCCTTTTTCATTTGGTCAAATGCCCAGCACATTAAAAATCACCGCGAATAAGGCGTCGGCCACGACGATCAGCAGGATGCCAGTCACCACGGCTGACGATGTCGCGGTGCCGACTCCAGCCGCGCTCCGCTCGCATTTCATTCCGCGCAAACAGCCAGCCAGACCCACGGCCAGGCCAAAGAAGAGGCACTTGAACAGCCCGCAGATCACATCGGGAAGACTCACGCGATTCTGGGTTTCGATCCAGTAGGCTGAAGCTGGTATATTCAGCATCGTGGCCGAGACAAACATGCCGCCGAGAATGCCCAGGACATTGGCATACAACGCCAGGACGGGCATCATCAGCGTCACGGCCAGGAGCCGAGGCAGCGCCAGAAAATTCACCGACGAAATTCCCAGCGTCTCCAAGGCATCTATTTCTTCGTCCACTTTCATGTTGCCGAGTTGGGCGGCGAATCGCGCCCCGGTGCCACCCGCCACGATGAAGGCCGCCATCATTGGCCCAAGTTCGCGAACGACGGACAGACCAACCAAATCCGCCACGTAAATCGCGGCGCCGAATTGCTGCAATTGAACCGCTGATTGAAAGGCCAGAATCACCCCCACCAGAAAGCTAACCAGGCTCACCATGGGCAACGAGGAGGCCCAGCACTGCTGCATCTCCACCAAGCAATCCAGCCAGCGAAACCGACGCGGATTTTTCGCCTCACCAATAAAGCCAAGTGCGCATTCGCCGAGAAAGGAAACGATTTGTTTAACCTGAAACACCCACCTCAACGCAACGAGCGATCCCACTTCCCATTTCGACGTGACGGAGGGTTTGGTGGCGGGTTTGGCCGCGCCGTTCACGGGAACTTGTCCCAACAGAGTCTGCAAATTTTCGGGCAGCGCCTCCGCGAGAAAATTTGATTTTGATTCCGCGCACCAAGCCCGGCAATGCGCCAGAAATAATACCAGTGAAGTGTCCCAATTGCCCAAATCCTCCGGCACGACGCGAACATTCATTGCGGTTTGCCGGTCGAGCACTATGGACCATGAAGGCACCGCCTCGTTCAGCCGCCAGTCGCCGCCGATTTTCAACAGGCATTCACCGTTCGGCGCAGCGGCTTGAAGTTGAGCCGTGGCTGCTTTCTCGCCCGTGCTGACCGGCAATCGCTGGCTCTTGCTCATAAATCAGAAATCACTTGGGGCGGGAAAGGCGGCGCACAAGGCATTCAGCCCAACCAGTTCCGCCAGGCACAGCGCGCTCGCGTCGGTGCCTCTTCACCATAGAAAGCTAAGGCTCACGTTTGATGACGAGCGGTGCCGCCACTTTCCAGTGGCCGGCAAATACAAAATCCCTCAGGTGTCGGCGCTGCCGGGGCGCCATGTCGCGCTCTTTCAGGGCGGCGGGCATGGTGGCCGGTTCGGCGTTATAGCCAATGGCCAGGGCAGTCCACGCCTCGAAATGTTCAGGAATCTGGTAAACTTCCCGCGCCTGGTCTGGCAGGATCCCGATCATCTGATGGACCGACAGACCGCGCGTCGTGGCTTCCATCACCAGATTCCCAGAGGCTAGGCCCAAGTCATGAACGGCTGCCCGATTGTCCTTGGCATTTTTGGCAAAGCGCAGGCTGACCACACCCAATACCAGCACCGGCGCGGCTTTGGCCCAGGCCTGGTTTGCCTCCACAAGGCAGGAAAGAAGTTGGTTGAACTCTTTGGAATTTTCCTTCGTGGCCACGATATAATTCCAAGGCTGTTCGTTGTAGGAAGACGCCGCCCAGCGCGCTGCCTCAAACAAGGAACAGAGGTCGGCCCCCGCCACCACACGATCCGTGAAGCCATAAGGGCTCCAGCGATCGGCCAGCGCAGATTGAATGGGATAATCGGTCACTGCTTTTTTTATGTTCATAATGTTTTTATATTCTCAAGCGGTTCAGCACTTCATGGTTTTGGCTTGGAATTTATTCTCGTCACGCTCTTCGCGGCGGCGTTCCAGTCAATCACATTCCATGGCGCTTTGATATAGCCCGCGCGCTTGTTCTGCATTTCAGATAAACGCGTGTTCCCAGTCATCCACACCGGGCAATTTACGCCTCGGTCTGCGGGTTTGACATGGGGTATAACCCGACCATGGGTTAGATGGCAGGCTCCGACAACCGCCCAGCTCGGAAGAACAATTGCCATACCCCACCAGCATTTGCTCAAAAACGGCTTGCCGTCATAAGTCGGAAATCACTTTGGGTGGAAAAGCGGCACGCAAAGCGTTCAGCACGGCCAGCACGTCAATGACTTCCTGCGTGATTGCTCCGCTCACTGGACTCAGATGACCTGTCGCGGCAATGATCATGCCAATGACGCTCAACGTCATGCCGCCAACCGCACTCTGCAACGCAATGACCCGCATCCGGCGGCTGACGTGCATGAATTCATCCACTTTCTTGAGCGAGCTATCCATGATCACGACGCCTGCCGCTTCGGCCGTCACGTCGCTGTTCTGCCCAATGGCAATGCCGACCGTGGCAGCCATCATGGCCGGGGCATCATTGATGCCGTCGCCGACGTAGAGCGTTTTGGCTTTCGCGAAACTCGCCAACGCTTCCCCGCCCGCAAGCATCAGCACGATGACGGAGCCAGCCAGATATTGCCCCAGCAACGCGGAAGCAATTATGGAAATACCGCCCAGCAAATCGGAACCAAATTCCCGTTTCAGGACTTTCCGCACCAGCTCATAGAGAAGTGGCAAGCCGCCAAACACCAGCGCGGCCAGCAATGGAAGTTGGTGAATTTCGTGAGCGGCATGGAAGCCAAAGCGAAGCACCAGATGCAAGAGGATTGCTGCGATGGAAAGCAAAGCGACGACAGCGGATTTGCGTTGCCAGATGCCTGACCACGAATCCCAGCCTCCGTCAGACGAGGACTTTGGATCAGGCTTCTGCTCCGCAGGACGGTCGGCCGGGTTTTTCTCAGTGGTCTTCATTTGAGGTGGTGCATCTGGAAAAGATCCAACCTTCAACCTCCAGAACACGTGAAGCCGAAGCGGTGCGGAGCAAAGCCTCAGGATCAGGCGTTAATTATTTTACAGGGAATCAACGCGTCTTCATCGAACGAATAAACGGCGCACAACCGATGGTAGCCATCCGCGATCACGACTTTGCCATTGGATGAATCTCGGAGCAGAAGCAGCGGCGACAAGCTTTGTTTCGCTTCAATTTTTCGTTGCTCTTTTCTGACATGACTGTTGCTGACGGCGAGCAAAGGCAAACTCGCCGCCCGGAAAATGTCCTTGGAGTTGAATTCCGAGATCTCCTCGCGTTTCAATTCTTTCACCTGGACCTTGGCGATTTTTTCGGCATAGAGCAAGCTGAGGTAAGACCGGGCGGCAGTGTAGTCGTGTTCTTCCGGCTCGTTTAGCCAATTAATGTTGTGTTGCGTTGCCATAAGGTTGGGGATAAAAATGTTGGTGTGAATTGATGTGACAATAGAGTTTTAGAGTAGCATTCCAGCGGAGATGCTTCCATGGGGTCTTCACCCCATGGCACCCCTGCGGTCCGCCTCCTTGCGTCGGCGGCTACAACCGATGGAGGGTCGTGGAGGGCAGTCCAGACTGAAACCAGGGTTTTCCCAGTGTGACAAGGAACACCCCAGTCGCAGCGGGCGAGACGGGAGGTATCCTTGCTTGTGCGCAAAAACTTGAAACAAACTGTTGCGGTGGAGTTTCCTCAGCAAGGTGCCGTGCCCGTTCCAATTTCCATAAACCAAAGCTCGGCACCATTTTTTGCGGTCCTGGCCGGTTCTGGTAGTGCCGCCGCAGGCCCGATTCCGATCAGCCATCTCCACATCCAGGGGGCGGCAAACAAAAATGACCAGGCGCGGGTGGCGCGGATTCTGGTTTCAACCGCCGAGCGGTTCACCCTCCTGGATACCTACCTCACCTCGGGCATACCCTATACGATTCGCTGTTATTCCGAAAGCGCACGTGGTGGGTTTGCGGTAGGTGCACGGATCGTGCCTGGCGAAGTCATCGTTGATTTTTTTGCCGGCAGAGAAGTGTCCCCACGTTTCCCCGCGGTGGTGGAGCATATCTGTTCGGAGCTGCGCCGAGTTTTTGGCCAGCGAATTCAGGTTATGAAGCGCGGTGAGTTTATGTTCAAGACCTCCCACGAGTAAAAACCTGAACGACCTGCCTAAGAAAGCATGGCGAACCTCGCCGACTACGATTAAAACCCTTTCATATGGTTCCGAAGCGCCTTAACGCCCAACCCATGATCACGGCGATGCTGACGGTGCTGAGGATCAAATAGACCAACACGATCAGGCCATTGGCAAATTCTGGATTCATAATTTCAGGCGGGGATTTGCGGTTAAGCGTTCACCCTTAATGATTGCCAAGGCGAAACCAAACGCATCCGGTTGAAGCAAACACGATGCAAACGCAAATGTGGAAAAAATGATTTTCATACAACAACCTTCTCATAGTTCTAGAATTGCGGCAATGGGGTGTAACCCGACCGCGAGTTAATCCGGTTTCCAACCTGAACCATAGCCATGGGGAGAACACCTTATGGCGGGAGGTGGCTGCCACCCTACCGTGAGGCATGTCAACTCTCTTAGTTATGAAGAACAGTCACTGTTGGGTTTGGATTTTAATCTGGCAGGCCTTGGCAGGCAGCGCACCAGGACAGGCCGCGATCACCAGCGCCTCCGACGGGCGTTCGCTTGAAATGCCGACGAATGACACCCTAGTGCTGTCAAATGCCAGCGGCAAGTTGCGAGTGCTGGACTCCAAGGGTCTGGTGCCCATTCCCCGGCAGATCCTGCAAAAGTGGCGGCCAAAGATGGAGAACCTAACCGCCGGCAGAAACAACGTGGGGCGATGAAATGAGGTCTGAATAATCTCTAAAACCACCCGGGCGCTATGGGGTATTCACCCCATATACAGTTTGGGGCGGGTGGCCGATGTTTAGCCTGGATTCCCGGTCAGCCAAGGAGAGCCAAGGCTTTCCGCACCGCCGAACCTTACATGACGACATGAAGCAACAACTGAAAACGCTTTTGCCCAAGTGCCCCACGGGCATCCAGGGTCTGGACGAAATCACCGGCGGCGGGTTGCCGCGCGGACGGCCCA
>Ga0302320_10003622_pt1 | contig 35720 bp, 30 predicted proteins | sample Bog_T0_3_FD_202130 | JGI IMG/M metagenome (GOLD analysis project Ga0302320, IMG submission 202130) | Peat permafrost microbial communities from Stordalen Mire near Abisko, Sweden - Bog_T0_3 | ecosystem: Environmental > Terrestrial > Soil > Wetlands > Peat | place: Sweden: Abisko, Stordalen Mire...
GCGTATGTTTTCTTAGGGCAGGGTGATGTACCGATTTTTGAAGCTATCGATGCTTTGGCAAAAAATGGATATAAAGGCTATTATAGTTTCGAGTGGGAAAAATTATGGCATCCTGAAATTGCCGAGCCTGAATTGGCGATAGCGGATTACAGCAAAGTAATGCTGGAGCATTTTGCATAAAACTATTTTTTGTTATGCTTTTGGAAAATACAAAATCAGATAACAATGCCCGGTGATTCTCTTTTAATCAGCAACAGATCAAAAAAACAAAACACGTACGATGCCATCATTGTTGGCTCCGGCATCAGCGGGGGATGGGCTGCGAAAGAACTTTGCGAAAAGGGATTGAAGGTATTAATGCTGGAACGCGGCGCAAATGTGGTTCATCCGGATTACCCAACTGCGACAAAAGACCCATGGCGATTCAAGCATCGGCTTCATTTGAGTAAAGAAGATAAAAAGAAACATTTTGTGCAGTCACGACACTGGAGTTTTCGCGAAGACAATAAACATTTTTATATCAACGATCAGGATAATCCTTATGAAGAAACCAAACGTTTCGACTGGATACGGGGCGATATTGTTGGCGGCCGCTCTTTGCTTTGGTCAAGGGCTTGCTACCGTTGGAGCGATCTTGATTTCGAAGCGAACCTGAAGGATGGTATTGCCATAGACTGGCCTGTTCGTTACAAAGATATTGCTTACTGGTATGACTATGCGGAATCTTTTATCGGAGTGAGCGGCAATGCGGATGGCATTCCTCAATTGCCAGATGGCATTTATCAGCCTCCTTTCGAAATGAACGCAGTGGAGAAATTCTTCAAAAAAAAAATTGAAACATGTTATAGCGATCGCAAAGTGATTATAGGAAGAACGGCGAACCTCACTAAACCAGTGCAGGGCCGGGGCCAATGCCAGGCACGCGATCTTTGTCACCGCGGATGTCCGTATGGCGCATACTTCAGTACCAATGCAAGTACGATGCCCGCTGCTTATGCAACAGGCAATTTGACGGTAAGGCCTCATTCGCTTGTGAATAAAGTATTGTATGATGAGCAAAAGCAAAAAGCGACCGGAGTGGAAATCATTGATACAGAAACCAATCAGACGGAGATATTTTATTCGCGTGTTGTTTTTCTGAATGCATCCACGGTTGCGACCAGTTTTATTCTGCTGAATTCCGTTTCACATCGCTTCCCGAATGGTCTTGGAAATGGTAGCGATCAGGTTGGCCGCAATCTGATGGATCATCATAAAGGGCTTTCAGCAAGTGCCGGCGTGGAAGGTTTTGAGGACAGTTATTATTTTGGCCGCAGACCAACTCCGGCATACATTCCGAGGTTCAAAAATATTCATAAAAAAGAGGAAGGCTTTCTTCGCGGTTATCATTATGGCATGAGCGCATATCGCGGCCGACGAGATGATGACAGTGAAATTGGCCACGCACTAAAAGAAGCAATGAGCGAGCCCGGCGGATGGGAAATTGGTTTATATGCATTTGGTGAATGTTTGCCGTATCCGGATAACCGCATTACTTTGAACCATAATAAGCAAGACAAATGGGGCAGGCCGATTGTAAGCATCCAATGCGAATTTAAAGAGAATGAAAAAGCAATGCATGAAGATATGGGCGGCACGGCAAAAGAAATGCTCGAAGCAGTTGGTTTTAAAGATATCAGCATCAGCAATACAATTTCCTTTCCCGGAAATTCGAATCATGAAATGGGCACTGCGCGGATGGGGAGAGACCCCAAAACCTCAGTACTCAATAGTTTTAACCAAATGCATGAAGTGAAAAATGTTTTTATCACTGATGGATCCTGCATGGTATCAAGCTCATGCGTGAACCCTTCTTTAACCTATATGGCCCTCACTGCCCGGGCATGTGATTATGCGGTGAAAGAAATGAAGAAGATGAATATCTGACGTCGTGGAAGAGAGAGATTTTTTTCACTTTTCTTATAATCACACTTGTTTCAGCCATCCGGTGATACTCATTCTCTGACGACTTGTTTTTGCTACTTCATGCTCTGTTTCATCGCTTTTGAAAAATACTGCGGTTTGTGATCGTGGCGAAATTTTCTGTATGTGCTCATCCTGATAAATCAGCAACTGCCCTCCATCTTCCTCGACCCAATCATCATTCAAATAATTTATAAGAGAATATTTTCTTCCATTATCGTTTATGAACTGATCCTTATGCCGCTTATAAAAGCTGCCTTCTTCATATACTGCATAGTGAAACTCATATGCATTGATGCCAGTATAACAAGTCATGTTGAGATAAGCGATGAAGTCTTCCGCCATTTGTAAGAACCTTTGCTCATGAATGTTCTCATGACTTTTGTCCAGCCAGTAAATTTTATCTCCCCGTATTTTTTGTTTGGTATCTTTCATTTCTTCATTACCAATTCCTGCGGCAATCATCAACTCCTCATTTTGTATTTTCAATATGTTTTCGTGCAGCCCACTCGATAGGTTTTCGGTCAGGAAATTCATATCAACTCCTATATTATTTGCGAGATAGCTATCAATCAGCGCATCAAAATGATTTTCCATTCTTTCCATCGTGCGGGTAAGGTAGCTTTTATCAATGGCTATCAGCGATAAATAAATGTGGGGTTATAAAAAAGCTAAATTGTATCCTGAAGACATCTTCTGCATAGATTTGTATTTCTTTGTGCTATCATCAAACCAAATTTAACCAATGCGGAAGTTGTTTTTTTTAATCGCGTTATTGTTGCTTACAATTGTGACATTTGCGCAGCATCTTGCATTAATGGATAGTGTTCGTGGGTTGCGCTACTGTGAAATAATAGTTGTAACAGGAAACCTGCCAAAATTAAAAGCAACTGTGTACAATACGATTGGCTGTAACAGTTGCCCGAACGATCAATGGAAAAAATTAGAATCGGGAAAGCTCAGAAAGCAATTTGATGCAAAGGCCCTCATCATGAGTGGCCCCCGATATCTTGTGATGGACAAACTCGCCCTGAGCGATACCGCGTTGCCAAATACAAATTTCGACAGCCTTGAAATGAAGGAAAGAGCTGTGGTGATTGTTACTTTGGGAATGGCTATGAAAGGCCGCGCCAAACCTTATGAAGAGCAGAGCTTTCGCCGTGTTACGCAATGTGTTTTCAATAAGGGAAGCGAAGTGTACGAATTGATAAGCCCTGAGCATACCTATATCATGCAAAGCTATTCGCAGATGATCGACACCACTATGACGGACAGCCTTCTTTCCCATCTTCAGGAGAAACTAAAACTTCCCGAAGGTTGGCAATTCAAAACTTTGAAATTAGAAGATGATATGATACTGACAACCTCAGAAACAGCCGAGGCATATGTTACTCAGGATGAATTTCAAAATACTTATCAGCGGATATATTAACATTCACAGACAAAAAATAAAATAAGTGATTGTTATTTAACCAAAACGAGCCGCTATTGGCCCTGAAAGCAATTTGATTTATTACTGCCGGTTTTAATACCTCATTTTTCTGTTCCGCCGGAGGTCTCAAATAAGTTCAAGTTTAAATCGCAATTTGTTGATACCCCTTGGCCTTTCTAACGGCAATAAAATTTTAGGCGACAATGGTCTGCTCGAAAAACCCAAATAATGAATCTAAACTAATAAGTAAAAACTTATATTACAAAATACTAAAATCTATTTAGTTCCGTTTTTTGTAGTCGAAATTCTACATTCTTACCCTATTTATAACTACAAGAAATGAATCCGTGAAAACTAATTTGTTTTTGGCATTTATATCCATCATTATACTGCCCATATCAAGAGCAAACGCGCAAAGTTATTATCCTGCGGGGCTTGGTAACACCAATCTAAAGATATGGTTGACAGCATCTTATCCATCAACCATCATTAATTCTTCGGGAACCCAGGCTACGAACGGCAATCTGGTTTATACATGGCAGGACAAAAGTGGTTCTGGCAATAATGCAAATCAGTATACGGCTGCTAATGAGCCTGAATATCTGACAAATCAATTAAATGGATTTGGCGCTGTTGTATTTCAGGATATCAATCGTTTCATGGCAGGCGCAGCTCCCGCTATGCAGACAATCGTTGCAGTAAGAGCTATGCCAGGCACAGGGCATTATCAGTACCTGATTTCTACGCCCGGGAACGCAGACTTTAGTGTGCGGGGTGGAGGTGCAGGCACGAGCTATACAGACGGCCCCAATGTAAATGACTGGTGCTATAATACAGGCACTACACCTACGCAGTGGATCAATGGTGTACAAACTTTAACTGGCAGCACAACAGCCAATCATATTATTATCTCTTCGGCAGCAAGCGCTCAAAATGGTGGAACTTACACGCTTAGCAACTATGCTCCTACGCAAGCCTGGGGCAGCAGGGGGATGAATAGCAACGACCCGGTTTATGAACTGCTTTCCTACAGCACAACATTGAACACTACTCAAAGGGTGTTGCTGCAAAATTATGAAGCATCAGAATGGGGTCTCACAAGCTTGCTGCCCACTACCGGATACACATCATTTGTCCCTCCATCTACATCCACGTATAACAAAAACCTGGTTGGCATCGGATACACCAGCAGTACCGATAATGTATTGTCCAATCCTTCTGGTTCCACCGATGGGCTTGGCTTCAGCAGTGGAACTACATCAACTGGTTTCTTGGACTCAGCAGGTTATCTGATGGCTGCTCACAATGGACAGGCCAATACGATTATCACAAATGCCAACATCAGCAATGTGCAGGGCAATACGAATATCTGGAACCGTTCCTGGTATCTTCAAAAAAACAACGGGCACAACACAGGCAATGTAACCGTCAACTTTAATTACAGTGATTATAATGGAGGTACTTCAAACGCTACCTATTCCTACGGAATTTTGTATAACGCAACTGATGGGAGTTTTGCAACGGGCACCAACTTAATAGTGCCTGTTGTAAGCACAACAGTCACTGCATCGATCGTATCCTTTGTTGTAAAGGCATCTAACCTCTCCAACGGTTATTACACTTTGATATGGAACCAATATTTTACATTGCCCATCACGCTGGAAAATTTTAATGTGGTGAAACAAAATGAGAAAAGCATTTTGAGATGGAGCGTGTCTCAGGGCATAGGCTCCGTTCAGTTCGCAATACAACGATCATCGAATGGCACAGATTTCACAACAATCGGAATTGTTAATGGCGCAAATCCTGATTCTTCTTATAACAGTTATGCATACACAGACGATGCCCCATTGACAGGATGGGATTATTATCGATTAGCAATAACAGATATGAATGGCAAGACCTCTTATTCGCAAATCGCTAAGGACTATTTGGAATCCGACATTCAGCAGGGTGTGACCATATACCCTAATCCTGTAAAAGATATTTTGCAGATAAGCTCCGTGTCGTTGACCGGAATTGTCACGTTGCAATTGCTCAATGTTTCCGGACAAGTATTACAAAGTTATCACACGGTGTTATCGGGAACGCAGAACTTTTCTTTGGGGGCATTGCCCAAAGGAGTTTATTTTATAAAAATTACTGCTTCAAACAGTACAGTTATCAGAAAAATTGTGAAAGATTGATGAATAGGTAAATCTTTTAGGACCCGGCTGTTTCAGCATCCAGCACTGCTATTGTTTTTTCGTAGTATGAATAAGCTTCTTCCCGTGATTCGGCAATACACACAATACCCATCTTTCCAAATTGAGATAATGCGCCGATCATATGAAACATCACTCCCTTTTGCGCTGCTCCGTCAAAATGCAGGCTATGGAACATTGCGATGTCAATCAGATCCTGTGGGGTGAGGCCTTTGTATGTATCGTTCTGCAGATTATCCGATGCGAAATAATAACGGTGCTGTTTATTGGGAGTTTCAAACAATCCTGTCTCTGCGTCATAATGCCCATTGGTCAAAAACTCAAGCATTAAATAAGGATGCGTCGTGCCGCCTTTGCGCAGATTTATTTCAATTGCATGATGTATCCATACATCATTTTCTTTTACAGAAATAAAGTCGATGCTGAAACGCCCCAGAACTCCTTTCTTTTTTAAAGAATGGGCAATCATTTTACCTAATGTGCCAACTTCAGCTTTATAAGAATCATCGCCGGGGAAATGTGCTCCAATAAAAATCTGACCGCTGTCTCCTCCCAGTATCTGATCATGTGTTGAAATTACATCCACTTCGCCAAGCGGGTTTATCCTGCACTGAACGGAAGGAGACGATTTTACTTCGCCTTCAATAAACGCTTCCACGATGCCACCCATTGATTTGAATTTTTGCAAAAAAACATCTGTGGTCATATCTTTCGCAACAGGGATTATTTCGTTGCTCAGGTTGTGATGTATCCAGTCAAATAATTCTTTATTAGTTACATGCTCAGGGTAAGTAAGCACGGCATTTCCATCTCCGGAAAAGCCATCATTCATTTTGATAACAGCTTTTTTTAAATGCGGGTACATATCTTTTAATGCGGCAACCGCATGCACAATATCTTCATAGGTGCTCAAATCTTCTGCGCCAGGCGGCATGCGCACACCGGCATCTAAAAAAATTTTTCTGCTGCCGCTTTTAGTGCCCCAGTAATTTAAAGAAGGGTCGCAGCCAAAAATGGGTATCCCTAATCTCACTGCCAGCGTGCGTTCATAATCAGTGACATTGAAACACGCAATATGTGCTACATGATTGGATGGGATGCTTTTTTTTATTCTTTGTATCAAACGGTTTCTTTGCAAAATTTTTTCAGTAAGCGAAATCGGAGACATATCGTAACAGCTAAGCAATGTCAGTCTTTCTCTTGCGTGGTAACCAGTGATGCCCGGCAGCAAGTGAAGATAGTAGTCAATGATCGCCGGATCAATGGGCATGCTGCTTACATATATTACGTGGGTGCGGGGCATTCGCAGGAGCATCAGCAGGCACAGCAGCCTTTCTTCATAATGTATAGCGCCATCTACTTTTGCCAGCACTTGCTGGTCAAGCGTAAGGCTTGGTATCACCACAATTGTTTTGGGTGCAAGTTTATCAGGAAAAGAAAATTCAAACTGATGGGAAAATCCTTTTTGTATTTTTTTGAATTGCATTAATTCTTCCTGTGAGCCGGGTATCGGATGAAACCCGGAATCATGATCTGACAACAGTTGTCTGGGATGCCATTCTTTTTCACCCATATTTGTATGCTTGTGCCATTAATGACGCAAGATATAGATAAAGCATAAGCCAAAACTGAGGTTCGTCATAACAAAGATTGAGATGTGTCATCTTGAAATTATTAATCAGCATTTTCTTGCCTGTTCGCTTTGTGATTGCTTGCGTTAATAGAAAATTCAAAGAGACTATTTTAAGAAAAAATATTTACATTCAATTTATTTTTAAAACCATTCAATTAAAAAAATATGATTCTCCGGTTTATTCTGTTGTCCATGTTCATTGGAGTTGTCTCAACTGGTTTTGCGCAGCAAAGAGAAGTACTTATATATCATCCCATCCGGACAGATAAGAGCGGAAAAATCGTTTCATGGTATGATGAGGATCCGGGCAAGGCATACAATCATATCATTGGTATTGTCTGGAATTTTTGGGATACGATGCGGCATGACATGAATGGCTTGCCATACTATATGAACCATCAGGTATGGAACCCTGATTTCAATGACCCGCGTGGTATTGGAGGCGACCAGTTTGCCATGGCGCTTTCTTCCTGGCGCTTGTATTATCCATATACCGGCAATGAAAGGGTGAAAGCAAATATGTATTTCATTGCAGATTATTACCTCACGCATTCTTTATCTCCGGAAGGCGCAAAATGGCCTGATCTGCCTTTCCCGTATAATACTTATATCTACTCAGGCTTGTATGATGGCGATATGAAATCAGGAAGAGATATCCTTCAACCTGATAAAGCCGGGTCCTTCGGTCTTGAACTGGTACATCTGTATAAGATATCAGAAAACAAACTTTATCTGAACGCGGCGGTAAAAATTGCAAATACATTATCAGCACATATCAAAGAAGGCAACATCAATTACTCGCCATTGCCATTTAAGGTAAACCCATATAACGGCGCCACAGAATTGTTGCGCTATCATGATTTTACAGGCACGTGGATAGATACTGCCGGTTACACTTCTAACTGGGCGCCAACTATGCAATTGTTTCTTGATTTGATTGCTATGCAAAAGGGCAATACGGCCGCCTATCAATCAGGGTTCAATCACCTGTTGAATTGGATGAAATCCTTTGCCATGAAAGAAAATAAATGGGGGCCTTTTTTTGAAGATGTTGACTGGTGGAGCGAAACGCAAATCAACGCGATGACTTTTGCGCGGTTTATCATGGAGCACCGGGAATATTTTCCTGAATGGAAAAATGATGTACAGAAAATCATCGCCTGGGTACACAAAAATTTTGCAAATGATAGTTGGAAAAAATATGGCGTTACAGTTACCAATGAGCAAACCGTTTACCCCACACCCGCCAACAGCCATTCTTCAAGACAAGCTGCAGACGAACTATTGTATGTGAGTTTAACCGGAGACAGCTCCCTATATGAAAATGCAATACGCGAATTGAACTGGGCTACCTACATGGTTGATTTCGATGGGAGGAACCGGTTTCCCACAGATGAGCCGTGGCTTACGGATGGATACGGGGACTATGTCAGGCATTACCTCAGGGCAATGGATGCATTTCCTGCTTTGACTCCTCCTGATGAAGATCATATTATTTCTTCGACCTCTGTTATTCAGGAGGCGGACTATGCAGGGCATCTTGCAAAACCTGTTTACCTGCGGTTTGAAAATACGGACAGCAATAAAGTGGAATTGTTTTATCGGACATTTGATACGGTTGGCATAGAAAAAATAAAATTAAAAAAACGGCCTTCAGCAGTATTGGTTGAGTACAAACTGTTGGCCGAAAATAAAACAGGAGAGGCTTATGAATGGAAGCCAATGAATGGCGGCGGTTTGCTAATTGTAAGAAGAAAGAATGGGAACAAAGTGCTTATCATGAAATAAAGATATTGCCAGGAGTGATAAACAATTTCCGCATCTTACCTTTATCGCAGGCAGGCAGTCAAAATTTCCTGTTTTCTGATGATTAAAAATATTTCTGCATTCCTAAAAATAAAACCAGCACTGGCTGTTGGATTTTTGTTTTCGACATCAAGCCTTTTATTCGGCACATGGGTTGCCTCGATTCCCGGAATAAAATACAGGCTGGGTTTTTCTGATGGAAGTTTGGGGTTATCGCTGCTGCTTTCGCCATTGGGTGCTATCACGGGCATGCTTTTATCTACACGTGTGTTCAGTAAAATTCAGGTAGGAAGATGGATGTTTGCCGGCTATATCTTATTATCCTGTATCATGATCTTGCAGATTAATTCGGTGAATCGGGTTATGTTTTGGATTTGCCTATACTGTTTTGGTACAATCAGTTTTTTGAATGGTGTGTCAACGAACGCAACAGTAAACATTCTTGAGAAAAAATACAGCAGGCTCATGATGAGCACCTGCCATGGCATGTACAGCCTTGGGGGAGCAGTGAGCGCAGGGCTTGCTGTTTTATTATTTTCAATACATATCCCTTCCGGATGGCAGATCGTTATTATCGCCTCTGTTATTATTTCTGTTATTCTTTCCAACAAAAGCCATTTGCTTGGCAACTCGGATATTATTCATTCAAGGTCAGGGATCAAATTGCCCTCATTGACGATATTGGGCATCTCATTTATTTGCATGGTCAGCTTTATGGCGGAGGGTTGTGTAGCCGACTGGAGCGCTATTTATTTTAAGGAAGTGCTGCATTCAGCCAAAGCTTTGGTGAGCCTTGGTTATGCAGGGTTTTCGGTAGCCATGACTGTTGGAAGATTAAATGGTGATTCAATCATTACAAAATTCGGCAGCAAAAAAGTGGTGATTGCCGGAGCCCTGTTATCTGCAACGGGGTTTTTGATTGTTGTGTTTGCGCCTGTGGTAGCAGTTGCCATAGCGGGTTACATTTTAGTGGGCTTTGGTTGCAGTTGTATAGTGCCCGTGCTGTTCAGGGCATCTGCGAACATTCCCGGGGTAAGCACTGTAGAGGGTTTTGCGATGGTCACTACGGGAGGGCTGATTGGTTTTCTTACCGGGCCATCTGTTATAGGCTTTATTTCTGAAAAGTCCGATCTTTCAAAAGCTTTGTCTCTGTTGATCTTAATGACTTTGCTCGCCGCGTTTGCCGCATGGAGGAATAAGTTTTTGCTGAACAAAGAACCTGTAACCGAAAACCAGTCATTGCCTTTCGATGAGCAGATTTATTGATAAATATGATTGTTTTCACTTCGAATTTTATGATTTCTAAAAGCTCATCATGGGTTAAACAATGCTATTGAAATTTGTAAGAGAGACATATATTTGAAATTTATTATTTTTAATTAAAGTAGCGTATCAGCATGGGTAATTTTAAGCTAATGCTTGTTTCAACTGCAATATATGTTGTCATCGCAGGCTGTGCTAAAAAAAGCAATACAGCCTCATTGGAATTATCCTCCATCAATATTTTAGGCGTCTCACAAAACAGGGGCATTTCGAACACAATTTATCAGTTTCCTGTTTCATTGAACAACGCATCTTCATCAGATGTATCTGTGGATTATACTACTGTTGCCGGCACTGCGATTGCAAATAAAGATTTCGTGCCTGTCTCAGGGACGCTGACTATACCAGCCAGTTCGCTTACAGGCAATATCAGTGTAAAAATAATAGGAGACAGTTTGAGGCAAGCCAATCAAACTTTTACCGTGCAATTAAGCAATCCAAAAAACTGCACGCTCATTGCAACTCAGGCAACGGGCACCATCATCAATGAAAATTTATTGTATTTCCCGGTTGATACTGCGGGTTATTCTACACCAAAAACTTATCCCGGATATACACTTGTCTGGAGCGATGAATTTGACAGCAACCAGATCAATCAAAATAACTGGGCTTATGATCTGGGAAACAATAATGGATGGGGAAATGGCGAATTGGAGTATTACACCAACAGCACCAATAATGCATTTGTGTCACAGGGCAATCTGATCATTGAGGCAAGGCAGGAGTCGAATAGCGGGTATGGCTATACATCTGCCAGGATGAAAACACAAAACAACCAGTCGTTCACTTATGGGCGGATAGATATAAGAGCGATACTGCCTGAGGGTCAGGGCATATGGCCTGCACTATGGATGTTGGGCAATAATATCACAACAGTAAGCTGGCCTGCATGCGGAGAAATAGACATAATGGAACTGCTGGGCCAGCAGCCAGGTAAAGTGTACGGGACCATTCACTGGGGTGTCAATTCCACGAGCCAGCAAAGCATAGGAACTACGTTTACTTTGAACAGCGGGTCATTCAATCAGCAATTTCATGTATATAGCCTGGTATGGGCCCAGGACAGTATCAACATGTATGTGGATGATCAGCAATTTTTTGCTGTGTCAAGAAACCAGATAACCAGCCCTTATCCCTTTGACAATCCTTTCTTTTTTATTTTCAATGTTGCTGTGGGAGGTAATTTTCCTGGAAGCCCGGATGGCACCACCATTTTCCCCCAACGAATGATTGTTGATTATATCAGGGTCTTTCAGCAATAAGATATTCTATTTTGAAACAAACAAATTATCAGCCATTCCCTGATTGAAATGTTTAACCGGTTCATCATTTATATTATGATAAACTGCACTTACAAAAATAGTATGCACTGCACTCATTACTGCTGCTACCAAGAGTATACCGAGCAACGCAAATGCAATGCCGAATAGTGGATGTATCAGCGAGCCTATAATGAACAAAGGAACAGAAACCCCGAGGACAGCTCCTAGTTGTATCAATCCAAAACTGAAAGTAGCTCCCAGGCTTTCGCCCCATTTCTCTTTCATCAATTGCGCTGAGCGCCTGATCGCATCTATTGGCCCAAGGTCCTCATAGGCAATAACAGGAACCACAAAGAACGCAGCGATATTCCATACAATGCCAACGAAACCTGTTATTATCTTTCCTAATGAACCGACATTTTCCTGTATGAGTTTTAAAACAGTTCCCACAATTGCTGTAATCACAGCCCAGGAGAAGATGGCGCCAATTCGGCTAAGGCTGAACTGAAGCCCTTTGCTGACAGTTGGTTCTTCTCCCCTGAAGTATAAACGTGTGCAATGTATCAGCGCCATGTTAAAAAATACCACTACAAAATAATTCACTACATAAAATAAAAACAGGACAATATAATTTACTGCCGTATTTTTTTCCGAAATATTATCTGCATCCCATCCTGCGGATGCAAGCACGGCAGTGATAAACGATCCCATGATCAATATCATGGAGACGCCGGAAAGAATCGGGAAAATAATAAGCTGCTTATTTTCTCTTAACACAGCAAAGCTGTTCATGGAGATTTTCCATCCATTGGAAAGGCGATCAAAAAAATTCATAACTGCGGGTTTATGTGGTTAACGATAGTCTAATTTACCGAAAGCTTTGATCATAAAAAACTAAACCTTCCCCGGCTCCGTGCGCATCATCTCGGCAAAGCTTGAAAGATCAGGCGCAGAGACAACTTTTTTCTTGCCAGTGTAGTTCTTGGATTTTTTCTCCCAAAACAGGAACAAAAGGCTGCCTGCATTATTCGCTAATCTTTGATTTAATGTCACTTGCAATTCCGGCATTCATATTGGCATCATATCCGCAAATGACAGTACCCTTATAAGACCAATAAAGTTCAACCCTATCAAAATGAAACAGACAAATTCAAACTCAGTAAACAGCGAAGCAAAAAAATTTTCTTCAGCTAAAAGTATCTCTTTAATGATAAAGTACGGGCTGGCAAACATGTTGCTCCTGCTTTTAGCATTACAGGTTGCGCAGGCGCAAACCGGTTACCTCTATGTGCACACAAAAGCACTGAGCGAAGACCTGAACCAATCTTTTTCTTTTACAGTGTCCGGGGGCAGCACATCTGTGCCCGGTTTCACATTGGAAGACTTGCAGAACCCTAATATAGAGGTTACTGATATTGGCGCAGGCCATGGCACGGGCGGCGGTGAGCTTTGGGCTGTTGCCGGAGCTACAGGCGGCGCGAATGGCCCTATCTACCACAGGTTGCCGAACAGCACAACCTGGAGCCTTGTGTCTGGCCAAACGGCTTCATCTATCGACGGTGCTGATTTGGGGCATTGCGTTTTTGTAAACACCAGTGGAGATGCTTACGTATATAATGGCAGTAGCTTTTTCATGATATTTGCGCACACCGCAAGCTCAAAAGCAGTTGACATTGCCAACAATGGAAGTATCACCTCAGGTACAGGTGTTACGGCAATTGTAGACAGTACTGGAAAAGTTTGGAAATATACTGGTAATTACACATCAACTACTACCTGGACAAACATAACTCCTACTGATGATAATTCAGGAGGTAAGTTCACCCGCCTTGACATAAATCCAACAACAAATGACATCGTGTTGATAGACAATAACGGAGATGTTAGCAAAATAAACTCTTCAGGTTCAGGCCTTGTTTACTATGCAAGCGGGGGTGTATATACATGGCTTACTATGGATGTTGCTGTTGATAACAATGGGAATATTTACGAATCACAGCACAACAATTCCGCGAACTATGATATGGTTTTCAGATATAATGGCACTGCATGGGCTGCAGAGCCTGCAATGTCTGAGCATTACATTCTTACGGCTGGAGATGCAGGACAGGTATGGTGCGCGAAAGGTTACCCTGTTGCAGAGTATACCTGGATGAGCAATGCGTCAACCATCTTTACCCGGACTGGTGACGGCACTGCAACATGGCTTGATGACGAGCGTGTGCAGACTTCACAGAATGACAATTCCATTATCATTCCCGTTGCCGCGGGAACTTATACTGTCTCAGAAACAAACGTTTCTAATTGGAATCTGCAGAATATCACAGTGTACGATTCAGCTTCGGGCAGCACCACAAACGTTGCCGGGAACAGTGCAACGATCGTAGTTAAAGCGGGGCAGGTGGCACAAGTAGTGTTTATTAATGGTCTGGTGTCTCCTTTAGCTATAAACACAGGTTGTGGTACTGTAAAAATCCTGCAAAATTTTGGCTCAGGTACTGCAAATACTGACGGGCCTGCGTTATCAGGTCTCACCGATTATCATTACTACAATACCTATAGCACTACTTTATTTCCTAATGACGGATACTATTCGCTTTCTCAGAATTCAAAACCATGGAACGACAGCACCTTAAAAGACCATACAGGAATGACCAATGGCTATTTTATGGTTGTGAACGCTTCCTATGCTGCGGATCAGATGTACAAGCAAAGAGTAACTGGATTGGTACCGGGGGCTACATACAACCTCACTTTTTGGGCAGCCAATCTTTCAAATCAGGATCCTCAGCAGCCAAACATATTGGCTGGTATCACAGATACATCCACCGGTATTGTTTTAGGATCGGTCAGCACGGGTTATTTTCCCACAGACACTGCATGGCATAAATATACATTTTCGTTCACAGCAACCGTTACCACCGGAGACCTTTTCCTTCAGAACAATGCCCCCGGCGGGAATGGCAACGACCTTGCCATTGATGATATCGGTATCGAACAGGTATGCTCGGCGCTTCCTGTGACCCTGGTCAACTTTAATGCAGTAAAACAAGGAACTGTGTCAGTTCTTACCTGGGCTACCACATCCAATCTGGCTTTCGACCATTTTGACATCCAAAGAAGCCCCGATGGGATCACATGGTCCAAGATAGGGCAAACTGCAGCCAACGATAACAGCTCAACAGAGAATAATTACAGTTTCATTGATTACACGCCGTTGAACGGTTCAAATTATTACATGGTGATCGCTGTGGCTGCAAATGGCCAATCGTTAAGAAGCGAAGTGAAAACGGTGCAGTTTGGCAGCGATGGGCAATGGTCTGTATCAATGTACCCTAACCCGGTTGCATCGGGCAGTGTGGTAAACATACAGAGCAATCAGGCATTGCAGACAATCCGGGTGTTCGACATCAATGGAAAAATGGTGATGGTGCAAAACATCTCTGCGGACAATTCTCAGGGCAGCGTTGCAAACTATGTTTTGAATACAGCCAACTTCGCAACCGGACTATATCTGGTGCAGGTCGCTAACAGCAATGGCACGATCAATAACCTCAAACTCATAAAGAAAAATCAGTAACCTCTAAACACACAAATAGCAGTTGTTCACTGAGCGGGCCTGTAAAAGGCCCGCTTTTTTTTGTTGTCTGATATTTCAGAGCTGCATTCTTATAAAAGAAAATCATCAGCAATGTTTCAGGCCAACCTTGCTTTGTAACCCCAGTTTGTTGGTTATCAGGTTCAATAATATTTTAATAATGGAAATGAATTAGTGAACGACATTGAACATCCTGAGTTATCCTGTATCCGAACCTTATTCATTCTTTTTTTATTACTATCCTGTCAGCATTCTCTTTCAGAACATCATCAAAGAAGTTTTTTATAGCGCTATAATCCTGAACAGGGATTTTATTCTTTTTCAAAATAATTTTAGCTGTTGAATATACTGACCTGCTTTTTTCATCATACCAGTATTTGCTCGTATAACTTGCGGAGTTGTACTGGCTATTTCTTCCTTCCGGCAATGCCTCTAACTTATACCCGTCTGGGATTTTAAAAACCGTTGTATCAGTTTTTTCAAATGGGCAATTGAAATAAAAATCCTGCCGCCTGTTTTCTGATTTGGGTAATTTGATTGACCAGATATTATAAATGTGAGGTGGCAAAAACATTTTGCTTGAGGTTTTAAATTCCGGAATGTTTTCGAGTTCCTGCGTTATAATAAGCTCCGGCTCGCCAGCAGGCTCTTTTTTATTAAAAATAATGCTGTCGGGATCTTTAAAACTCCATCGGCTTACGATGTAATTCTTTTGTTCATCTTCCTTCTCATCCATAAGTGAAATCAGGTCTTGTTTATATTCGCCTTTTCCTTTTAACGTGGTTTTGCTTGAGCCAGAGCCATCTTCTTTTAAAGTGATCGTGGTGAATGCATTAAAAATGTTATCAGACGCTTTACTGATTGGAGTAGCTACCAAAATGCCTCCGTTCTCTTTTATAAGTAACGCATTTCTGTTTTCAGTAAAGCTTCCCAATTCGCCAAAATCATTTGTCCTGCTGGTGCATTCAAGCCATATGCTGTCTTTTTTTTGTGGCACGCACAAAATAACATGATTGAATAAATTGCAGGGGAATGCAGGGTCTACGGGTTCTTTATTATACTCCGCATTGATAAGCGCCTGATAACTTTCGATGCCCAAACTGGCAAGCACAGCTTGCATATAATTGCTCAATGCTTTGCAATCGCCATATTTTTTCTCATCTGTAAATTGCGCGGAGAAGGGCCTGAAGCCGCCAATCCCTAATTGTATGCTTACATAGCGAAAGTTTTTTTGAAGGTAATCGTAAATAATTTTTACTTTTTCTCTGTCATTTTTTGCCGTCCGGACCAGCTCGCTATAAAATTTTTTTCTTTCTTCAGGAAGCATATCAGCTCCTTTCTTCAGGCTGGCATACCATAAGCCAAAACTATTCCATGAAGTCATATCGCCTTCGTAATCATCCAGTTTAAAATGGTTAGGGGCGAGTATGATTGACGGATACCTGCTTTCATAGCTAACAGCACCTTCTTCATATTTGATGGGAGCCAGGTTTTTTACTGACCAGGCATATATCTTGTATTTCCCATCCTCTGAAATAAAAGGCGGTAAATGAATGTTTTTTTCTTTGAACCTTACATCAAGGCTTGATAGAATTTTCGCTGTGTAGCTTGAACTTTCAACTCCTTCATCGGGAACCAGTATTTCATATCTGGGGTAAGAAAGGATGCCTTTGTACCGTTTCGTATATGAGTATTCAATCGTTACAGGGAAAATAGTTGCAGGCACATGAAAATAATAACTTTTTGCATCGTCAATAAGCTCATCGCCAACGGAGACAGTATTAAGATCCTTTTGTTTGTATTTATTGATTATTTTACCAGCATTGTTATAAATCTTTATTTCTGCATCTTCCAGAGAAACAAACTTATCCGTTTGTTGATGGAAAAAGAGAGCTTCTTCTCCGCTTTCATTTATCACTGTAACAATGCGGTGCACGTTCAGTTTAGCGCGATCGATATCAGTCACTTCAAATTCAATGGTTTCGTTTCGCACTACTACAGAGGCGTTTTTCTTTACGCTTTCAGGTATGCTGTTTACATCGTAAAGATTATTTTGCGCACTGGTCTTTAAAATCAGCGGCAACAAGAAAAGTAAAGCCAGTCCATTTTTTTTTATAATCTGCAAATTCATTTTTAGTGCTTTTTTTTGATCACAATCTGCTCGTTCAAAAGGTCAAAAAGCTTCTTATAAAATTCTCTGAAATAACCATAATCCTCTGCTTTATAAAAGGGCTTTTTGAATTGAAGGGTAGTACGCATGGCAAGCTGTTCCTCATTTGCACCCATGATACGCGAGAATACAATGCTTGTGTCTGGCATGATCATCTTTATATTTTTAGGGAGCTCATCAAAAGCATACCCATCTGGTATGGTAAAGTTTTCAACGATCGTATATGTTTGATTAGCTCCAAAAAAAATATCCGAAAAACGGTAGTCAGCGGTAAAAGGATTTTTTTCCAGCCCGGTAAAAAGATTCGTGTTAAAATATTTGTATTCGCCTGATGAGCTTAATGTTTGTGTGAACTTAATGTTCTGCGCCAACGGCATAGTATCTATATTCTCATTTTCAAAAGTCACGCTGTCTACTTTTATCCCCGGGTTAGCTGTTGTGAAGTATTTTTCGATATATTTTTCTTTTCCTTGTTTAAGGTCAGGGAGGCGCTTTGACCTTGCATACTCATAACAGTAAACAGACGCACTTCCATCCATTATACCTTTATCGGTGATGGTAGCATTTATTATGATCAGGTTGTTGAATTGTTTTTTTTCGTTCCACAAATCATGCCAGCCCCATTCAAAAGTTTCAGGTCTCTCAATGATCAGCCCCTGACTGAACATCACTTCCCATGGAATTAAATCTGGTGAAGCGTATTTGTCAGTAGCGTCCAGTACATATTCCTGCTCGTTGATTTTTACAAATGCCATCACTTTGTCGAACTGGTCATAGCCTGCGGTATAAGTATTGACTGCGCCATTATCTCTTGTGCTCACCAAAATGGGGCGCACATTGAGCCCTGCATCTTTAAGCAGATTGATCAGGATGAGATTTATTTCACCGGTCGTGCCTTTTTTTTCTTTCCATGCTGATTTTACACCCGCCAACGCCCAGATGCTCGACCTGCCGTTCCATTGCATATTATTGCGAACATAGCGGAATATAGTTGCCATTTTCTGATAGGGGCTATCTATTTTTTTCAGAGCCATTTCCAGGCTGTCGGTTCGTGGGATATTTCTTGTAAGTTGTTGCCCAAAGTCCTCATCGTTCATCAATTCCCTCACAATTGACCGCCATGAACGGGTTAGGTTAATTCTTCTCTGCCCCGGAATATTTATTGCAACGACCCTTGATTCCATTCTTTGCAGATAATCATCTTCGCAACTGATATAAGGCTCGTCCCTTAGCGCCGGCACATTGCGCATCGTAAAAGTGTGAACATTATTGTATCCCTCTTTTCTATACTCCCTTAAGACAGGCAACACGCATTTGGCCTCAGAATTTACTTCGATCTCCTCCGGGAAATTCGTGGTGTAACGGCTGAACTTTACAGGTATTGACTTTTGGAAATTCCAGTTTCTCAGTCCACCTTCAACACTGGAACTGATACGGTAGGAATATTCTATGATGCTCCCTTTTCTTGCTTCGGGGAAAGTGAAGATTCTTTGTGATACTCTTTTATTTACTTCTTTGTCATAGATGTTTTTCTTATCAAGCTTTACGGCAGTGAGTTTGCCCGCTGCATCGGCGTTATAAGTCTGCGCAATGATATTGCTTATCGCTTCCGTTTTAAGGTAACTAAAATATGTTATCTTGATGTTTGCCTGGTCAAGCCCTTTATCATTTAATATTTTGATGCGTATATGCCTGTCGACATCTGTGTATATGCTTGCCGGATAAATTACGCATTTTACTTCTTCTACATCGAACAGTACAACGGCTTCTGCATTTTTATCAAAATCGCAGGCACTCATTTTAATTTCTGTCTGGGTTATGTTGCCGAAAGAAAGGCTGTCATTTCCTTTTTGGCCGAAGCAAATAATGGGTACGGTTATAAACAAGGCAGGGATGATCTTCTTCATCGGAAGCTTTTGGGGTTAATGGAAAATGCTCTTTTGAAAGTAATCCTTAAAAATTAAGTTACAAAATTTTTATATGAAATTCATTTAGGATTGAATCAAAACGTTTGAAACATTGAAAATTAGCGCGTGATCATGATCCACCGCTTCCCGCAGATTAAATTTTATTGCGTACATTCCGGTTATTATTTCTTCCCCCCAAAATATATATATGGACAAACGCTCTTTTATAAAAGGACTTGCGCTCGCAGGCATAGGCAGCTCTCTTTCGGGCAACGCGCTTGCAAAATGGGTGAGCGCGGTAAGCAATCTTCCTGCTAACGAAGTTGCACAGAATGAAGATTTCTGGGCTTCTGTACGGGCTGGCTATAAACTCAAACCTGATTATATCAATCTGGAAAATGGTTACTATAATTTTCAGCCAGAAGAACTGCTGGAGAATTTTATCAGCAAAGTGCGCATGGTGAATTATGAAGGATCTTATTATATGCGCACTGTGCAGTTTGATAATAAAAAGGCCATCGCAGCCCGGCTTGCAAAACTGTCAGGATGTTCCCCTGATGAACTTATCATCACACGCAACACGACAGAATCTTTGGATTTGATCATTGGCGGCCTCCACTGGAACGCAGGCGATGAAGCAGTGATGGCAGAACAGGATTATGGGTCCATGCTGGAGATGTTCAAACTCGTAGCAAAAAAATACGGTGTCGTAAATAAAATCGTTTCTGTTCCCAACCATCCTTCATCTGATGAAGAGATTGTTGACCTCTATGCAAAAGCGATCACACCGAAAACCCGTTTGCTGATGATCAGCCACATGATCAATATCACTGGACATATATTGCCTGTAAGAAAAATATGCGATATGGCACATACCAAAGGTGTTGATGTGATGGTTGATGGCGCACATGCCATTGCCCATATACAGTTTTCCATTGCAGACCTTCACTGCGACTACTATGGTGCCAGCCTGCACAAATGGCTTAGCACGCCGCTTGGCGCGGGCATGTTGTATGTGAAAAAAGAAAACATCCGCAAGGTTTGGCCGCTGCTTGCAGAAGGCGAGCGAAAGGAAGATGATATTTCACGCCTCAATCATATCGGTACTCATCCGGTGCATACAGATATTGCTATTGACGGCGCTATAGATTATTATGAGAAACTGGGAGCAGAAAGAAAGGAGGCTCGCATGCGTTTCTTGCAGCAATACTGGACAAGCAAAGCACGAAGCATCCCCAAAGTGGTGGTGAACACACCATCCGATCCTGCTCGTGCTTGTGGCATTGCGAATGTGGGCATTGAAGGAATGAAGCCCGGTGACCTGGCCACTGTGCTGCTCAAAAAATATAATATCTATACTGTGGCTATTGATTATGCGAATGTGCATGGGTGCAGGATCACGCCGAATGTGTTCACAACGCCGGAAGACCTGGATGTGCTGCTGAAAGCGCTCAAAGAATTAAGCGCATAACTGAGAGATAAAGACATACCCGTTTTTAGGATATGTATCCGCGTTGATTTCGGAAATACAATCCGATCTATGAAATGAAGGCTGTCTTTATCTCAGTTTATCATTATTCATTTATTATAAAGTTGTAACTTTTCGATTCGCTGATTCGTTTTCTTTTTATTTTTTAACCCTTCAATTTCTTTATATGCGCATTGCACGCTGCTTGTTTTTAATGATGATCATTGCATTTCCAGTAATGTCGTTTGCACAGAGCGAAATGACAGACACTGCAATAATAAGCCGTATCCGCGAAGAGGGCCTAAACCACTCGCAGGTCGGCAATATCGCTCATTACCTCACTGATGTGGCCGGTTCAAGGCTCACCAATTCATCCGGTTATCGCCGCGCCGGCAACTGGGTAGTGGGCACTTTGAAAAAATGGGGGCTTGAGAATGCAAAGCTTGAGCCCTGGGGCGATTTCGGATATGGATGGGATGTGGAGAAATCAATGCTTGCATTGAAGGCGCCCTATTACGAACCGATCATCGCTTATCCGAGCCCGTGGTGCGGCAGCACAAATGGTGCTGTTACTTCTGATGTGTTCCTGCTGGATAACGATGATTCTGCTTTCATAGAAAAAAATGCCAGCCAGATAAAAGGCAAGATTGTCCTTCTGCGCAGCAGGGATACTGTATTGCCGGGTGATTTCAAAGCCGATGCATCGCGCTACACCGATAGCGAACTGGTGAAACTTACAGATACATACATGATACCTGCCGGCGCATTGAAGATGTTCATGCCGATCATCCTGAAAATGATCACAGAAAGAAAACTGCTGATGAAAGAAGGAGCAGTTGGCATTCTTTCAGTGAGCTTTGGCGGCGGTGGCCGTGATGGCACTGTGTTTGTTGATGGCTTCGGGGGTTATCGGAAAAAAGACCAGCCGCAACTGCCTGAGATGATCCTTTCTTCTGATGCTTGTTTTAAAATAGAAAGGCTGGTCCACTCCGGCCATTCGGTTAGTGTGGAGATGGATGTGAAAACGCATTTGCTCAGCGATGATATTAAAGGATACAATGTAGTGGGAGAGATCCCGGGCACTGACCCATCTTTGAAAGCAGAAGTCGTAATGCTTGGAGGCCACATGGATTCATGGCAAAGCGCTACGGGAGCTACGGACAATGGCGCGGGTTGCATTACTGCGCTGGAAGCAATCAGGATATTAAAAACATTGGGCATCCGCCCCAAAAGGACCATCCGCATTGCGCTATGGGGCGGGGAGGAGCAGGGCCTGATCGGTTCTTTCCACTATGTGAAAAATCATTTCGGTGATCCGTCCACAATGGAGTTGAAACCAGAGCAAAGCAAGATATCTGCTTACTACAACCTTGATAATGGTTCTGGCAAAATCAGGGGCATATTCGATCAGGGCAACGATGCCGTTGTTCCCATCTTTGAAAAATGGCTGCAGCCTTTTAATGATCTCGGTGCTACAACCGTCACCCGTCACAACACGGGTTCTACGGATCATCTCTCTTTTGATGCGGTGGGCATTCCCGGTTTCCAGTTCATACAGGATCCGCTGGATTATGAAACACGCACGCACCATTCCAACATGGATAATTATGATCACCTGAATCTGAATGATCTGAAACAGGCTTCCACCGTGCTTGCAGCATTTGTTTACAACACGGCCATGCGCAGCGAAAAGCTGCCCCGCAAGCCTTTACCTAAACCTGAAAAATTTATTTTTGAAGAATTTGAGGAGGCGTTTCAATAAGCATTTATTATGCACAGATCATTTCTTGCGCTGACACTGCTGTTGGCATCCTGTTTCGTTTTTGCACAACAGCCCAATCCTGCCATTGATGTGCAGCATTACAGTTTCGAAATCCGCCTCAACGATTCAAATGATATCATCAAAGGCAAAGCAACTATTGTTGTAAAATTCATGCAGGATGCGCCCTCATTTATGCTTGACCTTGTTCAGAAAAATGCAGCGGGTAAAGGCATGATCGTGACCCATGTTACTGAAGGAGAAAAAGAACCGGGCTTTGTGCAGGATGCGCAGCATATATTCATCAGCGCTCCGGTAAAATCTGCTGAGGTTCGCACCTTCTCCATTTCATATGAAGGCATTCCTGCAGACGGGCTCATCATATCTGTGAATGAATTCGGCCACCGTACTTTCTTTGCTGACAACTGGCCAAACAGGGCGCATAACTGGATACCCTGCAACGATCATCTTTCTGATAAAGCTTCTGTTGAATTTGCTGTCACCGCCCCGGATCATTACCAGGTGGTGTCAAATGGTTTGCAGACAGAAGAAACCAATTTACCCGGCCACCTGAAGCTCACGCGATGGCAGGAGACGGCAGCGCTACCTACAAAAGTGATGGTGATCGGTGTGGCCGATTTCGCCGTGAACTGTGCAGGCTCAGTGGAATGCATTCCCGTGTACAGTTGGGTGTATCCTGAAAGCAGGGACACGGGCTTTGTGTCGTATGCGCAGGCAAAAAACATACTGCCTTTTTTTATCAGCCATGTAGGCCCTTATGCTTATAAAAAGCTGGCGAACGTTCAGTCGAAAACCATATTCGGCGGAATGGAAAATGCAAGTGCCATTTTTTACTTCGAGCAATCGGTGGGTGATAAAGCGCTGGAAGCGCTGCTGGCGCATGAAATAGCGCATCAGTGGTTTGGCAATACAGCTACGGAAAAAAACTGGCAGCATCTGTGGCTGAGCGAGGGCTTTGCCACCTACATGACGCATCTTTATCACGAGCATAAATATGGCAGGGACAGCCTGAACAAAAGAATGGCAGAAGACAGGCAAACAGTGATTAAATTTTCAAAGAAAAAGAACACCCCGGTTGTTGATACCACCTTTGGGGACAATATGATGCAATTGCTGAATGCCAACAGTTATCAGAAAGGAGGATGGGTGCTGCACATGCTGAGAAGGAAACTCGGCGATAGTATTTTCTGGAAAGGGATAAGAGAATACTATGCAGCGTATGCTGGCAAGAATGCCAGCACGGAAGATCTTCAAAAAGTGTTTGAGAAAGCAAGCGGCCAGAATCTGGAAACTTTTTTTAAACAATGGCTTTACACGCCCGGGCAACCGCAGTTGGATATCGAATGGAAATACAATGCTGCAAAAAAACAAGTGTCCGTGACTGTTACACAGCTACAGGAAGCGCTTTTTGAATTTCCATTGCAGATGAGTGTTGTTGATGGCAGGATAAGCCCCGTTGAAACGTTCAATATAAAGAACAGGGTCACCCAATTCCAGATACGTGTTTCTGAAAAGCCTGCAGCGCTCAATGTGGATCCTGAGGTCAACCTGCTGTTTGAGGCTGTTGTGACTGAAAAAAAGTGACAGAGCTGCGGGTTATCTCGCAAGGCTTGCTGAAGGCATACAGAACTTCTGCTGCAAACTTGGCGTGCAAACGAAGATGGAGTCGGTGAACAAGTATTTTGGAAGGGTGTATAAAGCATTTGTGCCCTTTTTGCTTTGTGTTTTTTCTGAGTTTGCGGATTTGGCAGAATTGTTTCCTGATTGTTTGTGAGTGGGTGCTTCTGCCGTTGTTAGTGTTGTGCATAGCCATGTGCGTTAGCCTCACCAAAAATATGAGCTGGAAGCGAAGGTACAAGCTTGGCTCGCTCACAAGGCCAGGCTACCACGCTTGCGCCATGTTCACCTTAGGCTACAATCTTGCGCGATTAGGGGGATGTCCTTGTTTTTGTCTTGCGGAGAGCTTGTAGCCGCTTTTTTCCTTTTGCTTACGTATAAAAGCGCTGATAGCAGATTCTTCCTCTTTCGTAATAGTTTGTTGTTGCCCGCCAATGAAATCTACATCCAGTTCTTTAAGCTTATTTTTCATTTGGAAAATATTTATTTATAAGTTTTAATGCCGCTATTGTGTCAATGATCATAATTCGCCCACCGACATGCACTGCTCCCAATGTGTCAATATAATGTTGCACGAGTTGAGTCTTTGAGAAGAAAGAGACATTCCCTTCATGTCCTCGCTGAAAAGCAAGTTTACAAGCAAAAGCAACCAGGTTTCCGGGAACTCCTGTATAAACTTTTGTTTGCCCCTTGTTGAAAGGCGCACTTTCGACCAGATGCATATACACATGGTCAGATTTAATTTCTAAGCTTATCAAACCTTGAATTACAGATTGATTATTTACAATTGTCAATTAGTAAACGTCGCGCTGTGGTTGCATAAATTCCAGCTTCCAGTTAAACTGCCAATTGTTGTTCTTGATAACCGTCTTTAGATCAGGATTAGTAAAAAGAGAAATATCAGTTACAAAACTGTCGCCAGTCACAACATTTTGAATAGAATTGGTGAGTTTATCAATAATAAAATCCAATCCCTTGTTTTGCTTTTTTTTTCACTTAATGAATTTACGAAATAAAAAGGTTGTCGTCAAATACTGTTTGAACGTGGTAGAGTGTCCAATTGCATTATCACTAAATTATAGATATGCGTAAGATTTTGATTGCCGTACTTCCCCTGCACTTCCGGCGAGATCCCGCGTTGGGCTTATCAGAGCATGGTTGTCGCGGCGGAAAACTCGCCTGAGAACCGAAGAGGACTAGTGTGGGGTAGGCTGGAATTCATTGCAAATTTTCAATATCTCGGTGTTAAAATAGTTTTGTTTGAAATTCCTTTTTCGGATGAAATGTACCAATGATTATGAACGGATTTAACGAAACATGATGATGCGCCTGTGTCGTGCCTAAGAAAAAATGCAGGTCTTTGGTCTTGGCAAAGTCGTCAAAATATTTTTTGCGAACGTCCGCAATAGCTTTTTGTTCGTCTCCTTCGTGCCGGGCAAGGCAGTTCCAGTAAAGTTGCCCTGTTTCCCAATCTTCAATCATCATACCACTTTCCGTTCCCTGATTGTCTTTGAAAATGAATTTGAATTTGTAAGGCAGTTTTTGCACCACTTCAAATTTACCTTCTTTGTTGGTTTCAAAAAGATTAAGTTGGTTCAGTTTGGCTAATTTGTCTTTGTCCCATTCACGGTCAACTAACTCGGCTGTGAAATCTAAAATATCCGTTGGTTTGAAAACCGCTAATGAAGTGCAGATGTCTTTGTTCTTGGCTTCTGCAATCAGTTCTGTGAGGTTGTAATAAATTTTCCCCAGGCAGATTTTCTTGCGTTCTTCCCAATTGTTGGCTGTGTTAATGTGCCCAACGACTTTTATTTCTGTATCACTGCTTTTCGGTCTGTAGCTGTCGGGTCTAAAATCACTTGTGTTCTTCACCAAATCAACTTCTATCCAATCGTATTTCTTGTATTGCTCATTGTATGATTTTTTGCGGAACTCAACAGGGTAAATTCTTATCCAGGTGCCATCTTCTTTAAACCCTGCTGTGCAAACCAGTTCATCGTACTTGGCGGAAAGTGTCGGATACGTTTTTACGGTGATTAATACTTTCGTTAACGCCATTGGTTAGATGTGTTTTACTTCATACTTAAAGTTGGGTAGGTTTTCAATCGCTTCAGCTAAATGCTTGCGGTGGCACTGACAAATATTGGCTTCGAAACAAGTTAACGCAATGCGTTTGTGTTGTTTCAGCAATTTCAAAATTTCGTTTTGCGAATTAGTTGTTTTGATCAAATTATTTTTGCGGTATCCGGCAAACAACTTGTCGTAATCGCTTTGTGTGTTCAACTGCTGGCGTTGGTCAGATTGTATGCCTACTTCGGGGATATGCACATACTCAATGCCCAAACTTGCACAGTACTTTTTCAATTGGCTTTTGCTAAAGCCGTATTTCATGCTCAATGGATTGTTGCGAACATCCACCAAAACCTTGACATCATTTTTCAGCAAACGAACCAAATATTCTTCCAGCGAAATACCTTCATAACCGATGGTAAACAGCACCGTTTTGTTTCCTTTCGGTTTGGCTTTGGATACTTTTTCTAATTCTTCTTTGGTTAAGATATTCTCAGCCGCTTCGCTTCGGGTAGCGTAAAACGGAAAGTTGATGTAAGTATGTTTCATCAAAGCCGTCGCACTCATTTTGCCGTAATTGGTTTTTACTTCCTGTAACAGTTTCAGGTCGGCAGGTTTCAGTTGTTTGAGGTAGTCGGTTTTATCTTTCTTTTCAAAGGTCTTTTCATCTTCATTTAAAAAGCCTCTTGTTACCATTGCCGTCATATCGGCATTGGCGGAATAGGAGTAACAACCGAATTTGTAGGGAATAAAATCATACTCGGCTTTGGCTTGCTTATTGGCAAACAGGAACAACAACTTTTGCAGGCGAATTTTATCCAATTGCCCGTCAAACAGTTGCAGTAAAGCCAGTATTATTTTTCGTCTGTAAAACACGAAGCAAAATTAATGGTTTAGAGAAGCATTGTTCAATTTATCAAGCAATGTTTTAAAGTATTGGTGTCTATTTTTTCCGAAATAGTCCTTGTAATCTTCCTTTGATGAAGTGTAGCTTTTGTCGTTGTTGCAGTAGTAACAAGACAAAACACAGTTTTTAGGGACGTAGGTATCGTCATTCTTATCAATTTCTAAAACTGGCCCTCTGCGACCTTCGCTTCCGCCGTTGTTGGTGTTGTGCATAGCCATGTGCGTTAGCCTCATCAACAACATGAGCTGCAAGCGAAGGCACAAGCTTGGCTGGCTCACAAGGCCACGCTACCACGCTTGCGCCATGTTCATGATTGGTTACAAGCTTGCGCGATTAGGGGTGTTGATGTAAAGACGCTTATAAAAATCACACAATCCTCACTGCGCGGGGTTTCAGCGATGATCTCTGCAATTTTGAATCCATGATGTGGAACACCTGAGATAGCCCTCGTTAAATATACCGTAGCCTCCCAAACAGCAACTCTATAGCATTTGAAGATGGTTGTGTGAACAAGATATCTATGTCATTGAATAGCCCTCGTTAAAACCCCGAGAAATAATGCCTCTGCGGTTGCAAACTAGTACTAGTGTGAAATTATCGCATTTTTGAAATAATTAAAGCATGTGCATAGGTCAGAAGACCCGCGTGAGACTTGAACCGGAAAAAATTTAAAGATAAAACATTAATGAATCTAAATTATACCCCGAAAGGGGTATTGCCAAATGTTAACTGAAACATTAATTTGCTTGCCAAAACAAGAAATTTGAGCAAAAATATCACTAAAGATTTTTTTCCTTGGATTGCGTCGACTGGTGCGATTGTAATATTCTTACTAGCGCTCTTTTTTATCTTTACACCAGTTGATAGCGGATTGATTGTCTATCAAGATTCTGATACAAAACAGGTTCAAGATATTTTAAAAACTTTTTTGGAATCGTATTACAAACTGACAGATTTTATTATTGCCTCATTTGGCGGCTTATCATTCCTGATTACTTATCAAGCAAAGAATGGCGCAAATGTAACCAAAAGAGCTTGGGCTCTTTTTAGTGGCGGTAGTATTCTCTTAGCTGGAGCATTAATATTATGCTTTCTTGGAAGAGAATTGCTTTTAAATATGACTGCAAGAAATGCAATTGATTTTAGCTTACCCGCTTTGAAATTTGGAAGATGGGCTATGTATATATGCGTGACATTGGCCGCAATGCTAATCGGCTTTTTTGCACTTGACGTAGCACTGGCTCCTAAAAAGGATCAGATACAAGCAGAGTGAATATTGTATTTATAAAAAATTTATATAGATGAATAGATCATTTCAAAAGACTATTTTTTTTCTGCTTGGCTTTTGCATTTGTTCAAAACTTATATATTGTCAAGAGAACACTACTAAAATCATTATTGATGGAAAAGGTAAAATAACTTATCCCGGTACTTTAGAAATTAGGTTTAAAGACTTTTTTATCAGAGAAAGTATAGACAGCAATTGCAAGGTAGCATTCATTATTCCTCGATTGATTAAAGGAGAGGATGGTTTCTCAGTTCTTTATCGAAAAGATTATTCTGAAATGATATCTACGGCATGGGCCTCTGGAAATATTAATTTCAACGGATCTGGCTTTGTATTATATGATTTAAAAGAAGGGCAATTAGGATTTGCAAGACAATGGCCTGCCGTAACATGGAAATCAACAAAAAATGTTTTGGATTTATATATGAATGGCGAAGCCAAGGGGTCAACGGATTTGACAAGAGGAATAGAGCCCGAAAAAAATCACCGATTCGTTTGGAAGTTCAATTCAGAAATAATATGTGATACGACTCTTTCATTACCCTATAATGTTAAACGTACCTGTACTTGCGATGAGGAGAAGAAAAAAGTATCTATTAAATGATTCGAGATATTGAATTCTCATAGATTTAGCTAGTGTCTGCAGCAGTCGACCGCGTGTGATATATTAATTAATTTCATTGCGCGGGATCTCCGCGTTGATCCCCGCTATTTTGAATCCATGATGCGGAAGACTCCGCTGAGACTAAGGTTGTGCATCGGGCACCGACGCTTGAGTCTGGTTCATGATTAATTTCAAGCTTGCTCTATTTTTAGGGGCAACAATGTTACCTGCCGTTCTTTTTCCTATTTGTCTTATAATTTGTTTCAGGCTCTCTGAAAATCTCAAGTTGTCCTTCACTGTCTTTATAAGGTCGCTTAAGATTAAACTGTAAAACAATATGCTCTGGAATTGGAAGTTTGTTAAGATTGCCAGGTTCAACTTTTATTGCACCTGAGCCATAACTTTTGCCAACGAGTTTTAAGTTTTCTAAAGTGTCAGGGTGATTTAACCCTCGCCAGAGATTATCAATGTACTTTTTATCATTATAGATAGGATAAACACAAAGAAAACCTGTTAATGGCAATACCTGAGCTTCGTTTTTAATAAACCGAGTATTGCGTCTACCAAGATATGCAAAAAGCAATGGCGGAACTTGTCGTTTCTCCATTTTATACCAAGGTTTGCGCTGCTGAATAAGTGAACGAGAGGGCAAACCCATTTCCTCACCCATTTTTAAGTAATCTTGGATTGACTTCGGATATTTATCTTGCCCCTCGAGTGACAATAAATATGTAGGGCGATTTTCCATTTCCAATGATTCAACATCTTTCAAAGTTAAAATACTTTCAGTTACATCTTTTGTCCTGCCAATGGCTCGTTTTAGAAATTTTTCCGGAATACCAAATTCTCTAGATTGTTGAGCTGTCAAAAAGAAAAATTCATTTGAACCTGTTGCAATGCCTCTCATAACTCTAGCAAAGTCATTCAAATGAAATTTAAAACCGTTGTGATTTTGTTCGGGTCGTGTAAAACCTGTGGCAATACCTTCGGTTAACTGACGAGTAATTATTTCTAAAGTGTCAAATTGTTTCTTTTTGAAGTTTGATGAAATATAATCTAACAGGTCAGGAGAGTAAGCTTCATTAGCTTTTACCCATTGTAGTGTTTTTTGGGGCTTAGAATTTTTAATTAGCAAAACAATTGCATTAGTGTCAACATTTGGAAATGGCGTAGCGCTTTCATCAAATGTAATTACGCCTTCAATGCAAAATTTTTCTGAAATCCATCTCCATAAATTCTTTGCAAATTTTCCCTCACAAGTATCAGCGGGCATTATAAAGGCAAGCTTGCCTTCTTTCTCAACGAGGTTTAGTGCTTGAATGAGAAAATAAATATGATAACCTGCTCTACCATCAATCGAACTGCCAGTAATTGATGTAGAAAGTTGTTTTAGCAAACTCTTTGTTTCTTCGTCAATTCTGTGATGTCTTATATAGGGTGGGTTTGCAACAATCGCTTTGAATTTCTTTTTGGGTGGGTCTTTGATGAAATCTCTTTTCTCAACAAAACAATTCTTTTTATTATAAATTTCATCTGATAATACTTCAGGGTCTGTGTCAGTTCCAAAAAAGGCAGTGTTTTTTTTGTTCAGTTTTAGTAATGCTTCATAAAATGCACCTCTACCAGTTGCAGGGTCAAAAACTAAGTCAGTATTGTCTGTAACATAAGCTACCATAGCTTCGGCAACCCAACTTGGTGTCCAAAACTGCCCTTTGTATCGAAGGATTTCTCTTGCGCTCCATTCTGTAGGTAGCTTTTGATGTGATTTTACTTTACCCATCAGATTTTGTTTAATAGATTAATTGTTTCGTGTGCAATACTCAATGAACCACCTTCAAACTTTACATAAGGTAAAATATGACCGTTCTTATCTTCTATAAAAGCTGGAATCAGTTGAGGTCTTTCATTTGCGACGCCAAGCGGATATGCATAATGATAGTAATATTTGTAGATGGCTTTTTTAGTAGTTGCGCCGCCAGGTGCTTGAAATACTTGTTCTGTTGGCAAGATTAATCCATCAGTAATTAATTCTTGAGCCTTATCAAAAGAGAGTCCGAATGCTCTGTCAAAGAAAACGTGCCAAACGTGAATAGGGATTTTATTTTCTTCTTGCCATTTACCCAATGGAAGGCGGTCTTCTTCTTTAATAATAATTGTTGGAAGAATCGCATTTTTTGCAAGCCCTAATTTGCCACCAAGTCGTTTCTGAGCTTTCATTGGTGTTTTGAAATCAGGCATTTTTTCTGCAACCCAAAGTGAGTTTTCGCATTCAACAGCAATGATTGCTTTTTGAATTAGTGGTTGAAGTTTATTCTCTGTAATGAAAGGTAATTCTTCTTCTCCTCCGATTTCTGAAATAAATTTATCAACGAAGGGTTTGTCCACAATTTTGAAAACTAACAGGTCAGGTCGTTTTATTTGTCCAAGTCCTGCCGCTTCCAAACGCTCAAAATAAAGTTCAAATGCTCGAACGTCATTTGTAGGGGCTGTTCCGCTTGGGCCATATGGGATTGCATAAAACCTATTTGTCTTATTAGTTGCGTCAATTAGGCGTTTTTCACTCCAAACACCTTGTGACCATCTCATTAGAAAATCGCTCCCTCTCAGCTTTCTTGGGTTCAACCAAAAATCAGCCCAAGTAATCTCCAGAACTCCTCTCAATTCTAGTTCTATGTCTTCCGTAGCTACTGCTAAAGCTCTTTCAAATGGGTGTATTATTGTCATACTAAAATTATTGGCAAATCTAATTAAATGTTTTGTTTTGAAATTTATTTGTTTCTTGTATTGCCTGTTGCATGATTCTTGTACTCTAGCAATAGAATGACACTCATTACACTCATTTATGATATCAGTGGCATCATTATAAGAAAATCACTAGTTAAAATCAACGCATTTTAACACCTAGTGTTTGATTAGACCTGATCGTTAGCAGCACAAATAATTATAATTAGGTCAATTTTGCCAATTGTTGCTGATGAGGCACAAAGCACATCACAATACCAATGGCAAAGAATTCCGTTTGTGAAAATGAAGCCAAGATTATGTCGAATATTGTATTCCTGTGCAACCCTAATTGCACAAGTTTTTTGTTTGCTGTGTCAAACTTATTTTCTTACAGTTTCCTGTAATTTTGTTATTAATGCGGCCGAGCTTTACCGGCCGAGAACCTTTTCCAAAGTTTTAAACTTTGGAAAAGGTTGCGTGTGCTCTGCATAGCCTTTCAGGGTCACCTTCAGCGAGTAAGTGCCGGGCTGTATGGGCTTGAAATGGAAGATGCCTTTTTAGTTGCTGATGGCTGTGATGTTGCCGCCCACCACCTCAACAGATGCTCCGGCGAGTGGCCTGCTGCTGCCTGTCTTCAGCACCTTGCCTTTGATCTGTATAATACTTCGTGTTGGGCATCAATGTTCCGGTGAAAACTTTCGGGCAGCGTGGCCCAGTCAAAAATCTCAACCGGTATAGGTATATTGCTTTCTCTTATTTTATCCTTTATTGTAAAAAATATATCAATGGGGAGTTTTTGTAAACTGCCAGTCCTGATCACCAGATCCAGATCGCTGCCCTCGTGCGCTGTGCCATTCACCCGGCTGCCATAAACCCACACTTCCAGCGGTGCATCCACCGAAGAAAAAATCTGCAAAAGCGCTTCTTTGTCTTTACTTCTCAGTAACATCGGGTTATTGTTTTAGTATATCTGCAAGCGCATTGGCGTCCACGATAAACTGGGGTAATAATTTCAGGGTTTCTTCCGCAAAGTTTGCTCCATAAATCCGGTTCGTTTCTTTTTATGGGTGCGAACCTGTAAGCTGATATGTATTAAAAAGCAGCACCCTGCTCTCTTGCAGTAAACTTTCTATATCGTCGGCATTTACATATACGCCAAAAGGTATTTCGGATTGGAGGCTTTTTATAATTGTTGTTTTCCCGGAACCATTAGGGCCGGCAAAAATCCTCATCCGTTTACCAGCCATATTATTTTAGCTTAAAATTTTGCTGAAGTTTAACAGTAGGCTTATCTATCTTTTTGATGAATTTTTTAACACCTCCCGGTTGTATATGATACAAATTGCCTTCTTCTTCGATATACATAGGCACATTTGTTTGCATGGCTTTTTCATTGGCTTTAAAAGTAGCCAGTAAAGCGGCGCCCGTCAACGCACCAAGCGCAGCACCATCTTCTCTGTTTTTTGATAATAAAGCACCCAAAGCTGCACCAACTATGCCTCCTGTAATGAGTGATTGCAATATTTCATCATCGCTTTTCATAATTCAAATTTAACCTGTTATGCTTATAGAGTATCAGATAACCGGGCATGAAAATAATTTCTCATTCAAAATATTGTTTGTTCTTTTTTGCTTCGCCAAAAAAGAACCAAAAAAGGCGACCCGAAAACGATGTACATCGCGTTTTCGGGAAGGAGCATCGATTGGGCTTTTGTGCTACTGTGCTGAACAGCAGCGGTTCCCTGATCGGTTCACAACCGGCAACAACCTGTTTTTTTAAAAGCGGACTACATGTTCAAATTTAATCATTTCCAATTGCTTCTGCTACCAGCTTTGCAAACTCAATTCCCCAATCATCTGCTGATATTTGGTTGATTTTCTTTTCAGCTTCGGTTGTCATTTTGGATTAGCCGTGTAATACTTGCATTTGAGCATCTGATTCAGCAACGATTTGGTTTTGAATTTCTGGTTCAAAATAATCAATAGAAACCGCTCTGATTCATCTGCATTATCATTAGCTTGCCCTGCTTCTGGCTTGGCTTCTCAGCAGCTCCTCACGTATGAGTATTTGTGGCAGCCGCGCACCTGGCGCCGCGATGAAGCAGATTCAAAAATTTGTCAAACTTGATTTGCTCTGTACTTACCAACACGGCCACCCGCTCATCCATCTGTGCATTTGCTTGCTTGGATGCTAAGTGCCAGTTGATGGGGAAAGCCTCAGGGTGAATTGCGAAGAGGCCGGCCTGAGGAACATACTATCGCTTTTGTTCACCTCGACAATGATCTTAGCTTTGCGCCTGCCTATTGCCTGCAGGAGCATCCTCATTTCCTCATGCTCGTCACTTATCCGCTGGTGAAGTGTGCGCTGTGAGCTTTGCTCATGTGCAGGGGTCTCTGAGGACTGGAAAACTTGGCGAAGCACCTGTTCCGCAAAGTCCTCAGCCTTGTTATTTATGGCTACATTTTGTTCGATCGTTTTTCTTTGCTCTGCGCAAAGCTCACGCAATAGCTGCAATTGCGCCTCCTGTGCAGTTTTCCCTGCCCGCATCAGCTTCCTCATCCTCCCGGTAAGCCTGCCGTAAAACCCGTGTACGCGCAGTTCTTCGGGCAATGCCCAGTATACTGCCCGGGCTGCCGCGGAAGCCTTTCCGAACCCAATGGCTTCTTCCATTGTACGTTTGAACTTAGGGTCTTTCTTCACCCTCTTCCCGTCAAGGCTGCTCTTCTTGCGGGCATAGAACTCCCCGTCCATCTCATAAAATGTAATGTCCCCGATTGTCCCGATGATCTTGAAAATACCGGTTTGTTTTGCCATAAAATGGTTTTATGGTTCATTGAATAATAGTTTATACCCAAAATTAAAAAAGGTAACCTTTCAGTCAATACCACTTTTTGGATATATGGCAAGTGTTTGCCATCTGTATGGCATCCGTATAGCTGAAGTATGGTAAAAGCGTACTTACCGTATGGGAACTGTATAGTAAAAGCGTACATGCGGTATGGCAGATGTATTGTTGGGGCAAAGCTCAATTATTGGTGCTTTATCCATTAATTATTGAGAACCAGCGTCAACCTGATGGAAGAATGGGATTCCCGCTTTCCTGACTGCGGTCAGGCAGGCGCGGAAATGATGGTGAGAACCGAAGCATTTGGTAACAGCATGCTGTGCGAGATGCAGGCTTATGAAATCACACTGCCAGCAATTGCTCATGCCCTCACCGTCATGCCTGCGCAGGCAGGCATCCCACTGACGTCGCCAAGGTGACCGAGGAACAGTGTCCCGCTTTCTGATAATGACAGGAACACAAAAGCATTTCATGCATGGCGAAAGACATCTCTCAGCAAACACACTGCCAGCAATTGCTCAGGCCCTCACCGTCATCCCGCCGCGGCGGGAGGCACTCCTCTGATGGTGTTGACCTGATAACGAGGTGGGATCATGGTTTTGGCGTGATCACAGGGACACCCGAAGTATTTCGCAACACCAGGCGCTCGGATAGACAACTTGGTTGCTTCGGCAAAAGCTTTTATAGCATAAGCTTCCGCCTGCAATGATATTCTTCCTACATTTATATCCATCTTTTAAAGCTGTCATATGATCCTCAAAAAAATCTCTTCGCTTGCTATATCCATCTTTTTGCTGGCAAGCGTTTGTGCTACTGCACAGAAAGCAACTCCATTTCCGCTCGGCACGCCCGAAGCAGAAGGCGTTTCGTCCAAAGGCATTTACAGTTTTCTGGAAGCAGCGGGCAAAAGCAAACATGAGTTCCATAGTATCATGATCCTGCGCCATGGCAAACTGATTGCAGATGGATGGTGGAACCCTTACCGCCCGGATCTTTTGCATTCCATGTATTCGGTGAGCAAAAGCTTCACATCAACCGCTATCGGTTTTGCGGTGACGGAAAAACGGATCACGGTTAATGATAAAGTCATTTCATTCTTTTCAGATGACCTCCCGCAGG
>Ga0302320_10003625_pt1 | contig 35697 bp, 29 predicted proteins | sample Bog_T0_3_FD_202130 | JGI IMG/M metagenome (GOLD analysis project Ga0302320, IMG submission 202130) | Peat permafrost microbial communities from Stordalen Mire near Abisko, Sweden - Bog_T0_3 | ecosystem: Environmental > Terrestrial > Soil > Wetlands > Peat | place: Sweden: Abisko, Stordalen Mire...
TCAAAGCAGTCAACCGCGGCAGTCGCCGGGTAAAAATCGGCGCTCCGCAGTGACCAGTAATGGATTTAACCATGACCAAAAAACGGTTCAGGGAGAAATTACCCGGTTTTGCAGCAGCCTGCTAAAGGGTCTTTGAACAAAACCGGCAAGCAGACATGGCATAAGCGTGGAAAAAGAATAGATGGGTTCAATGTGTGGCTGAACAGCAATCAGAAAGTGGGCGAACTGGAAAATAGATTACTGCAACTGGAATCACCCCATAACCCCTGAATCTGTTACAAATCGGCAACATAACAGAAATCCCTTGACATAATTAGTGGTGCGGGTTTACAAATGCTACGGCCTTAAAAACTTTCAACTGCGAGTCGTCAGGCTGGTGCATCTTGGGAGAGCCTGCGTGGGGGAGATTGAAACGGGTTAGAGGGATGTCCGTGGGTGCGGGTACTTTAAAAGCGGTTGTAGAGGCTGTTCAAACAAGGAAGGGGTGTATTCCAGCCAGTAGCCATATAGCGGCTGTGCAATTTTCTGCTGTTCCTCAAATTTCAACGAGACCCAATCTGATGAAGACGATTTCTATTTTAGGAATGCTGTCGGTGTGTTCATTGCTTCAGGGGCAAACGCTGAATCAAGCCACCGCCATAACCGACCCGTCAAACGTGCCCGCCCCGACTCCCTACGCCATTGTGGCGCAAGGTGCCAATCACCAGGTCTGGCAATGGGAGACTTATGAACTGATCCCCGGCGGCAGGGTTATGCCACACGTTCACCAATACACCGAACTGGCGACTGGGCTAAACCACTTGGTCAACGGCCAATGGGTGGCGAGCAAGGAAGAAATTGATATTTCACCGGACGGCAGTTCGGCGTCAGCTACCAAGGGCAATCATCAGGCCTATTTTCCCGGAGACATCTATAACGGGGTGATCAAGCTGGTGACACCGGATGGGAAATCCATGAGCAGCCAGCCCGTCGGACTGAGTTATTTTGACGGAACGAACACTGTGCTCCTGGCCGTGTTGACCAACTCGACGGGGCAGGTTCTCTCCTCGGGCAATCAGGTGATTTACACCAATGCCTTCAGCGGATTGAACGCTGATCTGCTTTACACCTACACGAAGGCTGGATTTGAACAGGACGTTATCTTGCGGGAACAACCGCCCGACCCAGGATCCTTGAACCTCAATGGGCAAAGCACGCGGATCCAGGTCTTAACGGAGTTCTTTAATGTGCCGCAGCCGACCGTAACTTCGACGACGGTGACTACGGCGGCTGGCAACTTGGAAGATGATTATCTGAGTTTTGGGGCGATGCAGATGGGGCGGGGCAAGGCTTTCATTTTGGGCGCCGATTCACCCGCTGTAGGCGTAAACAAGCAATGGCTGGTATTGCAGGGGAGGCAGTTTCTGGTTGAGGAAGTGCCTATTGTATCAATCGCCAGCGACATCGACACTTTGCCGCCCTTTGTCAGCCAAGCCGGCTCTGGAACCAGACCTGTCGTTTCAAAAAACCTGATGTTGCCGCCGCAGCGGCTGACCCATGCCTCACCCAAAGCCACGTTTGTGGCCAAGGCCATGCGACCCGGTCGCGGATTTGTTTTGGACTATGTGACGATGACCAGTCAGACGAACTATACGTTTCAGGGAGACTCGACCTATTACATCAGCGGAACGGTGAATCTTTCCGGCACCAACAACATTCTGGAAGGTGGAGCGGTGTTAAAGTTTACCACCAACAGTACTGCGGGTATTAATATCGGCAGTGGGGCTTTGCTCAATTGTCTGACAGCACCTTACCGACCGGCCATTTTGACCGCTACGGATGACAATACTGTCGGCGAAAGCATTTCCGGCTCAAGCGGCAATCCCACCGGCTATTATGCCAATCCCGCTTTGGGGTTTGCCAATGCTGCCACCCAAACGGTTTCCAATGTCCGCATCGCCTATGCCCGCCAGGCGCTCTCGAAAACGAGCAGTACCTATTTGAATGTCTATGATGCGCAGCTGGTAAATTGTCAGAACGGATTTTCCTGCAATCCGGGAAGTATCGCGAATTTCCGGAACGTCCTTTTCAGCAACGTCAGGACCAATTTCAACAATATTGATAACATGGGGATTTATGTTCAAAATGGGACCTTCAGTGGCAGCACTTACCTGATTACCACGCCGGATGGCCACTTGGCCCTGACTTTAACCAGCTGCATCCTGGCGAACATCACCAATCTTACATCGTATCCCATCATCTCTAGTGGCTTGCCAGTCGGCAGTTACAACGGATTTTACAATTGCACGAATTTTGGCTCCTCGACATTTACCAACACATCTTACCCCTTCCAAACCGTCGGTGCCGGGAATTACTATCTGGCCAGCGGCTGCGCCTTTATCAACGTGGGCACGACCAACAACCTCGATCCGGTGTTGCTGGCGGATTTACAAAAGAAGACCACCTATCCGCCAATCGCCTATTCCAATGCCACAATAACCACCAACCTGACACTAAGCCCGCAAGCCCGACGGGATACCAATGCCGCGCCGGATTTAGGCTACCATTATGATCCCTTGGATTATGCCTTTGGCGGATGTGCGGCCAACAGCAACATCACCTTCACCGCGGGCACGGCGGTGGGCTGGTTTCGGACCACGTCGGGATACGGCGGTTATGAAGGCCAGGGCATATACGTCCATACCAATGGGATCGCCGCCTTTCAGGGAACGGAGGCACAACCCGCCTACTGGGTACGGTGCAACACCGTACAGGAAGGGGGAGCCAATGCACCTTGGCAGGGCGGCTATGGGCCGGGCGGTATAACTGGCGGGGACGACGATCAGAATAACTACCAAATTTTGGGATCGGCGGAAGTGCATCTGACATTCACGCGCTGTTCCTCGCTCGCCGCTGATCAAGGCTGCTTTTTCCGGGATGATTGGGGGTATATGATTGTCCGGGCCAGCCACTCTGAGTTCTATAGTGGAAATATTGGAGGCTATGATATCAGTTGCTATTTCACCAATTGCTTCATGCACCGTATGTCGGGCGGGCAGGATGCCGGCTGGCCGGGCAATCAATATATTGTGCGGAACTGCACTTGGATCGGCGGCCCCTTGAATTTTACCCCCTATCAGACTCGCATGCCAATCAGTGTGCGGGACTGTGTGTTTGAAGGAACGACATTTGGCATATCAGGCTACGGCACCGGCACCAACGCCGATTACGATTACAACGCATATACGAACGGTGCGCCTGAATTACCCGCCGGTGGCAGTCACAACATTACCAACATTGTCAGCTTCAACTGGCAGAGCAGTTGGCTGGGAAATTACTACCTGCCACCCGGCAGCCCGCTCCTTAATCAGGGCGATGTGCCAGCCAGCCAACTGGGGCTTTATCATTTCACGATCCAGACCAATCAAGTGCCCGAGGGCACAAATACGGTAAGCATCGGCTACCACTACGTGGCGCTGGATGCCAATGGCAATCCCCTTGACAGCAATGGCGATGGCATTCCCGATTATTTGGAGGACGCCAACGGTGACGGGATTTACGATGCCGGCGACTTGGGCGATTGGCAGGGTCTCAATCTCAACGTGATTATCACCCAGCCCCGCAATGGCAGCATTCTTCCTTGATAATATGAAACTTAAACATCGTAATCTTAGGTTCTCGGATGTTACAATGAGTCTATGTTTTAGGTTTTTGATTGTCGCTTTCTTTACCCATTTAATAACACCAATGATGGGCAGGGATCTTTCATATAATGTCGTGAATTGCGGCACAGGTATAGCATATTGTCCTACAACCTTTACCACGACGAACGGTGGTCTTCAGTGGGGTCAATCATTCCCGGTGTATGCTCCTAACGGTCTTTATCCAGGACAAACTGCCTATTTCGACGATTCCTCGCTAGTGGGTGATGGTTTTGAAAAGGCCACCGTCACCATTTTCGATGCTTGTTTGGGATTGCCACTTAATCCATCGCCTTGGGCACAACCCGGGTTGTTCGAGGGGAATCTTACATTTTATGTTTACCCCGGTCGAAAGCAAATAGATGACGGCAACGATGGAGGAGATGGTTGCCATAACTGTTGCGGTATGACCACATGGCAAGTGTCCGAGCCATATGTTTCCTTATGGCTGAATGATGAGCCGTTGGGCTATCAACCAGCGGTTGGTCCGCGTATCTCCTTTAAGTTAGCATTTAAACAGAGAACCACTGGAGCGGAGCTAAATCCAAATGTTTTTTCTGTTGGCAAAAAATGGAATTGTTCGTGGTTATCATACGTAGCACAGGACATCGTGTTTTCGAACATGATACCCATTGTGTCGACTAACAACGTGGTTTACCTTCCGGGTGGTCGTCAGCGAATATATTACACGACCAATGACTATCTGACCAACACCCGCCTGATCGGTGATTTCACCAACGGCTTTACATTGTCCTATCCCGATGGCAGTCAAGACATTTATGGGTTAGTGGTGAGCAACATCGGTGGGATTTTTCAGGCATACCTGACTAAGCGTTTAAACGCACAGGCGCAAAAGACTCAGTTGATTTACAATGACTACAATACCAATGATGCCAACCCCGTCATCCGGCTTAAATATGTTATTGACGGCGATGGGCGCACCAATGCTGTTTCCTATGTGGCCAGCAATTCCAGCAGTACCAATCTCATTGCCCAGGTAACGGATCCGTTCGGTCGGGCTGTTTCACTGGCATATGATGACCATGGCTGTCTGACCAACATCACGGACGTAGCTAACATCGTCAGTTCGTTTACGTACGACACAAATGATTTGCCGAGCGGCCTGACCACGCCTTATGGTACCACTTCGTTCAGCATTACTGACAGCAGCACCAACCATCCACCCAGTGGCCGGTCGGTGCTGATCACACAGCCTGATGGTGGTCACCAACTTTACCTTTATGAAGATTATGCCCCTGGAATCACCAATGCATATCCCAGCAACGCAGTTCCCATCACCAGTCCGTTCACCAACACACTGGACAACTCCGATCTGAATCTCCGCAATACGTTTTATTGGGGGCCGCGGCAGTATACCAATTTATTAACGACGAATATATCTTCGTTCGCGGCCACCGACTTTCGCCTGGCTCGAATGAAACACTGGCTTACGTCCACCAACAGTTATGTGGGTGACACACTCTCAATGGAGCGCGATCCCAGCCCCGACAATGGCGGAAACATCGAGGGCCAAAAGACTTGGTACGATTACGCGGGCAAGACCAATACGGAATATGAGGGGACACAGGTTGTGCCGCTGTTCGTCGCCCAGGTCTTGCCAAACGGTACCCCGCAGTTTACTTATTCCCTGTGCAACAGTTTTGGTGCTGTCACCAATAGAATTAGCACATATTCAGCGGGCGGCGGCGTTGCATTCCGAACCAACATTTATGTCTACGATCCCAATGGTATTGATTTGCTCATTACCACCAACGCGTTAGGTATCCAAGTTTCCAGCAACATGTATAACGCCTTCCACGAAGTGGCGACCAACTACAACGCCTTGAATGAAATGACGGTTTATACCTACAACACCAATCAGCAACTTACTAACGTCATGCTTCCAAGCCGTTTGGTCACAACTTACGCTTACGGGTCGGATAATTCTGTAACCCAGCAAATAAACATCAACTTTTCCACCAACAATTATACTTACACTAATGACTTGGTGTTGACGCATACCGACCCACGCGGACTCACCACTACCAATGCTTGGGACAACCTGAATCGTCTGATCAGCACCACATTTCCTGATGGCACGTCCATTTCATGCACCTATTCCAACCTGGATCTGATCCAGATCGTTGATCGAATGGGTTTCACCAATTCTTTTGTCTATGACAACATGCGTCGTAAAATCGCGGAGACCAACGCGCTGGGTGCAGTCACAATTTACAACTATTGTTCCTGCGGTTCCTTGGTATCCATCATAGACGCGGCCAGCAACGTTACGCAATTCTCTTACGACAATCAGGGAAATCTCACATATACCCTTTATCCCGATTATTATGGCCTCACGCGCAACTACAACCTGCTCAAACAAGTCGTCAGTACCAGCGACAGCGGGGGCAACAACATTACCAACACCTACAACAATCAGGGTCTGCTCACCACCGTCAGCGACATCTTCGGTCAGGTGCAAGGCACGACCTATGACATTATTGACCGCACCACAAACGTCATCGACGCTAATGGGTTAAGCGTAGCGACGACCTATGACAACCTGAATCGCCCTGTCAATCGAAGTTATCCGGACAACGGCGTGGAGCGATGGGGCTATACGACGAACATTTCCGGCCCGACCGGTTACACCAATCAAATTACCAACGTGGTCACTTACGCCTACGACGCCCTGAGCCGTAAGACCAATGAAGTGTATGTGGGCGTTACCACAAACGCATTCGTTTACGATGGCGCCGGTGACATGCTCACGCTCACCGATGGCAAGAGCCAGACCACCAGTTGGCTCTACGACCAATATGGCAATGTGACCAACAAACTGGATGCGAACAACACCAATTTGTTCGTGTACAAGTATGACGCCGACAACCGCCTGACCAACCGTTGGAGCGTCGCCAGGGGCACAACCGTTTATCGCTACGATGCCGGTGGCAATCTAACCAATGTGGATTATTCGGGCGGAACCGTGACCATGTCATCGGTTTACTTGGCCTACGATATGCTGAATCGTTTGAAAAGCATGGTAACGGCGGGAACATTTACAAACAGTTATGCTTATGATTCCGTCAGCGAGCTTACAAATGAAGTCGGCCCATGGGCCAATGACACCGTGAGTTATACTTACGCCAACCGGTTGCGGACAGGGTTGAGCTTGAGCCAGCCCAGCGGCTCCTGGTCGCAAAGCTACGGTTACGATGTGACGCGGCGCATGACCAACGTGACCTCGCAGGCGGGCGCGTTTGGCTATGTTTACGGAGCGCCGAGCGCCGCCTCGGCCTTGGTGGATGGCATAACGCTTCCCAACGGGGCAAAGATAACGAACACCTTCGATTCCGTAGCCCGTTTGCTTTCGACTAAACTCCTTAATTCTTCCTTCGCAATTCTTGATTCTGAATCCTACGCTTACAATCAAGCCGGCCAGCGAACCGCCGAAACGAACACAGCAGGCGATTTCCGGAATTATACCTATGATAATGGAGGCGAACTAAAGACCGCCATCGGAAAAGAATCCGGTGGCACGACCAATCGTTGGCAGGAGCAGCTTGGCTATGTATACGATGCGGCAGGCAACTTGAATTTCCGGACGAACAACACCCTACTTCAGAATTTCAATGTGAACAATATAAACGAACTGACCACTGAAACCAATGGTGGTGCGCTCACGGTGGCCGGCACGACCACCAGCCCGGCAACGAACGTGACCGTGAACACCTCCAATGCCGTGCTGTATGCGGACAGCACCTTTGCCAGCACCAATCAAACATGGGTAAGTGGCAGTAACACCTTCACCGCCATTGCTCGGGACAGTTATGGGCGGGTGGGCACGAACATTGAAACGGTTAATCTGCAAGCCACAAATAATTATAACTACGATTTGAATGGCAATCTGACCAGTGATGGAAATCGAAACTTCGCCTATGACGATGAGAACCAATTGACCAGTGTTTGGGTGACCAATGTTTGGCGCAATGATTTTGTGTATGACGGCAAGATGAGGCGGAGGATTGAGCGGGATTACAGTTGGACTGGCACTTGGACGCAGACCAACGAGATTCACTTTATTTATGATGGCAACGTGGTGATTCAGGAGCGGGATGCTAACAACAATCCGCTGGTGACTTACACTCGGGGCAATGACCCGAGCGGGACATTGCAAGGCTCAGGCGGGATTGGCGGACTGTTGGCGCGGACAGACAATGGGCAGGAAATTCCCGGTAGCCCAACCACCGCCTATTACCATGCGGACGGCAATGGCAACGTGACGTGCCTGATCTACACCAATCAATTGACTGCCGCGAAATACCTTTATGATCCGTTTGGGGGCATGCTTTCATTGAGTGGCCCACTAGCCAGTCTCAACGTCTATCGGTTTTCCAGCAAAGAATGGAATAACAATGCAGGATTGTATTATTACCTCTATCGCTATTACGATCCGAATTTGCAGCGGTGGCCAAATAGAGACCCGTTGGAGGAACAAGGCGGAATCAACCTCTATGATTTTGTTCATAACAACCCATTAGTGAGAATTGATCAACGGGGACTTCTTCCATTATCACTTAACCTACTTTTAAGGTATTTTGGATCCGAGAATGGCACACCGTTCTCCTACGATACAGGAGCCGAAATTAGTGAAAGTCCTATCGTTCTTTCGTTTGGGGACGGTTTGTTAGCAGATGCACGCTTGAAGTGGGCTTGCGGAAAGTCGGGAACCTTTATTGAACCGGACTATTCTCCAAATTATTTCCTGAATGACATACTAGCTGGTAACTGGCAACTATTGTTACAGGGAAAATGCAATTGGGCATGTGATTGTAAATCGCAGGGTAGTTGTAACTGCCATACAATCTGCGAAATATCTGAAAATATAAGTAAAACATATACGCTTTCCTATGTTGGAGGTAATCCGTGGAACATATTCACAACGCCAACAGACATACTGCCGACTGAAACTTTTAATGTGAGTCAGGACTTTCATTCAACTCGAGTTGATGTTGGCACTACAAAATAATAACTCATCCCATGAATCACCATTTGATAGAAGTGCTAACGTTTTTCTGGTGTAGCATTTTTATAATAGTTACGGCATTATATTTTAAGCGACCATGGTATGTTTTTTTTACCTCCGCAGCTATGGCGGGAGTTGGAATTGGTGTCAATATGTATTTCGGGATTTACCTTAATGGCGGCGGAATCATCCATGTCATATGTGTTGGGGTGATCGCAGTTGTGCTTTTTTATTTCATTAAAGCTATCCGCGGTCCAAGGAATGGTTCTTAAGTAATTAGCCATTATGCAACTTCGACTCTTGAGATTATTTCTTGGTTTTGCGTCGATTACATGGGGCGTGTCGGTGTTTGGCATTTTTGTGAGTTGGTCGGCGGCATCTCAATTATTACAGAAACTTGGCGCGCAGCCGATTGCTTATGATCGGATGCTAGATTACTGGCTCCGAATGACTGCGGGAGCATTCACCCTTATTGGCTGCTGGTGTTTAATTTTGATGGTATGGCCTAAAAAATATTACATCGCAATCCCTTGGTTTGGTGCTTTCATGTTTATCGAGGGGATCGTCTTGCTCGTTCATGGTTTGCGGCTATCCCTACCGCCCTTTCCATTTTATGCCGATATTGCGGCCTGCTTTGTATGTGGTGGTGGGATATTGTATCTGTCTCGATGTGCACGACCTGAAGAGAAAAAATCGTGACTGTTTAGTAAGCGTCACGCCAAGCACCTATTGACAGAGCAACGACACGGAGGTCGTAAGTGTGAGAGATAGTATGCTACGACGTTTATGAAGTAGCCTGTCGTTGCTCTGGCAGCCGTGTTTTGCTCCAAGCATGGTGTTACGGATTTAATTCCTATCGTATTTCTTCCCAAATTGACATCAGGACGATTTGAGGTTTTGTGCCGCACTGCCATAGTGGTTTGGTGCCAAGATGCTTAGACCTAAATCTAAAGGTTCGCCATTTTCTCCCTCCTCCGAAACGCTACAGCCAGCGCCATTGCATCAAAGACGTCCATGCGGCCATCTTCGCTCGTCCACGGGCGGCGCTTCGGCGGCAGCCGTGACGCGAGTTCATCGGGAAAATGCTTTGCGAGCATTTCAGCCATTTCGTGTTTTGTCCCTTTGGCATCGCCTAGCAGTGCTTCACGCAGCATACTTCCAGACAAAAGCGTAACCTTGAGTTTGTATTTTGCAGCCAACGCAATGACCTGACGGTGCAACGCTTTAATTCGCGGTGCACGACGGCAACCCGCAGCATTTACATCTTGCAGCACCAAAAGACTTGGCAAGAATTGTTTCAAAAGCTTTTCAAGTTTGTAAACGGACTGTGAATTTTTATTTCCCTCTACCTCCTTGTGTCCAGATTCGAGAATCACTTGATTCTCCATAACGCAATACCCAAAGCCCCTAGCTGTAAGCGCGATGGCAAGAACGCGAATTTGTTTTGATGTAGTTTGATTCATGTGTTTAGTGATTATTAAGCGACTAATTTCTTATGCCGGAGAGCGAGTTCCAAAAGAGCTTGCTGTCTCTTTAGATCAGGCGACCCGTTTTGTCGGTATGAAAGCAATTTTGCGCGAGAAGATACTTCCGGCGCGATCTGCTCGTAGAGACCGGCAAACAGTTCGCGAACTGGTTTGCCATACATTGCCTCATACGCTAGAGCAGTTTCCAGCGTCGGTATACGCGAGTAATTTTCATCGCGAGACACCTTGCCGCCCCTGTCCATTCCTTTCACGCCCAGCAGAAAAGCCACTTCCTCCTGTGAAAGAGCAATTTGCTTCCGATTGGTTCGCAAGTAATTTGGTAGCGAAGGCATGATTGAACAGTCGAACTCATTGCGAGTTCAGAGCCAAAGGATAGACGTGCGGCCGAGATAGGCCTAGGGGGGTAAACTTGTCAGAATTGGCATGTTTACAAAAAACACCGGCTCGGCTAGGCACAGTGTTAATATCTATACTACAACATACTTTACTGTATTAGTCAAGATAGCTGGATTGCCTACTGCGGCAAGTCTTACCCCCTATGAATACAGGGCTGGCGGTTATAAGTTATGCCTCATGGACGAAAATTCAGCCCCAACAATCCGCGACTTATATCCCCATTATACGGACAAACAACTGGCCGAGGCGGAATTCGTGGTCGATAAGGATGAATGGCTCGAATGGGCTAAAGGAAAACGAAAATGATTTCCCTCGCCGATTCCAGACGAATACTTGGCCCTGCTGCGCAGAATTTCTCTGACGAAGAAATCATGCTCATCCGTGATTTGTTGCACGAGCTGGCGGAGATTGCCTTGGAAACAAAGGTCGAAGGTCATCCCGCGCCACCCCTACTATAATCGGAACAAGAATGTTAAAATACCAACGCTACACAAAAGTCGGGCGTCATTATCATTTTATCGAGCCCAGAAGCGGGGTAACAGAGCCTTTTGTGTAGCAACTCGAGACGCTCACTGTTACCCCATTTTTGGGATTAAACTCCCATGAAAAAAGGAATCATCTATGTTCGCGTGTCTTCCGTGGATCAAACGCAAGGCACAAGTCTGGATAATCAGGAACGTGCTTGTCTTGAATATGCCACGAACAGCGGCATTGAGGTCGTGCGGACATTCATTGAAAAAGGAGAATCGGCGACTGCCGCCAACCGCACGGAATTCTTGAAAGCCCTCGAATATTGCCGCCAGCAGCGCGGCGAGTTAGACTTCTTCATCGTTTGGAAAATTGACCGCTTTGCCCGGAACACCACCGACCACTTCTCCGTGCGTGCCAAGCTCACGCAGTATGGTATCACCCTGCAATCCGTCACCGAGCCAATCACGCAGGACCATATCGGCAAGCTGATGGAGACATTCCTTGCCGGATATGCTGAATTTGAAAATGAAGTCCGCAAACAGCGATGCACCGGCGGGATGCAGGGAAGATTGCGGGAAGGCATCTGGTGCTGGTGGCCACCGATTGGATATGTCCATTCCATCGTGTTTCGCGTGGGCGATGACGACGCGAAGAAGCTGGCGGATGGATTTTCCTCTTTCGAGGCAGACGACCTAAAGAACCTCGAAACAGGCCAAGCCATTTGCCGTGTCGAACGGAGCAATTACGATTTTAACCTTTCTATTCCACTGCCGGACATGCCGGACGATCAGGAAATGGAGCAACGGCAAAAGGAAGTGATTGCGGCATCGCGGGCAGCGTATGGAACGGCACGCTCGCAAGTTGAAGCCATGTTACGTCAGGCATGGGAGGTTGAAACGGCCAAGCCATCACCGGTGAAGTCGAAGCCGGGACCGGATGAACCGCCCGCTTCCCCGCCATCCGTTCAGCCGGTCGCCCCCATACCACCGCCGCTGGTGCCGAAAGTTGCCGAAGTTCAGAAAGGCACGGATTCGGAAAAGAAAATTGTTGAGCCGCCGCGAGACTTGGGCCGAGGCGGAGCGCAGCACCAAGCCATTCAGAAACGCATCAAAGAAGCAGCGGAGGAACTTGGTTTCCGCAGCGTCATTGAAAAGTCCGTGCTAGACGGGCAAGGCAGCGTGGATTTATGGCTCGAACGTGCCGGGGAGACCATTGCGTGTGAAGTTTCCATCTCCACCACTATTGACCATGAAGTGGGCAATGTTGCGAAGTGCTTAAAGGCGGGTGTTCCCAAAGTAAAGGTGATTTGTTTGGACGAGGAACGCTTGAGGAAGATCGGCAAAGCCGTTTCCGGCAGTCTCGGTTCAGAATTAGCGGCGCGGGTGGAATATTTCCAGCCCGACCCGTTCATCGCGTATTTGAAGGCGTTGAAGCCGCCAACGCCGCAACCGTCTGAAACTCAGTATGGCGGTTACAAGGTCAAACGCTCGATTCCCAAACTTTCCGCGCAGGAGCAAAGGCAGAAAGAGGACATCGCCAATCGCATCATGGCGGAGACCATGCGCCGGAAATAATCCCGAAACACATCATTTCTTTTCGAGTAAATATACCGGGCCTCTGACTTTGAATTTTGAATACGCTTCAATCATCCGTATCCGCAATTTGACCAAGCTTTGATCGGGAGATTCTTCCGCGTTAAAAATTGACGTTTGCGCCACGCCCATGTCCCGCGCGGCCTGGGCGCGTGTCGTGCTTGCCTGCCTGCGAAACGTCTTGGCAAGGACGGCCAAATCATTTTCACACATGGTCGTTATTTTCGTCATGATGAAACCCTAGCAGATATATCTAATTTGACTACACTTTTTTCTTGCATTGCCCCGGTGATTTTTGGTATGAACTCGTGCTATGAAGGAAAATAGTGTCTTGAACAAACCAGTCGGCATCTGGATTCGGGTTTCCACTGAAGATCAGGCCAGGGGTGAAAGCCCGGAACATCATGAGGAGCGCGCCAAGAGTTACGCAAAGAGCCGTGGCTGGCAGGTCAAGGAAGTCTATAACCTTGCAGGACAGAGCGGCAAAGCCGTCATGCAGCACCCCGAAGCCAAGCGTATGATGAAAGATATTGAGCGCGGGCACATCACCGGATTGGTGTTCTCCAAACTCGCCCGCCTGTCCCGCAACCGGCGCGAATTGGAGGACTTCTCTGATTTCTTTAACAAGCATCAGGCCGACCTCATTTCACTCTCCGAAGCCATTGATACCAGCACCGCTGGAGGCCGGATGTTCTTTCATCTGCTTGGCGTGTTCGCCCAGTGGGAACGCGAGGAAATCACCGAGCGCATCAATGCCTCTGTATTGACCCGCGCCAAGCTCGGCAAATCCATCAATGGTAGTTCGCCGTATGGCTACCAATGGAAAGAACGCAAATTGGTCATCAAGCCGGAGGAAGCCACCGTCCGCCGCAAAGCCTACGAACTGTTTTTGCAATACCGGCGCAAGGGGCAGGTCGCCCGCGAATTGAACGCCGCCGGATACCGGACGCGCGAAGGCTCCATCTGGCGCGACACCTCGATTCTGCGCATCATGGATGACTCCAGCGCCAAAGGCGTCTATATGTTTAACACCACACGCAAGATTGGAAAGTGGCGCACTGAAGCAAAACCCGAAAGCGAATGGGGCAAACTCGAATGCCCTCCCATCGTTTCCGAAGACCTCTGGAATCAAGTGAATCAGATTATTGAAGAACAACTAAAAGCTTGGAAACGGCCCGGCAAACCGCCGGTGCATCTATTCAGCGGCCTAGCGCGCTGTTCCTGCGGCCACAATATGTATGTGGCTGCTAACACCCCGAAATATTTCTGCCGGAAATGCCGCAACAAGATACCAATCACCGACCTTGAGAACATCGTCCGAAATGAGCTAAAGGTCTTTTTCGGTGAGCCAAAGCGGATTGCCGGCCATTTGAAGCAGGCCAACCGGAACTTGGCCGAGAAATCCGCTTTGCTGGACACCCACAAACGGGAGATTCAGAAGGTGCGGGAGGAAATGCACCAGACCCACCAGTTGTATTTGAGCAAGCAGATTTCCGGCGACGGCTTCCGTGACCTTTACGCCCCCGCCGAGGAACGGATGAAACAATTACAGGCCGAACTGCCCAAACTGGAGGCCGCAGTGGATTTGCTCAAAGTCAACAAGCTGTCCGCAGATGACGTGCTTCACGAGGCCAACACGCTTTATGACCGCTGGCCTACATTGCCGTTTGAAGACAAGCGGAAGATCGTTGAAGCCCTCATCGAAAAGATCGAGATCGGCAACGGCGAAATAGACATAACCTTCTCGCACCTGCCCTCTTCTGAAGATCTGTGCAAAAACCAACAGGGGTTCAATCCGAGGTGATGATGATAACCGCCGGCGGACAGAAACGCCGCCTGCCGGCCAAACTGCTGTGTCAGTTCGAACCCGAGCACGTCGCGATAAAATTTCAGCGCCCGGTCAAGATCGGCCACCTTGAGATGCACGTGGCCGATGCGGACGCCGGGGTCAATCGGCGGATGGTTTTGAGCCATGACCCATTTTAGCATTTTTGACGGGCGCAACAAGGATTGTCGTCAAGCCGGTTTGGCGTTAAATTAGGGCGCATCCCAAAGCGCGCATTTTATGCCGTACCGATTACTTGACCTGGATGAGGTCGCCAAATATTTACACCTCACGCCCGCGGACATTGAGGGGCGGGTGAAGAACCGCGAAATTCCCTTTGAAAAGCGCGGCGACCGGATTGTCTTCCGCAAAGGTGAAATTGACGCCTGGGCCTCGCAACGCATCCTGGGGCTGCCCGGCCAGCGGCTGGCCGATTATCATGAGGAATCCACGCGTTTCACGCGGAAAATCCTGCCGCAGGCAGCCATCCTGCCGGAAATGCTCCAGTCGGGGGCGGTGGCCTCGGCCATGACCTCCAAGACCAGGTCGTCCGTCCTGCGCGATCTGGTGGCGCTGGCGGAAAAAACGGGGAACCTCTCCGACCCGAAAACGCTGCTCGCCAGCCTGGAGGCACGGGAGGAGTTGTGTTCCACGGCGGTGCCGGGCGGATTGGCGCTGCCGCACCCGCGGTCCCACGAACCCTACCTGTTCGAGACCTCGTTCATTGTGGTGGGGCGGCCGATTCAGGAAATTCATTTCGGTGCGCCCGACGGCCAGCCGACCCATCTGTTCTTTCTGCTCTGCTGCCAGGACGACCGGCTGCATTTGCACACGCTGGCCCGCCTGTGCCTCATCATGCTGAAAACCAGATTGCTCGACCAGCTGCGCGACGCGCCCGATGCTGAAACCATGCGTCAGGCGATCGTCGCGGCCGAACAGGAAATTTTGGCCGACCGGAAGGTTGTCTCGTAAAATCTGCGTCCGGCGTGGCGCTCAAATCGGGAAGGCATAATTGCCCAAAACAGTGCTTCCCATTCCCCGGCCATTCAATTAACATGCAGCAGCGTCGGTTTTCGACGGGCGCCCGCCTGGTGTGCCAAGTGACACCTTTTTGGCGATTTGTAATAATTCCAGTGGCAGGTTTCAGTTTTACGGGGCGTTTGTGGAGCGAAACTTGCTTGAAGTGCGGTTCAGTTATCATGTCGCAGCCAAAAATTATTCAGGGCGGGATGGGCGTGGCCGTTTCCGGCTGGAAACTCGCGCGCACGATTTCGCGGTTGGGCCAGCTTGGCGTTGTTTCCGGAACGGGACTCGCCATCATTCTGGCCCGCAACCTGCAACTGGGTGATCTCGATGGCCACCTGCGCCGCGCCCTCCAGCAATTTCCCATCCCGGCCGTCGCCGCACGGGTGCTGGCCCAGTATTTCGTTCCCGGCGGTAAATCGCCGGACGCGCCTTTCAAAGCCGCGCCCATGCCGACGCTCCGCCCCGGCGCGGCCCTGGTGGAATTGACGGTGACGGCAAATTTCGTGGAAGTGTTTCTGGCCAAGGAAGGCCACGGCGGATTGGTCGGCATTAATTTTCTCGAAAAAATCCAGCTACCCACCCTGCCTTCGCTCTACGGCGCGATGCTGGCCAACGTGGATTACGTGCTCATGGGCGCCGGCATCCCGCGCGCCATCCCCGGTGCACTGGACCGGCTGGCACAAGGCGAACCGGCGCAGTTGAAGATTGATGTCGTCGGCGCCCTGCCCGGCGAGGAGTTTCTTTCCCAGTTCGACCCGCGCGCCTTTTGCAACGGCCAGCCGCCGGTTTGTCACCGCCCGCAATTCATCGGCATCGTTGCCTCGGCCACGCTCGCCATGACCCTGGCCAAAAAAGCCAACGGACGCGTGGACGGCTTCGTGGTCGAGGGCGACACGGCCGGCGGTCACAACGCCCCGCCCCGCGGCGCGCTGCAACTCAACGCCATCGGCGAACCGGTCTACGGCGAGCGCGATGTGGTGGACCTCGAAAAAATTCGCGCACTGGGTCTGCCCTTTTGGCTGGCCGGTTCGTATGGCCGGCCGGGCCGGCTGGCGGATGCCCTCAGACTCGGTGCTGCCGGCGTCCAGGTGGGAACAGCGTTTGCATTCTGCAATGAATCCGGCCTGCGCCCCGAGCTCAAGCGACAAGCCCTGCAAATGAGCCGGGCTGGCACCGCCCGCGTTTTCACCGACCCGGTCGCCTCGCCCACCGGTTTTCCATTCAAGGTGGTTCAGATGGAAGGGACACTTTCCCATGCCGACCAATACGTAGCCCGGACCCGCATCTGCGACCTGGGCTATCTCCGGCATCTCTACCGCAAGCCGGACGGCACACCGGGCTATCGTTGTCCCGCCGAGCCGGTGGATGATTTTGTCAAAAAAGGCGGAACGGTTGCCGACGCCCAGGGCCGCAAATGCCTCTGCAACGGGCTGGTCGCCAATGTCGGCCTCAGCCAGGTGCGTTCCGAACAGGAACAGGAGCTGGCCTTGATGACCGCCGGCGACGACGTCGCGAATGTCGCGCAGTTTCTCAAACCGGGTTGCGATTCCTACACCGCAGCCGAAGTTGTCGAGCGTTTGCTGGACACGACGGTTCCCGTCAACGGAACCAAGGTTTCAATGGCGGAACCTATCGCGGTTCCCGTTTGACCATCAAGTAATGCCGTTGTGCATGAGTTCGTCCGCTCAAATCGTCCCGCCGGCGGCCGGCGCTTAAGCACCTCGCAATTTTGCCGGGCCAGATCGTGCATTTGCAGAATGAGTCCGCGCAGCCTTTCGCCGAAGGGCGTCAGCGAATATTCGACGTGCGGACGTTTTGCTTCAAAACTCTTGCGCTGCACCGCGCCGTCCAGTTCCAGTTCGCGAAGCTGGGCGGTGAGCACCTTCTGGCTGATGCCGGGCAGCGCCCGGCACAGTTGGGCGTGCCGCCGCGCGCCGTCAAACAGCTCACGCAAAATCAGCACCTTCCATTTCCCGCCAATCACGGCCAGCAGGCGTTCAACTTCGCATTCCACGCTTTTGAGATTCATGCGTCCGGGGCACCCAAAGGTGCCTGATTGCGAAGATTACAAACAAGGGCATCTTGGGGCAATATGATGACGATCCGAAGAGCCAACGAACGGGGCCACGCCGACCACGGCTGGCTGAACACGTACCATACCTTCTCCTTTGCCGATTACCATGATCCCCGATGGATGGGCTTCCGGGATCTACGCGTGATCAACGATGACCTGGTGATGCCGGGCATGGGGTTTGGAACCCATCCGCATCGCGACATGGAAATCATCACCTACGTCCTCAGCGGCGCGCTGGAGCACAAGGATTCGATGGGCAACGGACGCGTGATTCGCGCGGGCGAGGTGCAATACATGGCCGCCGGCACGGGGGTGCAGCACAGCGAATTCAATCCGTCCAAGGATGAAGCGGTGCACCTGTTGCAAATCTGGATCCAGCCGGACCAGCGCGGGGCCAAACCGGCCTACGGCGAAAAGGCGTATTCGCATACGCCGCCGGGACGGTTGCAGCTGGTGGTCAGCAAGGCGGGACGCGATGGCAGTCTCCGCATCAACCAGGACGCTGATTTGTGGCTCGCGTGGTTCAGCAACGGCGAGACGGTGACGCACGAACTCAAGCCGCAGCGTCATGCCTGGATTCACGTGGCCGAGGGCAACGTGGAACTCAACGGCCAGCGACTGGCCGCCGGCGACGGTGTGGCGGTGAGCGAGGAATCGAAGCTGGAACTGGCCGGCAAAGGCAACGCCCAGGTGTTGTTGTTTGATCTGAGCTGAGTTCGCACCACCCTGCCACCTTCCACCGGGAGGCATCCGGTCCGCCCGGTGGAAGCCAACGGGTCACCAAAACCGGCCCGAAGCAATTGCGTCGGCGCCGGTCTCCCGGCTAATATTGCGCATGGAAAAGAACCGGCTGGAAGCCTTCAGCGACGGCGTGCTGGCGATCATCATCACCATCATGGTGCTGGATTTGAAGGTGCCGTCCGGCGCGGACATCACCGCCTTGAAACCCCTGTTGCCGGTCTTTCTGACCTACGTGCTGAGCTTTGTTTATCTCGGCATCTATTGGAACAACCATCATCACCTGCTCAAGGCCGCGCGGAAGGTGAACGGCGCGATGATGTGGGCGAATCTGCATCTGCTGTTCTGGTTGTCGCTCTTTCCGTTCGCGACGGGCTGGATGGGTGAAAACCATTTCTCAACCGCTCCGACCGCGGTTTATGGCGCGGTGATGTTGCTGGCCGCCATCGCCTATTACCTCCTGCAAAGCGTGATTGTGGCCCAACAAGGCCCCGACTCCAGCCTGGCCAGGTCCATCGGCCGGGATTTCAAAGGCAAGCTGTCGCCCGTCGTTTATGTCGTTGCCATCGCCATGGCCTTCGTCCGACCATGGATTTCCTGCTGCCTTTATGCGCTCGTGGCCCTGATGTGGCTCGTGCCCGACCGGCGCATTGAACGGGTGGTGGATGAATCCGGAATCTCACCACATTGAGCTCGGCGAGTGGAGGCCGGCTGCGGATCGGGGACGGGTTCAAGGATTGGGTAGTAACCCTTTTGAATTTCGCTTTATTTCAAAGAATGAACATACAATGGCATAATCAAGGCAGCTAAAAAACCAATACCAACTGCAATCCCGCAAAGAATCAGAGTCGCCTTCGCATAACTCCTTTTGGAGGGATGAGTTGATTCGTTTACAGCCCATACAATGAGCATGATGACGTTTACGAAAGGAACGGCGAGTATGATTAACGTGATGATCCAATCGCGAACGCTAATGGGCTTATATTCTGTGCTGTCCATAAGTAAGGATAAAACTGAGCCAAGCCGGAACGAGGATGTCAACCGCGAAAATCAACGCAAGAGGCCAAAAATTCTTCCAAGATCAAAACTGGTTAAGCGCTTGAACCGGCGTATCTGCATCGCATGCTGAAAGAAGTTGCCGCAGGGAGATTTCTTATCGCAACCGCCAGGTGATGCGCGCCTTGTTCAGGTCGTAGGGGGACATTTCCATTTTCACACGGTCACCGACGGTCAGGCGCACCCAGCGTTTGCGCATTTTTCCGCAGATGGTCGCCAGCACCAGGTGTTTGTTGTCGAGTTCAACCCGGAACATGGTGCCGGGAAGCACGGTGGTGACGCGACCTTCCACTTCAATGTGTTCTTCTTTCATAAGCTGCTCGGAAATGACCGGGTCTGTGATGGACAGCGACATCCCGCAGACCAGAGGTCGGGACGCAGCCAGAAATCAAAAAAGCGGGGTCCGGCCCACCCGAACCCCGCCTGAAATTGCCAACGGGCTTAGTAACGGCCGCGGCCGCCGCCACCGCCACCGCCACCGCCGTAACCACGGCCGCCACCGCCGCCACCGCCGTATTCACGGCGACCACCGCCACCGGGCGCGCGTTCTTCACGCGGCTTCGCCACATTGACGGTGAGGGCGCGACCGCCCAGTTGCGAGCCGTTCAGCGCCTCAATGGCCTTTTGGGCCTCTTCGGGCGTGCTCATGGTGATGAAACCAAAACCGCGGGGACGGCCGGTCGCCCGGTCCATCATCAGGTTGGTTTCGACGACGGTGCCGTGCGCCGCAAAGGCGTCCTGCAGGTCGTTTTCCGTGGTTTCGAAGGATAGATTTCCTACAAACAATTTATTGCTCATGTGATGTTCAACTGTCCTAGACCGAACTTTGCTGACCAGACTGTTCCCGTTTATCGGATTTCAAATCATCACTGAACCAAGTTCACTTGAAGATTCACCATGCCGTGGAAGCTCTGTACTATCTAACAGACAGGACGAATATCCGCCGGTTCGGCCGCCATGGCAACAACAATCGGCAACAATTTTTTGGCCCTGGCGCGGCTTAGGGCTGAGCACCTGGTCTTGCCAACAGCTGCCCGACCTGTTTTTCCAGTTCACGCAGGCGGTGAATCATCTCCGGTAACTGTTGCGCCGCAATCATTTGCCGCTTCGCCTGTTTGTCGGGGAGCGCCGGAATGCCCAGAACCTTTCCGCCGGCCGGAATGTCCCGCATGACCCCCGATTTCGCGCCGACGATCGCCTGCTGGCCGAGTTTCAAGTGCCCCGCGATGCCGGACTGCGACGCGATGATGACGTAATCTCCGAGGTGCGTGCTGCCCGCGAACCCGACCTGGCCCATCACCAGGCAATGGCGCCCCATGACCACGTTGTGCGCCACGTGCACAAGGTTGTCGATTTTCGTTCCCGCGCCAATCACGGTGGCGCCCAGGGCGCCGCGATCAATCGCCACATTCGCGCCAATCTCGACATCGTCGTGGATGATGACGTGGCCGACCTGCAACACCTTTCGATGCCGGCCTTCGTCGAAAACATAACCGTAGCCGTCGGAGCCAATCACCGTCCCGGCGTGAATCACCACGCGATGACCGATGACGGTCCTGGTGTAAAGCACCACGTTGGGAAACAGACAGACGTCTTCGCCCAGGCGGGAATCGCGCCCGACGTGGTTGCCGCCCAGCAACACGGACCGCGGGCCAATCTGCACGCGGGCGCCAATTACGCAGTTGGGCCCGATGTGCGCCGTCGCATCGACCTGGGCCGACGGGTCAATGTTGGCGCTCGGATGAATGCCTTGCGGCTGCGGGTCGGGCGGGAAAAAAACGGGCAATAATCTGGCCATTGCGACCCGGGCATTGGCCACACGGATCAAGACCTTCCGGGTTGAACTGAACCCGACCGGGACCAGAATTGCTGCCGCCGCGCTTTGTTCCGCCGCCGCGAAATGTTCCTGGCGGTCGGCAAAGGTGAGGTCGCCGGCCTGGGCCTGGTCGGCCGCGGCGAATCCGGTCAGGCGCGTGGAACCGTCGCCGAGAACTTCGCCGCGGACGCGTTCGGCAATTTCAGCAGTCGTAAAAGAGCTCATATGGAGTTGGGGGTGCCCCACCGGTTTTGGGTGGTAAAATTCCGGGCGCCTCGCTTGGCGGCGGCCATCAGTTCTGGTCCGGTTCTCATGGATGTTTCCGGCGCCCAGAGTCTTGACGCATCCGCCGCCTTTGTCGATGACAACTTGGTTGCCGGATAATTTTTCGCCAGGGTCTGGTCGCGTCAGCCCGGCCGTTCCGCCGCCGCCTTGATCGCCTCCAACTCCTCCCAGCGGGCGTAGAGTTTTGCGAGCTTGTCCTTCGCGGCGGCGAGCGTCGCGGTGAGCTGGCTGGTTTGGGTCGCGTGGGTGCGATGAAAATCCGGCGCGGCGAACAAACCTTCAATGCGGGCGATTTCCGCGTCCACGGCGTGAATTTGCGCTTCCATGCCTTCCAGCTCGCGCGCTTCCTTGAATGACAGTTTGCGGGGTTTCGCCGGTGGCGCGGTTTTTGTCGCCTTCGCACCCGCAACTCGTGAGAGTGCGGAAATCTTGTTGGTTGCCAGAATGGCTTCGCTTTCGCGGGACGCGGCTGCGGCCTGTCGTTTTTTCTTCTCCAGATAATAGTCGTAATCGCCGACGCTGTGATGGATTTTGCCGTCGCCTTCAAAGGCCAGCACATCGGTGCAGATGCGGTTCAGGAAATAACGGTCATGGCTCACCACCAGCACGGTGCCCGGAAACGCAATCAACGCCTCCTCCAGCACCCGCAGCGTCGGCAGGTCCAGATCGTTCGTCGGTTCGTCGAGGATGAGGAAGTTGCCGCCGTTCTTCAGGATGCGCGCCAGCAACAGCCGGCTGCGTTCGCCGCCGCTCAGGTGCTTTACCTGGGTCGTGATGCGGTCGTCGGCAAACAGGAACCGCTTGAGATAGGCGCGCAGCGAAATCTTGCTGTCGCCAAAGATGACAAATTCCGTGCCGTCGCTGACCTCCTCCAGCGCCGTGCGTTCCTCGCGCAACTGGATCCGGCCCTGGTCCACGTAGTTGAACTTCGTGAGCTGGCCGGTCTTGACGCTGCCCTCGGTGGGCGCCAGCTGGCCGATGATGATCTTGAGCAGCGTGGTTTTGCCGAGGCCGTTCCGCCCGGCCACGCCGATGCGCTGGCCGTTCGCGAAGGTGAAATTGAACCCGCGAAACAACGTGCGCCCGCCCAGCTCCATGCCGAGATTGCTCAATTCAACGACGCGATTGCCCAGTTGCGGCGGCGGCGGGATGCACAGCTCCACGTCCTCCTCGATCACCGGCCCGTCCTGTGCCGCCGTGTCATAGTAACGCTCGAACCGGTCCTTCTGTTTGCTGCGCTGCGCCCGCGGGCCCTGCCGCACCCAGGCCAGCTCCTTTTTCAGAAACATCTGGCGCTTGTGCTCGATGGTGGCGTCCGCCGCCTGGCGCTCAGCCTTGTCCAGCAGGTAATCGGTGTAGTTGCCGGCGTGCGAGAAAAACCGGCCATCGGACAGCTCGACCATGCGCCTGGCCACGCGGTCGAGAAAATAGCGGTCATGCGTGACGACCAGGAACGAACCGTGGAATTCATCAAGAAACTCCGCGACCCATTCGATGGATTCCGGGTCCAGATGGTTCGTCGGCTCGTCGAGAATCAGCAGGTCGGGGTCCGAGACCAGGGCGCGGCACATCGCCACGCGCCGTTTCTCGCCGCCGGACAGCGTTTCGATGCGCCGGTCGCCGGCGGGACAATTCAGGTGCGACATCGCCGTTTCAATGCGCCGGTCCAGCGTCCAGCCTTCCAACGCGGCGATGCGATGTTCCAGTTCCTCATGCCGTTTCGAGTCGTGCGCCAATGATTCAAATTCCGCGATCAAATCCAGCACCGGCTTCGCCCCGTCGCGAATGTTTTCGAGCACGCTCTTCGCCGCATCGAGCATGAAATCCTGCGGCAGGTAACTGACCACCAGTTCGCGGCGCCGGGTGACGTCGCCGCTGTCGGGCGACTGCAGCCCGGCGAGGATGCGGAGAAACGTTGTCTTGCCGCAGCCGTTGCGTCCGACCAGCCCGATGCGGTCGCCCTCCTCAATGGCGAGCGTCGCGGCAGCGAGCACCGTGCGGTCGCCGTAGCTAATGGTGATTTCAGTGGCGGTGAGGATGGTGGACATGTTTTTAACCAATGATGGACACGGATAAACACGGATGAAAACACATCGTCCACAGGTAGGGCGCGTCACTCCGTGCGCGACGGACTTTGCTATGTTTATCCGCGTCCATCAGTGGTTTACTCCCTCACCGTCTGCACGGGTAACGCAGACAGCGGCACGCGCTCGTTGGTTTTGGCAAAATATTCCGCCGACCATTCGTTGGGGAACAGCACCACGGCGTTTTTGCCCACGTCATAGGCGATGCGCGAGCCGGTCGGCAGTGACAGGGCGTCGAGGTCGTCCTCCTTCATGTCCACCGGCAGCCAGCGGACCACCGTCCACGGCGCGGCTTCGAGCCGCGACACCGCGCCGTATTCGCTTTCGAGCCGGAATTGCACGACCTCGAATTGCAGCGGCCCGACGGCGGCGAGCAACGGCGTTTTGATTGATGAATTGCGCAGGTACAGCGCCTGGATGACGCCTTCCTGCATCAATTGTTCGAGGCCCTGACGGAATTGTTTGAACTTGGCCGTGTTCGGGTTGTGCAGGTAGCTGAAGGCTTCGGGCGTGAACCGCGGGATTTCCTTGTAGGTGATGCCGGGATCGGTCGTGAGCGTGTCGCCGATGCCGAAGCTGTCATGCCCGACCAGGCCGATGACGTCGCCGGGCCAGGCCTCGTCCACCGTCTCACGTTCGTTGCCGAACAGCTTGTGCGAACTGGACAGGCGCACCTTCTTCGCGGAACGCGAGTGATGCACCGTCATGTCGCGCTCAAATTTGCCGGAGCAAACCCGGACGAACGCGATGCGGTCGCGATGTTTCGGGTCCATGTTCGCCTGGATTTTGAAGATGAAACCGGAGAACTCAGGATTCATGGGTGAAATCTCAATGCCGCCCATCACGCGGGGGCGTGGCGCGGGGGAATGTTTCAGGAATCCATCGAGCAGGAGCTGCACGCCGAAGTTGTTGCTGGCGCTGCCGAAGAACACCGGGGTGGTCTTTTCCGTGAGCACCGCGGTGTCATCCCAGTCGTGTCCGGCGTGTTCAAGCATTTCAAGCTCTTCCACGGTTCGCCGGAAGGTTTCGTCATCGAGCCGGCCGCGGACCGCCGGGTCATTGAGCCCGCCGACCTCGACGGGCGCGCGATATTGGCCGCCGACGGTGCGCTCGAAGAGATGCATCAGCTTCGTCTGCCGGTCATAGACGCCCTGGAACTCAAAACCGTTGCCGATGGGCCAGTTCACTGGAAAGGCGCTGATGCCGAGCACGCGCTCCAGTTCATCGAGCAGCGCGAGCGGGTCCTTCATCGGCCGGTCGCATTTGTTCATGAACGTGAAAATCGGCACGCCGCGCTGGCGGCAGACCTCGAACAGCTTGCGGGTCTGCGGCTCGATGCCCTTGGCCGAATCAATCACCATCACCACCGAATCCACAGCCGTGAGCACGCGGTAGGTGTCCTCGGAAAAATCCTTGTGCCCCGGCGTGTCAAGGAGGTTGAGGCGGTAACCGTGGTAATCGAATTGCAACACGGTGGAGCTGATGGAAATGCCGCGTTTCTTTTCCAGCTCCATCCAGTCGGAGGTGGTGGCGCGCTGGTTTTTGCGGGCGGTGACCGAGCCGGCGAGCTGCACCGCGCCGCCGTAAAGCAGCAGCTTTTCCGTGAGCGTGGTCTTGCCCGCGTCCGGATGCGAGATGATGGCGAACGTGCGCCGTTTCTGAATTTCTTCCGTGATGTTCACCAAGAACGTGAAGGGTAACAAAAAATCGGGCCGGAACAAGGTTTGGATTTTGTCCGGGCGAACCTTTGTTTTGAACCGGAGTCAGTCATTTACAATGGGAACCCCGGTGCGCATGATGCACCTGCCTTCGGAGAAACTGACATGCCGCGGGCAGGTCAACCCGTAGAAAGACAAAATTATGGCTAAAAAATCCAAGGTCAAGAGCGCCGCCAAAAAGCGCCCGGCCGCCAAAAAGAAAAAGAAGTAACCCGTTCCCGCTGTCTCTCCTGATGCAAAAATCAGGAGGGACAGGTTTCTGCCCAACATCACATGGCCATAAAGCTTTGCCAGGGTCAGGTCTGGAAAAAGGACGGACAATACATCCGCCTGGTCCGGCTTGAACGGCTGGAAGTGGAATACAAATCCCTGATCAATCTCGCCGACAAGACCGGCACAAAAACCATCACCAGCAAAAAGGATTTCTGCCGCCTGCTCAAAGGCGCGCATTTGCTGGCGGTCCGCAAAAAATCCCCGGTGACAGGTTGATCCCGGCTCAAATGCCGGTGGCCGGTTTTCAGGACCGGCGCTTCATCCAGAAACAACGTCCTTGGCGCGGGCGAATGCTTTCAGCGCCGCCTCCCGGGCCGGGGCGTGGTTGACGATGGGTTCGGGATAGGTGCGGCCGGGCCGGATTCGGGCAGCCGAGAGAATTTCCCGCGGCGCCAGGTGGGGCTGATGAATCCATTCGTCGGGAAGTTTCGCCAGTTCCGGACACCATTTCCGGACATAGTTGCCTTGCGGATCGAATTTTTCACCCTGGCGGATCGGGTTGAATACCCGGAAATAGGGCGCGGCATCCGCACCGCAACCGGCAGTCCATTGCCAGCCGAGCGTGTTCTGCGCGAGGTCGGCGTCCACCAGCGTGTCCCAAAACCAGCGCGCGCCTTCCGACCACGAAATCAGCAGGTCTTTGACGAGGAAACTGGCGGCGATCATCCGCACCCGGTTATGCATCCAGCCCGTCGCCCACAACTCGCGCATGCCCGCGTCCACCACCGGGTATCCGGTACGGCCCGTTTGCCAGGCACGCAGCCGGGCCGGGTTTTTGCGCCACGGGAATTTTTTAAACGCCGGCCGGAGCGGTTCGGCGGGCGTGTGCGGAAAGTGGAACAGCAAATGGTGGGCGAATTCGCGCCAGCCGAGTTCGGCCAGAAATTGTGAATCGCGCCACTGCGCGACCGGCAGCCCGCGCTTCGCCGCCAGCCGCCGCAGGTCGTGCCAGACCTGGCGCGGGCCGATTTCACCAAAGTGCAGATGCGGTGAGAGCCGTGATGTGCCGATGACATCCGGACGATTGCGCTGGCCGGTGTAATCGTCGAATGCCCGGGCCAGAAACCGGCGCAGATTGGCCGTCGCGCCCGCCTCGCCCGGCTGCCAGGCGGCGCGCAGTCCGCCGGACCAATTGATTTTCGGCTCCAACCCCAATTCATCCAGCGCCAGCGACCGTGGCCACTTTGCCGGTGCGGGGATTTTCTTCGGCGCCGGCAGCGGTTCGGCCGGTGCGGGTTCGTTCCGGCAATTTTTCCAAAAGGGCGTGAAGACCTGAAACGGTTTGTCGCTTTGATTTCGGATCATCCACGGCTCATGCAACAGCGCGGCGTTGAAACTCTCCACCTTCAAGCCCTCGCCCCGCAGCGCCGCGTTCACTTTCGCATCGCGCGCCATGACGGCGGGTTCGTAGCGGCGATTCCAAAACACCGCGGTCGCGCCGGTTTCCTTCACGAGCGCGCGCAAGGATTCGAGCGTCGGGCCGCGCCGGATGACCAGCCGCGAGCCCCGTTCCCGCAGGCGTGCTGCCAGGGCGGCCAATGACTGGTGCAACCACCACTTCGACGCGCTGCCGGGTGGCCACGGCGCTTCCTCTTCGGGCGCATGAATGAAAACCGGGATGATCGCGCCGCGATTCACGGCGGCCACCAGCGCCGGGTTGTCCGCCAGTCGGAAATCCTGCCGAAACCAGACGATGGAGACCGGCCGCCTCATTTGCCCGCGGGAAAACGTTTGCACAGTTCCTGCGCCCGGAACGCGAAGATTTTTTCCAGGTCGGGCCGGACGAGCCAGCGATGCACGAGAAAATCCAGGGCGATGGCGTAGCGCACCTGATCGCGCGCCAGCGTGCCGCCGTCGCGCGGTTCGAAGGTGTGTTCATGCAGCCACAAGCGATACGGCCCGCGAATCTGCTCGTCCACGAAGCGGTGCGGCGGCTGCCAGACATTGATGCGCGTGCGCCAGCGCAACGGCACGCCGCGCACCCGCAGCCGGTAATCGATCAGCGTGCCCTCGCGCATCACAATGGGCGGCGGCGTGACAATGTGAAAATTCAGCAATGGCGGCGTGAGCGCATTGAGGTTCGCGGCGTCGGCAAAGAACGGAAACAACCCGGCCGGCGGCACCGGTAGCCAGAGTTCGGCGGAAAATTCACGAAGACGCATGGTCGTTCCGGAAAATTATTTGTGCCGCGCGCAACCTCTGCGGCTTCAATTCAAATCGTCCAGCAGCAGCTTCGAGCTGATGCGCGCCGACTCGAAGATGACCGGCAGGCCGCTGCCCGGATGCGTGCCGCCGCCGACGAGATACAGCCCGTCAAATTCTTCGAAGCGATTATGCGGGCGCAAATTCAGCATCTGCGAAAAGTTGTGCGCCAGGTTGAAGGTCGCGCCGCGATAAATGTCCAGCTTGCTCTCCCAATCGGCGGGCGTCACCATGCGCTCGAACCGGATGCGGCGCTCGAGGTCCGCCGGCAGGCCGATTTTCGTCAGTTGCCGCAGGGCCAGGCCGCGAAACCGCGCGCGTTCCCGGTTCCAGTCCACGTTGGGATGCTGGTGCGTCACCGGCAGCAGGACATACAACGCACTGTGGCCGGCCGGCGCCATGGTGGCGTCGGTGTGGACGGGGTTCTCGACGTAGAACGACGGGTCTTCCGACAGCACATGCTGCCGCTCAATCTCGTCGAGGTTGCGGCGGTAATCCCTGGCGACGTAAATGTTGTGGTGCGCGAGCTGGTCAAAGCGTCCCTCCACGCCGAGATAAAGCATGAACGTCGAGCAGGAATAGCTTTTCTTCGCGAGCTTCGCGTCGCTCCAGCGGTGGCGTCGGCGGTCGGGCACGAGTTTGGACATCGCGTTGGCGAAATCGGCGTTCAACACCACGGCGTCGGCGCGTTGTTCGCCCTGCGCGGTGCGCACGCCCGTGGCGCGCCGGCCGGCAAACAGGATTTCCTCCACCGGCGTGTTGAGCTGGATTTTCACGCCGAGCTCCTGCGCCACGCGCGCCAGGTTGCGCGTGATGGCATTGCAGCCGCCCGTCGGATGCCAGATGCCGTGCTCGTATTCGAGGAACGACAGGATGGAAAACAGGCTCGGGCATTGGAACGGCGACATGCCGAGATATTTCGATTGAAAGGTGAAGGCGAGTTGCAGGCGCGGGTCGCTGAAAAAGCCCGCCAGTTCCGCGTGCAGCGATTTCCACGGCTTCAGAAACGGCAGCACCGCGAGCAGGCGCGGGCTGAGCAGGCTCGTCCACCCGGGAAACGGCATCTGCAGGCACGGCGCGAACTTCTCCAGCTTCACGCGATTGTACGCCATGAATTTCCGGAACTGCGGCCCGTCCGCCGGCGAGAGCCTGGCAATCTCCGCCACCATCCGCTCGAGGTCGGACGTCGCGTTCAACTCGCCCCCGGCCCCGAAAGTCAGCCGGTATTGCGGGTCGAGCCGGGTCATCGGCACTTCCTGAAACAGGTCGCGTCCGACGGCTTGAAAAATTTCCTGCAGGATCTGTGGATAAAGAAAAAAGGTGGGGCCGAGGTCAAAGCGGTAGCCGTCGCTTTCGATGAGCGAAGTGCGGCCGCCCACGCGCGGTTGTTTTTCCAGAATCGTGACTTCCACGCCGGCTTTTGCCAGCAGCAGGGCCGTGGCCAGTCCGCCCGGCCCGGCTCCAATGATGATGACGCGGCGAGACATATCCATTAGCTAACCAAAAACAACCGGCGGAGCAAGTTTAGTCGCCCAGCAGAAACCGCGTCGCCCGTTTCAAGCCCGCCAGCGAAAGTTTCGGCGGCGGATAACGGAACGGCGTGTCCAGCCAGGTCGCCCGGCGCAACACCGCGCGCTGATGTGAAAACGCGTCAAAGCCCGCCCGCCCGTGATACATACCCATCCCGCTTTCACCCAATCCGCCGAATGGCAGCCCCGTGCCGATCATGTGCGAGACGACGTCATTCACGCACACGCCGCCGGAACGTGTCTCCGCCAGCACCCGCGCCTCCGTGGCGCGGTCGCGGGTAAAGACATACAGCGCCAGCGGTGCTGGCTGTTCGCGCAGCCGGGCGAGCACGGTGTCGAGTCCGGCGAATTCGAGCACGGGCAGAACCGGCCCGAACATTTCCTCCTGCATCACCGGCGCGTCCGGCGGCACATCGGTCAGAATCGTCGGCGCCAGAAACAAATCCCTGGCATCCTGCTCACCGCCGTGAACCACTTTTCCGTCGCGCAGATACCCCGTCAACCGCTCGAAATGACGCGCGTTTACAATCCGCCCGTAGTCGGCGCTGCGGCTGGGGTCGGCGCCGTAAAATTCCCGGAGCGCCTTTTGCAGCGCCGCCACGAACACATCGCGAGCCCCGCGCTCCACCAGCACATGGTCCGGGGCCACGCAGGTCTGTCCGGCGTTCATGAATTTTCCCCACGCAATCCGGCGTGCGGCCAGCTCCAGCGGCGCGTCCGCACAGACAATGGCGGGGCATTTGCCGCCGAGTTCCAGCGTCACCGGCGTGAGGTGCTTGGCCGCCGCCGCCATCACTGCGCGGCCCACGCGGGAGCTGCCGGTGAAAAAAATCTTGTCGAATCGCTCGCGCAGCAACGCCTCCGCCACCTCCGCTCCGCCGGTGACGACGGAAATGAATTCTTCCGCGAAGTTCTCCCGGACGAGCGTGGCGATGGTTTCCGCCGTGCGCGGCGCGAGTTCGGAGGGCTTGAGCCGGGCGCAATTCCCCGCGGCGATGGCGCTCACCAGCGGCGTGACCAGCAGTTGCACGGGATAGTTCCACGGGCCGAGGATGAGCGCGACGCCGAACGGTTCGGGCTGCACCCAGCCGCGCGCGGGGGCGACGAACCACGGTGTCCGGCGGCGACGGGGAGACATCCACGCGCGCAGATGGCGCAGGGCATGGCGGATTTCCGCCTGCACCAGCCCGAATTCGGACGCGCAGGCCTGCGGCGGCGATTTGCGGAGATCGGCGTCGAGCGCGGCCAGCAGGGCGGATTCGTTCCGCGCCAGCGCGCCGCGCAGGGTTTCCAGGTGCGCGCGCCGGAACGCCAGCGGGCGGGTCGCGCCGGATTGGAAGAACGCGCGTTGACGTTGGACGGTGGCGGCAAAATCCATATTCAGCTTGGTCAAAGTTCTTGTGCCACGTATAAGTTCGTCAAGCAATGATTCGTTTGCTTTCAAGCCTGCTCCTGTTCGCCGCGTTGCCGGCATGGGCGGATGCGGTTTCCGACCAGCTCACCGCGGCGGGGATCGTGGAGTTTACGGCCGCCTATCAGGCGTGGGATGGCGCGCGCTTTGGCGCGGCGGCGGAGTTGTTCCGGCAGGCCAGCACCAACGCCACGGCCAACGTGACCAATTTTTACTGGCTGGGCGCGGCGGAGTTTCATCGCTGCCTGAAGTTGCGCCCGGACCCCGCCAACGCGCCGGCGGCCGATGCCGCCATGGACGCGGCGGTGGCTGCGCTGACGACCGCGGCGAAGCTGGACGAGTCCCACGCGGAAAGTCACGCGTTGCTCGCGACGCTTTACGGTATGAAGATCAACGGCAGCCTGCTGCGCGCCGCCTGGTTCGGCCCGCGCGTGGAGCAGCATCGAAACCTGGCGATGAAGTTTGGCGCGACCGATCCGCGCGTGCAATATCTCCTGGGCATGTGCCAGTTTCACACGGCCGCGAAGCCGGCGGACTGGCACGAGGCGTTGACGACGTTGCTCGGGGCCGAAAAACTTTTTCAAGCCGAGGACAAGGTTCCCGCCGCGCCGCTGGAACCGCGTTGGGGTCATGACAGTTGTCTGACGTTCACCGGTCTTGCGTACGAAAAGCTCGGTCAGCCGGTGGCCGCGGCGGATTATTTTCGCCGGGCGCTGGCGCTGCATCCCCAGGACAGTCTGGCGCAGGCCGGCCTGAAGCGGGTCACGGGAAAGCAGTGAGCACAGCATGGGCAATAAAAAAGTCATCGTCATCGGCGCGGGGTTGGGCGGGTTGTCCGCCGCCATTTCGTTGAAACAGGCGGGCTACGACGTCGAGGTGTTCGAGAAGAACGCGCAGATCGGCGGCAAATTGAACGTGCTTAAGGAGCGCGGCTACACGTTTGACCTCGGCCCGTCCATTCTGACGCTGCCGCACATCTTCGCGCGGCTGTTTGAGCGCAGCGGCAAAAAAATGTCGGATTACTTTTCCATCCGCGCGTTGCGCCCGCACTGGCGGAATTTTTTTGAGGACGGCGTGGTGCTCGATTTGTATCCCGAACCCGACCGGATGGCCGCCGAGGCGCGCAAGGTTGGTGAACCGCCCGAAAACATCGAACGGTTTCTTAAATACTCCGCCGGGCTTTACGACCTCACGAACGAGGGTTATTTCGAGCAGGGCCTGGACAACTGGCGCGATTTCGCCCGGCATTACGGGCTTTGGAAATTCTTCCAGTTCGATTTGTTCCGCACCCTGCATCAGGGCGTGGCCTCGCATCTGCAGACGCGTTACTTCCGCGACATCTTCGATTTTTTCATCAAATACGTCGGTTCATCGGCCTATCGCGCGCCGGCGTTCATGAATGCCATGCCCACCATCCAGTTCCGCTACGATCTCTGGTACGTGGACGGCGGGCTTTATAACATTGCCGTCGGCCTGCGCCGCCTGATGGATGAACTGGGCATCCGGATTCATCTCAACTCCGAAGTCACTGAAGTCCGCCGGGAAGGTTCGCGCGTCACCGGCCTGGTGGCGAATGGAACTTTTCATCCGGCGGACATCATCGTGTCGAACATGGAGGTCATTCCCGCCTACGAGAAATTGCTGCGCGAGGACAAAGCGTTCATCGCGTCACTGGAAAGGAAGCTCGAACCCGCCTGTTCCGGCCTCGTGCTGGATCTCGGCCTCGATTGCCAGTATCCCCAGCTCGCCCACCACAACTTCTTTTTCAGCGGCCATCAGCGCGAACATTTCCGCACCGTATTTCAGAAGCGTGAATTGCCCGGTGACCCGACGATCTATCTCGTCGCCGCGTCCAAGAGCGATCCGACGGTCGCGCCGCAGGGCTGCGATTGCCTGAAAATTTTGCCGCACATTCCCTATATTGACGACGAACACCCGTTGACCCGCGACGATTACCTGAAGTTCAAGGAGCGCATCATTGACAAGCTCGAGCGCATGGGTTTGAAGGATTTGCGAAAGCACGTCGTCTTTGAACACGTCTGGACGCCGATCGACATCCGCCAGCAGTATTACTCCAACCAAGGCTCGATCTACGGCGTCGTGAGCGACCGCTGGAAAAATCTCGCCTTCAAGGCGCCCAAGCAAAGCACGTTGTATCCGAACCTCTTTTTTGTCGGCGGCTCGGTCAATCCGGGCGGCGGCATGCCCATGGTCGTGCTGTGCGGCCAGAACGTCGCCCGGAAAATAGTTTCCTGGGACCAATGATAATCCTTCCCGGCGTCACGCTCGCGCTCTGGTTCGCCGGCTGGATTGTGCTGGGCCGCGTCCGGGGTTGCCACCGCGGTGAACCCAGTCAATCCGTCTCCGGCGAACTGCTTTCCATCATCATCCCTGCGCGTAATGAAGAACAAAATCTTCCCGCGTTGCTGCGTTCCATCGCCGCCCAATCCTTGCGCCCGCGCGAAATCATCGTGGTGGACGACGCTTCCACCGACCGCACCGCCGGGGTGGCGCGCGAATCCGGCGCGACGATCATCGCGTCGCAACCGCTGCCCGACGGCTGGCGCGGCAAGACGTGGGCCTGTCATCAGGGCGCGCAAGCCGCGGCCGGCAGCCGGCTGTTATTCCTGGACGCCGACACCTGGTTCGAGCCGGACGGTTTGCGCCGCGTGCTGGCGGAATTTGAGGCGGCCGGCGCCGGGGTCCTGTCCGTCGCGCCGCATCATTGCGTCCGGAATTTTCACGAACAGTTCTCCGCCTTCTTCAATCTCGTCATGCTCGCCGGCACGGGCGCGTTTACCATTCTGGGCGATCGCCTCGCGCCGCGCGGTCTGCTGGGACAGTTCATGCTGATTGAACGCGCCGCCTATCAACGCGTCGGCGGCCACGAAGCCGTGAAGGGCCGCATCCTCGAAAACTTCTGGCTGGCGGAGCAATTGCGCGCGTCGGGCGTGCCGTTGCGTTGTCGCAGCGGCCGCGGCGTGTTCGCCTTCCGCATGTATCCGCACGGCCTGCGGGAGCTGGTGGAGGGCTGGACCAAGGGTTTTGCCTCCGGCGCCGGACAAACCCCGCTGCCGCTCCTGCTGCTGGTCATCGCGTGGCTGACCAGCCTCATGCTCGCGCCGCTGGGCCTCGTGCTCACGGGTGACCCGTGGCTCCGGCTGGCGGTTTATGGCCTCTGCGCGGCGCAGGTCGCGTGGCTGTTGCGGCGCGTGGGAACCTTTCATTGGAGCGTTTCGCTGTTTTATCCCGCGCCGCTGATTTTCTATTTCGCCGTGTTCGCCCGCTCGGCCTGGCGGGCGGGACGCAAACAGGAAGTGGCCTGGAAAGGCAGGCGGATTCGTGGTGATTGAACTCTCCATCGTCTGGATCATCGTGTTGAACGTGGCGGGCTGGCTCGTCATCCAGCTCGGCCTCGCCTGGCTGTTTACCCAGATGCCGGTGGCGTGGTTCAATCCGGGCGGCGCGCGCGCCTGGGAACGGAGCGGACGTTTTTACGAAAGCGTCTTCCGCATCAAACGCTGGAAAAAACGGTTGCCGGATGCCGCGCGCTGGTTGGGGGGCGGCTTTGCCAAAGGTGTACTGGCGGGGACCGATGCTGACTACCTGCGCCGATTCATCCGCGAGACGTGGCGCGGCGAATTGTGTCATTGGCTGGCCATCGGCTGCGCCCCGCTGTTCTTCCTGTGGAACCCGTGGTGGGGCGATCTCATCATCGTCGGCTACGCGCTGGCGGCAAATCTGCCCTGCATCCTGGCCCAGCGCTACAACCGCATCCGCTTCCGCCGTTTGCTCGCCCGGCGGGCCTGAGGATTGGCGATGCCGGTGAAGCGGGAGCGATCGGGCCGGCCCGAAAAAAAAGGCGGAGCCCGGTTTTCACCGGACCCCGCCCTGAAATCCAAAATGGATCAGTAACGCTCGCGACCGCCGCCGGTGCTGCTGCTGCCGCTCACCCGGAATTCACGGCGACCACCGCTGCCGGGGCCGCGCTCTTCACGCGGCCGGGCCACGTTGACCGTGAGGGCGCGACCGTCCACGTCCTTGCCGTTCAGGGCTTCGATGGCCTTCTGGGCCTCCTCGGGCGAACTCATGGTCACAAAACCAAAGCCGCGGGGGCGGCCGGTTTCGCGATCCATCATCAGGTTGGTTTCCGTGACCGTGCCGTGCGCGGCGAACGCGTCGTTCAGGTCGTTTTCCGTGGTGTTGAAGGAAAGGTTTCCCACAAATAATTTGCTGCTCATATGATGTTTTACTGTCCTAGACTAAACTTTGCTTTTACCAGACTGTTTCCGTTAATCGGATTTCAAATCATCACTGAACTAGGTTCACCTGAGGATTCACCATGCCTTGAAAGAGACAAGCCATCTAACAGACCGGTGCAGCATGACGGGTTCCGGCGGGATGGCAACAACCATCGGCAACTATCTTTTCAACCCGGGCGCGTGCGTGGGAGAAGGAAAGCCGCCGCCGGTTTGGCGGCCCCGCTTTTCCAGGGTTGAAATCCGGCCGATCCTGTTCAATAGTGCGGCATGAAAATCTTAACGATCATTGCCCGCGTCCTGCTCGGACTGGTGTTCACCGTCTTTGGCTCGAATGCCTTTCTGCATTTCATAAAAATGCCGCCCATGTCCGGGCCTTCCGGCGACTTCATCCTGGCGATGTACACCACGGGCTATCTCTACGTCGTCGGCGGATGCCAGGTCGCCGGCGGATTGATTCTGCTGATCGGCCGTTATATTCCGCTCGGCCTCACCCTGCTCGGTCCGGTGATTGTGAACATCCTCTGTTTCCACATCTTCATGAATCATCAAGGCTGGCAACTGGCTTCGGTCGTCGCGGCTCTCGCGCTGTTCCTGCTCTGGCGTTACCGCGCCAGCTTCGCGGGTCTCCTGAGGCCTTGAGGCGCCGTAACCTGAGACCAGGAGCGCGGGCGGGGCGCCCGCGTGAGCAAAACCCGGAAAAACGCGGGCGAGCCGCCCCCGCACCCCCGGCGTAAGCAGGGCACGTA
>Ga0302320_10003629_pt1 | contig 35676 bp, 28 predicted proteins | sample Bog_T0_3_FD_202130 | JGI IMG/M metagenome (GOLD analysis project Ga0302320, IMG submission 202130) | Peat permafrost microbial communities from Stordalen Mire near Abisko, Sweden - Bog_T0_3 | ecosystem: Environmental > Terrestrial > Soil > Wetlands > Peat | place: Sweden: Abisko, Stordalen Mire...
CCGGAGCTTTCGATATAAATCCACAGATGGTTCGGATTCGCCTTGGCGGGGAGCGTGAAGTTTCCCGAATAGATGACTGAATTGTTCAAAATGACGGTGTCACCCGGCTGGGCCGTGTTCAACACCAACTGCAGAGTGGAAGCCGAATTGACGTTCCATGTCCCGCCGGTGGGCGGGTTCCAGGTGGTGTCGATGTAAACCTGAGGAGAGGCAGGGAATGGTTCTCCCGTCACCGCGATTACAGTGAGGGACACGGTGACAGTTTGCTGGTTCGTGCCGCTGGTAGCGGTCACCGTGATGGGATAGGTTCCCAGCGGCGTGCCGCTTCCCACAGTTACCGTCATGGTTGAGATACCCGCACCTGGAGCTGGAATGGTGCTGGGGACGAAGGTAATAGTCGCACCCGAGGGGGCACCAGCCGACGAGAGGCTGATGGGAGCGTTGAAGCCACCACTGATAGCCGTAGAAATAGCCGATGTTCCCGGACTCCCTTGCGGGATGGAGAGCGAAGCCGGCAAGGCGGAAACTGTAAAGCTTCCCGATTCCAAGGTGACCGTTAGTGTGACTGTAGTATTTTGCTGAATCCCGCCACCATTACCGGTGACGGTAATCGGATAAGTCCCCGGCGGCGTGTTAGAGCCAACCATCATGCTCATTGTTGACCTGCCTGAACCTGGCGCAGGAATGGGATTTGGACTGAAGCCCACCGTGGTGCCGGCGGGCTCTCCGGCAGCTGAAAGACTGATGGCGCTGTTGAACCCATTGGAGATGGTTGTGGTGATGGTGGAGGTCCCTTGATTGCCTTGAACGACCGTGAGCGAAGACGGCGAGGCTGCCATCGTAAAGGTCGGCTGTCCTTGCTGGGTGACGGTAAGAACAACCGTGGTGGTTTGCCGAATCCCACCCCCGTTGGCGGAGACTATTATGGAATATATTCCTACCTTCACCGAACCGCCGACTGTTATGGTCATCGTCGAGCTGCCGGAACCGGGGGCTGGGATCGGGTTAGGACTGAAACTGAAGGTGATTTGCAAGCCCGGATAAGGCGTCCCGGCAGACAAAGTAATGGGGTCATTGAAACCGCCGCTGATCGTAGTCGTGATGGTAGAAGTTCCTTGGCTGCCTTGCGCCACCGTGAGCGAAGAAGGCGAAGCCGAGACCGTAAAGCCTGGTTGCTGGGGGGGCATCTGCGCAACTAACAAAATGCTGAATAAACAGAAATGTAAGGCAATAGTGAATGCTCGAACGCGGCTGGTCATGAGTGCTCCTTGGTATCGACTGGCAAAGGGCGGGCTGGTATGCCAGGTACCGGCGGAATTTTGAATTGCTCTCTAGTTCAGACTGTATGCAGTCATCGGCCTTTAGTCACCGGCCATCGGCAGTCTAGTTAAACTAAAGTAATCTCTAGGGTGGTTACCGTTCTACTTTTGCCGGAAGGTTGGGCGTAGGGACGGACCGCTGGGCTGAAGACCCTTTTAAGGATATTTCCGATCCAATGCGGCAGTAGTTTTGGTCTCGCGGGCCGCTCTCGGAGGCGATCCTGAAGCTCAATGAAGATGAATAACGAACGCTCAGAACGGATTCCGGTCCTGCTCATGGTGCGGGAGTTAGGTATAGGTGGGACGGAGCGCCAATTGGTGGAGACGGCGCGGTTCCTGCAGCGCGAACGATTCGTTCCCCATGTAGGTTGCTTTCGCCCGGATGGGTTGCGGCGGAGGGACCTGGAACAGGCCGGCGTACCGATCCTGCACTTGCCGGTTTATTCGTTCAAATCGCCCGCGGTGCTGAAGGCGGCAGCGCAGCTGATTCGGTATATCCATCGGCATCGTATCCAGATCGTTCATTCTTTTGACGCCCCACTGAATGTCTTCGCCGTGCCCATAGCTCGTTTGGCGGGAACCCCCGCGGTGATATCGAGCCAGCGCGGTGATCGGGACTTAACCACGCAACGGCTTAAGCGGCTGCTGCGGATTACAGATCGACTGGCCGATGCAGTGGTAGTGAATTGCCAATACATGAGACGGTACCTGATCGAGGAAGAGCGCGTGGCGGAGCGCAAAGTGCGTCTTTGCTACAACGGCATCGACACCGACCAGTACCAACGCCGAGCCGGCAACTCGCCATGTAGCGGGCAAGTGGTGATTGGCACGGTCTGTGCGCTTCGTCCGGAAAAGGGAGTGGACACGCTGATACGGGCCTTTGGGGCCTTGCGGCGTCTGGATGCGGCGCTGGTGATAGTAGGCAGCGGTCCGGAAGAAGCGAGGTTGCGGGCATTGTGTGCGGAGGCCGGTGTCAAGAACTGTCACTTTGAGCCTGCCACCCAAGACGTGGCTGAGTGGCTAAGCGGCATCGACATCTTTGTACTGCCGTCGCGTTCCGAGGCCCTATCTAACGCTTTGATGGAGGCGATGGCCTGCGGCTGCTGTCCGGTGGCATCGCGCGTCGGAGGCAATTCCGAGCTGATCAAGCACGGACAAAGCGGGCTATTGTTTAAGGTGGATGCAGTCGACGAGTTGGCCCATCATCTGCAAGCTCTGTTGGCCGATGAGCCGCTTCGGCGGAGATTGGCGCTGGCCGCTGCGGCCAAGATCAGGAGCCAGTTTACTTTTGCCGATGCGGCTGACACCATGCAGGGAATTTACCAATCGGTGCTCAGTTCGACGGGGAGGAAGCTGGGCGGTCCTGGGGCATCTTCCGGCTGAACAGGTTTGACAAGCGCTGGACGTTCTTCCGGAGCTCATACTGATCGGCGATGCGCTCCCGCGATAGCGTGGCCATTTGACGCCGTAGCTCAGGGTTGTCCATGAGCGAAGCAATAGCGGAAGCCAGGTCGGCTAGGTTCGCTGGCGTCACCAGCAATCCCTCAATTCCATCGCGAATCAGCTCCGGGATGCCGGTAATGCGAGGCGCAACGCACGGTACTCCTGTAGCCATGGCCTCCATCAGGACCACGGGCACGCCTTCGGCGAAGCTGGAAAGCACGCATAAGTCACTTTCGGCATACATTTGGCGCAGCTCGTCCTGGGTCTTCCAGCCCTCGAAGATGACGCGGCCGGCGATTCCAAGCTGTCGCGCTCGCTCTTGCAATTGGTGGCTGTCCGGTCCGTCGCCGACCAGTCGCAAACGAACATTTCTTCCCTCGGCGACGAGAAGCGCAACCGCTTCCAAGAGGAGGGGATAACCTTTTACGTCGGCGAGGCGGCCAACGGAAATCAGCTCAAAGGGGGCAGGACGTTCGCGGAAGGTTGCGGGCTGCCATCCGCTGATATCGATACCGAGAGGTACGACTTCGATCTTGTGCCAATCGGACGGCAAGGACCACAGCATGATCTGGCTGCGGCAAAAGTAACTGATGCTGGTTACCAATTCCGCGGCCGCAACCTTCTCGCGGATTCGGAAACTTTCGGGATCGAAGAATTCCGAAGGACCATGAATGGTCATCGACAGCCTGATGTCGAAAACCCTGGTCATGATGAGTGCGACCGTGGTGGTGTAAACGGAATGAACGTGCTCGATGCCGGCCTGGCGCAAGCGATGGCCGGCCAGGACCGCTTCTAGGAAGTAAGCCATTGCGCGGGCCGTGGAATGAGGATGAAAGCGACCGATGCGGCATGCGGTCAGCAGGCCCCGGAGGTAGCGCCGCGGCCGGGTGGCGAAAGTTGCCGCGTGGGCCCGCAGGAATTGCAGCGGGCCGCTTCCCAGGATGTACCAGGTGGAGTCCCACTCTTGCTGTTCTGCGGCTGATAATTGGGATGGGCGGTTTTTCGGCTTACGGATGGAAACCGTTTGAATGTCCCAGCCGAGGGCCCTGAGTTCGCGCACTTCTCGTAAGAGATAGGTGTGGCCCAGGGTAGGGTACTCGCTCAAAAGGTAAGCGATTTGCATATTTGGGACGACCACCAAGGGGCGGTTTGCCAATTTGGTCATGCGGCTGGCGCGAATCCCAGTAGGGCTCGCGTTCACCCAACGCCCTGGAGAATAACCATGATAAACTACACGCACTTGACCGAACGGTAGCGGTTTCCCCGCCGCGAATGGCGCCCCTTGGGGAACCGCGTTATACATTAATTCCCTGGAGCAAGGCCTGTGAAGTCTATCGAGCAGCGGCGACCCGATTCCATCCAGCAGCGGCGACCGGATGCCATCCTTAGTGCCGTATTTCCCATCCTTGTAGTGTTCCTGTTCGCCGTTTTCACCGGGCTTCCCGAGTTCACTCCCGTGGTTCGTGACCTGCGTCCCCTGTTTTTTATCGGGGCACTGGGGTTGCTTGCGGTCGGCGTCACCGGACGGTTCATGAAGGTGGTATCCAGCCCCATTGGCAAGGCACTGACGCTGTTTACGGTTTGGTTCATCATCTGCATTCCGCTGGCAATTTGGCGCGGCGGCAGCCTGGTGATTTTTGAAGATTACTGGTCTAAGTCGTTCCTGGCGTTCGTGCTCACGGCGGGCTTGATTTCAACGGCCGCGGAGAGCAAGAAGATTTTCCACACGATTGCCTATGGCGTAGGCTTGCTTGGCACCATGGCGTTGGTGCTCCACCGGTACTCTGAGGACGGACGTTTGAGTATGCCGGGAGGGCGCTATTCGAACTCCAATGACTTGGCGTGGACTTTGCTGGTGGGATTGATCTTCCTAGCCTACCTCTTCTTGCAAGGCGGAGGAACGCGGAAGGTCATCGCCGTAGGCTTTGCCTTTCCTGTGCTCTTGGCGCTGTCGAGGACGGGATCGCGCGCGCTTCTGATCGGCGCAGCCGTTCTGTTTCTCTACGTCTTCTTCCGGTCCTCGGGAGCCACCCGCGCCAAGATGATCGTCGCCGTGCCTATCCTGTTGGTGGGGCTGGTGATGATGATGCCAAAGCAGCTTCGCGACCGTTACACAACGTTATTTGAGAAGAAGGACCCTTCGCAGTTGACGGCATCCGAAATTGATGCTTCCGGCTCCAGCGACGCGCGGCTGGAACTACTGCTGGACAGTATTACCCTGACCCTCAACCACCCGTTCTTCGGAGTCGGTCCGGGCAATTTTCAGGTGGCACAGAACGGCCTTGCCATCCAGCGCGGTGAACCCTACGGGCTTTGGCACGTTACCCACAATACCTACACCGAGTTGTCGAGCGAGATGGGCATCACCGGTCTTTTAATCTATGTGGCATTTCTGGTTCAGTGCTGGAGGGTACTGTCGTCCATCATTCGCAAGAAGTATGTCACTAAGGACGTGCGGGTAATGGCGAAAACGCTGCAAGCCGCATTTCTCGTTATGGTTACGGTGGCGTTCTTCGAGAGTTTTGGCTATGACGTGAACATACCCATTGTGGCCGGTTTGATTACCGCGCTCAGCTTCATCGCGCGCGACCAGCGTCCTCCCCAAGACCTGCGGGAGAAGATCGAGGAGCCTCCTGCGCAACTGCCCGAGCCTGAGTACGAACCGGCCTGGAGTGGCCGTCTCTACTGACATGTGTGGCATCGCGGGCACGGTGATCGCGGACGGAAGTCGCGGGGAATCGCGAGCGATCCGCCGGATGACGGACATCATTGCGCACCGCGGGCCTGACGGGGATGGCTTTTACGAAAATGATGGAGTGGCTTTCGGCCACCGCCGCCTGAGCATCATTGACCTCGCTACCGGCTCCCAGCCGATGACCAACGAGGACGGCTCGCTGTGGATCACCTATAACGGCGAGATCTTCAATCATGCCGACCTGCGACCGGAGTTGGAGCGCGCCGGGCACCGCTACCACAGCCGTTGCGACACTGAGACCGTCCTGCATGCTTACGAAGAGTACGGCGACGAATGCGTTTGCCGGTTTCGTGGAATGTTCGCCTTCGCGGTCTGGGACCAGACGAACCAGCGCCTGTTTTGCGCTCGCGACCGGCTGGGCATCAAGCCCTTTTACTATTTTTGGAACGGGCGCCGGTTCGCCTTCGCATCGGAAATTAAGGCCCTTCTGGAGCACCCGGAAATCTCCGCCAACATCAATGAACAACTCCTGCCCGAGTATCTGGCGTTTGGGTACAACAGCGGCGAGGAGACGATGTTCGCCGGTATTCGCAAGCTCATGCCGGGCCACACCCTTACCCTGCGCTGCGGCAGCGATCCAACAATCGAGATCAAACAGTTCTGGGACGCTCCGTGCCCGGCCGAGTTCGAACGGCGCAGCGACGAGGAGTGGATTGCGGAATGCCGGACGCGGCTGGAGGACGCCGTGCGGACGCGGTTGATGAGCGACGTGCCCATCGGAATGTTTCTCAGCGGCGGGGTCGATTCCAGTGCCATTGCCGCCATCATCAAGCGATCGACCTCGGGACCGGTGAAGACATTCGCCGTGGGATACGGGGAATCGGATTTCAGCGAGCTCGCCTACGCCCGCCAGGTGGCCGAGCGCATCGGCACCGAGCACCACGATGTCGTCGTCTCAATGGACGATTTCTTCAATGCCCTGCCCCAGCTGGTCTGGCACGAGGACGAACCGATCAGCTGGCCATCGAGTGTGTCTCTGTTTTTTGTAGCTCGCCTGGCCGCCGAGCAGGTGAAAGTTGTCTTGACCGGCGAAGGCAGTGACGAACTGTTTGGAGGCTACGCCCGCTACCGCTTCTATCAACTGAATCAGCGCTGGATGAATGCCTACCGTAGCGTTCCCGGCAGCGTTCGCGGCGGCATTCGAGATCTGGTCACCAACCGCCCAATGCTGTCGGCTTCTTTGCGGCGAAAATTGGGACATACCGTGCTGGGCAGGGACGCGAACATCGAATCGCTGTACTTGGACAACTTCTACTGTGCTTTTGACGGCGCCGAAGTGAAGCAGCTTCTAGCGGAGCATTACGCTGCGAACCCGTATGCGTTTTTCCTGAAGTATTGGGAGACGGTCAAACGTTCGCCGACCCTGGGCCGTCTGCTTTACGCCGACCAAAAGACGTACCTGGTCGAGCTGTTGATGAAGCAGGACCAGATGAGCATGGCCTGCTCGATCGAAAGCCGGGTGCCGTTCCTCGATCACCTATTCGTGGAGTTTGCGGCGTCGGTACCGCCGCACATGAAGCTGCGCGGAAAAGAGGGGAAGTACATCCTGAAGAAGGCGGTTACAGACCTGCTCCCGGAGAGCATTATCTACCGTCAGAAGCAGGGCTTTCCCACGCCGATTGGCGACTGGCTGCGGCGCGATCGCGCCAAAGTTCTGGTCAACTACCTGCGCGATCCCGATGGCATTCTGGCTACCTATGTGAACCAGGAGTTTCTCGGAGACTTGCTGGAGAAACACTACAGCGGCAAGTACGACGCAACCGATCGCATTTGGCGTCTTCTAAGTCTGCAGGTCTGGGGAGACATGTACTTGACCGGCCGTCGCGAACAGTTTTGGGATGGCCTGATGCAGGTGCCCACCGGCGCCACTCAAACCGCATGAAAATTCTGTGGGTGAAGTGCGACTTTTTGCATCCGACTACCCGCGGCGGTCAAATCAGGACGCTGGAGATCGTGAAGCGGCTGCACGCCCGGCACGAAGTTCACTATCTGGCCTATGCAGCGCCCGACAATCCAGAGGGGCCGAAGCGAGCTTCGGAATACTGCACCCGGGCGTATCCCGTGCGGCTCGACGTACCCCAGAGGAGATCGTTGGCCTTTGTTGCTCAGCTAGCGGGGAACCTGTTTTCGTCGATGCCGCTGTCTCTCAGCCGCTACCGCTCCACGGCAATGCGGAAGCAGATCGCCGCAGTCCTACAAGAGTCGCAGTTCGATAGTGTGGTCTGCGACTTCCTTGCTCCCGCGCCAAATTTCGAATGTCTTGAGAACAGCGTGCTTTTTCAGCACAATGTGGAGACGATGATCTGGCGGCGTCATGCCGAGAACGCTCCCGATCCGCTGCGCAAGCTGTACTTCAAAGTACAAGCCCAACGCATGTTTCGCTGGGAGTGCCGCATGTGCGGGGAGGCGGCTGAGGTCATCGCGGTTTCTCCGCAGGACGCTGACTTAATGCGAGACATGTTCGGTGTTACCAGGGTGGCAGCGATAGCTACCGGCGTGGACATCGATTTTTTTCGCCGTCCGCCGGATGTCCAGCCCAAGGTGGACCTGGTTTTTCTGGGATCGATGGACTGGCTGCCGAATATCGATGGGGTAGAATACTTTGTCCGAGAGATATTGCCGCTGATTAGGAAGCGCGTGCCGGCGTGTACGCTGGCGATAGTCGGCCGAACACCGTCGGCGGCGATACGGGCCTTGGCGCAACGAGATCCGGGAATCCAAGTCACAGGCACGGTGGCCGACGTCCGGCCCTGGCTCTGGAGTGCGAAAGTATCCATCGTGCCGCTGCGCATCGGCGGCGGGACTCGGTTGAAGATTTACGAGTCCATGGCGGCCGGCACGCCCACGGTCTCGACCAGCATCGGTGCGGAAGGTCTAGATGTGAGTCATCCCGCCAACATCCGGCTGGCCGACACAGCGGCTGGATTCGCGGACCAGTGTATTGAACTGCTGGAGAATGCGCAGGAGCGTGAGCGCTTGGCGGCGGAAGCTTTGGCCCTGGTCACGGCGCACTTTTCCTGGGACGTGGTCACGACAGAGTTCGAGCGCTTGCTGCTGGCCTCACGGAATCGCTCCCCACTCCCGCAACTTCGATGATCTCTTGGGTAGACAGCGAGTCACATTTTCGACAGGGAGTGGTTCGGCTGATGGAGCAATAGGCTAGCAAGTTGCTGAAAAACTCGGAAAAGCGTATCCCCACCGACTAGAGTCGGTTCGGGATGACAAGAACAAGGGAGTTGCTACGGCGTAGCTAAAGCTACGCCCCTTCAAAACTCACCGAATCAGACTTTTTCAGCAGCCTGCTAAGTCGGTAAATGGAACGGGGTCTGAATGACAAAGTTGCAGAGAGTTGTGATCGTTGGTGGATGCGGACACGTTGGGCTTCCGCTGGGAATCGTCTTCGCCAGTAAGGCTGGGTTGCAAGTTGACCTGTTGGATGTGGATGCAGCGAAAGTCGATCAGGTCAATTCCGGGACCATGCCGTTCATGGAGTGTGGGGCTGACGCGCTCTTGCGGGGCGTGGTAAAGAAGTCGCTCAAAGCTACCCTCGATCCTACCTGCATCCAACACGCAGATGCGGTCATTACGGTAGTAGGGACGCCAGTGGACCGGCACCTGAATCCAACCGTGGGCGATGTCTACCGCAGCATCGATACCCTGCTCGATCACATGCCGGATGGTGCCTTGCTGGTATTGCGCAGCACGGTGTATCCCGGAGTCACCAAGCTAGTGCATGAGCGGCTACGGCGGCTGAAGAGAAAAATTCTGCTGGCCTTCTGTCCGGAACGCATCGCCGAAGGCAATGCCATTGAAGAGTTGATCAAGCTGCCGCAGATCGTATCGGGATTCGACGCGGAAGCGATTGCGGCCGCCAGCCGGTTATTCGGATTGATCGCGCCATCGCTGATCGAACTGACTCCCCAGGAGGCAGAACTGGCCAAACTGTTCACCAATGCCTGGCGCTACGCCAACTTCGCGATCTCCAATCAGTTTTACATGCTGGCGGAAAGCCGAGGGCTGGACTTCTACCGCATTCACGATGCCGTGACCCGCGATTATCCTCGCATGCGCAGTTTTGCCAAGGCTGGATTTGCGGCCGGCCCCTGCCTGTTGAAGGACACGCTCCAACTGGCGGCGTTTTCGCAGAACAACTTCTTTCTCGGCCACGCCGCCATGCTGATCAACGAAGGACTTCCCATGTTCCTGGTGGAACAGATTCGCGGTCACGACTTGTCCAGCAAACGAGTGGCGATATTGGGAATGGCTTTCAAGGCGGAGTCGGACGATAAGCGCGACAGCCTCTCCTACAAATTGAAAAAGTTGCTGGAGGTGGAAGCTCTGGAAGTGCTGTGCACCGATCCCTATATTTCCGAGCCGGCATTCGTTTCCCTGGAGACGGCAATCGATAGGGCGGACATCCTGGTCCTGGGTGCGCCGCACGTCATCTATCGCGACCTCGAAATTTCCAGCGACAAGATCGTGGTCGATCCTTGGAACTTTTTCCCTGCCCGAGTGCTGGCGTCAACCACCGCCTGACAGGATAGACAGCACCAAGCATGAAAATACTCGTAACCGGCTCGGCCGGCTTCATCAACGGTTATCTTATCCAGGAGCTTTTGGACGCTGGATACGCCGTGGTTGGCCTGGACAACTACAGCAAGTACGGAAGAGTTGAGAAGAGCTACGACTCGCATCCCGGCTATCGCTTTGTTGAAGGCAACGCCAAAGACCAAGAGCTGCTGAACGAGCTACTGGAAGATTGCGACCACTTCGTCGCATCCGCGGCCATGATTGGCGGCATCAGTTACTTCCATGAGTTTGCCTACGACCTTCTGGCGGAAAACGAGCGCATCACGGCGACTGCGTTCGACGCCGCGATTCGCGCCCACGAGCATGGCCGCCTGCAGAAGATAACCGTGGTTTCCTCCAGTATGGTGTTTGAGAACACCGATGAATTTCCCACGCCGGAAGGAGCGCAGCGTCGCAGTCCGCCGCCCAGCTCCACCTATGGCTTCCAAAAGCTGGCAACGGAATATTTTGCTCAAGGCGCGTGGGAACAATACAAACTTCCCTACACCGTGGCGCGGCCGTTCAACTGTGTTGGAGTGGGCGAGAAGCGGGCGCTCACGGACCGGGACATCATGAGCGGGAACGTAAAGCTGGCGATGTCCCACGTGGTCCCCGACCTGGCGCAGAAAGTACTGAAGGGCCAGGACCCGCTACATATTCTCGGTAGCGGCAACCAGGTCCGGCACTATACGTACGGGGGAGACTTGGCCAAGGGTATCCGCCTGTGCATCGAAGCCCCGGCCGCGACCAACGATGACTTTAATCTCTCCACCCCGACGCGAACCACTGCGCTGGAACTGGCGAAACTGATCTGGGAGAAGATTCACGGCAGCGGCAAACCCTTCGATTACGTGTCCGACCCGCCCTTCGAGTACGACGTGCAGGAACGTTCGCCGGATGTCACCAAGGCCAGAAACATCCTCGGGTTCGAAGCTACCACCAGCCTGCATGAGATCCTGGACGAAGTGGTTCCCTGGATCGAAGAGCAGATTTCCCTGGGTCAGATTTGAGCTTAGAACCGGAATGGCATTCCGTCCTCCACTAACGATTGTCATCCCCGTCTACAACGAGGGCGCGAACTTTAAGGCGCTCTGGTCGGTGATCGCCTCGAGCATTCGCACGCCATTTGGCGCAATTGTGGTGTACGACTTCGAGCAGGACGACACGGTTCCCGTGGTCGCCGAAGTGGTGGCTTCCGGCGAGAGCAGGATCACGCTCCGCAAGAACGGTTATGGCCGGGGCGTCACCGGCGCGATCAAGACAGGTCTGGAGGCAGTCGAGTCCGGTTCCGTGCTGGTAACCATGGCCGATCTGTCGGACGACCTTACCCAGGTCGATGAGATGTATGGACTGTATCTGGAAGGTTTTGACTTGGTTTGCGGTAGCCGCTATATGAAGGGAGGCCGGCTGATCGGCGGGCCGTTCTTCAAGCAGGCGCTTTCGCGGATGAGCGGGCTAAGCCTTCATTACCTGCGGGGAATTCCCACCCACGATGCGACTAATAGTTTCAAGCTCTACGACGCGGCCATGGTTCGCACTCTGTCGATCGAGAGCGTAGCGGGTTTCGAACTCGGCCTGGAATTGACGGTCAAGGCATTTCTCAACGGTTATCGTATAACAGAGATTGCCAGCACCTGGCGGGACCGCACTGCGGGTAGTTCGCAATTCCGCATCTTGCAGTGGCTGCCGCACTATTTGAAATGGTATTTCTACGCCTTCCAACCGGTACGTACCAGCGAGCGAGCGGCGCGTAGCGCGGGCAGTTCCGAGCCCGAGCGCATGCCGCCCTCCATGCCGGCGGGTAAACGGCGCATGGATCCGTAGTCCAGTCGGCACGCGTGCTGGACAAAGATTGCGAAGTCCCGAAACGCGGAAAGTTTGCGGGCCGCTGGGCGGTGCGTTGTTCCCAGCGAGAGCATGAGCAAATGGAGCGGGTAGTGGGCATGGACAAAGAAACTCCCTCGATTGCAATTTTTGGGCTGGGTTACGTAGGTTGCGTAACCGCGGCCTGCTTCGCCGAGCTTGGGTATCGAGTCACCGGCGTGGACGTTGATATTAGGAAAGTCCGCGCGGTAGAAGACGGGCAGTCGCCCTTCTACGAGCCTGGTCTGGAAGCGCTGATCCAGTCCAACCTGCAAAATCAGAGGTTGTCGGCCACGGTCTCTACAGCCGAGGCATTGCGGGATGCTGACTTTGCCTTTCTGTGTGTCGGCACGCCGTCGGTGAGCAACGGAAATCTGAACCTTGATCCCTTGCGGCGGGTCACGGCGGACATTACCGGCGAGCTGGCCGGCCGAACAAGGCCATTGACGGTGGTGGTGCGCAGCACGGTCTTCCCGGGCACATGCGACGAAGTGGTAGCTCCGTTGAGCCTGCATGGATCGGTTGCAGTAGTGGCCAATCCGGAATTCCTGCGCGAAGGCAGCGCCGTCAAGGACTTCATGAAGCCGGCGCTGGTGGTGGTGGGCAGCCATGATCGATCGGCGGCACAAAAAGTGGCGTCGCTCTATGCTTCTCTGCCAGTCGAAATTTCCGTGGTCAGCCTGCGCACCGCCGAACTCATCAAGTACGCGTGCAACGCCTTTCATGCGCTAAAGATTGCCTTCGCCAATGAAGTAGGAACTGTCGCCGCTGCGCTTGGGCTGGAGGGCGACGAGGTCATGGAGACGCTTTGCCGCGATACCAAGCTCAACATTTCGCCGGCCTACCTGAAGCCGGGATTCGCGTTTGGCGGATCGTGCTTACCCAAAGATCTGCGGGCGCTGAACTATCGGTCCCGGCAACTCGACATCGAACTGCCGCTGCTGAACGCCATCCTGCCCAGCAACGAAGCCCATATCGCTCGAGCTTTCCGGAGAGTGATGGAAACGGGGTCGAGAAAGATCGGAATCTACGGCTTGGCGTTCAAGCCCAATACGGATGACCTCCGCGAGAGCGCCGGTGTCGCCCTGATCGAGATGCTGATTGGCAAGGGCTGCGACGTAAGGATCTATGACCCGCACATCCAGTTGGAATCCATTTACGGGAGCAACCAGGCATTTCTGCTGAACTCGTTGCCGCATATTGGACGATGCATGGAGAAGACCCTGGAGGCAGTTCTGGGTTGGGCCGAGGTAATGGTGATTACGCAACCGACGGCGGCCGAGACGAGTCACGCGATTGCCCGGCGCAGCATTCCGGTCATCGATGTAACCAGCGGTGAGGGTGAGACGTTGACAAAGGGTGCAGGGGGTTAAAGCCGTTCCGTTTTTGTGCGGTTACACACGGCCCGTGAGACCTGCTCCACCATTCCCCGAAATGCGAAGCCCCAAGGAAATTTCATTCCGGCTCCAGCAGGAGATCGCCAACGCCGTTCTCTGGTTTGCGCCGCCGCATCGGGAGCTTCGCGCTCGGACGCCGCTGGAGGAGCTGCCTTCGCCCCAGGACGTAGTTGATGCGGTTCGTGGAACACCCTATGCCGACGAACTGGTGAAGCTGGCCGATCAAATCCTGCTGGGCAAGATTCCAATCTTCGACAGCGAGATCGATTACGGGCCAATGGTGGCATGGCGGCGGGATCCGGTGCGCGGCAGTGAGACTCCCAGCAATTATTTCCGGCGAATCCCGTACCTCGACCTCGCGGTTGCCGGTGATCATAAGTGGGTTTGGGAAGTGAATCGTCATCAGCATCTGGTCTTGCTGGCGCAAGCATTCGTTGTAACTGGCAGGCAGGCCTACTGCGATGAGGTAATCCGTCAACTCGAATCGTGGTGGAACGACAATCCCTTTCAGCGAGGCATCAACTGGACGAGCGCACTCGAGGTTGGCTTTCGAACGCTGTCGTGGATATGGATCTGGCATCTGCTGGGCGAGCGCACGCCGCGCGACGTTCGCCAGCGCTTCCTGGCGGAACTTTATCGGCACGGGTCATATCTCCAATACAATCTGTCGATTTATTTTTCGCCCAACACCCACCTTCTGGGGGAAGCAGTGGCGCTTCATGCCCTAGGCCGCTTATTTCCGGACTTCCCCAAGGCGCAGCATTGGCGAACAATTGGCCGCGACATCGTACGCGCTCAAATGACAGCCCAGGTCAAGAACGACGGGAGTCACTTCGAACAATCAACTTACTATCACGTTTACGCGCTCGATTTCTTCCTGCTGCACGCGGCGCTGGAAGACGTTACCGAGGAATATCGCGCCGGACTGGCGAGGATGACGGACTTTCTCGCGGCTGTGCTTCATGCCGACGGACAGCTTCCTCTGTTGGGAGACGATGATGGAGGGCGGCTGTTCCATCCCTATGGCAAGCGCACACAATTTGCTCGCGGCACGCTGGCGACGGCTTCTCTGATGCTGGGTAAGTCTGTGTTTCCCTATTCGGAGCGGGACGTCGAAGAAGTTGCGCTGTGGTGGCTGGGTCCGGAGACATGCGAGAAGCGCAGGCCATCGAATGTCGCGCAGCAATCCCGAGTGTTTGGCGATTGCGGACTGGTCGTGATGAAGCGCGGCAACGCTTCGGTGTTGTTTGATGCCGGACCCTTTGGGCCGTGGAGCGCGGGCCACAGTCATGCCGACACGCTGTCTGTCGTTGTGTCGGTTGCAAATCAGGAGATACTGATCGATCCTGGTACCTACACGTACCTGGACCCTGACTGGCGAGAAACTTTTCGTGGTACCGCTGCCCATAACACGATTCGAATTGACGGCAAAGATCAAGCCACACCCGCCGGCCCGTTTCGATGGCTGGAGAAACCCGAAGTCTGCCTGATCGATTTCTCGAGCACTCCGCAGCGGGACTATGCAGTTGCGGTCTGCCGGTATAGAGGCTTCACCCACCAGAGGACGGTCGAGTTCGGGAATGGCGGCGAACTCCAAATTACCGACGAACTGGACGGGCCGCCGGGCGAACATCTGGTGGAACAGTTCTGGCATATTGGACTCACCGTGCAACCAACCGGTCGCGAGGTTTGGCGGATCGGAGATTTAGCCGAGCTGATGCTGCAAGACGGTCAATGCGAACCAGGTTGGCGGTCGCGTACGTTTGGATCGAAAGAAAGTTCGCCAGTGGTGATTGTGCGTCGCCACGCGATTTTCCCCACGGCGCTTCGGGCCCGACTCAGACTAATCGACAAGCGACTTCAGAATACCGAGGAACGCGTCAACACGCGGTAGAACAGCCTTTGCGCCGGACGCCTTGTGGTACTCTGGGGACTCCGTTTAGTGGACATTTGGACCGGCGGCAATCGAAAAATTGTGCCGGGCTGGACTCTGGTGAGGGCCATAGGGTATGCAGGCTGCGGAAAAAGCTATTGCGACGTTCGAAGCGCTGAAGCGCAAGATCGAAGCGAAAACGGCGCGAGTCGGCATTGTTGGGCTAGGGTATGTTGGGCTGCCGCTGGCAGTTGAGTTCGCGAAAACCGGATTCGTAGTCACCGGCATCGACGTGCTGGCGACGAAGGTCGAGGGACTAAACCGCGGTGAGTCGCATGTTCAGGACATCCCTTCCTCCGAAGTCGCGAAGCTGGTAAGCACGCATCGCTTCCGGGCCACCACCGATTTTTCCGTGGTCCGCGATCTGGATACCATCAATATCTGCGTTCCCACTCCCTTGCGGAAAACCAAAGATCCGGACATGAGCTACATCGTGTCCGCGGTCGAGGAGATCGCCAAGTACGCCCACCCGGGTCTGCTGGTGATTCTGGAGTCGACCACCTATCCCGGAACCACTGACGAGCTGTTGCTGCCCACCTTCGAAAAGCTGGGCTTCACGGCCGGTGAAGACTTCTTTCTGTGTTTCTCGCCCGAGCGCGTTGATCCCGGCAATCCGGTATATCAAACCTTTAACACCCCCAAGGTAGTTGGCGGCATAACGCCAGCTTGCACCGAGATGGGAAGGCTCTTCTTCTCCCAGGCGTTGGAAACCGTCGTCCCGGTAGCCAACACGCGCGTTGCCGAGATGGTGAAGCTGCTGGAAAATACCTTCCGCATGATTAACATTGGATTGGCCAATGAAATGGCGCTGATGTGCGACGGAATGGGAATCAACGTCTGGGAAGTGATTGACGCGGCTGCGACCAAGCCGTTCGGCTTCATGCCGTTCTATCCCGGACCGGGTCTGGGCGGCCACTGCATCCCGATCGATCCGTTCTATCTTTCGTGGAAGACGAAACAGTCGGGCATCGAGGCGCGATTCATTGAACTGGCGGGCTACATAAACGGCAACATGCCGCATTTCGTCGTCGACAAGGTGCAGAAAGCGCTCAACGAGCATGGCAAACCGGTGAAGGGCTCACGGGTCCACATCGCCGGGGTGGCATACAAACGCAATATCGACGATATGCGGGAATCGCCTGCGCTAGACATCATTCTGCTGTTGAAAAAGCGCGGCGCCCTGGTGTCTTACAGCGATCCGTTCGTGCCTAGCCTGAAACTCGACGGCGTTACGCTGCAATCGGCTGAGCTAAGGGAGTCGGCGAGTGATGCGGACTGTGTAGTGATCGTGACCGACCACTCGAACTTCGACTACAAGGGTCTGCTCAACTCCGCAAGATTGATCGTCGATACCCGCAATGCGATGAAGGGGTTCGAATCGGATAAGATCGTCCGGTTGTGACGTGCTGCAAGAGGCTGACGGGGATCACCCCCAGGATCGAAACTTGAAAAGCCGGCCAGGCATTGCCCTCCACCCTTAATGATTCGGCCTCAGCAAGGGGAGTGTACTGGGCTGGAACGGATGTGCAAAGTATTGCAGTCGCGGCCTTCAAACTTTTGCGCTTAGCATAATGCAAAATTGGAACTCATTTGTTTTCAATCGTTTATTTGGTATGCTATTGAAAGCTCTCGGCAAAATAATTGCACATGCTACTTACGTTCTAGAGCAGAAATCCAACATGGGGTTATAACGAGTGGCGCTGGCGGGCAGCAACACGACGAGTACTGCGTTAACGCAACCGGGGGAAGACGAAGTTTTGCCCGGGGGAAAGCCGCCTTCGAAGTTTGCAACAATTGGGCAGACCTTGAAGCCCTTTGGCTGGCAAGGGCTTCTGCTAGTCGCGGTCCTGGGGGTTCTGTACGCCTCGGTCCTTAAGCTGCTGGTGTACCAGTGGTACAGCGATGCTGACTATTCCCATGGATTTCTGGTACCGTTGCTATCGGCTTACTTGATTTGGCAGCGGCGGGACAAGTTGCGCCAAGTTCCCCGGCACCCGTCGTGGTGGGGAATGGTGATCGTTGGGTTTTCACTGGGCCTGTTATTTCTGGGAAGCCTGGGTGCAGAACTGTCGCTGGCGCGGCTTTCGATACTGGGAACGCTATGTGGGCTGATCGTGTACTTCACCGGTTCGGCCATGTTGCGGGCCGTGGCCTTCCCCATGGCATTCTTGCTGTTCGCCATTCCGATCCCGGTGGTGATTTACAACGAAATTGTTTTTCCGCTACAGTTCATCGCTTCCAAGTTTGCCACCCGAGTGCTGGAGCTCCTTAACCTGTTCCCCATCATGCGGGAGGGGAACGTGTTGATTCTGCCCCACATGAGGCTGGAGGTGGTGGAGGCATGCAGTGGAATCCGGTCGCTGATGTCGCTGCTGGCCTTGGCCGCGGGCTATGGCTATCTGGTGGAGAAGAGCACTCCGGTACGCTGGTTTCTGGTTTTGGCGATGGTTCCCCTGGCCATTGTTAGCAATGGAATGCGGATCATGATCACCGCCGTCATGGCAAACTATATGGGTCCGCAGGCGGCGGAAGGATTCATGCACGAGTTTTCGGGATGGGTGATATTTGTTGTAGCCACGATTATGTTTCTAACCATGCATAGTCTGATAACGTTGGTCCGCAAGAAGCTGGGATGGCTTCCCAGCGACCGGCAGCCCGCCATCTCCCAGGTGGGTCCATGAAGGCCGGGATCCGCTACTGGGCCATGATTGCCATTCTGCTGGGAGCTACCGCGGGAATGGCGCACCTCTCGCACGGCGAAGCCACGCCTCCAGCCAAGCCACTTGCGGAGTTTCCCAAAGCGGTTGCGGGTTACGTGCAGATCGTCGATTGGCCGCTGGACAAGGAAACCCTGGACATTCTGAAGGTCACCGACTATATCGACCGCGGCTACTGGCAGCCGGGCATGGATCGGAACCTGATGACCCTGTTCATCGCGTATTTCCGCAGCCAAAGGACGGGAACCACAATCCATTCGCCCAAGAACTGTCTGCCCGGAGCAGGCTGGAACCCGGTAAGCTCCTCCATTTATCAGATGCAGCTGGACGATGGCCGGAAAGTTCCCATAAATTTGTACATCCTGCGCAAAGGGCTGGACCAGCAACTGGTGCTGTACTGGTACCAGGCCCATGGACGCATCGTAGCCAGCGAGTATTGGGGCAAGTTTTATTTGGTCTACGACGCGCTGCGCTTGAACCGCACCGACGCTGCCCTGGTCCGCATTACAGTGCCGATCGAGCACGAAAATGTGGAGCAGGCGCGGACCCGAGCGGTGGCGTTTGCCCAGCAGATCACAAGTGATGTCGACCAGATTATTCCCCGGTGACCCAGGAGAAATCATGCGTAATCGTTATTTCGTCTCTATCGTGATGGCCGTGTTGGCCGTCGTCCTCGGCGGTTGCAGCCGTAACCCCGATGTCGCCAAGCGTAAGTACCTGGAAAGTGGCATGAAGTACATGGAACAGGAGAAATACGACTCGGCGGCGATTCAATTCAAGAAAGCCCTGCAGATCGACCCCAAGTACGCCGACGCTCATTACCAGCTGGCGAACGCCGATATGAAACAGGGAAAGAACTCCGACGCCTTCAAGGAGATGGGCCAGGCGGTGGAACTTGACCCCACCCATATCAAGGCGCGTCTTGCACTGGGGGCCATGTATCTGGCCTCCGGTCCGCACTTTTACAGCAACGCGGAAGAGCAGGCGCGATACGTTAACGAGCACGACCCCGACAACTCCGAGGGCTATGTACTTCTGGGGAACGTTTTGCTCGGCCAGAAGCATCTGGACGAGGCCCTCTCCGCCTTCAGCAAGGCCATCGCATTAAAGCCGAACGATCCCAATGCCTATCTCAACCGCGGCACCACCTACGCCTTTCTCAAGCAAGACGAGGCGGCGGAACAAGATTTCCGCAAAGCCATCAGCATCGACCCCCACGTGCTGCAGGCCTATGCCAATTTGGCCGGTTTCTACTTGTACAAGAAAGATCCCAAAAAGGCGGAAGAGATCTATCGTCTGGAGATCCAGAACAATCCCGACTCGCCGGTACCTTACTTGCGGCTGGCTGGTTTGATGATGCAGGAAGGCCGCAAAGCCGACGCGGAAGAGATGGTACAGGAACTACGCACCAAACAGCCGACCTCGGCCGATGTGGCCGCTGCGATCGGCGACTTTTACATCGCCGCGCGAAATCCTGATGCGGCGCTGAAAGAGTATCAGCGCGGCTTGAACTTCGACCCGAAAAATCAGCAGCTGCAGGTCCGTGCCCTCGAGACCATGCTCAACACCGGCAAGATCGACGAAGCCACGAAAATGACCGATCGGCTGTTGAAAGACAATCCGGGCGACATCACCGCCCGTATCACCAACGGCCGTTTGCTGGCCATCAAAGGGAACACCGGCGATGCCGTCACCGTGTTGCGTGACGTCATCAAAGACGCGCCAGAAAATCCCCAGGCCCACTATATTCTCGGTCAGGTGCTGCGCGAGACCAGGGACATCCCTGGAGCCAAGAACGAGCTGCAGGAAGCTAATCGGATTCAGCCCAACAACCCCATGGTGTTGCAGGCGCTGGCTGAGGTCTATCGGGACTCGCGCGATTTCGACACCGCCCGGGAGTACGCAGCGCGACTGCAAAAGCTGAACGATAATAATCCCACCGCGCATTTCTTGAACGCCACCATCGACCTCGGTGCCGGGGACTATGACAAAGCTATCGATGAATTGAAAGAGGCGCAGAAGTCGGCACCCAACGATCCTTTGTTGTATGTCAACCTGGGGGTCGCCTATGCCGGCCAAAAAAAGTACACCGAAGCCGAGCAGATGTTCCAAACCGCCCTGAAGATTTATCCCACCTATGACAATGCTGTTGCCCACTACGTTGCCCTGTTGTTTGGCACCAATGAGGGCCCCAAAGCCCTTGCCGTGGCCAGCCAGTATGCGGCGGCGAATCCCAACCGGCCCCCGGCGATCTACATCTACGCTTCTGCGCTAGCCACAACCAAGAAATTCGATCAGGCACTGGCGGAATATCAGAAGGCGCTTCAGCTCGAGCCCAAGTCGGCTGCGGCCTATGTGCATATCGGGCAGATCTACGAGGTGACGGGAAAACTGGATATGGCCCTGGATAGTTATCAGAAAGCGCTCGCCATCCAACCCACCTCATCGACGGTAAACAACTCCATTGGGAACATTTACGTCCGCAAAGACGACCTGAAAAATGCCGGGAAATACTTCCAGGCAAGCTTGGCGCAGAATGCCCATGATCCCGTGGCCGCCAATAACCTGGCCTGGGTTTACGCCGAACAAGGCGAAAACCTCGACATGGCTTTGAGCCTGGCTACTCAGGCCAAGCAGATTGCCCCCGAGATGGAGTCCGTCAACGACACGCTGGCTTGGATCCAGTACAAGAAAGGCAACTTCCGGGTTTCCGTCTCTTTGGCTGAAGATGCCGTCAAGAAAGCCCCAGATAACCCCGGCTTCCGCTACCATCTCGGCATGGCTCTGAGTGGAGCGGGAGAAAAGGACCGCGCTCGCACCGAGTTGCAGAAAGCGCTGCAGCTGAAGCTGAATGGCCCCGATGCGCAAGAGGCGCAAAAAACCCTAGCATCATTGCAGTAGTTGGAATCGATCCCCTCCACGGCAGTTCTCGGCCTGACATCCACGCGCGATGGCAGGCCGTTTTTTTTTTGCGCGAAAGCGTTGCTCATCGCTTCCAGTGAGGCGTCCCGCGAAGTGGGGTTTGTTGAATCGTCGAGTGAACCAGGTTCGCCCTTCCGTTGGGCTAACCTGGGATCACTGCACCGGACAGCCGCACGGGTATAGGTTCTGTGATGTAAAGGGCCCCGACCTTCCTCTGCCCAGGTTAGTCTAGACTAGACTAGCCGTTGCGCTGCTCAGGATCTCGGCTACTCCGCCCGTGGCACCGACCGGAATGCCGCCTGGTACATCGCCGTCGATTCCAAAGGCATTTCCCGGCGGCGGCGCTTCGTCACGCACCATCGCGATGGACTTTGGAATCTCCCGTGGAAGCTGCACAACATTGTGGTCGAATTCGCTTGTCGCCTGCCCCGAACTGACTGCGGCATGCGGTGCCGCAGTAACCGGCGGCGAAGCTGGCGCGTCCAGCATACTTATGAGCTGACGCTGCGGTAACGTTTCTGTGTAGATCATCGAGAGCAGGATTACTGTCCCACTCAGTAAGACTTGCGCTGCGAAGGATGCTGCCGTTGTCCATGGATTGCCGCCAGAGAGTTTTCCACTCGACTCAAGCAGGCTGGCTTCAAACATGACGCGTGCTCCGTTCGGTTGCATACATAGACACCGGAGCCGCGGGCTATTGTTCCCAGAAAAGTTCTGGGAGTATTACTTGGGCCAGCGATCCGACGTGTAGTTGATGGCTTCCTGAACGTTCAGCTCGCGCGTGCTCACGCCAGTGCGTACATAGAGCCTGGGGGCCTCGCCTTCCTTTACGTACATCGGCCGGCTGGCGGAAGCCACCATGACGCGACAGACTTCTTTGTTGTCCATAGAGTGAACCACCATCTGCACCGAGCGGCAGGCGTCCGCGCCGATCTTCGTTGCGATGGCGGTCATCAGCGCCTGCTCAAAGCCGTCACGGTCGGGCTTCTTCAGCGTTTTGTAGTCGTTCTGGAGGCCAACGATGGCGCCATCGTCGGCCACGCCGATCAACAGCGTTCCACCACTGCCATTCATGTAGCCGGCCAGCGTCTTCAGGATCACGCCCTCCAGCGCGCGATTGACCTTGTTCTCGCGCAGGTCCCAGCGAAAAGACGACTTGAATTCGAGATTGGCACTTTCTCCTTGCGCGATCAAGGTGTGCAGGTCGCTTTGCAGCGCCGCGCTCAGCTGTTCGATTCGCTCAGAGCGCCGTTGCATGCTGGAGTACAGTCCCGCCCCGCCAATGCTCAGGATCATGCCGACAACGGCATAAAACGTGGTCTTCTTAGGGGTCTGGCCTCTGATCGATCGATGCATCTGCGAGACGGTGAATTCGGCGGCGGTCGAGTTTCCCGGAGGTTGATATTCCTGGTAATAGACGAACTCGTTCGCCGGATAGAGTACGAAGATGCCCACGGCCGCGCCCAGCAGCAGCGCGATCGCAAACATTCGAAGCCGCGACCTGAGCTGCCAGGAAAACTGCATGGGACTTCTCATCGCCGCTAGCTTCTCCAATGCAGGGTCACCGGCCCGTCCATGGGATGGCGCATCGGCTTGCCGGTGGTCTGTGATTCCAGCCGCGCTTGCTTCAGCTCGAAGTACCACTTTGCGGGACGGTCGGCATCGTCGATCAGCATGAGGCTGGGATTGTACTTCAGGCCCTCGGCTTGCTGGATCATGGTGAGCTGGTCCTGGCGCACAAAGCGGTTGCCAAAGAATTTTGCGATGGGAGTCAGAAACGGCACGTTCAAGAAAACGTTCCAGGCCGCGCAGACGTCGATGCGGCAATGGTTTTCTGTGGTCGGTGTCACCGTGGTGAGGCTGGCAAACCATTTCTCGCCGCAGCGAATGATTTCATAGCGGCGGTTAGGCAGAACGAAATCGATGGTGGTGGTGATCGGTTCGCCATAAACGCCCAGCAGCTTATAGGGCGCGCTGTTGGCCGACGGCTGGTGCGCCGTCATCCGAAAACCGTTTTCGATCGGCTCGAAGCGCTTTTCCTTTTCGTGGATGCTGGCCCGCGAACGCCACCACCATGCCTGGTGAACGAACGGCCCATGCGCGGGGTCCATCAATCCAATGATGCCGTGGTCAATGTTGCACGGCAGATCAGCCGTCAGATACGCCGAGCGGAATCGTCGGCTGAACTTGGAAATCTCAGGTACGGGTGGGAGTTGCGAGAGGTCGTCCGCGCGCAATTTCCCCCTCCCACTTTGTGGGACATACACCCAGACGTGGCCGTCGCGCTCTTCGCAGGGGAACGCAGTTGCGTAGATGCGGCACGGATCGAGCGAATCGCGCTCGGTGAGGGAAGGAATCTCGCGGCACTGTCCGGAGATCGGCTCAAATCCCCAGCCGTGATACTTGCAGGTCACCTGCTTGCCGTCGAACCATCCGTAAGAGAGCGGAATGCCGCGATGAGGACACGAATCGCGCATAGCGAAGTAGCGGCCCGTTGCCGTTCTTCCCATCACGAGCGGGATGCCGAGCAACATGGCTTTGCTCATGCGCTTATCAGCAATTTCCGACGAACGAATTGCCTGATACCAGTCGTCATAGATCAACGAGGTGGTGGAACCAGTAGCCGCAACTGCAGCGCGAGTGGCTTCGCTAGTCATCTTCGAAGCTCATACTATAGCCGACAGCCCCGCCCTGGCCCAAAGGCGGGGCTTGGACTGAACTCGACAACAGAGAAGGCTCGTGGTTTGCCACGGAGTTCGCGGAGACCAAACAGATCGCTTCTTCGTGTCCTGCGTGTTCTCCTTGGTGCGACCGGCTATCGTGGGCCAGTTCACCGTTCGCTGCAACGAAAACGGCCGCCGCGGCTTCGCTCCGGCCGCATCGTTACAAACTGACATAACCGCTATTTTGTGATCTTCTCGCCAATCGACTTCGCCTGGGTGAACAGTAGCAGGTAGTCCGGGCCGCCGGCCTTCGAGTCCGTACCCGACATGTTGAAGCCGCCGAACGGATGCGCGCCCACCATGGCTCCCGAGCACTTGCGATTGATGTAGAGGTTGCCAACATGGAACTGCTGCTTGGCGACCTCAATCTTGTCGTCTGACGTGGTGTAGACCGCGCCGGTCAGTCCGAACTCAGTGTTGTTGGCAATCTGCAGACCGTGCTCAAAGTTGTGCGACTTGATCACCGCCAGCACCGGTCCGAAGATCTCTTGCTGCGAAATGGTAGCCATCGGATCGACGTCGGCAATCACAGTCGGCTGGATGAAATAGCCCTCGCCGGCGTCCTGCGCGCGAGAACCGCCGGTGATCAGCCGTCCGCCTTCGGCGACGCCATTCTCGACGTAGCCGAGAATGGTCTTCATCGACTTCTCATTGACCACCGGGCCCATCGCCGGATTCAGCGCCGGATCGCCCACCGTAATCTTCTCGACCCGCTCCTTCAGGCGCTGCAGGAATTTGTCATAGACGCGCTCGTCGATGATCGCCCGCGAGCACGCCGAGCACTTTTGTCCGCTAAACCCGAACGCCGCACTCGCGACACCTTCGACGGCCGCGTCCAGATCGGCGTCCGCATCGACCACGATTGAGTCCTTGCCGCCCATCTCCAGAATGGTGCGCTTAATCCATATCTGGCCAGGCTGCTGCACGGCAGCTCGCTGGTTGATCTGCAGACCAACTTCCTTCGATCCAGTGAATGCGATGTAGCGCGTCTTAGGATGCTCGACGATTGAATTGCCAAAGCTGTTGCCATGACCGGGGCAGAAGTTGACCACGCCGTCCGGCAGACCGGCTTCTTCCAGTATCTCGAAAAACTTTGCAGCGATGGTTGGCGAATCACCCGAGGGCTTCAGCACAACCGTGTTGCCACAGACGATGGATGCCAGCGTCATGCCGCCCATGATCGCGCCGGGAAAATTCCACGGCGGAATCACCGCACCCACACCGAGCGGAATGTAGCGTAGCCAGTCGCGCTCGCCCGGTAGTTGCACGGGCGATTCAGCTTTCGACAGACGAATCGCTTCCAGCGCGTAGAAGTCACAGAAGTCAATCAGTTCGGCGATGTCACCATCGGCCTCAAGCCAGTTCTTGCCGACCTCGAAGACCATCCAGGCCATCAGCTCGAACTTGCGCTCGCGCAGCAGGTGACTTACGCGGAACAGCAGGTTGGTGCGCTCTTCGACGGAGCAATACTTCCAGGTTTCAAACGCCTTCAGGGCAGCCTGCATCGCGGGCTCGACTTCAGCGGCGCCCGCCGCTTGGTGAAGGCCAACTACTTCCGACGGCTTGGCCGGATTGAGTGACTCGGTCTTCTCGGCGGTCTTCACCCGCCGGCCGCCGATCACCAGATCATATTCGCGGCCCAGTTCGTTGCGGACTTTCTCGATGGCGGCGCGCATGCGGCGCGTATTCTCGGGGTTGCTGAAATCGACCGAGGGTTCGTTCTTGAATGTGGTCGGAATGCGGGCATTATTAATTGTGGCGGCGGTGCGCGTTCCCTCCCGGGCGGGAGTGGTGGTTGTAGCCATAAGTGCGTCCTCTCAGTAGGTGCGATTTAAGGGTGACTCTTAGTAGATGCGGCGCGGCCAGGAGAGATGCGAAGGCCGCGCGAACCCTATATTTTACAAGATCCTGAGGCTCTCGGACGACTCAAGCCGTGCGCCCTCCGGCATCGCTCGTCGAATCCACCAGCTGGAGGTCCCCAGCTCTTACGAAGGCTTCCGTCTCCTTCAGGATTTGCCCAACCAGCTCCGGCGAGGCCGCTTCGCAATAGACGCGCAACAGCGGCTCGGTACCCGACGCTCGAATCAGTACCCAGGCTTCGGCCCCGTTTCCGTAGGTCGGGGCGTCGAGAAAAAACTTCACGCCGTCCAGGGTTTCAATTTTCAGCACGCCGAAACTGCCCATTCTTCCGGGCTTGTCCTGGGCGCGGCGCATGGCATCGTCCTTCACCTCGCTGCTCAGATGAAGATCGGTTCGGCCATAGTGATGTTCGCCATACTCCTGTTGCAGATCGCGTACCAGTTGCCCCAGCGGCTTGCCTTCGTCGGCCATGATGTTGGCCAGAAGTAGAGAGTTCAGAATGCCGTCGCGCTCCGGCAGGTGCCGGGGAATGCCGATGCCGCCCGACTCTTCTCCGCCGATGAGGATGTCGCGTTCCAGCATGAGATCGCAGATGTACTTGAAGCCGATACTGCACTCGTGTAGCTTGCGGCCGTACTTCGCGGCAATGCGATCGAGCAGGCGCGTGGTGTTAAACGCCCGCACGATTTCGCCCGGCCATTGCTTGCGCTTGAGTATCCACTCCAGGATCACGGCAAAACACTTGTGCGCATCGACGAAGGTGCCGTCTTCGGCGACTGCGCCGAGGCGGTCGGCGTCGCCGTCAGTCGCCATTCCCGCCTGGCAACGCTCGCGCACGACGGTCTCCTGCAGCATTGCAATGTGGGGTGCGATTGGTTCCGGGTTAATTCCCGGAAACAGCGGGTTGAGTTCTCCTCGAATTTCAACGTGGTCGATGCCGCTTTCCGTGAAGATGCCCTTCAGCACGCCGCGTCCGGCGCCGTACATCACGTCGATAGCAAACTTGAAACCGGCTTCTTGGATTTCTTTCAGATCGACCAAGTTCTTGATGGCGGCGATATAGGGAGTCTTAAAGTCGGTGAGAGTGACGCTGCCGCCCCTGCGCTCCAAACGCGGCGAGTCCAATTCGCCTTCGATGGATCGCATGATCGCCGGAGTGCCCGAGCCCCCGTAGTCGGCTTTGTACTTCACGCCATTCCAATTGAACGGATTGTGGCTGGAAGTGATCATTACGCCGCCGGCAGCGCCAAGATTCTTGACCGCGTAGGAAAGCGCGGGCGTAGGCGTGTAGTCGTCGGAGAGCCGCACCGCGATGCCCGCGCCGGCCAGTACTTCGGAGATGATTTCCGCCGCGCGCTGCGAGGCAAATCGCGTGTCGTATCCGACGACCAGACCCTTGCTTGCGTCCTCGTGCTGGTGGACGTAAGTCGCCATCGCGTTGCCCACGCGGCGAACGTTGTCGAAGGTGAAGTCGTCGGCAATGATGCCGCGCCATCCATCGGTGCCAAACTTGATCTCAGTCGCCAGAATGCCTCCTGCGTTACTTGTCGTGATCCCTCGAGGTTAACGGAGCAGCGCTTCGCATCTGGTGACGGCTGTCATCATCCAGCTGAGCCATCTTGGCGAGCTTTTCCGCTGCTTCGTCCAGCGTGAAGGTGTGCTCATTCAGAAGACGAATCACCTGCAACATGTTGTTCGCCTGGTAGACCTCCTCCAGGTCCTCGATGAACTGGGAAACCTCAGGGGGCGCGCTTTCGCAATGATTGCAGCCGCATGTGTGCGTCAACTTTTCCAGCCGCATTTCCCACGATTTTGGAAGATTCGTACTCATAATGTTGTCCTGCGCTGCCCGACCGGGCAGCTCTCTTTCATTCTAACCAGCGGCGGCGGACATAACGAGAATGGTCTGTCACATGGGAAGCGGTCGCAATCCAATTGGGCCAAGAGCGCGCATACGAAGCCCCGCGGTTCCGTTCCCTACGCACCCTCGCCGGCGACTGCTCTCATCACACCAGCCGCTTCAGCTTTTTCTCGTCGAGATGCTTCACTATTTTGCCAACGTCCTGCGAGTGTTCGCGGGTGGTGATCAGCAGGGCATCATCGGTTTCCACCACCACCAGATTATTCACTCCGACCACCGCCACAAACTTCCGTCCGGAATGAACGAAATTCCCCGCTGCATTCAACGTGAAGCTCTGTTCCGCCGTGATGACGTTAGCGCCGTCTTCCTTACCGCCGTTGCGATGTTCGTAAAGCGCCGTCCAGGAACCCAAATCGTTCCAGCCGAAGCTGGCGGGGATGCAGTAGAGGCCTGACTTGCCTTCTCCCTTGGCCGAGCGCGGCTCGAGCACGGCGTAGTCGATGCTGATGTTTTCGCACTTCGGATACAGTCTGGCGAATGTCTTCTGAAATTTTCGTGTGCCGTAGCTGGCGGCAATTTTCTCCAGCAACGGCGCGGTTTTCGGCAGGTGCTCGCGCAAAGCGTCGGCAAGGGTACGCGCGCTCCAAACGAACATCCCGCTGTTCCAGAAGAAATTGCCAGCCTTGACGAACTGCTCAGCCACCTCGGCGGAGGGTTTCTCCATAAAGCGCCGCACCTGCAGGACGCCCTTCTGCGATCCGCTACCAGCCTCGATATACCCATAGCCGGTTTCGGCGCGAGTGGGAGGAATGCCGATCACCACAATGTTTGCGCCCTTGGCTGCAATCCCGGCGGCGCGCTGGATGTCATCGCGAAAGTGCTTTTCGTCGGCGATCACGTGATCGGAGGGAAACATGCCAATGATGGCAACGGGATCAAGTTTCTCCAGCAGGAATGCGGCCAGCCCGATAGCCGGAGCCGTATTTCGTCCGATCGGTTCGGCAACGATCTGTTTCTTGTCGAGCCGCTCCAGTTGCCGGACGATGGCATCGCGCAAGTCTTCATTGGTGATGATCCAGAATTGCCGAGGTTTGGCCAGCGGCAGCAGGCGCTCGACGGTCTCCTGGATCATGCTTTTCTTACCGTTCAGCGGAAGAAGCTGCTTGGCCATGCGCTTGCGGCTCAACGGCCAGAAACGCGTGCCTCGGCCGCCAGCGAGTATGACGGGATAGAAATTGAACTTTTCGGAATTGGCCACCAGATCCAGATCCTTGCCCGGTTCGCGGGCGTTGTTGGGAAGTTAGGGCACGCTGACAGATTGCGGCAGCTCGGTTTGCGGTTCGGCGACCGCCCCCATGGGCAGGGACATGCGCATCAGTTCCAACTCCCACTGCGGTCGGACCGTGTAGTCGCGCCCGCCGGCTGGAACCACGACTGCGTCGCCCGTGGCAAAGCTGATCGGTTCCATCCCTTGCGATTCTACGATCCCCGAGCCCTCTACCGCGACCAGGACATGCGGCGAATCCCGCGTGATCCCGAAATGCAGAGGACCGCGCAACCGCATTTTCTCGACTTGGAAAAATGGTGAGCGCACTAAAAGGTTCGCCCCGTCGCTTGGACCGCGAACGACTTTGCCGGCATTCGTATGCAGCTTGGTCGCGGCCAGCCCGTCGGCAATATGCAATTCACGCGGCCGGCCATAATCGTACAGGCGATAAGTAATGTCCGAAGTCTGCTGGGTCTCCACCAGGACCATTCCGCCGCCGATGGTGTGCACCGTTCCAGCAGCGACGTAGAGCATGTCATCAGTGCGAACATCTACCCAGTTCAGCAAATCTTCAGCACGCGCATCGTAGATCCCCTGCTCGAACTGGGGCAGCGTCACGCCTGGCTTCAGCCCGAGGGCCACCTTAGCACCCGGCCCAGCATGGAAGATGTACCAACATTCAGTCTTGCCACAAGGCTTGCCGCTTTTCCGCGCCTGCTCATCATCGGGATGCACTTGCACCGACAGCTTGTCGCCGGGGAACAGGAACTTTACCAACAGCGGAAAGCGATGTTCGTAGGGCGCAGCCTGACCGACAACGTCACGACCAAATTGCTTGGCCAGTTCTCCTAAAGTGCGTCCGGCAAACGGCCCATTGGCGATGCGATTATCTTCCCAGGTCAGCCAGCTCTCGCCGATGGGCTCCTTCACGATCCTGGTGTAGATCGGGCGCAGATCACGAACACCCCAGGGCCGCTCGTCGAAGATGGGAATCAGCAGGAATGGATAGAGTTCGGACATTGCCTACACGCTGGCGAAGAAGTCGCGCATCCGCTCCAGACCTCGCTCCAGGTTCTCTTGCGAAGTTGCATACGAAATCCGGACATGGTTCTGCGTCCCAAATCCTTCGCCGGGAACGACCACCACATGCGCTTCATGCAACAGCCGGTGCGCCACGTCGGCCGCCGCAGTCATCCCGCCACGATCGAAATAATGACTGACGTTAGGATAGGCGTAAAACGCTCCCTGCGGCAACGCACAGGTGATTCCGGGAATCGCGCGCAATCCCTCAATCACTTTATCGCGCAACGAGATGTAGCCGTCCCGCATCCGCTCAACGCATTCTTGCGATCCACTCAGGGCGGCTACGGCCGCCTTTTGCGCGATGGATGTCGGGTTCGACGTGCTCTGGCTCTGCAGCTTCTGCATCGCACTGATGATGGGCGCCGGGCCGAGCGCATAACCTAGCCGCCAGCCGGTCATCGCGTATGTCTTCGAGAGCGAGCCGATGATGATCAGATGCTCTTTGACTTCGCGGACACATCCCGCCGAGAACGGATGCCCAGTGTAATTCAGATACACGTAGCACTCGTCAGAGACGACGTAGATGCCGCGATCATGGGCCAGTTTGAGTACCACCGTCATGTCTTCCGGCTTCATCACTGATCCGGATGGGTTGTTCGGCGAGTTCAACAGGATGACCTTGGTGCGAGGTGTGATCGCTCGTTCGATCATGTCAGCCGTCAGGGCGAAACCGTGGCTTTCGTCGGTCGCGAGGTAAACCGGTTCGCCGCCCGCGTAACGCACGATGTCCTTGAACGAAACCCAGTACGGTACCGGCAGAATTACCTCGTCGCCCTGGTCCACCAGAACTTGGATGGCATTGAACAGCGCGTGCTTGCCGCCGACCGACGCCATGCAGTTGTCGGGCTTGTAATCGGAACTGAAATCGGCGGCGTGCCGGCCCACGATGGCGTCGCGTAGTTCAGCCGTGCCGCCCACCGCCGTGTACTTGGTGAAATTGTTTTGAATCGCCGCAATCGCAGCTTCTTTGATATGCTCCGGCGTCGCGAAGTGCGGTTCTCCCGGGCCGAAATCCACCAGGTCCGCGCCCGCCGCGCGCAGTTTCTCTGCCTCCGCCACCACCGCCAAAGTCGCGGAGATTTCGATACTTTGGATCCGGTTGGTCAGAAACGAAAGCTGAGTTACGGCAGCGATCACGGCTGGACCCTTCATAAGAGATGTTTGCCGGTGGGCGAGATGTGTCGTTGTGCAATTCTCTGCCGTACCCGCTGTTCTACCATTTCGGGGACCAGGCCATTCAACGGCCCGCTGAGCTTGGCAATCTCGCGCACGATCCGCGAGCTCAGGTAAGAATACTGTTCCGCCGGCATCATGAACACGGTCTCCACGCGCGGCTCCATCTTGCGATTCATAAGCGCCATCTGCAGCTCAAATTCGTAGTCGCTGATGGCCCGAATGCCTCGCAATACCGCGTTGGCGTTCTTCTGGACGCAGTAAGTCACTAGCAGGCCCTCGAAGATATCGACGCTAACGTTGTCGAGCTTTTCGGTCATGGCCACCAGCATCTCCTTGCGCTCCTCCATGGAGAAGAGCGTCTCGCCCTTGCTGAGGTTGCGAGCGATGGCCACAATCAGTTTATCGAAGAGCTTGCTCCCGCGATGGATCAAGTCCAGATGACCGTTGGTAACGGGATCGAACGATCCGGGATAGATGGCGACGATATCTTTCAAAGGGCCTCGGAGGCGAGGACTTACGCGGGATGATTCTATTCTGGCTGGCCGCCGGAGGCAATCGGAATGAGAGGAGGAACGTACCCGGAAAGTGACGTGGTCAAGTGCGACTCAGTCTAACCCGGGACGCACCCGCATCCGGAGGGCCGGGTAGGAAGTGGAAAATGGTTCTGAGTTTAGTAATGGGGTCGCCGACGAGCGCCTCTCTTGGCTTCTTGGGGTGACGTAGGGGACAGCGCAGATTCGCGCGCCATGAAAATCGCCGTACGCAGTTGGGTTCACGTAAGCCGCGCTGATCATGGAGAAGGCCTGGATGTTCATCGGCAGAATGCCGAGTAGGACGACTCCGCGCAGCACGTCGAGCGACGCGATGCGTTCTCTGGCGGCGATCGGGGCTGCCGAACCAGACGGGAGGTTAATCGTTGCGGCCGTGGCCGCTTCCGCCGAAGCGGGTATGCTCATGGGTATTGCTCCTGGGCATAGTCGCTATTCGCCAGATGGCCCGGCCTTGACTCGATTCGCTTCCCGACTACTTTCTTGCTGCGCTGGTCCTGGCGGTCTGCTGAAAAAGTCGGGAAAGCAGATTCCTCGCGGGCTGAAGCCCGCTCGGAATGGCAACAATAGAGGGCCTAGGACGGCGCACCTGAAGGTGCGCCCCTTCAAAACATGTCGAATGACTCTTGCAGCAACCTGCTAGGCTCCGCTTTTCGGCAGCTCCCACAACTCCACCCGGTTGCCCTCCGGATCCATGATCCAGCCGAAGTTTCCATAGTCGCAGCGCTCGACTTTGTCGTCCACCTGCACGCCTTCCTCGCGCAGCGCCTTCAGCAGTCCGTCGAGATCGTCGACCCGGAAGTTGATCATGAACGAAGACTGGCTGGGGTCAAAATATTTCGTTTCCTGCGGAAAGATAGACCACACGTTGAAGACAGGAATCTCAGGATTGTCGGCAGCGCGCCACATTGCGCCCGCATCAGGCGAGCTCTCGATCCCGAGATGCTCACGGTACCACTCATAAATCGCCTTCGGATCTTTCGCCTTGAAAAAGATCCCACCCATGCCGATCACACGTTTCATGCCGCCCTCCTTGATGCTGCATCCAGAGCCAATGTCCTGAAAGACTACCCGATGTCCTGCAGGTTGTCACCCTGAGCGCAGACTAAGCCCTTCGTGCTGAGTTGCCTGTCATTCTGAGCGAAGCCCATCGCGGTCGAAGGACCTGCAGCCAGTACTCTTCTCTAAAACAAAAGGCACCGAGAACTCGCATTCTCTGTGCCTCCGGGTCTCTGGTGGTGAAGGTCTTATGCCTTCGTAGCCTGCGTCTTCAGCACCTCGATCGCTTTGTTCAGCTGATCGTCCGGCTGATTAGCCTTTTCCTTGTCTTGCTGGTCCTGGTCCTCGGCGTTTTCATCCTCGTCGGGAGCGATGAAGTCGTCATTGTTATCGGCGACCAGGATATTCGGCGTGATGGCCGTGTCCTGCAGCACCTTGCCGGAAGGCGAGTAGTACTTCGCCACCGACAGGATCAGGGCTGAGCCATCGGGCATATCGATGACCTTCTGAATGGAGCCGGAACCGAAGGTCTTGTCGCCCACCACATCTCCGCGCGCATTCTCCATCACCGCAGCCGCCACAATCTCCGCCGGACCGGCCGTGCCACGATTCACCAGCACCACCAGCGGCAGGTTCGGCGCCACCGCTTTCTGCGGATCGGCATTGTAGGTCTGTTTGGGATACTTCTGGCCCTGCAGATAAGTGATGGTGCCGTGATTCAGGAAGAGGTTCGCGGTCGCGATGCCTTCGTCCTCTTGGCCATCGCCCGAGTTGCGCAGGTCGAGGATGACCTTCTTGGCGCCGTCTTTCTGCAGCGCCTTCAGCTTGTTGGCAATCTCTTGCGAGCGTCCCTTGGGAAAGTCGTCAATCTTGATATAGCCAATCCCGTCCTGCATCATCTTGTCGGTGATGGGAGGATCGGCCACGATGGCCAGTGTAACCGCCGACTTCACCGGCAACGCCCGTCGCGGACGCACCACCGAGACGTTGACCACTGATCCCGGAGGCCCGGTCAGGCGGCCATCAATTTCCGCCAGCGACATGTCGCGTGTGGACTTGCCTTCGATAGCTTCGATGATGTCGCCACTCTCGATCTCAGCTTTGTCGGCCGGCCCTCCCGGAACCACCGAGATCACCGCCGCGTAGCCGTAGCGCTTCGAAACCGCCGCTCCGATGCCCGCCTTGCCTTCCTTGCGCTGCTTGTATTCCTTGAACTCGGTGGGATCGAGATAGCTGGAGTTGGCATCCAGCGATTCCAGCAGGCCGTGCAATGCGCCGTTGGTCACGGACGAAATGTTTGGCTCCTCGACATACTCGGTGCGGATACGCGACAGCACTTCGCTATAAACTCCGAGCTGGCGATACGAACCGTCGTCATTGGTATCGGCCTTGACGCCCAGTCCGCCAACCACGACAAACGAAGCAATCAGAAACGAGAGGCCGAGAACGATAAACTTGGTAGTCTTTGACATGTGTATTTCACTGATGGGAGAGATACTTCCCGCAGGATAACTCCTATTCTATCCCAGTTTCGATGCCGGGCAGCCGGGAAGGTTCCGGAAGAGTTCAGCCGATTCCGCCGCAAATGCCCAATTCCGGCTGAGGGTTGGACGTGCGACAGGATGCTGAGGTAAGCGACGAACGGCAAACCTTTACCCTACTTGCTGAAAGGCCTTCCAGGTCCACACATAAGCTAGGCCGCCGTCACGGTCGGAGGCCTGAGTGGACTGATTTTCGACAATTCTTTCTGCAGCGACTTCTTGACCTGCTGAGCGTCATAGTCGGCCTGCATCCCCAGCCAGAACGCCTCCGAGGTGCCAAAAAACTTTGCCAGGCGGACTGCAGTGTCGGCACTAATAGCTCTTTTCTCGAGAACAATGTCATTGATCCGGGGAACTGGTACGTGCAGGTCGCGCGCTAGGCGATAGGGCGTCAGTCCCAAGGGCCGCAGATACTCCTCGCGCAGAATCTCTCCGGGATGAAGAGTCCACATCCTTTGTTTCTTCTTCGGGCTTTTCGTTTTGCGCTCGTCGGTCATTTGGTCGTTCCTGAACTCAAGACACAGTCGATACTGATCGTTAATTCGAATGCTGTACTGCCCCTTGGGGCCGCCTTTCAGCGCCTTCAGGCGATTTCCAGGAGGAGAAGCTAAGTCACTAAGCTCGCGCGCGTATTCAAGTTGAAACAGCTTCCGCTTGGCGACGCTGTGGAGCGTGGCACGTATGGCCCTGCTCTTTCCTGACAGATAAAACTGCTCCGTCGGTGAGCCGGCAAAGCTTTTAATCACCAAGTAGCATAACGCTTAGCGTTATTAACGTCAAGCGTTATTACGATCTACGGAAACTCCGCCTTCGTCAATCAGACGCCCGCCCTGATAAACTCCTGTGTTTTACGATCGAAAGCGAAGAGCGAACCGCGAAAGGCGCACCATGTCCCGTAACCTCGATCAATCCCGCAGCTTGCAAAAGCGCGCGGAAAAGCTAATCCCCGGCGGAGTCAACTCTCCAGTTCGCGCCTTCGGTTCGGTCGGTGGCGATCCTCCGTTCCTGGTTCGCGGCCAGGGCGCTCACGTCTGGGACGCCGACGGCAATCGCTACATTGACTACGTCGGCTCCTGGGGGCCGCTCATCCTTGGTCACGCCGCGCCTGAAGTGATCGAAGCCATCGTTCAGGCCGCGCGCAACGGGACCAGCTTCGGCGCCTCCACTCCCACCGAGGCCGACCTTGCCGCGCTGGTCATTGACGCGTTTCCGGCAATTGAGAAGGTGCGCTTCGTCAGTTCCGGAACCGAAGCGACCATGTCCGCCATCCGTCTGGCGCGCGCCGCAACCGGTCGCAAGATTATTGTGAAGTTCGAGGGCTGCTACCACGGTCACAGCGATGCGCTGCTGGTGAAGGCCGGCTCGGGCGTGGCCACGCTCGGCATTCCCGGCTCCGCGGGCGTACCCGAGGAGTTCGTCGAGTTCACGTTAGCACTGCCTTACAACGACGTCCCCGCCGTTGTGGCCGCCTTCGACAAGTTCAAGGGCCAGCTCGCATGCGTCATCGTTGAGCCGGTGGTGGGCAACATGGGCTGCGTACTTCCCACGCCCGGATATCTCGCGGCTCTGCGTCTGATCACTGCGCGCGAAGGCACGCTGCTCATCTTCGATGAAGTGATGACCGGATTTCGTGTCGCCTTCGGAGGCGCTTCCGAGCTGTATAACATCAAGCCCGACCTCACCACGCTGGGCAAGATCAT
>Ga0302320_10003630_pt1 | contig 35666 bp, 35 predicted proteins | sample Bog_T0_3_FD_202130 | JGI IMG/M metagenome (GOLD analysis project Ga0302320, IMG submission 202130) | Peat permafrost microbial communities from Stordalen Mire near Abisko, Sweden - Bog_T0_3 | ecosystem: Environmental > Terrestrial > Soil > Wetlands > Peat | place: Sweden: Abisko, Stordalen Mire...
GGGTTTCGCCAGCGCGCTCGCTCATTGCATGTTGAGCTACGGCTGGAAAAACACGCTGGCCTTGCTCGCCATTTGCCTGGTCGTGACGTTCACGATGGAAAATATCGGCAGCTCCACCGGGCTGATCTTTGGCCGATATCATTTTGAGGTGGGCGCGCAACTACCCCACATTGGAATCATTTCCGTCATTGTCGGCGGCGTATGGTTCGGCATGGGCTATTTCGCCTGGATCGTGGCGGCAACCCTGCTCGGTGAGGCTGACCGGAACCTGAACGAGCGCTTCAATGTCATCGCGCTGCCGCTTGTCGCGGCCTTCGTGATGACGCAATGGGATTTCGTCATGGATCCGCCGGAGGCGACGATTTCGAAAGCCTGGATCTGGCACGATGGTGGCGCCGATTTTGGCGTTCCGCTGACGAATTATCTGGGCTGGCTTCTGACCTCATGGATTTTTTTATCAACTTTTTGCGCTGTACCTCGCCCGGCAGCGCGACGTTCAATCGCCTCGGCACGATCGCGGACTGCGCCTGGTCGCCATCCTGTTTTACGCATTTTCAGGCCTCACCCATCTGACGCCCTGGTTGATGGGGCAGGCCGGCGACATCGCCGATGCCGCGGGTCATCTCTGGCGCATCCAGGATTTGCGCGAAAGGACGGTCGCGGTCATGCTTTTCACCATGTTCTTCACATCGATGCTCGCGATGCTGCGGCTGACGCGACGCGATGGATGATCATGACGGTGGCGCGCCGCCGCGATAGCGCTGTAATCAGTCGGCGTGATCGGCAACGCGTTTAGGTTGGCGCGGACGAAGCCGGATTGGGCGCGTCATTTCGGGGCAAGCTCGCCATACCAGTAAGCGGCGGATACTCCGCCATCCATCAGGAAGTCGCTGCCAGTGATGAACGCACCGTCGGGTCCCATCAGGAGCGCGCCGATCGTTCCAACCTCGTCCGGGGTCCCTCCGCGCCCCGCCGGGGACAATTCGAGCATTCGCCGGTACCCGGCACCCCGGGGACCGGTCAATTCGTCCCTGGCGAGCGGGGTAAAGATAATGCCAGGGCTGATCGTGTTGACCCGCGCACCACGCTTGCCCCAGCGCACCGCCTCGGCCATTACCCGCAGCGCGTTTCCGCGCTTGGATATCTGGTAAGCGTGGAGAGAGTCTGTGATCCGGTCGGGCTGGAGCATGGGCAGCGCGAGCAATTGGTCGGTTGGTGTTGTCGCGAGGTCCGCGTTTTGCTCGACGCTCAGTGGCGGCAACCGGTGACCGGACATCGATGCGATGACAACGCCAGCGCCGCCGGACGCAATAACATTGCCGAACTCCTCGAGTACGAGCGCGGTGCCGTAAAGATCTACCGCGAGGATCGTCGCAGGCGATGCCTGCGTAGGCGAGACGCCCGCGGCGTGGATGACGCCGGTGACGTCGCCGAGAGCGCTGGCCTTCTGAATCAGCGCGAGGACCGACTCGCGTGAGGATACATCCACAGGCGATGTGCTCACATCGAATCCCGCATCGCTGAGGACCTTCGCAGCCGTGTCGGCGTTTTCCGGGCGTAGGTCAGCCAGCAGAACGTGCTTTCCAGCGCTTACACGCCGTGCGATCGCCTGACCGATTGACCCCGCTCCGATGACGACAATGACATTGGTCATGGCAATTTCCTTTGGCGACCGAGGCGCGCTCATGCAGAAGGCCGTTCTGCTTGAACTATGCTGTCGAGAGGTTTCGTCAAGCAAGGCGCAACAATTCAGGTTGCTTGAGGGTTGACCGATGTCGGTTCTGGGTCGTTCGTTATATTCTTGCGGCGCACGGATGACTTCCGCGCTTCTCCATCATGCAGCGCGCCGCTCAATTTCCGCGTCAAGCCGTGCGGCCAGCTCGGCGCTGACTTCCGTCATCGGCAGCCTTACGTCTGGACTTTCGATCAACCCGGTGCGCCACAGCCAGTACTTGATCGGCGCCGGGCTCGGCTCGGAGAACAGCAAACGCGCGAGATGTTCGACCGACCGCCAATGCGACAAGGCGGCGTCGCGCTCGCCCGCCGCCATCAGCTTCCAGACTTTCGCAAAGATTTCGGTCTCGATATGCGCGGCGGCCAGGATCCCGCCGTCGGCGCCGTCTTCGAGCGCGTCCAGATATTGCGTGTCTTCGCCGGTGAGCACGGCGAAGTCTTGCGGGCGCCGGCGCAACAGATCGCGCGACTGGGTTCGATCCGCCGAGCAGTCCTTCAATCCGACGATGTTGGGATCAGCGGCGAGGCGCAGCATCGCCTCGTTGCCGAGATTGACGCCGGTCCGGTAGGGAATGTTGTAGAGCAGAACCGGATGGGCGGCGTGATCGGCAAGCGCGGTGAAGTGCAGCTCCAAACCGCGCTGCGATGGCCGCGAATAATAGGGACAGGAGATCAGATAGAAGTCGATCGGCCACCCCGCGGTTCGCGCCAGCGTCTCCGATAATGCGCGCGTGTTGCTGCCGGACAGGCCGAGGCAGAGCGGAAGAGCATTGGTGCCGCCGATTTCATCGCGCACCGCGCCTACCAGCCGCCCGGTTTCCGCAGCCTCGAGGGTGAGGCTTTCGCCGGTGGTCGCGGCGAGCACCAGCCCGTTGACAGGCATGCCGGCGTAATGCCGCGCCAGCCGCCGCAGCGATGCCTCGTCGAGCTCGCCATCGCGGAATGGCGTCACCAGCGGCAGCCAGAGACCATGCAGGGAAGATCTGATGTCGTTCATGGGGTCCATCTCCTTGGGTTAAGAGCCGGAGACGGGACAATAAAAAACCCCGACCTCGCGCCGGGGTTTTGCGGATCGGTACTGGGCGAGAAGTCTATCGCGCGCGTCGATCAGCGGCCCCCGGAAGGGAGGCTTTTTTCGACAGCACTACTGCGCACGAATTCGTGATCATTGGCAGATGATGATGGGCGACATTGAGTCTGTCAACCGTCGCGTCTTTCAACCGCCGGAACAGGTGCAGCCTCGTGCATGTTTTTCAAAAAAAAGCCGGGCTCCAAAGGGCCCGGCTTAAGGTATTGGCCATGTGAGGCCGACACAATCACCTTCCAAGAGGGATCACTGAACGCTCGCGCCACTGGAGGAGGGGGACAAATGCGCAACGCGAATGCTCAGCGTAAAAACATTATGATCCCCGTTGGCACCTTGCGGCAACAGTTCACTCCGCATGTCAGTCATGCGGAGATCGGGGGCTTATCGATCGATAATCAGGACGGCCAGCGCTGCGCCTTGCTGACTACGAAGTCGCGGAATACCTGCACCCGCGCCACCGTCTTCAATTCTTCCGGATAGACGAAGTAGGTATCGAGCTGGATAGAATCAGATTCTCCAAACAGCTGCACCAGGCGATTATTTTCCTCGACCAGATAATCCGGCAGCGCGGCGATCCCTAGCCCCTGCTGGCACGCGCGCACCAGGCCGAGAATACTGTTGACCTTGAAATAGACCTCGCGCGGTCCGGAGCCGTTGCGGCCGGCCTCGATCAGCCAGTTGCGGTTCTGCAGGTGCGGTGCAACCTGGCCGTCGGAAAGCGTGATGATGCGGTGCGCGTCGAGTTCGTCGAGCGTGCGCGGGGTGCCGAAGCGCTTGATGTATTCCGGCGAGCAATAGGCGTGAAAGCCCATCGCGAACAGCTTGCGCTGGATCAGGTCGGGCTGGGTCGGCTTGCGGGTGCGGATCGCAACGTCGGCCTCGCGCATCGAGAGGTCGAGTTCCTCGTCGGTGACGATCAGGGAGATCCGGATCTCCGGATAAAGCGCGGTGAATTCGCCGAGCCGCGGAATCAGCCAGTTGATGCCGACGCCGGGCGTGGTGGTGATCTTGAGGTCGCCGCTCGGCCGCTCGCGGCTGTCGGTCAATTTCGCGCGCGCCGCCTGCAGTTGCATGAACACGTCGTGCGCGGTGCGAAACAACAGGTCGCCCTGTTCGGTGAGAATGAGGCCGCGGGCATGGCGGTGGAACAGCGACACCGACAGCTCCTGCTCCAGCGCGCTGACCTGCCGCGACACCGCCGACTGCGACAGCCCAAGCTGCTCGCCGGCATGCGTGAAGCTGCCCGCTTCGGCTGCCGCGTGAAACACCTTCAGCTTGTCCCAGTCCATGTCGGTAAATCCGTCGCGGGTTCGAGCCATGATTATTCCGCTGCCGCGCGCTCGCTCGCGCGCAGTGCGAGAAAGCGTTCGGCTTCGAGCGCCGCCATGCAGCCAAGGCCCGCGGCCGTGACTGCCTGCCGGTAGATTTCGTCGGCGACGTCACCGGCGGCGAACACGCCGGGCACCGAGGTGGCGGTCGAGTTCGGGGCGACTTCGACATATCCGGATGGTTTCAGCTTGATCTGGCCCTGGATCAATTCCGTCGCCGGCGCGTGGCCGATGGCGATGAAGACCCCGTCCGCCGGCAGTTCGCTCACGGTCCCGGTTTTCACATTCTTCAACCGGACATGGGTGACCTTGGCCGGGTTCTCCCCGCCGCAGATTTCCTCGATGGCGCTGTCCCACACCACCTTGATCTTGGGGTTCTTGAACAGCCGTTCCTGCAGGATGCGCTCGGCGCGGAAATGATCGCGGCGATGCACGATCGTCACCTGCGAGGCGAAATTGGTGAGAAACAGCGCTTCCTCGACCGCGGTATTGCCGCCGCCGACCACCACCACCTGCTTGCCGCGATAGAAAAACCCGTCGCAGGTCGCGCAGGCCGAGACGCCAAAACCCTTGAACTTTTCTTCCGACGGCGTGCCGAGCCAGCGCGCTTGCGCGCCGGTGGCGAGAATGACGGTCTCGGCGAGATAGACGTCGCCGCTGTCGCAGGTCAGGCGGAACGGCCGCTGATGGAGATCGAGCCGGGTGACGAGGTCGGTGACGATTTTGGTGCCGACATGGGCCGCCTGCTTCTCCATCTGCTCCATCAGCCACGGACCCTGGATGACGTCGGCGAAGCCCGGATAGTTCTCCACGTCGGTGGTGATGGTGAGCTGGCCGCCGGGCTGGATGCCCTGGATCAGCACCGGTTCAAGCATCGCACGCGCGGCATAGATCGCAGCGGTATAGCCGGCGGGGCCGGAACCGATGATGACGACCTTGGCGTGGATGGGGGAAGGCATAGGGCAGGACCCTCTCTTCAGGGGATTTTGTCGGTTCTGGAGCGGAAAGCGCCCGGAAAGCCATCGCGGTGGCGCTGAAAGTGTCAAATCCGAGTTTAAGACATCTGGCGAGCCATGCAAGAATTGCAATCCATATCGGCGATTTTTCCCCGGAAGTGGGTAAATGGCGCAGCGCACGCGCAATAAAATTGCGTGAGGGTGCCAGCTGGGTTAAGACTGTTGCCGTTACTCGCCGTTAGCTTTCTCAGCCCAGGACCTGGCCCCGCGTGTCGAAAAATCTTGACCAGATCGACCTCAAAATCCTCACCGAAATCCAGGCCGACGGCCGAATCACCAACGTAGAACTGGCCAGGCGCGTCGGTATTTCGCCGCCGCCGTGCCTGCGCCGGGTGCGGACGCTGGAGGAGGCCGGCTATATCCAGGGTTATCGCGGATTACTGGATCCGCGCCGGCTCGGTTTCGACGTCACGGTGTTCGCCTCGGTGCATCTGTCCAGCCAGGCCGAGGCCGATCTGCGCGCGTTCGAGGAGTTCGTGCGCCGCGAACCGCTGGTGCGGGAGTGCTGGATGCTGTCAGGCGAAGTCGATTTCATCCTGAAATGCGTGGCACCCGACATGGCGACGTTCCAGGATTTCGTCACGCATTTGACGGCGGCGCCGCATGTGCGCAACGTCAGGACCTCGCTGGTGCTGCACAATTCGAAATACGAGGCTGCGGTACCGCTGGAATACAAGGTCGGGGGATAAAAAGGCGCGATCGCGCCACCGTCATTGCGAGCGCAGCGAAGCAATCCATTCTTTCTTTGTCGCCCGATGGATTGCTTCGCTGCGCTCGCAATGACGAATAGAGGCTCAGCCCTTCTTCCGCAGCAGCGCATCGACGCTCCACACTCCGCCGCCGGCGAAGAACAGATAGAGGCAGGCGAAGCAGAACAGGACCGCGGCGTTGCCGCCGCTCAACAGCGGGATGAACACCGGCGCGGCGAAACCAGCCTTGAACATGTGTCCCATGAAGTAGGCAAACGCCATCTCGCCGGACAGGATGAACGCGACCGGGCGCGTGAACAGCCCGAGAATGAGCAGTGCGCCGCCGACCAGTTCAATGGCGCCCGCGGTATAGATCAATGGCGGGATGTTGGCGAAATAGGGCAGCACCGGAAATTTCAGGAGCTTGGCGACGCCATACTGAAACAGCAGCAGTCCGGTGATGATGCGGAAGATGCTCAGAACCGACGGTTCGCAGCCGGCGAGCAGTTTGTTGAACTTTTCCATGGCCGTGCCCCTCAATCCCGTTTCATTGCGGCGTCAACGCTCCACGGCCCTGCGCCCGCGGTCGACAGATAGAGGCAGGTAAAGCAGTACAGGATCGCCAGCGTGCCGCCGTTGACCAGCGGGTGGAAGTCCTTTGGTGCGTGCGCAATGAAATAGGCAAACGCCATCTCGCCGGAGAGGATGAAGGCGGCTGGCCGCGTGAAAAGACCGAGGATCAAGAGCGCGCCGCCGATCAGCTCGATCAAGCCGGCAGCGCCGATCAGCGAAAACGGCTGGACGTTGGCGTAGGCCGGGTAGGCGGGAAAGCCGAGCAGCTTTGCCATGCCGTGCTGAATGATCAGCAGGCCCGTAATGATGCGCAGCACGCTCAACGCGCGCGGCGTCCATGCCTCTATCGTTTCAGTCATGATGGTTTTCCCCGAAGTTTGATGCCTGATTGGTATCGTGTCGCGGCTTCGAGGGAAAGCATGTCGTCCTACAAAATCGCGCAGCTATCGCAGAGCAGCAAATGCCATCCGCCAAAACAACAGGGCCGGGAAACGATCCCGGCCCGCTAGGCGCTGCACGAAATTCAGGACGCCCTGTCAGCGCCACTCGACCTTGGTGATCTCGTAAGCCTTGGCGCCGCCCGGTGCGACGACTTCCACGGAGGCGCCCTTCTTCTTGCCGATCAGGGCGCGGGCCAGCGGCGAGGTGATGGAGATGCGGCCCTTCTTGGCGTCGGCCTCCGGCTCGCCGACGATCTGCCACACCGCCTTCTTGTCGGTATCCTCGTCGACCAGCGTGACGGTGGCGCCGAACTTGATGGTGTCGCCGGAAAGCTTGGAGATATCGATGATGTCGGCGCGCGCCAGCTTGTCCTCCAGCTCGGCGATCCGGCCCTCATTGTGGGACTGCTCTTCCTTGGCGGCGTGATATTCCGCGTTCTCCGAAAGGTCGCCATGCGAGCGCGCTTCCGCGATATGCTCGATGATGCGCGGACGCTCCACCGACTGGCGCTGCTTCAATTCGACCTCGAGCGCGGCATAGCCGCCGGCGGTCATCGGAACCTTTTCCATCATCGTCTCACGTCCTTCAACCTCATGCGGACCAATCCGCGGGCCACGCACAAACGCCGAAACAGAACACCCTCATGGCTGGCGAGTTCCCAGGCACGAGGGCTTCATTGCCGATCGGTTGCCGGACGCGGGGGCCCGGTCGAACGATCAGGTTTCGGAAAAGTAACTCTGCAAAGTGCGGACCTCAAGGTCCCCGCCCAGATAGGCGCGGATGCCTTGGGCTGCCGCCACGGCACCCGAAAGAGTGGTGTAATATGGCACTTTATGCAAGAGGGCAGCACGCCGCAATGACCGGCTGTCGGCCAGCGCCTGCGGCCCTTCCGTGGTGTTAAAGACCAGCTGGATGTCGCCGTTCATGATGGCGTCGACGATATGCGGCCGTCCCTCCAGCACCTTGTTGACCTTTTCGGTCGGGATGCCGGAATCGGCGAGGAAACGCTGCGTCCCCGAGGTCGCCAGCACCTTGAAGCCGACCGAGGACAATAGCCGAACCGCCTCGGCGATCCTGACCTTGTCGATGTCGCGGACCGAGACGAACACCGTGCCCTTGCGCGGCACCCGGGTGCCGCCGCCGAGCTGGCTCTTGGCGAAGGCCACCTCGAAGGAGCGGTCGATGCCCATCACCTCGCCGGTCGAGCGCATCTCCGGACCGAGCACGGTGTCGACGCCGGGGAAGCGGGCAAACGGAAATACCGACTCCTTGACGCCGACATGGTCGAGCTTGCGCTTCCTGAGGTTAAAGTCGGCAAGCTTCTCGCCGGCCATCAGCCGGGCAGCGATCTTGGCGACCGGAATGCCCATCACCTTGGCGACGAAAGGCACCGTGCGCGACGCCCGCGGATTGACCTCCAGCACATAGATGTCGCCGTCCTTGATGGCGTATTGCACGTTCATCAGCCCGACCACGTCGAGGCCGAGCGCCAGTTCGCGGGTTTGCCGCTCCAGTTCGGAAATCATCCTGGCGTCGAGCGAATGCGGCGGCAGCGAGCAGGCGCTATCGCCGGAGTGGATGCCGGCTTCCTCGATGTGCTCCATGATGCCGACGATGAATGTGTCCTTGCCGTCGCACAGGCAGTCGACATCGATCTCGATGGCGTCGGACAGATAGCGGTCGAACAGCAGCGGATTGGTGCCGAGCACGGTATTGATCTGGCCGGTCTTGTCGTTGGGATAGCGCGCCTTGACGTCGCCGGGCACCAGCTCGGGCAGGGTGCCGAGCAGGTAATCGCCGAGCTGGTTTTCCTCGCGGATGATCTGCATGGCGCGGCCGCCGAGCACATAGGACGGACGCACCACCAGCGGCAGCCCGAGATCGGCGGCCACCAGCCGCGCCTGCTCGACCGAATAGGCGATGCCGTTCTTCGGCTGCTTCAGCCGCAGCTTGTCAAGCACGCGCTTGAAGCGGTCGCGGTCCTCGGCGAGATCGATGGCGTCGGGCGAAGTGCCGAGGATCGGCACATCGGCCGCTTCCAGCGCGTGGGCGAGCTTGAGCGGGGTCTGGCCGCCGAACTGCACGATGACGCCGTGCAGGGTGCCGTTCTTGCGCTCGGTGGCGATGATTTCGAGCACGTCCTCGGCGGTCAGCGGTTCGAAATACAGCCGGTCGGCGGTGTCGTAGTCGGTCGATACCGTTTCCGGATTGCAATTGATCATGATGGTTTCATAGCCGGCATCGTGCAGCGCGAAGCAGGCGTGGCAGCAGCAATAGTCGAACTCGATGCCCTGGCCGATGCGGTTGGGACCGCCGCCGAGAATGATGACCTTGTTCTTGTCGGAAGGCGCGCTTTCGTCGGCAGGGGCGCCTGCAAACGGCGCTTCGTAGGTCGAATACATATAGGCGGTTGGCGAGGCGAACTCGGCGGCGCAGGTATCGATGCGCTTGAACACCGGGCGAACCCCGAGCGCGTGGCGCTGCGCCGTCACGGCAGCCTCCGTGGTCTGCGCCAGCACCGCCAGCCGGGCGTCGGAAAAACCCATCGCCTTCAGGCTGCGCATGCCGAACGCATTGGCCGGCAGGCCGTCTTTCTTGACCTTGCTCTCCATCTCGACGATGCCGCGCATTTCCGCGAGAAACCACGGGTCGATCTTGCAGGAGGTGAAGATCTCCTCATTGCTCCAGCCGAGCCGCATCGCCTGCGCCACCTGCAACAGGCGGTCCGGCGTCGGCGTGCCCAAGGCGGCGCGGATCGCGTTCTTGTCGTCGCTGCGGCCGAGCCCCTCGATCTCGATTTCGTCGAGCCCGGTCAGCCCGGTCTCGAGGCCGCGCAGCGCCTTCTGCAGGCTCTCCTGGAAGGTGCGGCCGATCGCCATCACTTCGCCGACCGACTTCATCGAGGTGGTCAGCGTGGTGGAGGCGCCGGGAAATTTTTCGAACGCAAATCGGGGTATCTTGGTGACGACGTAGTCGATGGTCGGCTCAAACGAGGCCGGGGTCGCCCCGCCGGTGATGTCGTTGGCGATCTCGTCGAGCGTATAGCCGACCGCGAGCTTGGCCGCGACTTTGGCGATCGGAAAGCCGGTGGCCTTCGAGGCCAGCGCGGAGGAGCGCGACACCCGCGGGTTCATCTCGATCACGACCATGCGGCCGTCGGCCGGGTTGACGCCGAACTGCACGTTGGAGCCGCCGGTCTCGACCCCGATCTCGCGCAGCACCGCCAGCGAGGCGTCGCGCATGATCTGGTATTCCTTGTCGGTCAAGGTCAGCGCCGGGGCGATGGTGATGGAATCGCCGGTATGCACGCCCATCGGATCGAGGTTCTCGATCGAGCAGATGATGATGCAATTATCCTTCTTGTCGCGCACCACCTCCATCTCGAATTCCTTCCACCCCAGCACCGATTCCTCGATCAGCACTTCGTCGGTGGGGGAGGCGTCGATGCCGCGTTCGACGATTTCGATGAACTCGGCCTTGGTGTAGGCGATGCCGCCGCCGGTGCCGCCCATGGTGAAGGAGGGCCGGATGATCGCGGGCAGGCCGATCTCGTCCAGCGCGCGCAGCGCGTCCGGCAGCGTCTTGGTCTGCACCGAGCGCGGCGTCTCCAGCCCGATCCGGGTCATGGCCTGGCGGAAACGGCCGCGATCCTCGGCCTTGTCGATGGCATCAGCGGTCGCGCCGATCATCTCGACGTCGAATTTTGCCAGCGTGCCCTGCTTGCGCAGGCTCAGCGCGCAGTTCAGCGCGGTCTGTCCACCCATGGTCGGCAACAGGGCAAACCCGCCCGGGATGACGTAGCGTTCCTTCTCGATGATCTTCGCGACGATTTCAGGCGTGATCGGCTCGATATAGGTGGCGTCGGCCAGTTCCGGATCGGTCATGATGGTGGCCGGATTGGAATTGACCAGAACGATGCGGTAGCCCTCGTCCTTCAGGGTCTTGACCGCTTGCGTTCCGGAATAATCGAACTCGCAGGCCTGGCCGATCACGATCGGGCCGGCGCCGATGATCAGGATGGTGGAGATGTCGGTTCTTTTGGGCATCAAGTCTCACGGGCAGGGAAAAGGGCACAAAAAAAGGGCGCGCATGCCGCGCGTCCCTCGAGCCCAAGCGCCAGGTTACCCTCGCGCGCGGGTGGGGTTTAGAACAGATTCTTGAGGCGGGGAAGCACCTTAAACGCCCAATCAACCGGCATTTTTCAGCGGATTTGGGACCTGGTTCGCCGTTGGGAAAGGAGCCCGCCGCTGGCTGGCCTGCCCAGCCGAAGCGGCAACGCCGCGGAGGCTGGAGGCCCGGCCTGGATTTGAACCAGGATAAAGAGCAATGCACTGCTCCCGCGTCGACGCTTTCCGCCACCGGGCCGACGCTGTTATCGCCGATCGTGCCACCGTAAGCCATGTTTGCCGCCGGTTAACGCTAACGGCGCGGATGGAATCAGAACGAATGCCGCGCCACGAAGGTCATCCGCCACGGATTGTGGCCGATGTTGACATGGGCGCGCGAGGCCATGAAACCGGCCGCGGCGAGCCTTGTCACCATCTCGGCTTCGCCGTAGCGCTGCAGGCCGACCCGCGCGCGCAATTGCCGATAGTCCGAGAGCGCGGTCGAGACCAGCCCGATCAGGGCGTCTTTCAGGAAGCCGTGGGTCGCCGCGAAGCGCAGCAGCGCGATCACGTCCCTGGCCATGCCGACCTCCGGGCGCAGCACGTCGCCCACCACCAGCCGTCCCGCCGGTTTCAAGAGCCGCCGGATCACCGCCAGCGCGGCATCGAATTCGGCCGGCGTCATGTATTGGACCACCGAATTCATCACCGCGAGATCGATCGATTTTTCCGGCATTTTGCGCAAGTCGTCGAGCGAGCGCACCCTGATCTTGGTGTTCGGCGCAAAGCGCGCGATCAGCCGGCCGCGCACGCCCGGCGCCGGCTCCGCCAAAAACAGCTTGCCGCAGGCTTCCGCCACCCTGGCCGCCGACAAGGCCTCGCCGCAGGCATAATCCAGTACCACCGCATCCGCCGAGGTGATGTAGCCGATGATGTCCCGGGCCACGACCTGGAAATGCAGGTCGCGGTGCAGCCTGCTCGCATAAATCGTATGCGTTGAATCGTAATAATCGATCCAGTCGTCCATTCCAGGAAATCCGGCAAAACGGGGGTTCCGGTCGGGGAACCGGCACGTATATGATGCGTTAGATGGTCCGGCGGCCCAAGTCCAACTTCAAGTCCAACTTCAAGTCCAACTTCAAGTCCAACTTCAAGTCTACGCCGCCCAAGTCCACCGCCGTTCAATGTGAGATTTCCTAACAGGAAGGTGCATCGTGAGCAAAGCCAAGTCCGACAAAGTATCCCCCGAACTCGATACGCCGACCGATATGCCGCAGGCCGCGGTAGACAAGATCTCGGCGGCCCTTAACACGCTGCTGGCGGATGCCTTCGCGCTTTATGTGAAAACCAAGAATTTTCACTGGCATGTCAGCGGCCGGCATTTTCGCGATTATCATCTGATGCTCGACCAGCAATCCGACGATATTTTTGCGACCACCGATCAGCTCGCCGAGCGCGTGCGCAAGCTCGGCGGCATCACGCTGCGCTCGATCGGGCAGATCGGGAAATTGCAGACCATCAAGGACAACAACGAGGACTATGTGCCGCCGCGCGAGATGCTGCGCGAATTGATGCATGACAACAAGCACATGGCGGCGGCGATGCGCAAAGCCCACAAGCTCTGCGACGATCACGAGGATTCCGGCAGCGCCGGCCTGCTGGAAACCTTCATCGACGAAACCGAGCGCCGCACCTGGTTTCTGTTCGAAGCCAGCCGCCAGGAAGGCGGCAACGAGGCGTAGAGGTTTTTCGTCCCGTCATTGCGAGGAGCGCAAGCGACGAAGCAATCCATTCTTGTTTAGCAGCAGGCTGGATTGCTTCGCTTCGCTCGCAATGACGCGTTACCTTGATGGCCTCCACAGCCTCATTAACGGCCCATCCGCTCCCTTGACCGGATCGGTGTTCGGCAGCTTGACCGCCGGAATCGTCTTCAGTGCCTTCGGGTAATTTTCCGGCGTCGGCCGCGTGACGTGCATCCTCAGTCCCGGCGGATAGGCCCCGACCACGGAGAAATCCCTGCTCGCCGCCAAGCATTGATGGCCGGTGCCGGCCGGCAGGATGGCGACGTCGCCGGCGGCGATCTCGAATTCCTTGCCGCCGTCACCGCCGAAGCGGACGCGGGCATGACCGCGCGCCACGCCCAGCGCTTCATGTACGGTCGCATGGTAATGCAGATAGTCGTAGACGCCGTTGCGCCACATGTCGCCCCAGCCGTTGGCGCCGAACAGGCCCTCGATGGTCTTCTCGGGATGGGCGTTGTCGATCGCGATGGCGCCCTTGTAGACCAGAAACGGCAGCGGATTGTTGGGCACGAGGCCGTCGTCTGCAAAGACGAAGGCGAGGGGTTCGAGATCGGTACTGACCACCGACATGGCGGTTCTCCTGCGTGATCACCGGACATCAAATCGTCTGTGCGAAATCCGTTCCCGTCAGATTTTGAACTTGAACACTTCTTCCTTGAACCGGAGCCCGTGTCCGGGCCGCTCCGGCGCCGTGATCATGCCATTGGCGATCTCGGGCGGATCGACCCAGAGGTCGTCGATCAGGCCCATGTTCTCGCACCAGATGCCGTTCGGGATCGAGGCCAGCAGGTGCACATTGAGTTCGGGAAACAGGTGCGGCGCAATCGTGATGCCCCAGGTGTCCGCAAGTGCCGCGATCTTGCGCAGATCCGTCATGCCGCCGCGCATCGGGTCGGGCTGCAGGATCGGCAGGCAGGGATTGAGGAAGAACGGCCGCAGGTCGTAGCGGGTGAAATGGGTCTCGCCACCGACCACGCGCATGTCGAGCGCGGCGGCGATGCGCTGGTAGCCGGCAAAATCGTCGGCCGGCACCGGCTCCTCGAGCCAGTAGATATCGTATTGTTCGAACTTGCGTCCCATTTCGATGGCGACATCGGCGCTCCAGCCCATGTTGACGTCGATCATGATGTCGATGTCGGGTCCCAGCGCCTCGCGCATGCGGCGCACATTGTCGAGGTCCTGCGCCGGCGTGTGCACATGCGCGACCTGCATCTTGATCGCCTTGTAGCCCTGCTTGACGAAGTGCAGCGCCTTCTCGATCATGCCGTCACCGCCGGCACCGCGGAAACAGCCCGAGCCGTAGATCGGGATTTGCGAGCGATAATGGCCCCACAGCCGGTGCAGCGGCAGGCCGGCGCGCTTGCCCACCGCATCCCACAGCGCGATGTCGAGCGCCGACATCGCCATCGCGGCGATGCCGCCGCGGCCGTAGGTCATGGTCGCCGTCCACAGGTCGCGCCAGATCGCCTCGATGGAGGTTGCGTCCTTGCCCTTGACGCGCGGGATAATGCATTCGTCGAGACAGGCCGCGATCGACTTCATCCCCGGCCGGAACAGAAACAGATAGCCCATGCCGGTGATGCCGCCTGAAGTCTCGACCTCGCAGATCAGGATGTCGCGGGTCGCGCCCAGCGCATGGCCCTTGAGCCAGCGATCGTCGGCCCAGGGCAGCCGCAGCATGGTCACGCGGATGTCGCGGATGGTCATGTCGGGGTTGGCTGAAGTCATCGGGCGTTTCCCTTTTGCCTGCCAGATCATGTTCGCCTGATCTCGGTCAGGGGAAGTCAATCACATAACGCCGGCGCTGATCCAGCGCCGTCCATCATGCCTCCAATGCGGGGAGCCCGATTGTGTTCAGGCGCTTTTGGGAATCTCGAACACCAGGCAGGTGGTGGTGGCATGCGCCAGCAGCCGGCCCTTGGCGTCGGTGATGCGGGCCTCGGCGGTGGCTGCGCGGCGGCCGACATTCAGCGTGCGGCCCTCGCTGCGGACGGGGCCGGTGTCCCTGGTCATGCCCTTGATAAAACTGATCTTGAATTCGAGCGTGGTGTAGCCGGTCCCCGCCGGCAGCATCGAGTGCACCGCGAGCCCCATCGCCGAATCCAAGAGCGTCGCGGCATAACCGCCATGCACCGAGCCGATCGGGTTGTAGTGCCGGAAGCCGGGGATGCTGTGCATCACCACCACGCCGGGCTCGGCGGTGCAATCGAAGGGTTCGACGGTCTGCATGATCGGCGGCGAGGGCAATCGGCCGTCGAAGATGGCGCGGACGAAATCGACCCCCGCCATCGAGGCCATGATCTCGGTCGGCGTGACGCCGTATTGGGGGGCGGGGGTCGGTTGCGCGGGCATGGGATGGTTTCCGGATTATGATGACGGTCATCATACTAAACCGCGTGTCATGACACCAGAGTTTTGGCACGATCTTTCCGCGTCATTGCGAGGAGTTGGCGGCGCCGCATCCGCGCCCCGGGGCTGAACGCCCTACCCGCCCTTGTTTGCCCGCATCAAATCGGCGAACCGCCTGAACAGATAATGCGAATCGCGCGGACCGGGCGAGGCTTCGGGGTGATACTGCACGGAAAAAACCGGCCGTCCGTCGAGCTGGATGCCGCAATTGGAGCCGTCGAACAGCGAGATGTGGGTTTGCGTGGCGCCCTTCGGCAAGGTGGCCTGGTCGACCGCAAAGCCGTGGTTCATCGAAGTGATCTCGACCTTGCCGGTGGTCTCGTCCTTGACCGGATGATTGGCGCCGTGATGGCCCTGGTGCATCTTCGTGGTCCTGGCGCCGACCGCGAGGCCCAGCATCTGATGGCCGAGGCAGATGCCGAAGGTCGGCGTGCCCGAATTGATCACCTGCTGGATCACCGGCACCGCATATTTGCCGGTGGCGGCGGGATCGCCCGGACCGTTCGACAGGAACACGCCGTCCGGCTTCATCGCCAGGATGTCCTCCGCCGATGTGGTTGCCGGCACTACCGTGATCTTGCAGCCGACGCCCGCGAGCAGGCGCAAAATATTGCGCTTGATGCCGTAGTCGATGGCGACGACGTTGAACTCGGGCGCGGTCTGCCGGCCAAAGCCTTTTTCCCACACCCACGGCGTCTCGTCCCAGTCGAAGCGCTGGCCCGAGGTGATCATCGGCACCAGGTCCATGCCCTCGAGGCCGGGCCATTCGCGCGCTTCTTCCTTCAGCCCGTGCAGGTCGAATTGGCCGTCTTTGGCGTGCGCGATCACGGCGTTGGGCATGCCCTTCTGCCGGATCAGCGCGGTCAGGGCGCGGGTGTCGATGCCGGAGAGGCCGATGATGCCGCGCGCCTTCAGCCAGGAATCGAGATTTTTCGTGGCGCGGTAGTTCGAGGGGTCGGTGATGCCGGCGCGCAGGATCACGCCGCGCGCCCCCGGCGTCGCCGCCATGTTCACGGTCTCGATGTCTTCCTCGTTGGTGCCGACATTGCCGATATGGGGAAAGGTGAAGGTGATGAGCTGTCCGGCATAGGAGGGATCGGTAAGAATCTCCTCATAGCCGGTCATTGCGGTGTTGAAGCAGACCTCGCCGACCGCCTGACCCTCGGCGCCCAACCCAAAACCCTCCAGCACGGTGCCGTCGGCAAGCACGAGCAGCGCGGTCGGCTTGTGATCCGGCCAGGCGGAGGCGTTTTCGGGGGTGGTCATGAGCGCACTTCATAGTCGCCGCCTGCGCTCGCGTCAAAGCCGTAAGTTGCGGATTCACATGCAAAATACGCATATTTGCAGGCGGCCTCATGCCGGGAACCATCCTTGCCGGGCAGTTTGCGCAATCCGAGTTGTCGGATGGCCGCGAACCGCCTAGATCAGGGCTTTCCGACGGTACGGCGTTGAAAGCCGACGAGAGGATACGACAATGCTGCGCGACGACATCAATAACGCGGTCAAGGATGCGATGCGGGCCAAGGACGAGCGCAAGCTGTCCACGCTGCGGATGGTCAATTCGACCATCAAGAACGCCGACATCGCCGCGCGCGGCGAGGGCAAGCCGCCGCTCAGCGACGGCGATCTCTTGAGCGTGTTGCAGAAGATGATCAAACAGCGCCAGGAATCCGTCGAGCTCTACGACAAGGGCGGCCGCGCCGAGCTCGCCGCAGGGGAGCGCGAGGAAATCGCGATCATCTCGGCATACCTGCCGAAGCAGATGTCGGACGACGATGTGAAGGCGGCGATCGCAGCCGCGATCGCCGAGACCGGCGCCGCCGGGATGAAGGACATGGGCAAGGTGATCGGCGTGTTGAAGGCGAAATATTCAGGGCAAATGGATTTCGGCAAGGCCAGCCCGATGGTGAAGGCGGCGCTGACGGGGTGATGCGATCTCGGTCGTCGTCCCCGCGCAGGCGGGGACCCATACGCCGTGTCGGCGCAATATGAGACAGGTGGTTGTTGATATCGTTCGATCATAACCAGTTGTGGTTATGGGTCCCGGCCTTCGCCGGGACGACACCTGTGGTGTTTTGCGGGTAGTGGGAACATTCGAAGGCCGCGCCACATGCTCACCGAAGCCGCCAATTACGACACACTCTACCGCGATTTCCGCTGGGAGATCCCGGCGCGCTTCAACATCGCCACCGCGTGCTGCGATCGCCATGCCGACGGATCAAAGCGGCTGGCGCTGATCTATGTCGACGAGGACGGCACGGCCACGCGCACCTCGTTCGATGAGGTCGCCGACTTCTCCCGCCGCTTCGCCAATGTGCTGAAAATGGATGGCCTTGTGCGCGGCGACCGCGTCGCGGTGTTCCTGTCGCAATCGCTGGAATTGCCGGTCGTGCATATGGCCGCGTTCCGGTCGGGCCTGGTGTCGATCCCGCTGTTCGCGCTGTTCGGCGAGGACGCGCTGGAATTTCGGCTGGCGAATTCCGGCGCCAAAGCCATCGTCACCGACGCTGTTGGTGCGGAGAAGCTGGCGAAAATCCGCGACCGGTTGCCGGACCTGACGAACGTCTATGTGACAGGCGATCGCACGCCGGCCAAGACAAAGCCGTTCTGGGCTTCGCTCGCGGCGGCATCGGCTGACTTTGCCACCATCGATACCGCCGCCGACGATCCCGCCATGATCATCTACACCTCGGGCACCACGGGCAATCCGAAGGGCGCGCTGCATGCGCATCGCGTGGTGCTCGGCCATCTGCCCAATGTCGAGATGTGCCACGATTTCTTTCCCAAAGCGGGCGACCTGATGTGGACGCCGGCCGACTGGGCCTGGATCGGCGGACTGATCAATGCGCTGCTGGCGGCCTGGTATCACGGCGTGCCGATCGTCGGCCACCGCGCGCGGAAATTCGAGCCGCAGGCGGCGATGCAGATGATGGCCGACCACGCCGTGCGCAACGTGTTCCTGCCGCCGACCGCGCTGAAATTGATGCGGCAGGCCGGCGTCAGCCATGCCGGCGTGAAACTGCGCAGCATTTTTTCCGGCGGGGAGTCGCTTGGCGGCGAATTGCTGGACTGGGTTCGCGCCACCTTCGGCATCGACGCGCATGAAGTCTACGGCCAGACCGAATGCAATCTGGTGGTCGGCAGCAACGCAAGACTGTTTCCGATCCGGCCCGGCTCGATGGGCAAGGCGACGCCCGGCTTCGACGTCCGCATTGTCGATGCGGAAGGCCGGGAATTGCCGCGGGGAAGCCGCGGCATCATCGGCGTGCGCCAGCCTAATCCGGTCACCATGATCGAATACTGGAAAAACCCGGAATCCACCGCGAAGAAATACGCCGGCGGGTTTTTGCTGACCGGCGATCTCGGCGTCCAGGATGAGGATGGCTATTTCTGGTATGTCAGCCGCGAGGACGACGTCATCACCACGGCCGGCTATCGCGTCGGACCGTCGGAAATCGAGCACACGCTGATGAAGCACCCGGCGGTGGCGATGTCGGCGGTGGTCGGGATCCCCGATCCGATCCGCACCGAATCGATCAAGGCCTGGATCGTGCTGCGGCCGGGATTTACGCCGGATGACGCGCTGGCGCGCGAGATTCAGGATTTCGTCAAGGTGCAGCTCGCCGCCCACGAATATCCGCGTTTCGTGCAGTTCACCGAGACTTTGCCGATGACGGCCACGGGCAAAGTGCTGCGGCGGGAATTGCGGTCGCTGGGGTGACGGGCAGAGCGTCGTCATTGCCGGGCTTGACCCGGCAATCCATCTAGCTTCACGGGACTCTTTTCAAGATTGATGGATACGCGGGTCAAGCCCGCGTATGACGACCGAATATGCCGAACCGTTACGGTCTCACGGCCGGCATTGACCCAGATCAACACGCTGCGCCCGATGCTCTGCACCATTTCGTAAAATCAAATGGGGGGCCCCGCCGATGACATCCATCTCCGGCAAGATCGATCCGGTGGTGCGGCGCATTACCGCCACCGACATCGCCGAAGCGCTGGGGCAGGGCTTGCGCGATTTTCAGGCCGCGCCGCTGTATGGACTTGCGTTCGGCGCGATCTATGCGCTGGGCGGGATCACGATCATGCTGTGCCTCACCGCGTTCGGCATGATCTATCTGGCTTACCCGCTGGCGGCGGGCTTTGCGCTGATCGGGCCGTTCGTCGCGATCGGCCTCTATGAGGTGAGCCGCCAGCGCGAGGCCGGGCAAAAGCCGTCGATCCGCGGCATCTGGTTGATGGTGCGCTCGCGCGGCGAACTCGGCTGGATGGCCTTTGTCACCTTGTTTGTGTTCGTGATCTGGATGTACCAGGTCCGCCTCCTGATCGCGCTGCTGCTCGGGCTCAACGCCTCGTTCTCCAGCCTGCACGAATTCATCACGATGCTGCTCACCACCAATGAGGGGCTGCTGTTTCTCGCCATCGGCAACGCCGTCGGCGCGGCGCTGTCGCTGATACTGTTCTCGCTGACGGTGGTGTCGTTCCCGCTGCTGCTCGAGCGCGACGTCGATTTCGTCACCGCGATGGTCACCAGCGTGCGTGCGGTGGTGATGAGCCCGGCGCCGATGATCGGATGGGCCGCGATCATCGTCGTGCTGCTGATCGTCTCGTCGATTCCCTATTTCCTCGGACTGCTGGTGACGCTGCCGGTGCTCGGCCACGCCACCTGGCACCTGTATCGGCGGATCGTGGTGCCGGTTTAGGCCGTTATTCCGGGGCAGGCTGCGGCGTCGCAATTCCAAGTTTCTTCAGCGCCTCGAGCATTCGCTTCGGCGGCTCCATCTTGATCGCCAGCGGTTCGCCGGTTTCCAGCAGGCTCTTCAGGCTGGACAGGATCGCCGGCCAGCCGCTGCGGCCGCCGGAGAGGACGTCGTCATCGAGCGGCCGGTCATGCGCCTCGGTCATGGTGAGGCGGATGGCGTCGCCGCCAGGCTCGATCTCCCACGTCACCAGCGTCGGCCCGAGCTTTTCGATCAGCGCCGGCCAGTTGACGTTGAAGGTAACGGTGAGCCGGCGCGGCGGGTCGCATTCGAGCACCTCGCCGCTGATATGAACCGAACCGTCCGCCTGACGCACGATATACGCGCCGCCGACCTTCAACTCGATCTCGACCGCGTTGCCGAAAAAATATCTTTTCGAAAACTCCGCGGTGGTCAGCGCCTGCCAGACTTTTTCCGGCGTCGCGGCGATGTAGATGGCGTAGACCGTTGTCGGCTTGAAGTCCGCGATGTTCATGCTAGGCATCGCAACTCGGCTTGACCATCACCTCGCCCGGCAATTCGCGTCCGGTCTCAAGGAAGCTCTTCAGGCTGGCGATCACCATCGGCCAGCCGCCGGAAATATCGCGCAATGTCTTGCCGCCCTCATCGAGGTTGTCGTGGGTTACGGTCAGCTTGACCGCCTTGCCGCGCGGTTCGAGATCGAACGTCACGCGCGAGGTCCGTTCGCGTTTGGCCTCCGGCGAGCAGGGATCCCAGGTGTAGGCGAGCCGCGTGAACGGATCCGAAATCAGCACCTTGCCCGCGATGGTCGTATTGCCTTGCTTGGCGAAACGATATTCCGAGCCGACTTTCCAGTCGGAGGCGACGCGGTGGCCGAACCAGTAGCGTTCGGTAAAATCGCCGTCGGTCAGCGCCTGCCAGAGCTTTTCGGCTGATGTCTCGATGTAGGTGGTGTAGACGAATTCCGGTTTACTCATCGCGTTTCTCCAGTTGCCGTTTCAATTCGCCGAGCGCGGTCAGCTTGCCGCGCTCGAATTTCTTGATCCACCGCTCGCCGATCTGATGGATCGGCAGCGGGTTGAGATAGTGCAGCTTCTCGCGGCCATGCCTGAAGGTGGTGACGAGGTTGGCGTCCTCGAGAATCGCAAGGTGCTTGGTCACGGCCTGCCGCGTCATGGCGAGGCCGTCGCAGAGATCGTTCAGGGTCTGTCCGTTTTTGGCGTGAAGCCGGTCCAGCAGCGACCGCCGGGAAGGGTCGGCCAGCGCTTTGAAGACTTCATCCATGGCCGGCATAATAGGCAACCAAATGGTTGCATGTCAAGAAATATTTTGACGAGCGAAAAATCCCGCTTCCGTATTTGTACGCGGCCGCGTCTTAACTGCCAGTTGACGTCAGACCCGCAGGCTTTGGCGCCAAATCCGGTCGCTCTTTCATGGCTTGAACCATGCCATCCCCAGCTGCACTGCGAGAAGATCGGCGGGCTGGTCCGGAAGTCGACGATCCCGGGCAGGCGAAGGTGCTGAAGCGCGCAAATCACGAGCTCGAAGCGCTCGTTCTCGAGCGAACCGTGGCGCTGGAGGAAAGCCAACGCCTGCTGCGCACGACCCTGGTGCATATGGATCAGGGATTGGTTTTTCTCGATCAAAACCAAACCGTCCGTTTGTGCAATCCGCGCGCGCTCGAATTGCTCGATTTGTCCGAGCGAGTGCTGCATGAGGGCGCCGGATTTCACGATATCCGTGCATTTCAGAATGCGCGGGGCGACTTCTCGCGGATCCCTGCCTCGACCTTCTCAACAATCAGTGGCAGCGATACGCGTCGACTTCCGCTCATCTACGATTGGCCGCGACCGGACGGTACGACCCTGGAGGTGCGTCGGGTTCAGATTCCGGACGGGGGCTCGGTCAACACCTTCACCGACGTCACGGAGCGCCGTGCCACTGAAGCGGCGGTGCGCGAGAGCGAACGCCTTTGCCGGCTATTGGCGGAACGCGTTGAGGAACTTGCCCAAATCGACGAGCTGACCGGCGTATTGAATCGACGCTATATCATGCGGGCACTGAGCGATGAAATGGCGCGCGCGCAACGGAGTGCGGAGCCTTGCTCGATTGCAATCATCGATCTGGATTTCTTCAAGCGGATCAACGATCGGTTCGGCCACCCGACAGGTGATGAGGTTCTTCGCAGCTTTACAATCGCGGTCAGCGCAAACATTCGCGACATCGACCGGTTGGGGCGCTACGGTGGAGAAGAATTTCTGTTGGTCATGCCGCGTGCGTCAAACGAGCAGGCCACCGCAGCCGTGAACCGCCTGCGGGGAATTTTTGCTGAACTGGACTGGACCGCCATTTCGGATCGCCTGGTGGTGACGATGTCGGCTGGCGTCACCCGGATACGGCTGGATGAGCCGCCAGACGAACTGCTGGCGCGTGCCGACGCGGCGTTATATCGCGCGAAGGATGCCGGGCGGAATTGCGTGATATGCGCCTGACTTGTTCCCGGCCAGGCCCGGCGATGACGCGTTTTCAGACCCGCCGCACCATCGCCGGCGTCAGGTCCTTCAGTGACGGCGCGCCGAGCTGCTGCATGGCGACGCGGGTCTCGTTGCGCAGGATTCCGAGCACGCGTTCGACGCCCGGCTGGCCGAACGCGCCCAGTCCCCACAGATAGGGCCGGCCGATGCAGACCGCCTGCGCCCCCATGGCGAGCGCCTTGACGATGTCGCTGCCGCGGCGAAAGCCGCTGTCGACCAGGATCGGCATGCGGCCGCCGACGGCATCGACGATTTCCGGCAGCACCTCGATGGTGGCGCCGACGCCGTCTTCGACCCGCCCGCCATGGTTCGAGACCACGATCGCGTCGATGCCGGCTTCAGTGGCGAGTTTGGCATCCTCGAAGGCGAGAATGCCCTTCAGCACCAGTCTGACCTTGACCGTATCGCGCAGTCGTTTGATCAGGTCCCAGTTCAGGTTGGTGACGGCCGTGCCGCTGACGCCGGCAAGGTCGATGCCGGCAAAATTCGGCTTGCGCGACAGGTAGTCGTTGAGTCCATGGCAACTGCCGCACTCGCGGGTGTCGGTGCGGCGCAGCCGGAGAAAAGTTTCCCACTTCGCCTGCGATCTCACGTCGAGCGTGACCGCGATCGCCGGCGCGCCCGCGGCCTCCGCGTGCCGGACCAGAGCCTCGGCAATTTCGAAGCGCTGCGTGGTGTAGAGCTGGAACCAGACCGGGGCGCCGCGCGCGGCGATCGCATCCTCGATCGACGTTGTCGCCACCGTCGACAGCATCTGCAGATGATTGCCGGCCTTCGCCGCCCTGGCGACCGCGATCTCGGCGTCGGGATGAAAGGCGCGGTTGCTGCCGGTCGGCGCCACCACGATCGGGCTGTCATATTTGGTGCCGAAAAGCTCGGTGCTCATGTCGATCTTGCTGACATCGACCAGCCGCCGCGGGCGCAGCCGGAAATTCCGGAACGCCTCGCGGTTGGCGCGCAAGGTCACTTCGTCGTCGGTCCCGGTGGCCATATAGCCGAAATGCGCCGGCGGCACGTTCTTCTTCATGACCGGCTCGAAGTCGAAAACGTCGAGCGCCTGCGAGGGCTCGGCGATCAGCCGGTCGAGGTCGCGCGGCGCCCATTCTGCCGGATCCTGTGGCCGCAATCCCTCGGCCACGGCACCGCGCGCGAACAGCGGGCTCGCCGCCAGAAATTGCAGGAAACGCCGGCGGCTCCCGGTTTGAACTGGCGACATCGTTGCCTCCCCGTGAACAGCGATATTCGCTCAATTCCCGCGGTGTGACACGCTGCATTGCAACCGGGGATCACAGAATCCACTCTGCCAAGCCGGTTCGTCGCTCCCGACGCAGTCGTGAAGGGTTGGCGTAGTGCAATCCCGGCGCGGATGGCTATGATGGCGCCGTCATCGTCGATCTTCAAAAACCTGGGTGGAAACAAAGCATGACCGGTCACGTCAAACTGGCGACCTTACTCTGTGTATCCTTCATCGCGTGCGGCAGTGGCGCCTATGCCCAGAGCCAGGTGATCGGGGCGCCGCCCGAAGCTTCCAACATGAAACTGGTGGGGAGCAACGACCTGCAGGCGCGCAGCGCCTATCAGCCGACCATCCATCACCAGGGCGACCGCTGGATCGCCTATATCGGACATCACGGCGGCTCCGACGCCATTCCCGACCCGGTCAACCCGATGACCGGTAAGGCCGAGCCGAACGGCACGTCCATTGTCGATGTCACCGATCCCGCGCATCCGAAATATCTCCGTCACATTCCCGGGCAGGAAGGCACCTATGAGGCCGGCGGTGCCCAGATGGTGCGCGTCTGCGACGGCAAGACCTTGCCCAAGGGCGATCCCAACGCGGTGTACATGCTGCGCACCTTCGGCGGCGAGGCCCATGAGATCTGGAATGTCGCCGATCCCGCCAATCCGGTGCTGATCACGCGGCTCGGCGGCCTCAAGGACACCCACAAGAACTGGTGGGAATGCGAGACCGGAATTGCCTTCCTGGTGTCGGGCGCGCCGGACTGGCGCACCCGCCGCATGACCCAGATTTACGACCTCAGCGATCCCGCCCATCCGGTGAAAATCCGCGACTTCGGCCTGCCCGGCCAGGAGCCGGGCTCGACCGGCGCGGTACCGACCGAGGTGCATGGGCCGATCTCGGCCGGCCCGCAAGGCAACCGCGTCTATTTCGGCTACGGCACCGACAAGGGCGGTTTCCTGCAGATCGTCGATCGCGACAAGCTGCTCAACGGGCCGAAGGAGCCGACGGCGGAAAATCTGCGTCTGCCGGAAATCTCGAGGATGGCGATGTCGGCGTTCAACGGCGCCCACACCACCTTTCCGATGCTGAAAATGCCGATTGCCGAGTTCGCCAAGGACAAGGACGGCAAGAGCCGCGACATCGTGATGATCGTCGATGAGGAAATCCTCAACGAATGCCTCGAGCCGCGACAGATGGTGTGGTTCGCCGACGTCACGATCGAGAACCGCCCGATGGTGATTTCGAGCTATACGGTGCCGGAAGCCAGCGGCGGGTTCTGCGAGCGCGGCGGACGGTTCGGCTCTCATTCCTCCAACGAGAGCATGGCGCCGGTGTTCTACAAGAAGATGGCGTTCATTGCCTTCTTCAATGCCGGCGTCCGCGCGCTCGACATCCGCGATCCCTATCATCCGACCGAGGTCGGCTATTTTATTCCCTCGATTACGGCGGCGACCGACAAGCGCTGCGTCACCATCGACGGCAAGGACCGCTGCAAGGTCGCGATCCAGACCAACAATGTCGAGACCGACGAGCGCGGCTATATCTATATCGTCGATCGCGCCAACACCGGCCTGCACATTCTGGAGCTGACCGGACCGGCGCGTGCCGTGGCCGGTCTGCCGTGAAGCAGCGGGCGATGCCTAGATCGCTGTCGATTGCATTTGCGGCGGCGATTTGCGCAGGGATCGGCGTTGCCGGGTATCAACCTGCGCGGTCTGATTTCGACGGCTGGCGCGAAATCGCCTGGCCGTTTCCGCGCGACGGATGGCCCGCCGGGCGCGCCTTCCGTTGCGCCACCGAAGCGTGCGGCGGCGATGTCGAAGTCTATGTGCGGCCGAAGATCGGCTTTTGCAATTGCGACAGCGGCGTTGCCGATGATGACGAGGTCGATCGCGTTGCCGATCTCGATCTGATCAGCCAGCGCTTCGTGCCGCTGGCGCCGGGCGAGGTGATCCGGATCGACGAGATGGCCGGACGCATCCGGGAATACGATCTGCAAATGGCCGACGGATCCCGGCACGCCGCCATCGGCATCGCCGTATCCCATCGCTGCGACCTGCTGGTCGCGGTGGCACAGGGCAAGGCCAGCGCGCCGGAAGTGGAGCGCGCGGCGCTGGAGTTTCTTGGCACGGATGCCGTGAGGCAATGGATGACCGCTGCGATGAATGGAAGTTGAGCGCGCGCTTCGCTCTCTTCTGCCACAAGGGCTTTGCCCAATGGTTGGGCATGACTCGCTGTCCAAGAGTGATTTCTCGGGAGGGCGCGAGGAACCTGCGTACGATAGGTTGCAATTGCAGCGTCTTTTGTTGCGATGTCGGAAACTTCCAGCCTCGATGCTGCAGGCACGCGCCTTGCACGGTAGTCGATTGCGACGACAGCGTCGTCCGCGACCGCCGTCAATTCACAACGCGGCCGACCACGATCGGAGAATGTCAATGTTTCGGACTGTTCGATGGCTAAAGTTCCTCTCTATCGCCTCCGTGCTCGCCTTCGCAGGCGGCGCCGTGCAAGCGCAGCAAAAGAAAATCGCCATCACGTCGATCTCGGAGGTGGCGCAGGTGCTCGACCTCAAGCGTGGATTGCTCGAGGAATTGGCGCGGTTGGGATACACGGAAGGCAAAAACCTTCAGGTCGAATACGCAAACGCGCTCGGCAATTTCCAGGTCCAGCAGCAGATCGCGAAGAAACTCGCCAGCGAGACCTACGATGTGATCGTCCCGATCACCACGCCGACCGCCATCGCGGTGGTGAAGGCCGAGGAGGAGAGCAAGACCCCCGTCATCTTTTCGATGGTCACGGATCCCCTCGGCGCCAAGCTCGTGAAGTCGCTCGACAAGCCCGGCGGACTCGTCAGCGGGGTTTCCGATATTCCGCCGATCGAACGGCAGGTGGACCTGATCAGGCAGCTTGTCCCGTCGCTCAAGCGGCTCGGCTTCATCTACAATCCATCGCTGGCGAGTTCGCAGACATTTCTCGCGATACTCACGAAATTGGCGGCAGCCGGCAATTTTACCATCGTCGAGGCCGCAAGCCCCAACACCGCCGACGTGCTGACTGCCACGCGAAGTCTCGTCGGAAAGGTCGACGCCATCTACGTGCCGAATGACACCACGGTCACGGCCGCCCTCGAGTCGGTCATCAAGGTCGGCATCGACGAGCGGCTGCCCGTCTTCACCGGCGAATCGCGAGGCGTCGAGCGCGGCGCGATCGCATCGATCAGCTTCGACTATTACGACGTGGGCGCGAGCACGGCCCCGATGGTCAAGGCCGTGTTCGAAGGAAAGAGCCCGGGCGACATCGATGTGCTGGTCATGAAAGACGTCTACAAGAACTTTCAGACCGTTCTCAATCTCAAGTCAGCCGCGGCGATGGGCGTGGCGATCCCGGATCAGATCAGGTCCTCCGCCAAGAGAGTCATCGAGTAGGGGAAGGTCCGGTTTCGAGAAATGTCCTTATCCGCCTTTCTTGGCGCAATCGAGTCGGGCTTGTTGATGGGAATCGTCGCGTTGGCGGTTTACCTGTCCTTTCGCGTGCTGGATTTTCCGGACCTCACCGTTGACGGCAGTTTTGCGCTCGGAGGTGCGGTGTGCGCGAGGCTTATCGTTTCCGGATGGCATCCCGTCGGCGCTACGGGCGTGGCGCTGATCGCCGGCGCCGCAGCTGGATATGTAACCGGCGTTATCAACGTCAAGTTCAAGGTCGTCCATATGGTCGCCAGCATGTTGACCATGGTGGCGCTTTATTCCGTCAATATACGGATCATGTCTGGCCCTAACCAGTCACTGCTCGGGGCGGAGACGATTTTCCAGACGCTCCGGGTTTTCCCGATCCGCAACACCTACCTCGTGCCGTTGGTGTTTCTGGTGTTCGTGACCGCCACGAAGCTCCTGCTTGACTATTTCCTGCAGACCGATCTCGGGCTGGCGTTGCGCGCCACCGGAGAGAACCGGCGCATGGCGCTCGCAAACGGCATCGCGACCGGCCGCATGACGATTCTCGGCATCGCCATGAGCAATGCGATGGTCGCGTTCGCCGGTGCGCTTTTCGCGCAGAATCAGGGCTCGGCGGACGTCTCCATGGGTGTGGGTACGTTGCTCACGGGCCTTGCCGCCGTGATCGGAGGGGCTGCGCTGCTCCCATCGCGCAAGATCTTCCGCGCGACTCTCGCGATCGTCCTTGGCTCGATCGCCTATCAGCTCGCGGTCGCAGTCGCCCTGCGCGGAAGCTTGCTCGGCCTCGAGGCATCCGATGTGAGCATCATCACCGCGGTTTTGGTTTTGCTGGCACTCGTACTGCCGAAGTCGAATCGCAAATGGATGGGCCGCCCTTCGGTACCCCGGCGCCCGCAGCCTGCCCCTCCCCAGACCAGCACCGGGGCATGAGATGATCCGTTTGCAGGATGTCGGCGTCGTCTTCAACAAGAACACTGCTGTCGAGCGGCGCGCGCTCTCCGATATCAGCCTTGAGGTGCCGGAAGGTCAGTTCGTCACAGTCATCGGAAGCAACGGCGCCGGAAAATCGACGTTGCTGAATGTGCTGGCCGGCGAACTCGGCCCCGACACCGGTCGCGTCATCGCGGATGAGCAGGATGTGACCGACCGGCTACTGCCGCAGCGGGCGGCATTTGTCGCGCGTGTCTTTCAGGATCCACGAACTGGCACATGTGAAAACCTGTCTATCGAAGAAAATCTTGCGCTTGCGTTGAAGCGCGGTGCCCGGCGCGCCTTCGGCATTGCGGTCACCAAAGCCCGGCAGCTCGAGTTCCGGAAGCTCGTGAAGGATTTGGGACTGGGGCTCGAGAACAGGCTGGCCGATCCAGTGAGCCTTCTTTCCGGCGGGCAGCGCCAAGCCCTGAGCTTGCTGATGGCGACGCTCCATTCGGCAAAGATACTGCTGCTCGATGAACACGTGTCCGCGCTGGATCCGCGGACAGCCGCCTACATTCTCGAGGTGACGCGCCGGATCGTGAGCGAGCACGGGCTGACCACCCTTATGGTCACCCACAGCATGCTGGCGGCGCTCGAGTTCGGCGACCGCACCATCATGCTTCATGAGGGACGTGTCGTTCTCGACGTTCATGGCGAGGCCAGGAAGGGACTGAAGGTGCCCGATCTCATTCAGATGTTTCGCAAGGTGCGCGGAGAGGAGATCGTCGAAGACCAGATTCTGCTTGCGTGATCGATACGTGCGGCGAGCGGCGCGTGATCGATCACACTGGCTCGTTTCCCTTGCCGCCTGAACCTGATTGATGGCGAGGCGGCTTTAACGAAATGGACAACCGGGAGTTGGCGATGCAATTTGGACTCGTACTGGGTTACTGGGGAACGGCGCCGGAAAAGGGGCTCGCGCTGACCCTCGAAGCGGAGCAACTCGGCTTCGATGCGGTATGGGTCGCGGAAGCGTACGGCACCGACGCATTCACGCCGCTCGCCTGGCTTGCCGCTCAGACAAAAAACATTCTGCTCGGCACCGCGGTCGTGCAAATTCCAGCGCGGACGCCGGCAATGACGGCAATGACAGCGACGACTCTCGACATGCTTTCCAATGGCCGGGTGTTGCTTGGAATCGGCGTTTCCGGCCCGCAGGTCGTCGAGGGGTGGCACGGCGTGCCGTACGGCAAGCCGCTGGTGCGCACGCGCGAGTTCGTGACGATTTTTCGCGAAATGGTCGCCCGCAAGGGACCGGTCGAGTTCAAGGGAAAGGATTATCGCCTGCCCTATGATGGTCCCGATGCGAGCGGTCTCGGGCGGCCGCTCAAACTCATCCATCACCCCCTGCGCGCGAGCATCCCGATCTATCTTGGCGCCATGGGTCCGAAAAACGTGGCGCTCGCGGCCGAGATCGCCGACGGCTGGTTTCCGCATATGTTGTCGCCGTTCCACTATCAAAAGCTGTTTCGAGAACATCTGGAGGCGGGTTTTGCGCGCGCGGGTTCGGGGAAATCGGTCGAGAATTTCGATATCATCGCGCAAGTCTACGTGACTGTCGGCGACGACCTCGATGCCTGCCGGATGGCCGAGAAGAGAAGGCTTGGCCTGATCCTGGGCGGCTATGGCGCGAAAACCAAGAATCTCTACATCGAAGCGGCTTCTCGCTACGGCTACGGCACCGCATGCCAGCAGATCCAGGAACTATACCTTTCCGGCCGGAAGGAAGAGGCCGTGCTCGCGGTTCCCGATGAACTCGTCGACGAGTTGACCTTGGTCGGCCCCCGCGCGCACGTCGCCAAGCAGCTCGAGGCCTGGAAGAAGTCCGGCATTACGCGCATTGCTGCCTGGACCGATCAGCCCGAAGCACTGCGCATGCTGGCCGATCTGTCCACGCCCGCCGCCTGAGATCGGGCGATCCATGCATCAATCGACATTTTCGGAGACATAAATCGTGGCATCAGTGAAGCAGGGCCCACTCGATGGCGTAAAAATTGTGGATCTGACACGGGTTCTCGCGGGCCCGTTCTGCACGGCGCTTCTCGCTGACCTTGGTGCCGATGTCATCAAGATCGAGAATCCGGTCGGCGGCGACGACGCGCGAAGCTTCGGCCCGTTCAAGCGCGACCGCAGCATCTATTTCGCGCTGATCAATCGCAACAAGAGAAGCATCTGCCTCGACCTCAAGCAGGACGGTGATCGCGAAATCCTCAAGAAACTCGTGGCACGCGCGGACGTCCTCGTCGAGAATTTTCGGCCGGGCGTCACCGCGCGTCTTGGCGTTGAATACGCTGCGATGAGCGCGATCAACCCGCGTCTCATCTACCTGAGCATCTCCGGCTTCGGGCAGGAAGGGCCGTTGTCGTCGAAGCCCGCATTTGACACCATCGTGCAGGCCATGTCCGGGCTGATGTCGGTGACCGGCGCGCCCGACCAGGGACCGACGCGGGTTGGCGAATCCATCGCGGACGTCATGACCGGCCTTTACGGCGCGGGGGCAGTTTCGACGGCGCTCTACGCGCGCGAGCAGACGGGACGGGGCGTCCATCTCGACCTCGCGATGTTTGACGCGCTGCTGTCGGTCCAGATCACGTCGCTGGCACAATTGCTGACGACGGGGATAGCTCCGGGCCGGGTCGGCAATCGTCATCCCGTTTCGACCCCGTTCGACACCTTCGTGGCCTCGGACGGCATGGTGGTCATTGGCGCCGCTACCAAGCCGATGTTCGAGACACTATGCGCGCTGATGGGACGTCCGGAGTTGATCCTTGATCCTCGCTTCACATCGGAAGGCCAACGAACGCAGCACGAGCCGGAGCTCAAGGTTATCATCGAACAATGGACGTCTCGGCTGCCGGTTGCCGAAATCATACGGGTTTGCGAAGCCGCCGGCATTCCGGTGGGGCCGATTTGGGATTTGAAGGCGGCCGCTTTCGGCCTCAACGCGCAAGCACGACAGCTGGTTTCAAGCGCCACCCATCCGCATCTCGGCAAGATGCAATATGTTGCCCAGCCAGTGCGTTATGGCGACTTCCGCCCGGCGATCGTGCCGGAGCCAGACCTCGGGGCGGATACGCACGACATTCTCAGGGATTGGCTTGGGGAAGGGTGAATGACGGAGCACACCGGGTGAGGGAAAGAGGCGGCTTCTCCGCTTCGACATTTGGTGCATAATCGAACAGTCGTTCAACCATCCACCCGGGTCCCGCCCATGTCCCTCCAGGTCTATCTCGCCTTTGTCGCCGCCTGCATTGCGCTGGCGCTGCTGCCGGGGCCGATGGTCACGCTGGTGATCGCCAACGGCCTGCGCCATGGCACCCGCGCGGCGCTGACCAATATCGCCGGCGCGCAGCTCGGCCTCGCCATCGTGATCGGCATTGTCGCGGTCGGGTTGACCTCGCTGATGGCGACCATGGGCTACTGGTTCGACTGGGTGCGCTTTGCCGGCGCCGCCTATCTGGTGTGGCTCGGCATCAAGCTCATTCGTGCTCCGGTCGAAGGCATCAAAGCCGACGCACCACCGCCGCCGCCGCGTGGCGGCTTCTTCCTGCAGGGACTCTTGGTGCTGCTCTCCAACCCCAAGGTGCTGGTATTCTTCGGCGCGTTCATCCCGCAATTCGTCGACATGAGCCGGGATCATGTCTCGCAGGTAACGCTGCTCGGCGTGACCTTCATGGCGGCGGCCGGCGTGACCGATGCGATCTATGCGCTGCTGGCCGGCCGCGCGCGCCTGTTCTTCTCGGCGCGGCGGACCAGGGCGCTGTCGCGCGTCTCCGGCGGCTTCATGATCGGCGGCGGCATCTGGCTGGCGCTGACCCGGGCGCGATAGGCGCCGTTGAACCGCTCGAGGCGACATCGCGTCTAACCAGTACCGCCGCCTGTTGAGGACAATTCTTGCCCAATCTGCCCTGGTACGTCTACGCGATGCTGCTGGCGCCGCTCGCGGTGACCCTGTTTGCCGCGGTCTATAAATCGCTGCAGGTGCGCGCCGCGCGCGACTGGCCGTCGACGCCGGGCAAAGTAGTGATCTCGAATTCGGAAGTACGCGACGTTAGCTTTCTCGACGACAGCCGGGAGAACGACCACCGCGTTGAGCCGCGCAACTTCGCCAATATCGTCTACGAATACACCGTCAGCGGCCAGACCTTGACCAACAACCGCGTCAGCATCGACGATGACCGCGGCGATTTCGGGATTGCGGAGACCATTGCGCGCTATCCGGTCGGCAAGGCGGTCACGGTCTTTTACAATTCGCGGCATCCGCACGAGGCGGTGCTGGAACGCGACACGCCGAAGGGCTGGTGGGGCTGCCTCGGTATCGGCATGGCGATCGCCCTCGCGATCATCTTCGGCTCGGTATTCGGATTAAATCAATTGAGCGAATTCATCGCGACGCGGCTTGGCAATCCCAAGGTGTCGCCGCTGGTGATCGTGCTCGGCGTTTTCGCAGCCGTGCTGGCGCTGTTCGCGCTCGCCATGCGACGGGCAGCATCGCTGGCGAAACAGTGGCCGATGGTGGCAGGCACCATCAAGATGTCGGACATCTCGCAATATCGGGCGGCGTCGACCCAGGCCTTCAGCCGCGGTCCGCTGATGTTTCAAAGGCAGGTTTCCTTTGCCTACACTTACAACAATGTCGCCTACAGCCGGGTGCAGGCCACGCTCGCCACCGGCGTGAACTCGACGTCGGGCTGGCTCGCGCGCAAATTCACCACCACCTACCAGGACGGCGCGCCCGTGCACGTCTACGTCAACCCGGAAAATCCTTCCGAAGCCACCCTCGATCCGCGCGGCGGTTTCGTGCTGATCTGGGTTTTAGCGCTGCTCGCGCTCGCCTTCGGCGCGGCGGCGTATTACGTCGCGACGCACAGCATGATGTTTTCGTGATTTCGGCGGGTCGAACGGAGCTGCGGCATATGCATATGTGCTCCCTCCCCCCTTGTGGGGGAGGGTTGGGGAGAGGGGTGAGCCGAGAAGGCGGTGTTTGCGGCCACCCCCCTCCCTAGCCCTCCCCCACAAGGGGGGAGGGAACAAGAGTGGTCGCCGAAAGCAACTATATCATCCCCTTCGCCCGCAACTCCGTTTCGATCCCGGCAAAAATCCGCGCCAGCCGGTCGGCCCATTGCCGCTGGCCGGCCGCATCGGCGATCAGGTCCTGGCGGATTTCGATGCCGGTGTTGATCAACCCGCGCGCCTCGCCGTGAAAGGGAATCGTGTAGTCGGTGTCGTCGCTGACCGCATAGGGCTCGTTGTCGCCGGCCACCAGGCCATCCTCCGCGCGCAAGTGCTTCAGCAGCAATGGCGGCAGCGTGGTGTCGCGGTGATAGAGCGTGCCGATATGCCACGGCCGCGCGATCCCGGCATACACCGGCGTAAAACTGTGCAGCGACACCAGCACGGTTGGAACACCATCGCGAAGCCGCCGGTCGATCACTTCAGTGATGCGGCCATGATAGGGATCGAAGATCTCGCGGCGCCGCGCCTCGGCCGCTTCGCGGCTCAGGCCGTCATTGCCGGGGATGAGTGTCGCTTCGCTGACCAGCGGGATCGAGCTCGGCGCCTGCGGCGGGCGATTGCAGTCGATTACCAGCCGCGAATAGTTTTGCGCGATCAGGTGCGCGTCGAGATCTTGCGACAGCGCCTCGGCGACACCGGCGATGCCGGGATCCCAGGCAATATGCCGCGTCAGCTCGCTGGCCGGCAGCCCGAGATCGCCCAGGCGAGCGGGGATTGCGCGGCCATAATGGTCCGATGTCAGCAGGAACGGCGAGCGCCCGGCCGGACTATTTTCATGGACGGGCGGAACATCCTGTTGATCCAGGAGTAATGATGTGTCGCCGGCGCGCTCCGAAGCCATTTTTTCTTGCCCGTTTGCCTATCGAATCAGCACACCGATTTAGGGAATAAGCAGGGATCAGTGTAGATTAGATTGGCCAAAATCACGATGATCGCGCCGACGATGCCGCTCCTGACGATTCACCACAAGACCGAATATCGCTATAACCGCCCGGTGGCGTTCGGCGAACACCGCATCATGCTGCGCCCGCGCGACGGCCATGATTTGCGCGTGCTCTCGAACCAGCTCGAGATCGTGCCGGAGCCGATGACGCTGCGCTGGATCCACGACGTGTTCGGCAATTCGGTCGCGATTGCGACCTTCGACGAGCGCGCCGAGACCCTGTCGTTCATCAACACCGCGACCGTCGAGCACAATCCCGCCGAGGAGTATGCGCTGACGCCGGACGATCCGGCCTATTTCTATCCGTTTGTCTACGACAACGAGGAATTTCCCGATCTCGAAGAGTTCATCAGGCCGCAATATGGCGACCCCCAGGGCGAGCTGTCGGCGTGGGCGCTGAATTTTCTCGATCCGGAAGGGCCGACCCCGACCTTCAATATTCTCTGCAACATGACCTACGGCATCCGCAAGGCCTTCACCTATCGCAAGCGGCACGAGCAGGGCACCCAGCATCCGCTCGATACGCTGCAGACGCGGTCCGGCACCTGCCGCGACTATGCGCTGTTCATGATCGAGGCGTTGCGGCGGCTCGGCATTGCCGCGCGTTTCGTGTCGGGCTATGTGTCGCTCCCGGGCGACCGCGCCCATGGCTATGTCGGCGGCGGTTCGACCCATGCCTGGGTCCAGGTCTATCTGCCGAGCGCGGGCTGGATCGAGTTCGATCCCACCAACGGCATTGTCGGCACCCGCGACCTGGTGCGGGTGGCGGTGGCGCGCGATCCGCGCCAGGCCATTCCGCTGCACGGCACCTATCTGGGTTCGGCCGACGCCTTTGTCGGCATGGAGGTCAGCATCAACGTCGTCTCGGTCGGCGAAGCGGCAAGGGTTCAGCCATGGAAATAAAGCTAGGCTTCGAGATCGCCCACGCCGCGGTGCAGCCGACGCCGATGGTGATCATGCTCAGCATTCACCCCTCGCGCCGCGCCGACATCATCGGCGAGGAAGTCATCGTCGCCGATCCCGACGTGGGAATCGGATTCTATCACGACAGTTTCGGCAATATCTGCGGCCGGCTGATGGCGCCCGCCGGCGGCGTGACGCTGCGCGGCAGCGCGCTGGTGCGCGATTCCGGTCTGCCCGACATCGTGGTGCCCTCGGCGCAGCAACTGCCGATCGATCAATTGCCCGACGACGTCCTGCTCTATCTGATGGCGAGTCGCTATTGCGAAACCGACAAGCTGACCGATATCGCCTGGTCGCTGTTCGGCAATATCGCGCCGGGCTGGGCGCGGGTGGCCGCGATCTGCACCTTCGTGCACAACCACGTCAGCTTCGGCTATCAGCATGCGAGTTACATGAAATCGGCGCATGACGTCTACGAGCAGCGCGCCGGCGTCTGCCGCGACTTCGCCCATCTCGCGCTGACCTTCTGCCGCTGCATGGGGCTTCCGGCGCGCTACTGCACCGGCTACATGGGCGATATCGGCATTCCACCGGATCCCGAGCCGATGGATTTTTCCGGCTGGTTCGAGGTCTATCTCTCCGGCCGCTGGTACACCTTCGACGCCCGCCACAACAAACCGCGCATCGGCCG
>Ga0302320_10003632_pt1 | contig 35660 bp, 28 predicted proteins | sample Bog_T0_3_FD_202130 | JGI IMG/M metagenome (GOLD analysis project Ga0302320, IMG submission 202130) | Peat permafrost microbial communities from Stordalen Mire near Abisko, Sweden - Bog_T0_3 | ecosystem: Environmental > Terrestrial > Soil > Wetlands > Peat | place: Sweden: Abisko, Stordalen Mire...
GGTGTTGCCGCCATGGGCGGGCCCGCTTACTTGCGAAATACCTTCGATCTGCGGATTTCCCGGCGGGTACACGACGAGGTCGTCCACGCCCGGGTTGTAGCTGCACCCGGTTGCCGAACAAACCTCCACGTCGACGATGCCGGGGTTCTGCGCCACTGACTGGGCCGTGATCTCCCTGCCGCTCTTGACGGCAAAGACGTGCTGGGTCCCAAGCGAGTCGCCCGTCAGGTTGTCCACAAAGGCGAGGGGCGTCACGGCCTGGAGCAGGCCCTCGCCACTGATCTTGATCGACGCACCGCATCCTGGGGCGGGAGGCGAAACGGCACAGGCGACGGCATCGGGAACTCCCGGTTTACCCGTTTTAGTGTTGACGACACCGGCAATCTTCGGGACACCCGCGTAGACGACATTGCTCTTGTTCGAATCTCCGCCCATCGAGACTAAGCGGACCGGCAGCGCTACCGGCGAAATGGTGGGCTGCTTGTCCGCCTTGAGCGAAAGTGGCGCAACCAGCTGCAGAGTCGTTCCGGTCTCAGCCACAGGACTTAAGACGGCGTTCTCGTTGACCGACGATCCGACGAGCGCCTCGTCGAGGGTCAAGGGGTTCATTCCTGTCCCGTAGAGCGTTACCAAGTTGGCCGGCCCACCCGCCTCACTCGCGAGGTCGGCGGCGTTGCAGGCCGCGGTGGCCGGCGACGCGCAATGGGCCAGATCAGCGATCGAGCCAGTCGAGACCGAAGTGATCCTCGGGGCCGGGACATAGTCGAATTCGGTGGGCTGCGGCGAGACCTCATAGCCGGCTGGCACCTTCTCTCCGCCCATGTTGTCGAAAGTGATCGTCCCCTCGTAGGGAGGCAGGATCGTGCTCGTCGTGCTCGAGCCGTTGGCGTTGGTGACAACGACCTCGACCTGGCATATGTCGTTACTGGCGTTCTCGCCCGCGTACACGCCGGTCGTCGGCAGCGGCGCACAGCTCTGGATCGAAAAGACGGGCGGCGTCACCTTTATCTGATACGGGCTCTTCACCGAGAAGTTCGTCGCCGCCACGCCGCCGAAACTGACACCCGTCACGCCAGTGAACCCCGAGCCATAGAGGGTGACGGGCTTCGGCGCTGTCTCGAGGGCCCCATAAGGACCGATACTCGAGATGCTCGGGACCGGCGAAGGAGACGATGTCTCATCGACGTACTCGAACTCTGAGCCTGCTCCCGACAGGCTCGAGGCACCGCTTTTCAAGCTGACGACGACCTCAGCCGGGCCAGCGCCATCTTGCGGGCTTGGGGCAGCTGGGGACGTCGTAGCCTCGGCTGGCGGGAACACAACGGTCAGCGTCTTCGAGTCGAGCACGAAGACGCTCGTGGCCCGCGTTGTGCCCACTTGGACACTTGCAACCTTCGGGCTCGAAGCGGTGCCGAATCCGGAGCCGGACACGGTCACGGTGTATCCGCCCGCCGTCGCGCCCGTAGACGGGCTGAGTCCGCTGACGCTTGGCGCAGTGAACTGGCCTGCGTAGTCGCACATGTAAAAAGCGAGGGCATTGCCCCCCGCCGGGGTCGTCAGCTCCGGTGAGCCGAGGCCGGAGGCCATGTCGTAGCCCACCCGGGCGGGGAAGACGAGCCCGTTGTCCAGGCCATAGTCATCGTTGTTGCCAGAGACGATGTCGTTGAAGGATTTCGCGTAAGCCGTCGGACTGGCGGCGATGGCGTAGAGGATCGGGCTGGCAAAGCCGACGTCTGGCACCCCGTTGACCTTGTCTGTCGAGCAGGTAGGCGAGGCGTTGACAAGGGCGAGCAATCCCGCCCAAATCGGTGTTGCTGACGAAGTGCCCCCGATTGTCGCCCACCCGTTAGCCGGGCCGTATCCGAGCGAGCGGCCGTAGATCGTCGTCGAACCCGTGAACTCGTCGGCTTGGGCCGAGACGTCAGGTGTCTCCCGACAAAGCGTGCCGGCCGGAATGCCCAGAACGCCATCACAAAACGTCGGGGTCGTAAAGGGCGCCGAGGTAGTCGCGGTCGCTTTCTCGAACGCCTCGCCGTGAGCGATGTCCGCCGAATTACCAGCCGTGTTGGCAACCCGTTGCTGCCAGGTGGGCATGGCCCAGGACTCGGAGATGCCTCCACCGCCCGCGCCCCACTCGGCCCCGTCGTCCCAGACGTGCTCCAAGGCGGGCTGGATAGCGTCGTCGATTGTGGAACCTCCAACCGACAAGACGTAAGGCTGGCTGCCGGGATCGAGCACCGAAAGCATGTTCTGATGCGCGGGAGGCAGATTGGCGCGAGTGCCGTTGCACTCGTCGTCACCGGTGTCGCCGGCAGCAGACAGGACCGTCTGGCCCTGAGCGGCCGCCTGCTCGAAAAGGAGGTTCTCTGCTTGCTGCGCGCCCGGGTCGCCCTCTTGGATGAGCTGCTCGCAAGCGGCCCAGCTCGAAGAGACGATCTGATCGGTGTCGTTATTGATTATCTGCGAGTACTCGTCGATGCCGCCCGCGTTGGTGTTAGGTGCCTCGTAGACGTCGATTGTTGCGCCCGGGGCGATGGCCGAGACATCCTCGACGTCGAGGGTCGCTTCGTCGTTCTCACTCCCGGGGCCAGGCTGCGGCTCCCCGCCATCCACCGGGACGATCGAAAGCCGGCTGCCAGCGAGATTGCCGTCAGTGCCGGCCATCTGGGCTGCTTCGGCGGCCCCGAAAAAGCAGGAGTCGAAGGTTTCGAGGTCGCTTGGCAAAAAGGGCTGCAACTCGTACACGGCAACGTGCTGGCCGCCCCCGAAGTCGCCCAGTCGGTAAAGGCCAAATGCTCCGTATGCATTGGCGATCTCGTCATCGGTGAGGCCGCCCGAGATCTGGGCGTCCTGCATTGCCAGCGCGCAGGCTGTCGGCGAGCCCACCGGATGGCTGAAACTCGGCGCCTTGGCCTTGACGTATTGGCGTTGCACCGAAGCTGGGCCGGGCCGGATGTCGGTTGCCTGGGCGTGCACGAGGTCGTCGAGGCCGATGACGCTGACAACCGAGTCTGCGAGCGACGACGGCATCCTCACCGCTGTTGTAGTCGCTTGCCCGATCGCGCCTCCGGCGAGTCGATAACGAGCGATGCCTGTCTGAAAGGCGGCTTCCACCCTGGCTGCCGAGCCTTTGAAACTGACCAAGAGCCCATCTCGAGACACCCCGGTGACACGGAGGCCCTCGGAGCTCAGCTCGGACCTCACTGCCGCTATGGTCGACCGGCTCGGGCCAAAACGCTGAGCGAAGGCGCCCGGTGCCAAGTATTGATGGAAGAGCGGGGAACTCTTGTCATTGACCGCGGCGATAAAGCTCGTTATCGCGGCCGCGCTCTGTGGCCGGAGGACAACTATGCCGCTTTGTGTTGAGCTGGCCGCCACTGCTCCGAGCATCGTGTCCCCGAGAGGTACCTGGGGAGAGGCTGAGACTGTGACCATCGAAATGGCCCGCGAGCCCGCGCTCGCCGTCGCTGCCGGGAGCATCGCCAGGAAGGGAGCGCACGTGAGCAGCGCCGCCGCGACCTTGAACAACCGTCGGGTTCGCGAGGCCTCCATGTCTTTAAACGCGCTCAGATGGGTAGCTATGACCTGGAACGGCCTGGAGTGAGTCCCGCTCGTCATCGTGGTGACCCCTTTCGTTGCTCGCGACACGGGCGCGCTCATACGCCTGGTGATCGACCCCTGAGGCGGGTTCCCGGCAATACTGGCACAAACGTTCCCCTGTTCAATGGCACTCCTCGTCAGCTCGCCCTGGTGGTCTTCGACCCCACCGTGGCTCCGCCGGGCGTTTAAGAGACCAACCCTATGAAGAGGCTCGATGCCTGGGCGCAAGGCAAAGATGTCCAAGGCTCAGCTCGAAGGCGCCGACGAGCACTGAGCCGGCCTTGTGATCTAGGTAAAGCGCACAACGCGCACGGGTCGCATCCCTTCGCCGACCAGCTCCCAGCTCGAACCGGAATCAGGAGAGCGAAAGACGTGACCGTCACGTGTACCTAGAGCTACCTTGCCTCCCGAGGCGCTTAGCGAGCCGGTGTCGAGATTGAAGGGAAATGATCCCGGTAGGCCACCCGCGCAGGGCTCAAAAGCTTCCCCGCGGCGACACCGATAAAGGCGGCCATCTGTCGTTTGGGGGCCTGTCGAGGCAGTGAGATAGGCGGTGTCTCCATCAAGGGCGACAGCTCTTGCATACCCCGCATGCAGGCCGTCGCTGATCCATTGCCAGCTGTCACCTCCGTCCCCGCTCCATCCGAGGCCGACTGCTGCGGCGACCGCTACCTCGCCCCCGGCGCCCGTGACCACTTCATGCACGTCGCTCTCAGCGGGAATGACGTTTTGCCAGCTTGCACCTTGGTCCTTCGAGCGCCAAAGGCCGCCGACATGCACGCTGACGAACCAGACATCTGCCTCGGACACAGCTATCGAACGCAGGTCGGGCGTAGGTGCCGCCGGATTCCCCCAGGCGTCGCGGCCCTCGAGGTTGTCGAAGGAGTCAAGGGGGGTCACAGCTCCGTCGGACGAGACAGACACGAGGTGAGCGCCATCCAGGCCGACGAGGAGCAAGCCACTAGACGCAGCCGCCATCGCCTGGGCGTTTGCCTGCGGAAAGCGCACGACCGGGGTGATGTCGAAGTCTCCTATAGCCACGATGCGCTGCTTGTCGAGAAGGCCCCACGTCGGCCTTGCGCTTCCGGGCAGCAGGCTCCCCACTCCCCCGAAAAACGAACCAACTGCTACATCGGTGACCGAGACATCCTCTGCATAGGTATACGAGCGGTCGAGGTCCTCAAGGTGTGCACGGGTCCCGACTATCAACATGGCCAGCCTCCTCGGTTACCCAACCGTATTCGAGCCCTGTACCGCGCGAGACCGCGGGCCAAACGAAACGGCTTCCAAGCGGCTAGCTCCGACTTGCTTTGGACCAGGTCGTCTCTGCGCGTGCGACGTCCGCCACAAGGTTGCCCAGGGCGAGATTGACGTCATAGGGGTGGTACCCCCAATCCGGGCCGTCTTTCTCGGTGACGACGGGACGGAGATCGCTTGATCCTGAGGACTTGCGAACTTCTAGGTAGCTCGCCCCGCCAGTTTCCTCACAGCGGGCACTGTAGAGGTTCGGGAATTCGACCCACGGCGTAGCCTCGAGACCCTCCGAGGGGAAATACGGTTCCAGCTCTCTAGTTCCGCCACCTATAGCCGCCGGGTTGACGCAGGCAACCTGCAGCCCCCGAGTCGCCATCTGGCCCGAGAGGAGGGAAACTTCCTGGCCCGGCTGCCCGAAAAGAGAGGCGGCAGGCGGCTCGCCGGGGAAGGTCGAATAGGCGATTACGCAGCCTTTCTCGCCGAGCGCCGCACAGAGGGCAATGTGCTTAAAGCTTCCGCCGATCGACGAGCCTGTCGGCACGACGACATTGCCGCCCGCGATGATCGCCAGCACGAGCCGGCGGCGCAGCGTTGTTGTCCACGAAGTGCTCCAAGAGCAGGATCGACATGGCGGCCCCCTGGGAATGCCCGATGAAGATGATCGGTCGGCCGTCGTTGTAGTGCGCCAGGTAGTACTCGAATCCGGCGCGGATGCTGTCGTAGGCGGTGATGTCGGAAGCCGATGAGGCGGTAGGCGAAGTCTCGAGCCCCGCCAGGGTGATCTGGCGGTACATCGGCGCGAAGACTCGGCATACCGTGGAAAAGCGCGACGCCTGCGCGATGGCGACGTTTGTCTCGGCCGATTGCACCTTCAGATCGGCATTCAAGGAGGACTCGCCGCTCACCGTCGGATAGACATAGAAACAGTCGAACTTGGACGTGGTGCTCGGCTTCGCGTATGTCACCGACTTGGCTCCGGAGGCCTCGATGACAGACGTCGTGAGGCTGTCGGTGCACGGATCGTTGGCCATCCCCGGCCGGCAGAGCCAGACCGTGCTCGACGCTGCTGCCTTTGCCAAGTTCTGAAGATGTCGTGCTCCGGCCGCCACGGGGGTGTCCGTCCGGGCCGGTATCGCCACGCTCGGTACCAGGGCGACGACAGCAATAGTCGAAAAGAGCGTGACTCTGCGTCCCAAAAATGAGGCTAGTCGGCACGGCTTGACACTGGTCATGTCGGACATATTGCCACCGCTGGCCAGATAAAGCGCTTAGAAACAGCGCAGCAGGCCGTGGCGGCGGGCTCGATGGTTCAGGCGCCGATGTCCTCGCCGAGGTAGGCCATGCGCACCCGGTCGTCTCGCAAAAGGACGCCGGCAGAATCCTGCAGGACGATCCTGCCCGTCTCGAGCACATAGCCCCGATCGGCCAGCTGCAGGGCCTTCGCGGCATTCTGCTCCACGAGGAGCACAGTTACGCCCTGGTCACGGATTCTCCGCAAGATATCGAAGATCGTTTGGACATAAAGCGGGGCCAAGCCCATAGAGGGCTCGTCCAAGAGCAGCAAACGTGGCTCTGCCATCAAAGCCCGGCCGATGGCGAGCATTTGCTGTTCACCGCCGGAGAGGTTGCCTCCTTGCTGCTTGCGGCGATCCTTCAGGATCGGGAACAGCTCGTAGACCTGTTCGATCTTGGCATTTTGACCATGCGGCTTGTGATAGGCACCGATCTCCAGATTCTCGAGCACCGTCATCTGCGGAAAGATCCGGCGCCCCTCGGGAACATGGCTGATGCCGAGCTCGACTGTCTTGTGTGCCGCAAAGCGCGAGATGTCGACACCGTCGAATCGAAGCGAACCCAGGGAGGCATGGTGCAGGCCCGAGATCATGCGCAACGTAGTCGTCTTGCCGGCGCCGTTTGCCCCGAGCAAGGTGACGATCTCTCCTTGCTCAACCGAAATCGTGAAGTCGTGCAGGGCCGGGACGGCGCCATAGCGGACCTCTGCGCCGACGACCTCGAGCAGCGCCATCAGGACTCTCCCGTCGTCGTTTCATTCTCGTCGTCAGGCGCTCCGAGGTACGCATTGATCACGACCGGGTCGCGCTGAATCTGGGCAGGTGAACCCTCTGCGATAACCTGCCCGAAGTTGAGCACGATGATCCGCTGCGCCACCGACATCACGAGCTTCATGTCGTGCTCGATCAGCAACACGGTGACACCGAGCTCAGAGTTGACCTTGCGGATCAAGTCGGCCAGTTCGCCCTTCTCGGCCGGGTTGGTCCCTGCGGCCGGCTCGTCCAACAACAGCGCCTCGGGACTAGTCCCTAACGCCCGGGCGATCTCGAGACGGCGCCGGTCCCCGTAGGGAAGCGAGCTCGACAGCTCGTTCGCCCGTCGCGTGAGACCGACGAACCTGAGCAGCTCCAAGGTCTTAAGGTCACTCTGGTGCTCCTCACGGCGCGTGCGCGGCAAACGGAGCATCGCCCCGATCGGACCGGTGTGCTGCTTTGACTCGACGCCGATCTTGACGTTCTCGAACGTCGTGAGCGCGTTGAACATGCGGGAGGTCTGAAAGGTCCGCGCCACCCCGAGGCGGTTCACCTTGTAAGGCTTGCGCCCTATGACGCTCACCGGGTGACCGCTCTTCGGGGTGAAGATGATCGTGCCCTCCTGGGGCCGGTAAACACCGGTCAGACAGTTGAACAGCGAGGTCTTGCCGGCGCCGTTCGGCCCGATGACAGACAGGATCTCCCCCCGGTGCAGCTCGAGCGACACATCGCTCAGGCTTGTCACGCCGCCGAAGCGCAAGGTCACGTGCTCTACGGCAAAGAGCAGGTCATCTGACTTTGATGGGGCCAAATCGACTTCGGTCATTCTGTCTCCGGGGCGATGTAGCCGGGCTCGTCGAGTGTCAACTTGCCGTAGTCAGACGGCAACATCTCACCCATCGAGGCGATCCGGACCGGTCCGCCTGGACTTTCGCTGTGACCGATGCCCTCCTCGGTGAGGAGGATCTCCCGGCGCCGGCGACGTGAGGGAATAATCCCCTGGGGCCGGAAGATCATGAGCAGGATCAAAAGGGCACCCAGATAGATGAACTCGTCTTGGAACTGGTAGTCCTGGAACGAGTGCACCTGGAGGTACTGGGGAAGCCACTGGATGACAAAGGCGCCTATCACAGCTCCAGCAATCGAGCCCATGCCCCCAAAGATCACAAAGACGAGGATGAGGATCGAGGTCTGCACGATGAAGTCGTTGGGCACGAGGCTTTGCACCTGACTGGCGAAGAAAACCCCGGCGAACCCAGAGGTCGAGGCCCCGATAGCGAAGGCCATGACCTTGTACTTAAGAGCGTTGATGCCGACCGAATCAGCCGCCACCTCGTCCTCGCGGATGGCAGTCCAGGACCTGCCCACCCTCGAGTGCTCGAGGAAGCCGAAAGCGACCGTGAAGATGACGGCCACCCCGAGGATCAAGTAGTAGTAAGGCAGCACGGTTCCCGTCCAGCCGTAAGAGACTCCGAAGAGATGGAAGGAGAACTGGGGAATGACCCCCGGCGTCCCGGCAGGCCCGCCGGTCACCCCGTCGAGGTTGTTGGCGACGATCTCGATGATCTCCCCGAAGCCGAGCGTCACGATGGCGAGATAGTCCCCGCGTAGGCGCAAGGTCGGGGTGCCGATCAAGACTCCGGTCAGCATCGCCGCCAGGATGGCAAAGGGAATGATCCAGAACGGGTTCAAGATGAACGGCGGTTGGATGGGGAGCGCCCCTGTGAAGTACGCCGTTGTGTAAGCCCCGATGGCCCAGAACGCCACATAGCCGAGGTCGAGCAGACCGGCAAAGCCGACAACGACGTTGAGGCCGATGGCGAGAAGGACATAAATCGCCACTTGGGTCGTGAGAATGGACTGGATGCCCGCGTTCATGTGAAGTGGCCACTGCAACGCCACGATTAGGGCCGCGATCGTGACAGCGGTCTTCCCATAGGCAAATTTGGCCTGCTTGGTGATCCCGGTGAACTCATAACGCGCCCGTGCTGGTCGGTGCCCGCCCAATGAGGCGACGAGGTCAGTCGCTACCCAAACGAGGACACAGGTCAATACAACCGCCCCGAGAGCGATAACGACTAGGCCGCCCGAGTTGGAGTGGGGAAGCAGGTGGATCGAGGCAAGCCAGTGGGCGAGAGAGTGCCGTGTCGAGACGCGCCACATTGACCAGCTCGTCCACATGAGCCATCCGTAGGCGAGAAGCACCAGGGCGACGAGCGTGGCGATGCTTCTCCCCTTTCGGGGTGAGGTCATCTTGCGGACCAGCGAGACGGCGAAGAGCAACACCTCGAGCACGCTCAAGGCGAGGGCGACCCACAAGAGCAGGATCCCGAGGGTCCGGTCGTGCGGAACCGCCTGGATCGTGTTCAGGTACTTAGATGCCGGGTTGTGCATCCAAGCCAGCACCCCGTACAGAGCTACCAGCGCGTACCCACAGGGCCGCGCTGCCCGCAACGACCGCGACTCGAACATGTAGACGACGAGTTCCATCGCAGCGAAGGCACAACCGATCTCGACGCACGCACCGCCTTTCCAGGTGTCGTTCGGCGAGATGAAAGACACCCAGATGAAGCCGAAGATGACGACTGCAGCGTCCAGTCCGAGGCGCACCATGCGCCGCGTCGTCACCTCGCGCAGCGAGGCGCGGGCCCTGTTGGCCCGTGAGTTCACCTGGCCGCCCAAGGACTGCCAGGTGGTGATGATGGCGAAGATGACGGCGCCAAAACCGAGGAACCAGAACAACCTCGGGAACTGCAAGGAGCCCGTGAACCCGGAAGTGGGCGCTGCGTTGGTCCCCGGAGGACCGGTCATGACAGCGAGGATCAAAACGCCGAGCACGCATATCCCAAACCGCCGCACTGTCGTGTTGGCGGCCAGGTCGCTGATCGCCGACGCTCGAGGCCGCGACGCGGCCTGCCCAGGGCCTCCGCCTGGGGCGGCTTGGGTGTCCGGGCCGGCCGAGATCATGCCTCTCTCCCGAGCCGCTCGCCCAGGATGCCCGTCGGGCGAAAGAGCAGCAGCATGACAAGTACGCCGAAGGCGACCACGTCCTGCCACTCAGCCGACATCCATCGCAGCGGGATGCTCTCGAACACGCCGAGGAGGAGGCCACCGATCATGGCTCCGCGTATGTTACCGATCCCACCCAGGACGGCGGCGGTGAAAGCTTTCAGTCCCGGAACGAAACCCATGGTGTAGATGACCCCGAACTGGAGCCCGAAGAGGAACCCGGCGGCACCGCCCATCAGGCCGCCGAGCACGAAGGTGAGGGCGATCGTCCGGTCGATGTGCACGCCCATGAGGCTGGCCGTTTCGGCGTCCTGGGCAACAGCTCGGATGCCCTTGCCGAGCTTGGTGCGGTTCACGGTTAGGTCGAGCACGGCCAGCAGCACGAGCGCTGTGACCATGGTCAAGACCCAGACTGACTGGACGCCGACCCCACAAAGCGAGAAAGCGTGCCCCGTGATCACCTGCGAGGTCGGAATGAAGGCCGTGTAGCGCCCGAACTCCTTACCAGCGAGGTTGTAGAGGAAGTAGGACGCCCCGATGGCGCTGATGAGATAGGTCAGCCTCGGGGCGTTGCGCTTGCGCAGTGGCCGGTAGGCGACCCGCTCGAGGATGAAGGCTGTCGCCCCGCCCGCCGCCGCTCCGGCGACAATGCCGATGATCATGAAGCCGATCGCCCAGAAGCCAGCCGGGGACGAGGAGCCGAGCACGGCGCGCATGGCAAACAGACCACCGAAGCCACCGGCCATCACGACCTCTGAGTGAGCGAAGTTGATGAGCCTCAGCACCCCGTAAACGAGGGTGTAGCCGAGAGCTATGAGCGCGTAGAGGAATCCGTTGGCCAGACCGCCAACGACGAGCGACACCCAGATGTTGTTGTTCGCTATGAACGCCGGACAGTGCATGCGCTGGTATCCCTCCCCTCAACCTTGGGCAGCAGATTACTCAGTTGCGGGCCGCGGACCCAATGACGGAAAAAGCCGGGCACCTCGCAAGCGCGAAGTGCCCGGCTCGTTCCAACTTCTAGGACGTGTTACTCGAGCCCGATTTGAACCAAGTTGCCGTGCTGGACCTGGTTCACGTAGATGTCGTCGCCCAAGATATTGCCGTTGGCCTGGAAGGAGATCGTCTTGGTAAGACCCTTGTAGACGATCTTGTGGAGGCCCTTGACGATGTTCGCACGAGTGATGGCTGCGGTGCCCGTCTTGCCCGACGAGAGGATCTTCAGCTCGTCGATGATCGTGTTGGCCGCGTCGAACGCCTCAGCGGAGTAAATGCCGACGGGGAAGTGCGCGAGGGCCTTGAAGCCGGACGCGAACGCCTTGTCGACCTTGGTCGTGCCGAGCACTGCGCAAGCGCAGCTGGCGAAGACGCCGTTGGCCGCAGTGTGAGGGTTAGTGCCGCTGATGAGCGACGTGCTGTCGGATCCGTCACCGCTGAAGACCTTCCCCTTGTAGCCCGCGCTGTGGAGGGCGCTCGCGAGCAGGCCAAGGTCGCAGTAGTAGCCACCGTAGAAAAGAAGCTGCGGGTGGGCTGCCACGACGGTGGCGGCGTCGTCGGGGTACTGGGTCGGGCTGGCGGTTCCGTCGCTGCACTGGGTGGTGCCCGGGAACGAGCTACTCGTCACCGTAGCGCCGTCCTTTCGCGCCTGAGCGGCGAAGGCACCGGCAAGTCCGACGCCGTAGGTGCTGGCATCGTTGACGACGTACAGCTTCTTGAGACCGAGCTTTTGGACCACGTAGTTGGCGTCTGCCGGACCCTGCACACTGTCATCGGCCACGACCCGGAAGAAGTTCTTCCACCCGTAGGTGGCCAGAGCGGGAAGGGTTGCCGATGGGCTAACCGTGGCGAGGGAGTGGGTGCTGAAGGTCGGCTCGGCTGCCTTAGTGGCACCCGAGAAGGCCGGACCGACAACGGCGACGACCGACGAGTTGGACGTGAGCTCCTGCGCGTCGGTCGGCGAGAGTGTCGCCGAGCCCTGGTCGTCCTTGGCGACGTATTTGAGCGTGAACGGAAGTTTTCCGAAAGCGGACATCCCGGAGTTCGCCTGATTGATGGCGTACTCGACCGAGTAAGCCATGTTCAATCCGAGCTGAGCGTTGCCACCGGACAGCGGCCCTTCGTACGCAATGTCGTAGACCGGCTTAGCGGTTGCTTGATGCTTGGCGTTCGCGAAGGCCGCTCCACTGAAAGCGGTGAGCACAAGTGCCCCCGCCGCGAGCGGCGCTCCGACCTTCATGAGCAATTTCCTCATGAAACTCCCTCCCTGTTAGGTCGACTGGAGGGCACCCGTTTGCCCCCAGTTCGTAACGGTACGGAAACCTTACCGGGTAGCTGATCAATTAGCCAGACAGTAATTTGAGCCATCCCTGCTGGTCGGCCGTGCGAACAGCCTCCGCCCGGTTGCGGTCCCCAGCGGTGACGATAGCGGCGGAGAGGTAGCTGCGAACCGCACTCTCCGACACAAACAGCCGCCCGGCGACCGCGGAGACTGTCGCACGAGGACGGGCGGCGACAAGGACATCGCTCTCTCGGGCGGTCAGCGGCCACCCGCCGGCGGCGAGGGCTAAGGCGGCGAGCACCGGATCGACGACACGTTCGCCAGCAGCCACCCGACAGATCGCGTCGACCAGCAGCCCAGGAGGAAAGTCTTCGCGACAAGGCTGGCTGTCCCGGACTCCATGGCGTGCCTCAGGTATCCCGGACGCCCGAAGTTCGTGAGAATAAACGCCCTGCAACTGAGTATCTGTTCAGCGAGCCCGGAGGCCACAGCGAGCCCGTCGGTTCCGAGCATCTCGATGTCGGGGAGGGCAACCCCCGGCAGGTGGGCTTTGGCTGCGGCTACTACTTCGCCCCCGCGTCCTAATCGTCTTCCAAGGCGAGCAGCGCCGTCGGGGCGGAACCGATGAGCTCCTGGTCGTCGGCGATAAGTAGACAGACCGTCGCGCCGGCACTCGGCAGCTCGACATGCAACCTCCAGCCTTTCGGGCTGTTGAGTCCCGCATCGACGACGCCCCCGCTGAAGCGACCCGCTCGGTGAGCCCCGATGGTCCGTTGCACGCGCCCCGACGGCCAAAATTCCCCCTCAGCCAGTATTCCTCGACGGAACAAGCTTCCGGGAAGCTACGCGGAATTCTCCATGGCATCGCGCATCCGGTCCATGACCGCGCTGACCGGGCCGAGCACGTCGTTGCCGGGGGAAGTGTCCGGCGCATGCGGGTGCGGATGGGTGGGCGCCGAGTCGAGTGCCATCCGGTAACGCTCCCCGAGGTTGCGCAAGTCCTTCTCTTTGCTGTGCGTCTCCAGAGCGGGCAGCACCTCTCGCTCTTCGTGTCGGGCGTCATCCAAAACGTCCCGCCTTAGCTGCAAGAGCCCCGCCCGCAGGGCGACGGGCTCATTCTCCAGCTTGTCGAGCCGGGCAAGCGCGGCTTCAGCCTCGGCCTGCTCGGCAATGCAGGCATCCGCGATTGCGTCACCGTCGGGTACGTCACGGCGAAACGCCGGGTACACGACAAGCTCCTCGGCCACCTCGTGACGCACGAGCTCCTCACGGACGTGACAGAAGTACTCGACGAGCTCGGAGTCCTCCGCCAAGTCCAACGCCGAGAACAATGCCTCGAGCTTGTTGTGCTCCGCCTTCACCTGAGCGATGACGTCTTCGGTTTGAGCTGGCACGTTTGGCAACCTCCGCAGTTCTAATCTAATAGCTGACCTCCTCGTACCCGCGCCCGGGCGTCACAAAATGCTTATCTCCTTGGCTTTAAGCCCCTGTCAAGCATCCGGTTCGCTTCGCCCGATCAAGGCAAGGCCAAACCGGGGCATCACCAAGATGGCGCCGGAGGCGATCTCGCCGGCGGAAAACATGCGCAGAGAACTGGAGGGGCTCATCTCCTTAGCGACAGCGGCCATCTTGTGCACCGCCTCGGCCCTGGTCTCATCCCCGTGCCACCTCTCGAGCGGAAAGTGGAGGAGATGAGCACCGGACACCACTCAGGGACGGAACCAACTCAATCTCATCGCCGCCTGCCTACATGCTCAAAAGCCTTGGAACACTTGCCGTAAGTCATCAAGTGCGACGCCCTCCGCCTCGATTGACAAAGGCGTATGCGAGGCGTCGAGGCGACCGTAGACGAGTCGGACGAAAGCCTCGGCAGGAAGCGACAGCCGGGCAGAGCCCCCCTCGCCGTCACCTGTCGTGAGCACGACCGGATCGGCGATCTCGAGGGTGAAGTGGCGCTCAGGTCGTGTCGTCGATACCCGCACCCGCGCTTTGGTCCCGGCGTACTTGCCGCTTCGTTCTGCCAACTGGCTGAGCGAGTCGACAAGAAGCGCGACCGCGTCCGGCGCCACCTCGGCCGATGGGTCCAGCACGACAGCGACGTCCCAGGTGTGAAGCGCGTGCTCGCCGAGGCGCATCCTGGTCAAACCGGTCGCGTCGAGCTCCATCCCAAATGCCTTCAAGCGAAGCTTTCCCACTTCTTGTGGAGTAAGGGACTCAAAGCGCCTCAGCACCCTCTCGTCAGCCTGGAGTGCGTCGGTCGCCTGAGACTGAGGGTCACGGGCGTTCCACGCTTCCCAGATCGGAGCGAAGGCGCCGCTTCCTGGCGGGTCCTCCCCGCTGAGGCCAGCATCGAGAAAAAGCTCGAATATCTCCGACTGTGAGCCGATGTGCGACAAAACCTCTGCTATCGACCACCCTGAGGCGTAGGAAGGCTGCTCAAGTTGCTCGGCCTCGAGTGGCTCAACGAGGCCCTGCAATATGTCGTGAGAGTGCCGCAAGGCGGCGATCCATGGCCCTGGTGAAGCTTCCACGTCCTGTCTCCGATCTGGTCGATGTCAATTGAGATGTACCCGGAAGAAAGCGCCGATCCGACGGCGGGCGTCTGCTGCCGAGACCTCCTCGAGGCCAGTGACGCCCATGATCTTGCCTATCGCGACCAAAAGAGCCGGCATGTGGTCGTGAGCTCCCTCATGGTCATTGAGAAAACCGTGCCCAACAGCGGGATACTCCTTCACGTCATGGTCGACCCCAGCTGCGCTTAGGCCCAGCTCCAGACGAAGCGCCGCCTTGCGAAGCGTTCGATCCTTGGCGCCGTAGCTCGCCACAACCGGGCAGGCGCCGACCAGGACGCTCTCGGCCTGTTTGGGCACGGCACCGTAATTAACGCTCGAAGCCGAAAAGCCGTGGCCAGCAGCGAGCATCAAAGCGAGCCCGCCGCCCATGCAAAACCCCATGACGCCCATCGTCCCGGTACAGCCTTGTTGGGCGAGGAGGAAACCACGAGCTGCCTCGACTTCGTCAAAGGACCTTCCCTTGCGTTCGCGCATGTCGCGCATGACCGACCGTATACAGGAGGTCTTCCGACCCCGGTAGAAAAGGTCGGGGGCGAGTGCCATGTAGCCCTCCGATGCCAGCCAGTCCACCTGGTGGACGAGGTCATTAGTCATGCCGAAGGCATCGTGGATGACCACGACGCCCGGCCAGGGGCCGTCACCCTCCGGGCAGGACAGATAGCCGGGCATTTCGCCCCGGTCGGTAGCGATCTTTACCTCGCTCACGCAAACCTCTTTCCTCGACAGCTACTCATCCCATCAGGGATGCCATCGACCCAGGCGGATCCGAGAACGCGCGGACATGCACTTAATGCAATGTTACACTTACGGCATGTTGGTAACGCCTGCAACGAAATGCGGAGATACCCCGGCGCAGTCGGGAGACGCCTTGCCGGGCCTCTCGCACATCGACGTTTCGGCCCATCACAACAGGCGCGACCGCAAGAAACAGGCGACGCGGCGCTCGCTACGTAACGCTGCCCTGGAGCTGGTGGCCAGTCGCGGCTTCGCGCACGTGACTGTGGAGGACATAGCCGAAGCCGCCGATGTCGCCACCAGAACCTTCTTCAACTATTTCCCCTCTAAGGAGTCCGCCGTCATCGGCGCCGACCCTGAGCGTATCGACGAGATGAGGACGAGCCTGCTCATGAGGCCGGCCGAAGAAGCACCCCTCCAGGCCCTGGCCTCCGTCCTGGTCGAGTACGCGGCCACGATCGAAGAGGACTTCGACGATCTCGGCGAGGGCAAGCAGGCCTGGTTTCAAAGGTTCTGCGCCGTGCGAGCCGACGCCGGCCTACTCCACGCCTATGCCGCCCATATGGCCGAGATCGAAGAGGGCCTTGCCACGACCCTCGCGCAGCGCCTCGGCACCGACGCCCGTCACGACCCTTATCCGGCTCTCGTGACCGCAACGGCGCTCTCGGCTGCCCGTGTGGCAGCCATGTACTGGAGCGCGAACGGCGGTGAGGACTCGCTCGCCCTCCTCACCTCGGCCGCCGTCGAGCGACTCGCGGAGGGACTCGTCCCCACCGCGAATGAACCTGCCGGCAGCCTCCGCCGCCGTCAAGCAGCCCCCAGGTCAACAGCCGACAAGAGCGAAACGAGTGCGAAGAGATGAGTGAGTCCATGACCGACCAGGCAAGCGGGGGGCCGATAACCGACCTCACCCATCGCCGCGTGCTCGTGATCATCGGCGCGTTGATGCTCGGCATGTTCCTTGCCGCCCTCGACCAGACGATTGTCTCTACGGCGTTGCCGACCATCGTCGCTGACCTGCACGGAGCCTCGCATTACTCGTGGGTCGTCGTGGCGTACCTGTTGGCGGCGACCGTGTCGACACCGCTTTGGGGCAAACTCGGTGACCAGTACGGGCGCAAGGTCTTCTTTCAGGCGTCCATCGTCATCTTCCTGATCGGCTCTGTGTGCTCGGGCATCAGCCACACCATGATCGAGCTCATCGCCTTTAGGGCAGTGCAAGGTTTAGGCAGTGGCGGCCTCATGGTCGGTACTCAGGCGATCGTGGGTGACATCGTCCCTCCTCGCGAACGCGGTCGATACCAAGGGCTCTTCGGGGCGGTCTTCGGCGTCGCGAGCGTTGCGGGTCCCTTGCTCGGTGGGGTATTCGTCGAGCAGCTCTCCTGGCGATGGATCTTCTACATCAACGTGCCGATCGGCATCATCGCGCTCCTCGTTGTCGCGAGCCGAGTGCCGGGCCACCTGCGCCGCATCCACCACGTCATCGACTACCTCGGCACAATCGTCTTGGTGCTGGCGGCGAGCAGCCTCGTGCTGTTCACGAGCCTCGGGGGCACGACCTATCCGTGGGGCTCGAGCCGGATTATCGGTCTCGGCGTTGCCGGGGTGGTGCTCACAGGGGTATTCGCCCTCGTGGAACGGCGCGCAGTCGAGCCTGTGCTCCCACTCCACCTTTTCTCCATACGCACCTTCTCGGTGGCGAACTTCGTCGGCTTCATCGTGGGCTTCTCCATGTTCGGTGCGATCACCTACCTGCCGGCTTTCTTCCAGATAGTGCGCGGCGAATCACCGACCATCTCCGGACTGCAGCTGCTGCCCCTCATGGCTGGGCTGTTGGTGGTGTCCATCGGGGCCGGCCAGTTCATCAGCCATACCGGGCGCTATCGGATCTTCCCGATCGTCGGGACAGCCGGCATCGCTCTCGGGCTCTATCTCCTGTCACGCATGGGGGTTGGGTCGAGCACGGGCATTGACGCCCTCTACATGATCGTTCTCGGACTGGGACTCGGTGCGGTCATGCAAGTGCTCGTGCTAATCGTGCAAAACGCCGTTCCATATGCCGAGCTAGGCGTCGCTACTTCCGGGGCGACTTTCTTCCGCTCGATCGGGGGTTCGTTCGGGGCCGCGATCTTCGGCGCCATCTTCTCCAACGTCCTCGTAGGCAACCTGGTCACTCACCTCCACGGCGCCAAGCTGCCGCCTGGGCTCACCGTGGCGAGCGTCACGCCAGCGATCTTGAACACATTGCCCGCCGCGGTCCATCACGGCATCGTCGCCGCTTATGCCCAGTCGATCCAGACGGTCTTCATCATCGCAGCGCCCATCGGCCTCATCGCCTTCTTCGCCGCGTGGCTGATCCCCCATGTCGAGCTCCGTCGGGGAGTGGGCGCCTCGAGTGGCCCATCGAAAGCCACCCAAGCTGACCAGACATCCTCGGACGGCACCGCTCTTGAGCCGGCCGCGCCGGCAACCTCCTTGCACATCACGCCGACCGAGCTCGCCTGATCCGGTCATCTCGCCTTCAAGGCGAGATGACCGCCACAAAGCGGAGTACCTCGCCTGTTCCCATGCGTTGAAAGGCCTCCTCGACCTCGTCGACGGCGATGGCCTCAGACACGAAGCGGTCCAGGTCGAGACAGCCCGTCAGATAGGAGTCGATGAGCATGGGAAACGCACGTGAGGCCAGGCACTCCCCGTACTAGCTCGGCAGAGACGACCGCCCCTACCGAGGAGCTCGGTCATCGACAGGTCGATTCCCATCTGCGGCGTCGGCACGCCGACCTCGGCGAGGGTTCCGGCGATGTCGCGGACATAAAACGGTTCCTCATCGCTTTGAGCTACGAGTGCTCGGTCGACCTCCGCGCACGTGAACGAGGAGAGATCAGCTGTTGCGGGTCTCCTCCAAAGCGAGGCCAACTCTTCTGCCCACCATCTTGTCGATGAGGGCGCTCGCGCTTCCCTCTTCGCGTATCGCCCTCCCGATCAAGATCACAAGGGCTGGATAGGCCCAGAAGTCGCCACATACCCACAAGACGGCCGCTCCGATCTGTTGATCGGCGAACGGAGAGAGGCTGACCCCGGGCAGATGGCCATAGACCGAGTACCAGGAGGAGGACGACAAGATGCTGAGCGACATAGCCAACACGACCATCACGCCGTTAGTCACCAGGATCGCCCATATCCCACCAAAAGTGGACAGCTTTGGCTTGATCGGATGCGACGGGATGAGCTGCAGCCAGAACAGGACACCCGTCAAGAAAAACGATGTGTGCATGAGCCAGATGTGGACTGCCTGGTTACGCGAAGCAAGATCGAACAGCGCGGGCACGTGCCAGAGCACCATGTCCGCGTTGAACAGCACGACTGCCACGGTCCCCTTAGTCAAAAAGCGGCCCAGGGCTCTCAAGGGTCGAGACCATGAAGCCAGGAGGAGACCACGTCCGAGACGCCGACGGAGTCGGACGGGCAGGCCGTGAACAAGCGGCAGCCAGGGTGCCCCGGCCACGATGAGGATCGGAGCGAAGAACATAATCAAGATGTGCTCGATCATGTGCACAAAGAAGTAATCGTCCGCCCAGTAGTCGATCGGGGAGACGACCGCGAGAAGCAAGACGCCAAGGCCCCCGTAGAAGAGCAATGACTTGCGACGCCTGTCGCGGGTCCGCTCGGCACGGGAGCGATGTCGGAGGTTCCGCAGGCCGAGCTCATGCAGGACGAGGACCGCCGCCACGGCAATCAGGAGCGGGTCAAACGCCCAGTGGTCAACTACGTAGCTCATGATGATCTTTCGCTTACCGACGCCGTTGCGGCCAAGGTCCCATCACCGACTGAGCACGCTGCGGATGGCGCTGGTCAGCACAACCGCGAACGAGGACTGGCTCACTTGTGTCCCGGGCCCGGGATCGGCGTCTATGAAGTAGCGCACGCGGCCGCGAGGACCGATGACGTAGGCAATGTCGCTATGGGCGATCATCGCGCCTGCAGGAGAGTACGAGACAAGTACGCTGAACGAGTTCCAGATGCTCTGCAACTGCGAGCGCGACCCTGTCAAAAAGTCCCAGTTGCTCAGGTGCCCAAGGCCCTCTTGGCGATCAAATGCCGCCAGATAAAAGGTGGAGCGGTAGACGGGGTTTGCCACGACGGCGACCAACTCGACTCGTCGTCGGGCCGAACCGAGCATCTCGTCGGTGGCGTGGAACTCTTGGGCGATGATTGGGCAGTCGGACACGCAGACCGGGTCGAGGAAAGTCAAGGCGACAGCCTTACCGCGAAGGCTGCGCAACGACACGAACTGGCCGCGCTGGTCAACGAGATTAAACGGCGGGGTGGGATAGTTGACCGCATCGGGTGTGCCGTCAGTCGCCTGGGAGACGATCGGATCGGCGTTGGGATCGGTGGAAGCCACTGCCATCGGTGCCGCACCGATAAATGTGACGGCGACGGCGCAAAGGGCTGCAAGAACGCGAAAGGTGTAAGCCGGTCGTGATATCAGGCGCTCGCGGAACGAGATGGTAGCGCCCGGAACGACAACCGACATGGGTACCTCGGCGGGAGCGACGTGCGCCAGAGCGATGTACCCAGCGATGAAGATCAGTGCCATCGGGATCATGCTGTTCGGGTCGGTGCCGACCCCTCCCAGAAAACCGAAGTCCTCGATGACCACCCAGTCGGCAAGACAGAGCACCGTTCCCGCCAGAGCTGCCGCGCGCACGACACGAACGCGTCCGCTCAAAAAGGCAACTCCCAACACCGCCAAGGACGCGACGAGGAAGAGGTTCACAGCCCAGCCGTGGGCGGCGTCAAAGGAAGCAAAACTCGACACCCACAGCGACAAAGAGCGCGGCTGGGGAGTCTGAGCCATCTGGCGGATCATTGTGATCAGCGTCCCTGACCTCGAGCCGCCATGGAGCTGGCCTTGCCAGAAGCCCCGCCCTGGCCAAGCCTGCAACACGGCCATAGCTATAAAGAAAGCCCCCGTAACGGCAAGAATTGCCCGACCGAGGCGTGGGTTTGACCAGGCCCTCTCGGGCAAGGCAACGAGAATGCCGGCAAGGCTGTACAAGAGCACGGCCCCAGGTGCGCCGAAAGGCCAACTAAGACCCGGGGCGAAGATGCCGCCGAAGCTCTCGCCGAAGACCCAGACGACAATGCCCCAGCCGGCACTGGAAAGCCCCCCTAGGCGGGACCAGAGGCCCCTCGGTGCGACGAGCAGCCAGATGCCAAGTCCCACCTGGATCCACACTGCCGAAGCGGATGCAGTGATCGGATGGTTGCTCCAGATAGTCGCTCCAGCGTTGACGAGGTGTTGCACCCACGAAGGCGAGGCTGCCGCGCTGGGCTGGATGACCTGGGTCGTCATCCCGAGGGGCATCGAAGATTGCGCCTGGAGAAGGCCGTCGAAGATCCAGATGAGACCGAAAGAGACCCGTAGCAATCGGCGCGCGCCCGGTTCAGGGCTGACCGCTGGTGCTGAGCGGTTCTTGCCGTCAGTCTGGTTGCGCAATTGGACGGCACGCAGCACATTCCAGCCCAGGGCCAAGAGAGCCGCGAGCACCGCCACGACGATGGCTTGATGTTCGAGAAGGCTCCTGAAAGCCGCCAGGATGACTGGATTGTTCGTCTGCAGGCCCGAGCGCATCCCCGGCATTTGCCGACTGACCCCTCCCCCCTTTTATCACCGTGCCCCGTCGTCGCCGACCCCCGGGTCACCGAGGCGGCGATCCGGAGAGGACGACAATGACAGCAATGAGGTTATACCGCTGTCTTTGGTCCGATACGGCAGCGTAGGTGTCTACGCCCTCCGTGGCGGCGCATGGACACTGCAGCTGTTTGGACAAGAGCTATATAGCCTGAAGATCGTCCCTTCACGCCAACAGTGATCGGAAATGTCGCAGCGAGTGCTCCAGGCAATTTGTGGCCCGCGTGACGACCGGATGTGCGGTGATCAGGGGCTACCCTCTCTCCGATGCGTCATGACGCGACTGTCGCTCGGGGGGAAATAGTGGGGTCCGAGTCTTGCCTACCCGATCAATCGGCCTTACGCGAGGTTGCGCTCGTGGCACCGGACAAGAGCGCGCTGCGCGTCCGTATCAAGGCCTACGTGGCGCTCACCAAACCTCGGATCATCGAGCTCTTGCTCATCACGACCGTTCCCGCCATGATCGTCGCGGCCAAGGGTCTCCCCTCGTTGCGCTTGATCGTACTCACCGTGCTCGGTGGAGCGCTCGCTGCCGGTGGGGCCAACGCCATGAACATGGTTTACGACAGAGATATTGACGCGGCCATGGAGCGTACCAAGCACCGGCCGCTCGTCACCGGTGTGGTGAGCCCCCCCGCAGCGGTGGCCTTTGCCTGCCTTCTCGAGGTCGGGTCGTTCGCCCTCCTTGCGACCACAGTGAACCTGCTGTCCGCCATCTTGGCTGTTTGCGCCACCGCCTTCTACCTGGGCGTGTACACGATGTGGCTGAAACGCTCCTCGCCGCAGAACATAGTCATCGGAGGAGCCGCAGGCGCCGTACCGGTGCTAGTCGGCTGGAGCGCGGTCACCGGACGTTTGTCGCTGGCACCTTTTGTCATGTTCGGCCTGATATTCCTCTGGACGCCTCCCCACTTTTGGGCGCTGGCTGTGCGCTATCGCGACGACTATTCGGCAGCGCATGTCCCCATGCTCCCCTCAGTGGCGGACATGGCCAAGGTCACGCGCCAAATCCTCTATTACACCGTCGCCCTCGTCGTACTTTCCTTTGTCCTGGTCCCGATTGCCCATCTCGGCCTCATCTACATGGCGGCGGCCGCTGTGTTCGGAGCGACGTTCCTCACTTACGCGGCCCGCCTCTGCTCGGACCCGACTCCTAGAAGGGCCATGAAACTCTTCGGTTTCTCGATCACCTACCTATCCGCCGTCTTCATCGCCATGGCCGTAGACGCGATCGCCCATCCATGGTGAACGAAAGACCAGCGCGGCGGGGCCGATGACAAACACCACTCATCCCTCCCCCGGTTCTCTCCCTGTCGAGGAATCGGTAGACCGGGCGGCCGCTTTCGCGGCTGGACCCTCGCGCATCCCGAGGAAGTTCGTGCACTGGGTGCTCGCCGCTGCAGCCGTGCTCGGAATCGGCGGTGCACTGCTCGAACACGTCCTCACCGAAGCCGGCATCAACCCGAGTCCGCCAAGCGTCACGACGCCACCGCCGCGATCGTCGAGCACGGCCGCCCTCTCCTCGAGCGAGGAACACGAGGCCACTGTGCCCGGCACGCTGCCAGCTCTCATGGGTTTGGCCCAGATGACGCCTGGTCTCGCCCGTCCGTTCTCACTCACCGACGAGCACGGCAAGGCCCTGTCGCTCACCGACGAGCGCGGCAAGGTGGTGGTGTTGACCTTCTTTGACGGGCGTTGCAACGATATCTGCCCCGTCCTCGCCGACGAGATCGCCCAAGCAGACGCCAAGCTCGGAGCCTTAGCGACGCACGTCATTTTCCTCACGATCAACACCGATCCCGCTGCCACGGCTGTCTCCGGACTCGAGGGCGTGCTCGAAAACACGAGGTTGGCCCGTCTCTCGAACTGGCACATGCTCACCGGGCCGCTCATCGAGCTGAACACGCTCTGGCGCTACTACGGAGTGACCGTCGCCTTCGACACTGACACCCGCAGCGTGGAGCACAACGATGTCATGTACTTCCTCGACGCCGCGGGCCATTTCCGCTACAGCGCTACACCATTCGCGAACGAGCGGCGGCCCTCTGGCACCTACTACCTGCCGAGCGCGCAGATCCGCGAGTTCGCCAACGGCATCGCCACCTACGCCGGTCAGCTGGCGGGCAAAAGATGACAGTCGGGCCAAAGGGGGAGCGCAACGTGGCCGGGGTGCTCGAAGAAGACAAGAAGCCGTCCTCGCCAACTGCCTGGTACCGCCGTCGCGCTCTGCTTGTCACCGTGGCCGCCGTGGCCGTGCTGGCGATCACGGTGATCTCTGACCTACCCGTGCATGGCTCGGCTGCTGCGAACATCTCGGCGGGCAAGGGCGTCATGGCTGAGATCAACACAGACATCGCCCCTTGTGCCTACGCCGTGAAGGAGTCCTTTTCAATTCACTCCCAGCAGATCGCCGGCTCGCTCACCATCTCGGACTTGCGAGAAGCACCTTCGTTGCTTCGCGACGACCTGGCCGCGTGCTCGTTCACCGACGACAGCATCTTTGAGCTTTCCAATATCGAGGTTCCCGGTTCGGCAGCCGGCAAGCGCTTGGGTGACCTCGTCACCACTGCCACGGAGTGGACCACCTCCGATGCCCTTGGGGCCATAACCGACCTAGAAAAGCTCTTCACGCGTCCAAACGACACCAGCGTGCGGGGTAATCTCGTCTCGCGAGAGCGCGCTCTTGCCTCTGATCGCGCAGCGGCCTTCGCCGACATCACCACGGCAGACCAGATCCTCGATGCGAAACTTCAACAACCTGACATGCCCTTGTTGCCGGACTCGACCGTCGCCACAAGTTGATCGCGAGGCTCCAAGCTAAGCGGACGGCCGTTGCCCCACCACAGACCGATGCTGGTCCATCTCGAGCTCGTCCTCGCTGCGCAGCCAGGTGAGCAGGTTCCAAAAGATGACGGGCATGAATGCCACCGCGGCAACGAGCCAAAGCACACCGGTCGAGAATTGCTGATCGGCGGCCACGCTCAGGCTGCGCCCTGCGACGTGGCCGAACCCGGCGTACCACGAGGTGCTGGAGAACCCGGCGAGATATGAGACGGTCCACAGCGTCCACATCGCCATTGCAGCCATGAGCGCTCGACGCAACTGGCGACTGCGCGCCATGAGCGGGCCGGATTCCACCAGCTTCAGCCAGAATGTGATGCCAATGGCCACCAGACTTACCGCCTCCAGAGCCACGAGCCAAGGCCAGGTCTCGATGGCGTCGACAGCCGCAGGAGTGCGCCAGGCGACCATGGCCCCCGAATACAGGCCGAGGATCAGCACGCTCATTGCCGGTTCCACCTGGCGCCGGCCTCGTGCCGCCAGGTGATCAACCCACCGGGCCAGCCAAGCCAATCGCCCCTCTGCCCACGGAGCGACCACTGCGAAAAGGGCTGGAACAGCCATGGCGTAGAGAGAGAACTGGAGCGCCTCGGCAAGCTCATAGCGACGGGCGAGCCCGTAAAGGGGCGGGAGCACTGCCACGATGGCAAGTAGCAAGGCGACGCCAAGACATAGCCGCCGGATCCCGGTGAACCTGGTCATGGGTCACATAGGCGCGGCCCAGGGTTCATCGCGTCGGGCGACGCTGGAAGAACAGCCAAAAGCAGACGAGCACGAAGAACCCGAGCGGGATCGCGAGAGTGAGGACCTGCGGTCCAAGAAAGTAGTTGCCCACCTGTCAGTTGTCCCCCTTTCGAGTCCAGCTTGAGGCCCTTCGAACTGACCTGCACGCTCCCGTGAGGCTTACGTCATACCAGATAGAAGAGCATCCAGAAGAAGAAAGCCACGAAAGCGATGAATGCCCAGAAATATGTGCACCCCTCAAGGTTCACCCTAAAGAGCCTTACTGCTGGCAGTGTCGACCGCGCTAGGCCCCCGTCATCGGCGACTGCACGACGCAGGCGCAGGTGGCGGGCGAGCAAAGTCTCAAGCCAGTATGCCCCGCACAGGAGCAGGACGATGTTCATACCCGCCCAACCCACAAAGCACGAGGCGTACCCGCTCGACCCTGGGAAAAACGGGAGATCTGTGAGTTGCCAGATCTGTAGCGACACGGCGGTGAGACTGCAGAGCACGCCCGTCCAGCCGGCCACCTCCCAGTCGAGTGAGGACCCCAACCGGAACCGCCACAGGCCGTAGGCGGCGAGAATGGCAGCCGCCAGCGAAAAGGCGAAGACCGCCGCCCCTACCCCGGTCGGAGCGGTTATGCGGGCGGGGCGCCAGAGATCGGCGTTGTTGGCAGAGCGAAGATAGAAGTAAGCGAACCCGAGTGCCGCGAAAGCAAAGGCCCAGATGCCCATGAGCATGCGGCTGCCGCTCCACAGAGCACCCTCGTGGGCGCGTAGCTCGTAAGCGATCTCCTCGGGAGTCTCCCGCAAAATCGGGAAGGACTCGGCCGGAACAAGCTTGTCAACCACGGTGTGTGCCTCCGCTCACAAGATGGGGGGACGAGGATCTAGGTCTCCTGGCCGGTCGGGTAAAGACTCGACATCTCTTGGACCTACGGCATTTCCGTAGCTCATCGCCCCGACAGATCCGAGCGATGGAGCACCGGGGTCGGCGACCGGCGGTGCGCCCGGTTCGCTATAGCGATAGGGATCGGAGAGAACCACCGGGATCCTCTCGAAGTCGAACCAAGGCACCGGCGTGGCCGTCTGCCACTCGAGTCCTCGTGAGTCCCAGGGGTTGTCCGGTGCCTTGACCGGATCAATGTAGACGGACCACACAAAGTTGAAGATGAAGATGAGAAAAGAAGCCCCGAGCAAGAAGGCGCTGACCGACGAGATGTCATTCAGGGTTTGCAGGTTGTGGGCGTACTCGAAGACACGTCGCGGCATGCCCAAGAGCCCGACTAGGAACAACGGGAAAAAGGTGCAGTTGAAAAAGACGAAGAAGGTCCAAAAGTGGATCTTGGCGAGACGCTGGTTCAACACCTTGCCCGTCATCTTCGGCAGCCAGTAATAAAGACCTCCGAAGAGGGCGAAGATCAGACCCCCCATGATCGTGTAATGGAAGTGGGCCATTACGAAGAAGCTGCCGTGGACGGTCACGTCAACGGGGACGTCGGAGAGGAAGACACCCGTAATGCCCCCGATGAGGAAATTGAACAGCATGCCGAGGCAGAACAGCATCGGGACCTCAAAACGGATCTTCGCCCTCCACAAGGTCCCGAGGGTGACGAGGAACAAGAACCCTGTCGGGATCGAGATCAACTCGGTCGTCAACATGAACAGCGGCCGCATGTCAGGGTTGATGCCGCTTTGGAACAAGTGGTGCTGCCAGACGAAAAACGACAGCAGGGCCACGCCGATCATGCCCGCGGCAGCAACCCTGTAGGCAAAAAGAGGCTTTCTCGTGAACACAGGCATCATCTCCATGACGATGCCGAACCCAGGCAGGGCCATTATGTATACCTCGGGGTGACCGAAGAACCAGAAGAGGTTCTCCCACAAAAAGCTGCTGCCCCCGTGCTCGGTCACATAGAAAGCGGTCTGCACGGTGCGGTCCAAGACGCCGAGGTAGCCGGCCACGATTAGCGTCGGCGTCGCCAGCACCAACAGGGCCGTCGTCGCGAGGATCGACCAGACGAAGATCGGGACCCTGCTCCAGGTCATCCCCGGCGCTCGATAATTGATGATCGTCGCTGCCAGGTTGAAGCCAGCAGCGATCATGCCTATGCCGATGACGGCAAAGCCCACGAGATAGGCGTCCATGCCTGGGTTCGCTTGGGTCTGCAACGGCGCGTAGGCCGTCCAGCCCGTCGGGAAGCCACCGAGGGGCAGGGCCGTCATGATAACCAGGTACCCGGCCATGAAGATCCAGAACGAGAATGCCTCGATACGAGGAAAAGCCATGCGCCGAGAACCGATCATGAGCGGGACGAGCCAGTTGCCCAGAGGACCAACGACGGCCGAGCTGGCCATCATCATCATCATGGTGCCGTGCTCGCTGACGATGGCTATATAGGTCCCAGGGCCAAAGACATGACTTGTGGGGCTAAGCAGCTCGGTGCGGATCGCCATGGCGAGCAAGCCGCCTGTGAACAAGAAAACCAGCACGCCGATCAGATACTGCAGACCGACGACTTTGTGGTCCTCGGTCATGCGGAAATAGCGCACCCACGAGCTGCTGGGCTGCACCGGGGCGGGCTCTCGGCCAAGCATCTTCAAAATAGGGTACGTTAGCGCCCCAATGCCTGCTATCCAGCCGAGCACGCCGAACGACATGGCGAACACCACAGAGACGTTGTTCATCGTGGTGTTCTGGCTCACGGGCCAGTTCCCAGCTATGAGGTCGCCCACATAACGGCCGAAGAACCACCCGCCGACAGCGCCCACGATCGCCCAGGTCACATTGGGCTTGAGCCAGTCAGAGCGCGCGCCGATGACCCCGTGGCCCTCCGACACCTCGCCGGGATAGCTCGGGCCCTCAGTGTCGACTGTGCTCGTTGCCATTCCGCTCAGCTACCTCCATTATCGAGACCGGACCTGTCGGCCGTACACATCGCGGGCATCTCACTTGTCAGTTCTTCGTGGTCTTTGTCGACGGGAGCGGCTCACCGGGCTGGGTTGCGCCGTAGGTCTCCACAGTGCTGTAAGGGTCGACGTTGTCGGGGTAGTAGCCGCCGTCGGCGCCATTGGCATCCGGCGTGTAGGTCCAAGCGAACGCCGGCAGGAACTTCGTGTTCTCCGCGAGCCGCTTCTCTGTGGCCTCGGCCCAGGACTCGAACTTGGCGGACCTCAGGACGCTTCCGTAGTTGTACATCGCACCGTGCCACAGGCCACACAACTCGTCGCAGCGCACGACAAAGGTGCCGAGCTGTTGCGGGGTCGCGAAGGCCACGTCGTCCTGACCGGGGTTCGCGTCAGCCTTGACCCCGAGCTGGTAGACCCAGAAGTCGTGCACCACGTCCAACGACGTGACGTGGAAGGCAATGGCGGTGTGGTCCGGGACGACCAGTTGCGTCGTCTCGAATCCGCCGAAGGTCGGGTAGCGATAGGTCCACTTCCACTGCTGACCGATGACCTGTATGGGAAGCACGTCGTGGGACGCCGGAGTCCAGATCGGGCTCGGCCCCTGACCGCCGCCCGCTCCTCCGGGTTGTACGAGCTCGTAGGTGCCAAAACCGAAGAGGAAGAGCACGAGGGCTGTCGTAAAGACAATCCAGGTCGTCTGGATCGGGATGTTGCTGCGCGCCCGGGGTCCCCCGATCGGCTCAGGCCCGTTGCGAGAGGCCCGCCAGTTGACGATGGCGTAGCCCATGTAGATCCACACCGCCAACATGACCGGCAATGCCGCCACAATGAGGATGTTGAAGTCGAATTGGGCCCCTTGCGCCACGTTGCTCATCGTTCCCGGGGGGATGTGAGGGCCCGCAAGGTAGTAGAAGAGCGGATCGGCGATCGCCGACATCACGACCCAGAAGCCGATTATGCGCCACCAGTGGTGGGTGTCGTCGACTTGACCGTCGGTCGTCCTCTCAGGTCCGCTCACGCTCGGCGAAGTACCGCCGCTGCTTGGCTCGGACTGCCCTGTGCTTTCGCTCGGCATCACGCGGCCACTTTCATGAATCCGTCCATCCAACCCACCGTCTGCATCGGACCACCGTTGCCATAGAGGAAGCCCAGCCCGCACGGCACGAAACACTGCCAGGGATAGCTGCCCGGTCCCGGGCTCATGAAGGAGAACTTGATGATGTTGTGCGGCGAGGCGGTTGTGCACGGGGCGGCGGCACACAGGTTTGCATTTGGGTTGTTCCCGTACAAAGGCACGTTGATACCAAGGCTCGGGATCGAGAAGGTGTGGGCGACGCCGTTTCCGACATTCGCGTTGATGACTCTGAAGCTCTTGCCGTTCAAAGTCGCGAGGTCACCAATGGTTCCTTGCACCATTCCGATTTGCTGGTTTCGCAGCGGGCTGCCGGAGTCGTATTGGTAGATGGTCACATCGACCCGGGTGTGAGCCGGTACTTGCCAGACCGTCGTGTGCAACCACTCGCTGCCTTGCGAGCGCGTGAGGTAGGACACCCACGTGTCATGGATACCGTGACCGTAGGAGCCAACTGTCTGCATAGTGACCTCGACGGGCCGACCCGGGGTGGCTGTGTAGACCGCCGCCTCGGGCTGTGACGTAAGGGTCGCGACTGCAAAAGCCAAGCCACCCGCCACCGCTACAAGAAGCGCGATTGTGACGGCCAACCTCCCCACCTTCGGCACAGCTTCCCCCTCCCGAAGCCCCCCTGCGTACGGCACGCGACAATAACGCCTTCTTTCCCCGCGCGGAGCACAAATTCCACTCCGCGGTGCAAGCAAAAGTCGTGGTGGCAGCTCGAAAGTCCCGTTGCCCGCGAACGGAGGCGGACGGTAGATTGCGACCGACAACGGAACGGAGGGCGGCTTTGAAAGTCGCAATCCGACTAGAGGGGGGCCAACTTTTATGTACAAAGTGATCGTCGTCGGCACCGACGGCTCGGACAGGGCGGGGGTCGCTGTCGCGCATGCCCTTGAGCTGGCCAGGCTGTCGGGAGCCAAGCTGCACGCGGTGCAGGTGGTCCATCCCGCCGTCAAGGCCGGGTTTTCCGACTCGAGCGGCGGCCAAATGGAGGTCGACAAGATGCGCGAGCATGCCGAGCGCACCGCTACCGAGCTCCTCGCGGAGGCCCAGCGCCAAGGGGTGAGCGCCGAGGTCCACAGTCGCGCCGGCGACGACGTGGCCGACACCATTGTGAAGACAGCTGAGGAAACTGGCGCCGACCTGGTCGTGGTCGGCAACCGGGGCATGAGCAGCGTCACTCGTTTCGTGCTCGGAAGCGTTCCGAACAAAGTGTCCCATCACAGCCCTTGCAACCTGTTGATTGTCAACACCGAACCCGATTGATCGCGAAGTGGACGGGGCGGGCGAGGCTGCTGACTGGCATCTGCGTCCGGTAAGGGCGTCGCGCCCCCTCCGGCCGCTTTTGCGTGAGGCTTCGCCCCCCTTAGGGGAGTCGTGAGCCAGAACCTTCGCGTCGTGGTGATCGGGACAGGAGTCGCGGGCCTTGCGGTCTGCGAGGCTCTTGCCAAAACCGACCTGGAAGATTGCCGGTTGCCTGCTTGCTGCTGTCTCGGCTTGGCGCGACCATGAGTCACCAGACCGAGGCAGTGCAAACCGACCTATTTGACCAAGGCGGGCTATGTGAGCGCTCGGACGAGACCGAAGAAAATCGGAGGAGAAGACTATGGACCCAGAGCGCGCCCGGAAGTTGCTGGATGCAGAACGGAGCCGCGTAAGCGCGCTGGTCGAGGAAACGACCGCGGACGCGCAAGACGACCGCGCGACGGCAAACGAGCCCGGAGATCTGTCTGATCCAGCCGAGCGCCTCATCGCCGAGGAGGGTGACGATGCCGTCGCCACCGGGTTGCAAGAACGCCTCGCAGCGCTCGACCGGGCCCAACGTCGGCTCGAAAATGGCACCTTCGGTTACTCGACTCGCAGTGGTGTGCCCATCCCCGACGCCCGTCTCGAAGCCGACCCGGCCGCGGAGCTCACTGTCGAAGAAGAGCGCCAGTTGTGAATCTGCCTACCGACAAGTGCAGGACCAAAGAAGCGGTCCCGGCCCTCTGGCGAGTCGACGAGCTAGCCGAGTGGCGGCAACGGAGGCCCGAGTGCGAGTAGTGGTCATCGGCGCGACAGGACACATCGGCGGCTACCTCGTGCCGCGGCTCGTGGCGAGCGGACACGACGTCGTGGCGATAAGCCGGCATGGCCAGCCCCGATATCGCGAGCACGCCAGTTGGTCACAGGTGACAAATCAAATCCTGGACCGCGACGAGGAGGAGGCAGCCGGCACCTTCGGAGCGCATGTCGCCGATTTCGAGGCTGACGCCGTCATTGACCTCACCTGCTTCGAGGTGACTTCGGCCGGACAGCTCCTCGAGGCGTTACGCGGCCGGAATGCCCACCTCGTGCATTGCGGCAGCATCTGGGTGTACGGACCGAGCACCGTCGTGCCCACAACCGAAGATGCCGTGCGCCGCCCCTTCGGCCACTACGGGGAGGCCAAGGCGGCGATCGAGGATCTCTTGTTGGCAGAGGCTGGACCCGGCGGAGTACCTTCGACGATTCTCCATCCGGGCCACATCGTTGGACCGGGCTGGTCACCATTGAACCCGGCAGGACATTTCGAGCTGTCCGTTTTCGAACGGCTTGCCGCCGGCGAGGCCATCGTGCTCCCAAATCTCGGTCTGGAGACTGTGCACCACGTCCACGCAGACGACGTGGCCCAGGCCTTTGTGCTGGCAATCGAACGCCGGGCTGTCGCCGCTGGCGAGTCCTTCCACGTGACCTCCGATCGGGCCATATCGCTCCGGGGCTACGCGGAGGCTGTGGCTGGTTTCTTCGCCCAACCCAGCCGGCTCTCGTTCATGGGCTGGGACTCTTGGCGCGAGACGGTCACCGCTGATGCCGCAGAGATGACCTGGGATCACATCGCCCACAGCCCGTCCATGTGCATCGACAAAGCCAAGCGCCTGCTCGGCTACGCGCCCCGGTACACCTCGCTCGAGGCGGTACGCGAGTCGCTTTCCTGGCTGATAAACGCCGGCAAGCTGAAGGCCAAGCTGAAAGAGGGTCCCTAGCTGGCCTTTCATCCAGGCGCTCAAGTCCGCCCTGCCGGCGTCGATAAAAAAGACAAGACCCCCGGTTGCCTTGCGAGGGAAGCTGAAGCTGAGTCCGGAGGCGCCCTTGTCGGTGCCTCCGGAAAGCTCCGGCGTCGGTGTCAAGAACTTCGTTGCCGGCGGAACTGGGGCCTAGTGTAAACGGCGTGGGACAATCATTCTCGTGAGCAGGTACCAAGCAGCCGCGGAGGGATTCCTTGCGCCCAGCTGACCATCTACCTTCGCCTCGTTCGACAGTCAGGCCGCGCAGTGTCTGGTGGGTAATTGCCGGGTGTCTGTTCGCCGTAAGCGCGTACCTCTTCGTCCGCAGCGCGACCGCGTCGTACAACGGTGTCTCCCCAACCGGCGACTACTCCATTCGCCAGGTCGCCTGCCTAAGCGTCTACGGGTGGCTGGAGAACGAACCGACTGACCTGCCTTCGACCCAACCGGCACTTCTCAGCCGGGACGAGCGATCGGCCTTTTACGCTTGCCACGCCGCCATCGGCGACCGCGAAACCACGATTGAGGTCCTATTAGGTATCGCCGTCGTCTTCCTGATCGTCGGCTACGGGGCTGGACGCGCCGAGACGCGGGAATCCCTCTCCTGAACACCGCTGACGCGGAATCGGGCTGCCAAGCGAAGTGACGAGTCCTTAAGCGGATCGCAGCGAATTCAAGATGGCCTTGGCCGTAATGCCGTTGCCGGACGTCCGAGTGCGATAAAGACGCGCATATCGCTACCTGGCACCTTGATCTTTAAAAACATGATCGAGCAGGCCGGGGACGGTGCCGGACAGACGTTCAACGGGTACATGTCGAGACAAGAAGTCGAGAACGTCAAGGCGACGAGGGGCTCTGATCTGATCGACCTTTACGCCATCGCTCGGCCGATCAGAGCGGGCGAAAGCAGGACGCACCCCAAGTGGCGAATGGAAGGGCGAGCGTGCTGAGTGACGCCTCCGCTTCGCTTCCCGAACGACAACTTCACCGAGCCCGCCGGTGCATCCTGCTCTACGCGAGGGCCCTGAGAGCATCCGGGCCAGGTTAGTACCGCGTTGCTTGCAATCTGGTCGTGCCGAGCCGGCACGGTCCACAACCAGCCATGTAGTGTGCCGCCCCTCGTCGCCAACGGCAAAAGGCTCCTCTGTCAGGCGCCTCTCGGCCCCCTGATCAACTACTGCGGGGGCCCGGATGTCAAATGCGCTGTGGCGGTGTGCCGCACGCCCGAAGTCGAGAGATAAACGAGCGAAACGGAGGCTCCGGGCTTCTCGCTCTGGATGACGGTTACCAAGCCGTTCGGTGAGTTGACTGGATGCCCTGCGAAAGACGTGATCGTGTCTCCCTCGCTCAGCCCGGCCTTGGCGGCGGGTGAGCCTGACGCTATGGACTCAATCACTGCACCAGTGGGGTCACCGGAGCTGGAAGATGTGACGCCCACGCCCAAGAAGGCGGTTGGTCCGATGTGCACGGTCGACGACGAATGTCCTTGGGTGATCGCGTCCGCCACCTTGAGAGCCGAGTTGATCGGTATCGAGTAACCCTGGGTTGACGCGCTGCCCAGTCCAATCGAAAAGCCTGCTGAAGCAGCCGTGTCCATACCTACGACCTTCCCGGTGCTGTTCACGAGAGGGCCCCCGGAGTCCCCCGGCTGGATGTCGGCATTGGTTTCGATAAGGCCGGTCAGCTGCTCGGAAGTACCATCACCTGCGTCGCTTGCCGTGATCGACTGATCGAGCCCAGTTACGCTCCCGCCAGCGAAGCTCGGAGTGCCGCCCGCTCCCCCGGCGTTGCCGATACCCACGATTCCTTGGCCTTTGTGGACACTCGAGGAATCGCCCAGACGTACGGTTTGCAGACCGGAGGCATGCTCGAGCTGCAAGACAGCTACATCGGCGGTCCGGTCGTAGCCAACGACATTGGCGTCATAGGTCTTCCCGTTTCCCAGATCGACCACTCGGATCGAGCTTCCGCCGTCGATGACGTGGTTGTTCGTGAGGATCTCACCTTTGGAGGTGAGCACCATTCCGGTTCCCTCTGCCTCGGCGCCCTCGGAGTTCAGTGTGCTGTCGATATCCACAAGACCAGGGTCGACCCCACTCGCGATGGCCGCGGCATTAGCTGGACCGCCCGAAGCGCTGGAGCTTGCAGAACCAGATCCCGATGCTCCAGTCTCGGCCAGCCCTTCGCTCGCCTGGCCGATCACTTGGATCGGCTGGTGAGAGCGCGTCGGCGGCACGATGGCGACGTCCATCTCGCCTGCAACCATCTTGATCGAGTTGTAGGTGCCTGGAGGCAAGAGCGCGCCGAAGGCGCTCCTGTTCGATGGCTGTGTCACGACATAGCCCGCTTTGACCTGCACGACGGTTGTCGCGAAGACCGGGAACGTGACGAGCGCTCCGCCGCCGGCAAGGCGGTAGGCCGGATACGGGCACTCAGGCGAAGGCACACCAGCTGCAGCGGCAGCCGGCGTCACCGTCGAGAATCGCATCGTCGCCGTGCCGAGATCGGCGTACGAAGTCACGGCGGAGTGAGGATTAGCCGCGTTCTTGGGTCCAAACTGAGCCGAGATCCCCGCAGGCAACTTCCCGCTGACGGCTTCAGAGCTGAAGGCCTTCGCCACGAGCGCCGCCACCTTGTCGGGTGCAGTGACAAGCCCATCGGTTGTCGCGTGATCGAGACTGGTGGCATAGCCCTGGGCGTCCGTCAAGGCTGCGGGTACCGCCACGCCGGCATCGGTTGGACCGAGGATCTCGCTGCTTGAGGACAACTTCCAGTGTGCGTCAGGCGAGATCTTCACATAGGTGAGGAGATTGTTCGTCACCGGCTCGGAAGAAGTGCGGTCTGCGGCCAGCACGCTGAAAAAGGCAGGGTAGGCGGTCTCGTGGGGGACGAGTACGCGGCCGGGAACCTGGTCGAAAGACCCACCCAGCGTGTTGGATCCAGCGGCCAGGTCGCCGCGGTAGGTGGCGTCGTCAAGGATCTGCTGCAGACACGACTCGTGACTGTTCTGGAGCGACAAAGAGAGAGATGAGTTGGCCCGATTGTTGATCACCGTGTCCGCTGCGACGATGGACGAGACCTCACCAGGTGTGACAACCGGCTTGGCCAAGGGTTGTAGCGCGCTCGCACCGGCGAGGCTAGGGCAGGCGCAAACGCTCAGCAGGAGTGCAACAACGGCCGCAGCCACTCCGCCGGCGACGCGAGAACGCGAAGAGTAACGGGTACCAATCGCCTGTTGGAAGAGCGGGCTTGCCACGGACATCCCCTCTGGAGTCGTCATAGGTGGACAATGGTTGGGCTGGCCATCAGCTTCGGCCTAGATGAGGCTCTGCTGAATTGTGCGACCAATTAGCTGTGGTAATCCTTGGAATCTGCTTCATGCGTCCTTATAAAGACACCCCAACCCAGCTTGGAGGCTTGGCCCACGCGGTACCCACGTTAGCGATCAAGCGTGCGCCCCAATTCGTCGTGGTGCCTGCGGTGATTGCTCGTCCGACGGCAGCCAACCTTTGCACGCTCGACCGTCACACCCGCTCATCATGACGGCCGTTCGTGGTGTGACTTGCGACCACCCGCTAGGAAAATCAGCCAGGAACGGTGTGGGTCCTCCCTGGCGCGTGAGTCGCCTCGAGACGACGGCCTCTTTAGACCCTGGTTCGCATGCAGAAGTGGTGTTTGAGGTCCAACCGACATTGGCGGGACATCGCAAACGCTGGCTGATACGGCACTAGGTTTCAGCCATGTACCTCGACCCTTCGGAACAAAGCGCCGTCGCCCTCTTTCGGCGGAACATCGAGGGCGCTTTTCTCATGCTTAATCTGATTAGGTTCC
>Ga0302320_10003634_pt1 | contig 35654 bp, 25 predicted proteins | sample Bog_T0_3_FD_202130 | JGI IMG/M metagenome (GOLD analysis project Ga0302320, IMG submission 202130) | Peat permafrost microbial communities from Stordalen Mire near Abisko, Sweden - Bog_T0_3 | ecosystem: Environmental > Terrestrial > Soil > Wetlands > Peat | place: Sweden: Abisko, Stordalen Mire...
TTCCGGTTCCGAGCGGCCCAGCACATCGTGGATACGCAGTACGAGGAGAAAATCCCAGACTATCGGACGCCCCTCCCGGGAGTGTATCTGGCCAACTTCTCGCAGATTTTCCCCGAGGATCGCGGCACCAACTTCGCGGTGCTGGAAGGCGAAAAAATCGCGGCGTTAGTTCGGCACGACCTGGCGGCCTGAACCTGATGATTGACTCGCGGCGTTCACACCACTTCAACTTTCATCACTAACAACTTTGCACGTTGAAGCGGCGTGAACGCCGCGAGCCGGTTCGGGGGCTCCAGGCAATAATCTTCACGGGGAAACCTCACCCGCTGATACTGCCCCCGTTGGATATTTCCCACGTCCGGCTGTGAGGAATTGGCCTCCTCGTATGGCAAACAACCAATCTACGCTCAATTGTCCGTCGTTTGCTTCATGGCGTTTTGGATGCGCAGGAAGTCGGGCATATCCTGGGGCGAAACTGGCTCACCGTCGGAGGCGACATCTTTTGGGTTAACCCATTTCCAGTGTTCTACGTGCCCATCAGCAAAAGAGAGGTTCGCACCCTGACTATGCCGGTCGGATGGCATGTCCCACCATTCCTGCGGATAGACCCCGGCCGGAGGAGCGCCATAATTCGCGTCTTGAATGGTACCCGCATTCTCATCAATCAAGACAAAAAGTTCGGCCGGTATGGGGTGCCGGACGAATGTGTATTTCGTCCAAGCCGGGAGGTAGGGGGCATAGGTTGGATCCGGATTGCCATTGACGGATTGACTCATATTGTAGCTTCGCCAACGCAATTGCGGCAACGGGGTTCCATCTTCCGTCTCCAGAGTGGACTGGTCGGATGGGCAATGATAGATGGGCAGCGAAGTATTATATGTGAACAGCAGGCCGTTGATGATGTTGGAAGGATTGATCTCCGTGACCGCATCCGGGTCCGGGAGCCAAGACTGCTTGAGACTATAGGTGAAAACATCGCCATTTGTCGTCACGGTAAAAGAAGCGCCGGGATTATTGGGGGGGAAAAAATCATTATTATCCAAGACGTAAAGATGCTGGCACAATGTCAGTTGTTTCAAGTTGTTCATGCAGATGGTGTTCTGCGCCCGGCTCTTGGCCTGGCTCAACACCGGCAGCAGCATGGCCGCCAGAATGGCAATGATGGCGATGACCATCAACAATTCAATCAGCGTGAACGCGGGAGCTGGGTTGTTTTTTGAATCTTGCTTCATTTTTGGATGAAACAGGGCGATCTGCCAAAACGTACCCCATCCCGCTGCTTTCGCAACGAAATACGATACGAAAAGCGGATCGGAAAACGCCAAGAACGCGCACCGCTGGGAATCCGAATAAACAAACGGAGGAGACGTCCAAGCCACTTTCGCTTCCGCAAATTCCAAAAGATTCACGTGCAATGATCGTTAATTGAGGAACGTTCGAAGACCGAGCAGACATAGGGGTTCCCGCGCCCGGTCGCAATCAAGGGTGTTCTGTTGGAACGTACGGTAGGGTTATACCCCATAGCTAGGAATTAAGCCGTTCTGTACGTTGCTTCCAGTGATAAAAACAAACAACCAAACAACTGAAAGAAATAAAATGAAATTCATGTTCCCCGTAACGCTTGCCATTGTCGCGAGCACCCTGATGCTGACGAGTTCCTCCGCGCGTGCGGCCAGCAACGATAGTCGCATCGAATCATCCGCCGCGAAGTCCTATGTCTTCAAGACCTACCTGAAGGACGATGCCATCAAGGCGGAATCCAAGGACGGGATTGTCACTCTGACCGGCACAGTCTCGGAAGCGTCGCACAAATCCCTGGCTGAAAACACCGTGGAGGGTTTGCCCGGCGTCAAGAGCGTGGACAATCAACTCGTTGTCAGCGGCGAGCAGCCGGCGGAGCATTCCGACACTTGGATCAGCATGAAAGTGAAAACCGCCCTGCTATTTCATCGTAACGTAAGCGCCAGCGGCACAACGATTTATACGAAAGATGGCATCGTCACCTTGCAAGGTGTGGCGAGCAGCCAAGCCCAAAAGGAGTTAACCACTGAATATGCCAAGGACATTGACAACGTCAAAGAGGTAAAAAACGACATGACGATTGCCACGGCGCCAGCCACTTCAGAAGCGACCCTCGGAGACAAAATTGATGATGCGTCAATCACGGCGGAAGTCAAATCAGCCTTGCTGTCGCATCGTTCGACCAGCGCCTTGCACACCACGGTTTCCACGGCGGACGGCGTCGTCACTGTGGGTGGAGTGGCGAAAAATGACGCGGAAAAAAGCCTCGTCACCAAGCTCGCGACCGACATCAACGGCGTAGGCAGCGTGATCAATAACATGACCATTGCCGTGCCAGTGGCCAAAATTTAATCGTCGGGTGCTACTGGCCGGCGTGAATGCGCGCGGTCAGCGAACCAACCAAAGGAAGTTTTTATGTTATACACCATTGCGGTGGTGCTCGTGATTTTGTGGCTGCTGGGTCTGGTGACCGGCACCGCTGGCGGCTTGATTCACATTCTTCTTCTCATCGCCATCGTGGCAGTTCTGTTCCGGGTCATTTCGGGCAGGAAGCCAGTGCTTTGAGGAACGCTCCGCCGACGAAACCGATTGACTTAAAATGAACACAAAAAACGTCATCGCCGTGGCCCTCATTGCCTTGGGGATCGTTGTGCTTGCCTCTCTGGGGTTGACTTTCACCACGCCAGGCAAGCCTATCGAGGTCCTGGGGTTTCACTTTGGGACAACCGACAGCCATTTCATCCCGCCCATTGCCGGCGCGCTCGCGCTGGTGGGAGGGATCGTATTGCTCTTGGTGAAAACCAAAAAGGTGTGATGAGCGCAGCGGAACCATCTGTCGTCCCCATCGTTCCGGCAGGCCTGCGGCCTCTGAAATGGAATGAAATGGTACGCCGTGGCGATTTCGTTGACGACGGACGCAAGGGTTTTGAGCCTTGGGTGGGGCCGGGCGGATTTCGCGCCGACGCGTTTGTGAAACAGATTTACCGGCGGATGGGACACCAGCCGAGCGGAGCCAAAAAGCAACTGTGAAGATACTAAAAGTCATCGGTTCAACCTTCCTTCAACTGATCAAACAGGCTGGGTCGCTTCCACGAACCATCTCGAAGGCCGTCAAGCAAAGGCAGCAGCGGATAATCGTGAACGAACTTGAAGCCGAACGGCTCGACCGTATCCGCAACCCATCAAAATATGTCGGGAAGTGAATTTATCGTTTTTCAGCTTTCCAAACTTGCTTCCCAGTGACCGAAAGATCTTCCCAATATGGACATTGATTTGACCAGTTTTTCGGCGGCACAACAACGCGCACTTTTCGATCTATTGATTCTAGCCATGTATGCTGACAGTCACATGACGACGTTTGAAGACCAGGAGTTACAGGAGTTGTTGGCAGCCATGGGCTATATCGAAAAGTTGGATCGCCAGCGTGAGTTTGATGCCGCAGTGATCCGGATCAAGCCGAGCATTCAAACTGCCTGGAAAGCCAAGGAGCTGGCCCTGTCATTAGCCGGTGCTTTCACAGAACGCAGTCAGCAGAAGCAGGTTTATTCGGCGGTGGAGCAAATCATGACTTTTGACAACCACGTCAGCAACTGGGAAAACACCTTGCTGATGGAACTGCGAATGAGATTCCGCCTTTGAGATCTGAAAGCCTTACCCAGAGCTTAGCTCGATGCTGCACGTGATTCTGGACGGTCACATGCCGGGCTTTCGGCCTCCAGATTCCTCGAGGCATGCTTTCGCCGCGGCCACCTCGCCTCCGGTTGAGGAAGCCCCGATTTTCAACTCGACGAAATGCTCGCGGCCGTCATCCACCAATGGAAGCAGTTCGAATGCAAGTTCGTTGCCATCAAGAGACAGCCGTTTCGTGTCGGCTGAATCAGGGGCGAGCCGGGTGATGGTGATGTGATAAACAGTCTGGCGGTAGCGGTAGTGGATCTTAAAGTGGTTCCAGTGCTTTGGCAGTCGTGGGTTCAAACGCAGTTGGCCGCCCTCCAGGTTCACGCCCAACAGCGTTTCGGTGAGCAGCCGATACATCCAGCCCGCCGACCCCGTGTACCACGTCCAGCCGCCGCGACCCGTGTGCGGGGCGACGGCATAGACATCGGCCGCGACGACGTACGGCTCCACTTTATATATGGCAATTTGTTTGGGCGTCTCGCCGTGATGGATGGGATTGAGCAGCGTGAAGAGCTTCCAGGCACGGTCGTTTTCACCCATGAGCGCGAAGGCCATGGTGGTCCAAATTGCCGCGTGAGTGTATTGGCCGCCGTTTTCACGCACGCCCGGAATGTAACCTTTGATATAGCCCGGATTAAGCGGAGACTTGTCAAACGGCGGCTCGAACAATTGGATCAGCCTGGCTTGTCGGCGAATTAAATGACGGTCAACGGCGTTCATCGCCAGTCGGGAGCGCCCTGGTTCGCCGGCACCGCTGATCACCGACCAGGTTTGCGGCAGGGAATCTATCTGACATTCGGGATTGCTCGCGGAACCCAGCGGTTCGCCATTGTCGAAATAGGCGCGGCGATACCACGTGCCATCCCACCCGTGCAGCTCGATGTTTGCCTGTAATTGCCGTGCTTGCGCCGCACAACGGTCGGCGAAGGCTTGGTCATTGCGCGCGCGCGCCAGTCCGGCAAACTGCGTCAGCACGTCGAAGAGAAAGAAAGCGAGCCAGACGCTTTCGCCCCGTCCATCCTTGCCCACCAAATTCATGCCGTCATTCCAGTCGCCGCAACCCATCAGGGGCAAACCATGCTGGCCGAATTTCAGGCTGCGCTCGATGGCGCGCACGCAATGTTGATAAAGCGTGGCGGATTCTTCGGCTCGATTCGGCAAATCGTAGCAGGACTCCTCTTCCGGCTTAAGGGGCCGGGTTTCCAGAAATGAAATCTTTTCGTCGAGAACGCCGGTGTCCGCGACACAGGAAACATAATGGCAGGTTACGTAAGGCAGCCACAGGTAGTCGTCGGAAAAATGTGTCCGCACACCGCGGCCGGAGGGGGGATGCCACCAATGTTGCACATCGCCTTCGCGGAATTGCCGCGCGGCGACGCGGAGCAAGTGCTCGCGGGTGAGGGCCGGTTCGGCATGCACGAGAGCCATCACGTCCTGCAACTGGTCCCGGAAACCATAGGCGCCGCCGGACTGGTAAAAGCCCGTTCGAGCCCAGAGCCGGCAGCCCAGGGTTTGATACAAGAGCCATCCGTTGGCCATCACGTTGACGGCTGGGTCAGGGGTATCCACATTCACCGCGCCGAGCGTCCGATTCCAATAAGCCCAGACGCCTTCGAGCGCGGCGCGGCTCGCGTCGGCCCCGCGAAAGCGCCGGATGAGCGTAAGCACGTCCGCCGCACTGCGGCCGACGCCGAGGCGAAAACTGGTTTCCCGTTCCTCGCCAACCGACAAATTAAAGGATACTTGCACTGCCCCGCACGGATCCAGCCCCGCGCCGACTTTGCCGGAGAGTCGCTGGCGTTTCATGGCCGCCGGCTGCGCCAGGCTGCCGTTGCGGCCGATGAATTCTTTGCGATCGCCGGTCAATGTGCGCGCGGCCTCGTTCACGTCGAGGAAAACGATGCGGTCGGGGAATTCCGTGTTGTAATAATTGCGCGCCAGCAAGGCGCCGGTCTTGATCTCCACTTCGGTTTGCACATGCAGCAGGGACTGGTGCCGGCGTTCGCCCAGCACCCATTCGAAATAGCCGGTCACAGACAGGCGGCGCGGGCGGCCGGAAATATTCCTCAGTTTCAAAACCGAGAATTTTACCGGCGCATCCATCGCCACGTACACCCACAACTCGGAAGCGATGCCAAATTCTGTATGCTCAAATACCGTGTACCCAAAACCGTGGCGAATGACATGGGGCGTCGCGCCCCTCGCGGGTAACGGGGTGGGGGACCAAAATTGTCCCGTCTGGTCATCGCGGAGGTAAATCGCCTCGCCCGGAGTGTCCTGCACGGGATCATTGCTCCACGAAGTCAGGCGGAAGGCCTGCGAGTTTTCCAGCCAGGTGTAAGCCGCGCCGCTCTCGGAAATCACCGTCCCGAAAAATGGATTGGCCAGCACGTTGGCCCATGGCGCCGGCGTCATCTCACCCGGTTGCAAGGTGATGACATATTCATGGCCGTCGCGCGTGAAGCCGCCCAAGCCGTTGTTAAAAATCAAATCGCGGGGGGGCAGCGGGGCGGGGAAATCGGGCGCCCGGAAGCGGCTGGTCCGCAGCGGCGGAACTGAAGGCTCCAACGTCCGGCGATGTTCGAGTTGTTCTTCCAGCGTTCCCTTTTCGTCGTCGAGCACCACGCGCGCCGCCGCTTGCAACAGGATCCGGTCGTCGTTCGGAATTTGTTCGAGCCGCCGCACGAAAATGCCGCCGGGCTTGTCCAGCATTTGCGCTTCAATTCCGGACGCAATCAGCCGGGTGATTTGGTCCTGCAATGACTGGCGATAAACCGAGACGTCCTCGTTCAGGATGACCAGATCAACAGTCAATCCCTTCATGCGCCAATAGGAGTGGGCCTGAATCAACTGTTTGACCAGTTCGATCCTTTCAGGGTCGCTGATGCGGAGGAGCACGATGGGGGAGTCGCCCGAAATGCTGTAGCTCCAGAGACCATTTTGTCCGCGCCGATTGTGGAGCAAAACGGCGGAGTTGGCACGGCGGTCCGGATCGGCATAGATCAACGCCCCCGCCAGACGGCCGTACAGCTGGGCTTCCGATTCCGTGACATCGAGCTGTTGCAAGGTTACCTGGCTGTGAGTCCAAGCCAGGTCAAAAACGCGGTCAGTCATGCGGGAACTCTGGTATTTTTCAATATGCGCCAGCGCAGCTTCCCGGTTTTCGGTGGCGCCCAGAACCAGATCAATGACGGCGGTTCCAAGTGGCGGCAAACGAACTGTGCGCCGCAGCGAAACGATGGGATCGAGCACGGAGCCGACGGTGTTCGACAGCGGCGAAACGGTCTGCATCGCTGCCGGACGGGCGAGGTTTCCGCCACGGCCGATGAACTTGGAGCGGTCGGTCTCGCAGGATATTTCACCCTGGTCATCGCCCTGGACCCGCATCAGGTGCAGCAGCCAGGGTGGTTTTTCTTCCTGGGAACGGGCGCGACGAGTGCACAGCAGCGCGGAAGATTTGCGAACGAATTCCGTTTGGACGAACAGATTGCTGAACGCGGGATGCGCCGCGTCCGCCGCCGGCAGCGCCAGAACCACCTCGGCGTAGCTCGTCAGTTCAATCTCTCGCGCGATGGGCGAACGATTGGTGATCTTGATGCGCCGCAATTCCACGTCGTCTTCCGTGGACACGCTGATCTCGGTATGCACCTCAAAACCCGCATGACGATGGCGGAATTCCGCGCGCGCCTGGGTGAAAATGGCTTCATACCCTTTGGTCATCCGCAAAGCGGGCTGATAGGCAGTGGACCAGAATTCCCCGGTGCCCACGTCGCGCAGATAGACAAACGTACCCCAGCAATCGCGCGTGGCATCCTCGCGCCAGCGCGTGACCGCCAGTTTGCGCCACTGGCTATAGCCGCCGCCAGCGCTGGTGATGACGACATGATAACGGCCGTTGGACAAGAGATGAACTTCAGGCGCCGGCGAGGTGGGATCGGTGAACATCCGCATCACGCTTTCGCCTTCGCCTGAAGGTGTGCGCGCTTCTTCCAGTGTAAGATCCTCGACGAACACGCTCGGGACGGTCTTGGGCGCGCGCTCCTGCAATAGCAATTCCGCCGCCTTGAGCAGCGGACAAGCCAGGAAACGTCGTTGCATGGGGGAATGGCGCAGTAAATTATCCAGTGCCAGCAAGCTCATGCCTTGGTGGTGCGCCATAAAGGATCGGATGGTAATGCTGGCTTGGTCGGGCGGCAGACGCGCCGGGGTATAATCCACGGCTTCGTGGAAACCATACGCGCCGGCCCGCCCTTCGGCTGCGAGCCGTTGCAAATTTTCACACGCCGCCACGGGTGCCACCATGAGCGCCATGGCGGTGGCGTAAGGGGCGATCACCAGATCGTCGGCCAGTCCCCGTTTCAAACCCAGGCCGGGCACGCCGAAGGCGCGGTATTGGTAGTTCAGTTCCACGTCGGTCCGGTTGTAGCCCGACTCGGAGATGCCCCACGGCACGCCGCGAAATTTTCCGTACTCGATTTGTTGTTGCACCGCGGCCCGGCAAGTGTGATCCAGCAGGGTGTCTTCAAAATTGGGCATGACCAGCAGTGGCATCAGATATTCAAACATCGAACCGCTCCACGAAACGAGAATCGGCTCGCCGCGCGATGCGACGAGCAGACGGCCCATCGAGAACCAGTGGTCCTGCGGAACCTGCCCCAGCGCGATGGCGACATAACTGCACAAGCGCGCCTCCGAGGCCAGCAAATCATAGAATCCGAGGTCAAACCGGTGTTCGGTCACATTGAAGCCGGTGGCAAATAAATCGCGGGCGGGGTTGAATAAAAAGGTGAAATCCATCACGGCCAGTTGGTCGCATTGTTTCGCCAGCGCTTCGAGTGCGAGCAGACGCAGGCGCGCATTTTCGCCGGCCGCCTGCAAGCACCGTGCGATTTCACTGCCGCCATCGCCAGCTTCCATCGGCGGACTGGCCGATTGGCCCAGCTCCCCAGCCTCCCGCAAAGTGCGGGCCTGGTCAAGTTTGGCGACTGCCGAGGCCAGCGGGGCCGCCTGGCTTTCCGATTTTGGCTTTCCGCTTTCCGGCTTTGAAGTCACGGCCAGCCACGGCGCGAGAAAGCGCAATTCCTCCAAATGCGATTCGCAATCGCGCTGCAAAATATGCGCCCACGCTTTAGGTTCTTCTGCTGCCTGGGCCAGCGTCTCCGCGATCCTGGTTGCTCGGGCGGTGGCGCTTTCCAATAGTGCAAACGCGGCCTGTAATCCGGCCGGCGCTTGCTCTAAATCGCTTTCGAGTCCGGCCAATTCCAAGTTTTCGCCGGTTAAGTCCCTAAGGACTCCCACCGTGTCGCGCAACCCGTCGAAAATCCGGGGCGTGAAGATCGCCTCCTCCGCTTGTTCCCGCAAACCGGCGGCAAGCGTCAGCAAATGCCCGGCGAGGTTACCGCTGTCCACACTGGAAACATAGAGGGGCAGAAGTGGTTTGAGCGTGCGGGTTTCGTACCAGTTGTAAAAATGGCCGCGATGCCTTTCGAGCCGTGTCATGGTGGCTACGGTGGCTTGCGTGCGCTGAATCAAACCGGCGAGCGAAAGGTAGCCGAAGTCGCGCGCGGCCAAATTGGCGAGCAGCGCGAGGCCAAGGTTGGTCGGCGAGGTGCGCCGGGCGATGGTCGGGGCGGGGATTTCTTGAAAGTTATCCGGTGGCAGCCAATTTTCCACTGGGCCGACGAACGTGTCGAAAAAATGCCAGGTTTTACGGGCCGTGAGATGCAGAAACTTGAGTTGAGCCGGCGATAAATCCGGGGTCGCGGACTGGATCGGCTGGCTGATCCACCACGCGATCCACGGCGCCGCCAGCCAAACCCAAAGGAGGGGCAGCGCAAAAACAAGTTGCGCCGGCTGCCGGATGGTGAGGAAGAGTCCGGCAGCCAGCGCCATGACCGGCGCAAACCACATGGTGGCATAAAATCCGGCCAGGTCGGCGCGCGTGGTGCGCTCGGAGTCACTCGACGTTTGCCATTCAAGCAGTCGCTTGTGGGTCACCAGCAGACGCAGCAGCGTCTTGCTGATGGCATTCACGCTGATGAAGGCGTCGTAAGCCAGAAAAGCCAGCGCAAGAAAAATCTGACCAAGCTGCCGGCTGCCCGACCCGGCTACCCCATGAAGATGCATGGCCCATGACATGTCGCGCGGCTTATTCAAGGCGTTGAACCAGGCCGCGAATAATCCGGGAAGTGCGATGATGCCAACGACCAGCGCCAAGCTGAGATTGCCAAGTTCCGGCACGAGCAACCAACTGCCTAGCAATAACAGCAGCATGGCAAGCGGCACAAGGCTGCGCCGCAGGTTGTCGAAAATCTTCCATTGCGACAGCACAGAAAGCGGATTGGCGATGCGGCGGGCGTCCGCGCCAGGAACGCGCGAGAGCAGCCATGGCGTGATCTGCCAGTCCCCGCGGATCCAGCGGTAACGTCGGTCCATGTCCACATTGTAGCGGGAGGGAAATTCCTCATAAAACTCCACATCGCAGACCAGGCCGGAGCGGGCATGGCACGCTTCCAACAAATCGTGACTAAGAATGGCGTTTTCCGGACAACGTCCGGCCAGGGCGCGCTGGAAGGCGTCCACATCGTAAATGCCTTTGCCGATGAACGAACCTTCGTGAAACACATCCTGATACACGTCGGACACTTCCCGGGTGTAAGGATCAATGCCCGCATCGCCGGCAAACAGCCGGACAAACCACGAGCGCCGCGCGCTCGGCAGACTGACGCCCACGCGCGGCTGGAGAATGCTGTAGCCATCGCGGACAATCCCGAGCGTGTCATCGAACACCGGACGGTTCAGCGGATGAGCCATCGTGCCGACAAGTTGCCGCGCCGCTTCGCGGGGCAACTGCGTGTCGGTGTCGAGCGTGATGACATATTTGACCTCCGGCAGGATGGCGGTTTCGCCGATGATTTCGGAAAAGCAGCCGCGCGCACCGCCGCGGAGCAGGGCGTTGAACTCCATGAGCTTTCCCCGTTTGCGTTCGTAACCCATCCACAAGCCTTCGCCGGCATTCCAGCGGCGCGGGCGATGAAAGAGGAAAAACAGGTTCTTTTCGCTGGCGGCATATTTTTGGTTCAACGCCTCAATTCCATCCCGCGCCCGTTGCAGCAGGTTTTTGTCTCCCGGCAAAATTTCTGCGGCCGCATCGCGGAAATCCGTCAACAAGGCGAAATGAAGATGTTCATCCCGATTCGCAAGGTGATGAATCTCCAGCGTCTCAATGAGGCGTTCAACGCCGGCCTCGCTCGCGAGCATCGTGGGCACCGCCACCATGGTGCGGCAATCGGGCGGAATTCCGGCGGAAAAGTCCAGACGCGGGAGCAGGCTTGGCTTTACCAGCAACGTGGACAGCCAGTTCATCAATGCCACTGCCAACTGGCTCGCACACAGCAGGAACACTGCTGTGAGGAAAATAAGTTTCCAGCCTTGCACTTCGAATGCCACTGAATGCCGCACAAACCCGCCCGTGAGCAGCAGCGTGAACACTCCGACTCCCCCGGCGTAAAAGCCCAGTGGAAACCTGTGGATGGCTCGTTCAATGATCATTCGCCCGGGCCAATGGACTTTTGCCAGGCGCGCCAAATGCGGCTGGCCTTTGTCGATGAGATGGAAACCCACGTGCGCCGTCCGGTCGCTGGCGCCATTTTGCCGCAGGCTGTCCGTCGCCAATTGGATCGCCCGCTGCGCGACTTCCGCTTCCGCCAGCTGACTGTGCTGGGCTAGAAATTCGACCGCATGACGATAGCGATCGCGGGTGGCAAAATCCATGAGACTGTAAACCTTGGCCGGGTCGGCCAGCAACGTCGTCTCGACCAGGCTGAGACTTTCCACGAACTCCTTCCAGTCCATTGCGCTCAAAAACCGGAGGCTGGTAATGCTATGGCTGACGGAAACCTGGTCGGCCGCTTGATTTTGGCTGTCCAACTGGACGAGTTGTTCGATGGACGAACCTTGTTGGCCCAGCCGCTGTTCGAGCCATTCGCGCGCAAGATGCAGCACCGGACTTTGGCGCGACAAACGCTGGCAGAATTCCGCCACGAACGAACTGGACAACGGCAGATCCGACTTGGCCATGTCCGCCACCACGATGACGAGGTGGGATGGATTCTTCTCCGCCATCTCCTGCAAACGGTCCACCCACAAATCCGCCAAATCACGATCCTCCCGGGCGACGGTAAGCCGGGTGGTGACGCGCTGGAGATTCTCGATTAATCCGAGCCGCAACATGATGGGAATGGCCCACAACTCGCCGAGCTTCAAGGAATATACCGTTTGATAGGCGGCAACGAATGCGCTCAGCGGGCCAGCATCAATCTGTGCATCCACGTGCGAAATCAATTCGAGCACGATGTCATAGACGCGCGGCAGTCCGGCGGAAGGACCGTTCAACAGCCGGGGCAACTCCCGGCTGTAACCGCGGGGCAAATGCCGCCGGGCCATCTGAATCTGCTCCTCAATCAAGTAGAAGTTGTCGAGCAGCCAGGCGGCGGCAGGCGTGATGTGCCGGCCTTGCTTCACGGCCAGGGTTGCGTGGTTGAACGTCCTGAGGCGGTCCTCGTTTTGCCCCAACCGGGCCAGCAGATGGTTGGAACCCCGGCGGGTGATGACTTGGTGGTTGGCGGCGAGAATCTTGGCATGACGAGCCAATTGTTCGACACTGAACAATTCTCCCCGCAAAGGCGGCTCGCACGCGTATGGGCGCGCGCGCGCCAGGTCGGTCACCCATTGTTGAAGGCGCAAGGGCAGCCTCTGCATGTTGTGCTCATGTTCAGTCATAATTCCAGCGATTATTTGGCCGCTGGAATCCAGCCAGCCGCTTTTCTGCCAGCCAGCTCGTCTGGCACGGGGCGGGCTGGCAAGCTTCTATTCCGCCGCCCGCTGATCGGGCGAAACCCATATTCCAGCCGCTTTGGCAATGATCTCTCGCCTCACAGTACCCTTTATTATTGGCCATTGATATGGGGTGTTTCCCCCAGTACTCAGGAAGCGCCAGTCATCATTGCCGCCAACTCGACGGGCACGGTGAATCGCCTGATTCTCGCGGTGCGTTTGGCCTTGTCCTCGGAGGCTGGCTCGGGACAACTCTATGGAGCATCACCGTTTACGACCTTCACAGCGACCTCGTAATCAATGAGGTTAACAAATATAATCTCAATGGCGATACGACTCATTTGGGCCCCGATGGCAGCTATACGATTTACCTTTCCAAAAAATCCCGTGGTGAAAACTGGCTGCCTGCCAGAGAGGTCGGCCGGATTTATCTGACCCTTCGGATGGAAAACCGCCGACAAAATCGGGATGCACCGCCAGCCCGGCAGCACGTCACAGAACTATTGGCAGAAGGCTGGTGATGACCAATACTAGTGTCCGGGCGCGGGGGGACCTGAAGCCGCCGCGCCCGGCATCATGATCGAAATCATCAGTCCGGACCAGGACACGAAGCTTATGGCGGCGGTCCGCACGCCGGTTTACCGGGCGCGGGGCTTGACCAAAGTTTATGGCTCCGGCACGGCTGAGGTCCGGGCGCTGGCGGGCGTGGATTTGGACCTGTACCCGGGCGAGCTTATCGTGCTGCTGGGCCCCTCCGGCAGTGGCAAAACCACGCTACTTAACCAACTCGGTGGCCTCGATCTGCCCACGGACGGCGAACTCAAATATCGGGATTTGGACCTCACCACCGCCGACGAGGCCCAGCTCACCCGTTTTCGCCGCGAGAGTGTGGGGTTCATTTTCCAGTTCTACAATCTCATCCCGAGCCTCACCGCCCGGGAAAACGTGACGCTCATCACCGAGATTGCCCGCGACCCCATGCTGCCCGAGCAGGCGCTGGAAATGGTGAACCTCGGCGCGCGGCTAGACCACTTTCCCGCGCAATTGTCCGGCGGCGAACAGCAGCGCGTGGCCATCGCCCGCGCCATTGCCAAGCGTCCCGAGGTGTTGCTCTGCGATGAACCCACCGGCGCGCTGGATGTAAAAACCGGCATCGTCGTGCTGGAGGCCATCGAACGGGCCAATCGCGAGCTCGGCACGCTCACCGTGATCATCACCCACAATGCCGTGATGGCGGACATGGCGGACCGGGTCATTCATTTCTCCGATGGCAAAGTGCATGATTACCAGCGCAACCCCCGCCGGGCGGCCGCTTCCAGCCTCAAGTGGTAATCATGCTAGCGAACCTCGACCGCAAACTTTTCCGCGACCTGCGCCGCATGCAAGGCCAGGCGATCGCCGTGTCGCTAGTGATGGCGTGCGGGATCGCCATGCTCATCATGTCGCGCAGCCTGATTCATTCGCTGTCCACCGCGCGCGCGGAATATTACCAGGCTTATCATTTTGCCGACGTTTTCGCTGGCCTCAAACGCGCTCCCCTGTCCCTGATGGAGGAGATCCGCGCCTTGCCCGGCGTAGCGGTGGCGGAACCGGGCGTTGCCGCGCAAGTCACCCTCGACATTCCCGGGCTGGATGAACCCGCCACCGGCCTCATCCGGTCCCTGCCGGATCTGCACGAACCTGAATTGAACCGCCTTTTCCTCCGGGTTGGCCAATGGCTCAAGCCGGGCGGCCGCGGCGAAGTGTTGGTGAGTGAGGCGTTCGCCCAGGCCAATCAACTGCATCCGGGCGACCCCATCACGATGATCCTGAATGGCCGGCTCCAAAAGTTCCGCATCGCCGGTCTGGTGCTGTCACCGGAATACATTTTTGAAGCCCGTCCCGGCTCCGCGCTGCCGGACAATCACAGCTATGGCATCTTCTGGATGCGTTACGAAGAGCTGGCCGATGCCTTTGATCTCAAGCACGCCTTCAATTCCATCGCTCTTGCCCTGGCGCCCGGGGCCAATGAAAGTATGGTCATCGCTGCCTTGGACCGCCTGCTGGTCAAGTACGGCGGCAGCGGCGCGTATGGCCGGTCCGACCAGCCCTCGCATGTGCGGGTCTCGGATGAAATCCGCGTCCTCACGATTCTCTCCATTGGTTTTCCGCTGATCTTCCTGAGTGTCGCGGCCTTCATGACGAATGCCGTTCTGTCCCGGCTGCTTACCATGCAGCGAGAACAGATAGCCGTGCTCAAGGCCTTTGGGTTTGAGAACCGCCAAATCGTGGTGCATTACCTGAAATTCGCCTTCGTCTTCGTGCTGGGCGGAGCCGTCTTCGGCACTCTGGGGGGCATCGCGCTAGGCCGGCAAATGACGCAGATGTACCATATGTTCTTCCGTTTCCCGGACCTGAGTTTTCATCTGGACCGGGGTGCGGTCAGCGTCTCGTTGCTGGTGGCGGCGGCGGCGGCCACCCTTGGGGTGTTGGGGGCGGTCTGGCACGCGGCCAAACTGCCGCCCGCCGAGGCCATGCGGCCCGAACCCCCGGCCAATTACCGTCCGGCCTTCATTGAACGCACGGGCATCGCGCATTTCTTCGCGAACACCTTCCGCATTGCCGTGCGCAACCTCGAGCGAAAACCCGCCCAGGCCTCCTTCACCATCGCTGGCCTCGCGTTCGCCACCGGCATTCTGGTCATTCCCAACTGCTTCCACGACAGCGTGGGCCACATTCTCGATTTCCAATGGGATACTGTCCAGCGCGAGGACGTCACCGTGGGCCTGGAGGAACCTTCGAGCGAGACGGCTAAATTCGCCTTCCGCGAACTGCCCGGCGTGGTCAGTCTGGAACCGTTCCGCGCCGCCGCCGCCCGCATCTATTTTGGCCCGCGCCACCGTCAGATCGCCATTCAGGGGATGGATCCGGCGAGCGAGCACGAACGGATTATTGACCGCCATACTCACGTCGTTGCGTTGCCGCCCGAGGGGCTGGTTATTTCCTCCAAACTGAGCGAAATCCTCGGGGCCAAGCCCGGCGACCGGGTGACGATTGAATTCCTGGAAGGCCGCCGCCGGATTGTGGAAGTGCCGCTGGCTGGTTTGAGCGAGGATTTTTCCGGCCTGGCCGCGCACATGAACCGTTATGCGCTCAACCGGTTGCTCGGCGAGGGCGACATCATCACTGGCGCCAGTTTTTGCGTGGATGCCACCGCATGGAAGACCTTCCTGCACCAACTCAAAGCCGTGCCCCGTGTGAGCTGGGTGGTAGTGAAGGAATCCCTGCGCCGGAATTTTCGCGAGACCACGGCCGCCAGCATCAACCTGATTCAATCCATCTACCTCACCTTCGCTGTCATTGTCGCCTTTGGCGTGGTTTACAACAATGCCCGTATTTCGCTCGCGGAACGCGGGCGCGAACTCGCCACCCTCCGCGTCATCGGTTTCTCCCAGCGTGAGGTCGGCGCCGTGCTCATCACCGAACTGGTCATCTTGGCACTGATCGCCGTGCCCTTGGGGCTCGCCTTTGGCACCGGACTGGCCACCGGGATCATTCACGCGGTCAACACCGAGACCGTGCGGCTGCCCACCGTGTTCACCCGGCGCAACTATGCCTTTGCCGTGAGCGTGGTTACGATTGCCTCCACCTTATCCGCCTTCCTGGTGCTGCGCTCTTTAAAACAACTCGATCTTGTCAAAGCCATGAAGGCTCCTGAATAATAGCCCGTTAAACTGCCAACATGAGTAAAGCGGATCAAACGCCGAAACAACCCAACCGCTCCGCGCGCAAACAGCGTCGCTGGCTGCCGTGGCTCGGGGCCGCCGCGCTTCTCGCCCTGATCATCGCCGGTTTCTGGCCGCGCCCCGTCCCGGTGGAAGCCGCGCCGGTCACCATCGGCCTGCTGCGCACCACCGTAAACGAGGAAGGCAAAACCCGCCTCCGCCATCGCTATGTGATCTCTTCCCCCGTGGCCGGCGAACTCCGGCGCATTCCGTTCCTCGCCGGCGCGCTGATTGATTCCACCCAAACCGTGGTGGCCGTCATTGACCCCGCCGCCTCCGCCTTGCTCGACAAACGTTCCCGCCAGCTCGCCGAGGCCACCCGCGACAGCGCCGCCGCCCAACTCGAACACGCTCGGGACGCGAAACAATTCGCCGACAGCGAATTGCGCCGGAACCAGACGCTGTTTGACGCAAAATCCCTGTCCATCCACGAACTCGATCAAGCTCAGTGGTTCGCCACCGGTGCCGCCCACGATTTCAACGCCGCCGCCGCCGCGCTGCGCCAGGCCGAGGCCCAGTTGATCGGCTTCGACCAGGCCGACCCCGGCGATCCTCCCGCCATCGAGCTGCATTCGCCCGTGGCCGGGAGAGTCCTGACCGTTTACGAACCCAGCGCCCGCGCCGTCACCGCCGGCACGCCGCTGCTCGAAATCGGCGATCCCACCGACCTCGATGTGATTATCGAAGTCCTCTCCCACGACGGTGCCATCATTCAGACCGGCACCCCTGTGGAACTGGACCAATGGGGCGGCGCCGAGCCGCTCCAAGCCCGTGTGCGCTACGTGGAGCCCGCCGCCTTCACCAAAGTCTCCGCCCTCGGGGTTGAGGAACAGCGCGTTTACGTCGTCGCCGATCTCCTCACCCCCCCGGCGCAGCGCGGCAATCTCGGCGACAACTTCCGCGTGGAGGCCAGCATCATCACCTGGCAAAACGAACACGCCCGGAAAGCCCCCAGCGGCGCGCTTTTCCGCAACGGCGACCAATGGAGTGCCTACGTCCTGGCTGACGGCCGCGCCCAACTGCGCCCCGTAAAAGTCGGCCGCTCCAGCGGCAGCGAAACCGAAATCCTCGATGGCCTCAAAGAGGGCGACCCAGTTATCCTCTATCCCGGCGACCGCGTGAAAGACGGCCAGCGGGTCGTCCTGGTGACATTTTAAGCCCGGCCCATCCGGCCAATTGCCCGCTCCCGGATGCGCCCGTAATTCACCAGGTCATTGATTTTGCCCCGACAATTTATGAAGCCGCCGGAATTTCCTTACCGGTGACGGTGGATGGAGTGAACTTGCCTGGGGCCCAGGCATGCGACCCGGGATAATTCGACAAAGGCGGGCGACTTTGGGCTTCGGCAAAGGTGAAATTATTTTGCTTTTGGGCGCGACTTCCGACAAAAAAACGAGTAGAAAAAGGCGAACGGATAATTACAAACACTGACAGAGGCCATGCTCCACAGCTATGAAAGCCAGCCACGCCATTTGGAAGAACCTTTTTAAAGGCAAGTTGCCCGAGCCGATCGGCAGTGAAATCGATCAGTTTGAAACGGAAATTGACCTGCGCCAGCAGGGCAAGCTCGACGAAAAAGTGTTCGCCGAGACCCGTTTGCGCCGCGGCGCCTACGGCCAGCGCTACGACAACGGCCAGCGCTACGACGGCACCGAGAGCCGCAAGTTGCCCTTTGCCGACAAACCGACGAAAGGGCCAAACACCCTGTGGGATGCGCCGGGCATGCAGCGGATCAAGATTCCCTTTGGCGGACTTAACCCGCGGCAACTTGAGACCATGGCGGAGCTGGCCGAGGAGTATTCCGACGGCATCGCGCATGTCACCACCCGGCAGGATTTTCAGCTTCATTTTATCCACATTGAAAACGGACCGGCGCTCATGCGGCGGCTGGCGGCGGTGGGCATCACGACTCGCGAGGCCTGCGGCAACGCTGTCCGCAATGTCACGGCCTGCCCGTTTGCCGGCGTCTGCCGCGACGAAGCATTCGACGTCTCGCCCTACGCCCGCGCCCTCGCGTGGTTCCTGATGGGCCATCCGGACACGATGGATTTCGGACGCAAATTCAAGCCCGCGTTCAGCGGCTGTTCCGAGCATCCCTGTGGTCTGACACAAATGCACGATATCGGCTACACTGCCGTCGTGCGCGAGACTGACGGCAAGCTTAAGCGCGGCTTCAAGATTGTGGTGGGCGGCGGACTCGGCCCAGTGCCGCGCCAGGCCCGTACCCTCACCGAGTTTACTCCAGTCGAGGAGCTGCTCCCGCTCACCCAAGCGGTCTGCCGTGTCTTTGGCAAGCACGGCGAAAAAAAGAACCGCAACGCCGCGCGCATCAAGTTCCTGGTGGACAAGTGGGGCATCGAGAAATTTCGCGACGAAGTCTTCGCCACGCGCAAAGAACTCCGCGATGATCCCCGCTGGCTGGACCGCCTCAAGGAGGTCGAGAAGGATTCGGAGGGCCCGCTCAAACCGCCGGGGCAATTCCCTGCTGTCCAAGGCAATGACCGATTCCAGGAATGGCTCAAGGCCAATGTCCGCGACCAGCGTCAGGCGGGCTACGTCACCTGCGCGGTGACCCTGCCGCTGGGTGACATCACGGCGGACCAGCTCCGCGCGCTGGCTGACATTGTCGTCCGGTACACCCGCGGCACGATCCGAACCACCGTCGAGCAAAATTTTCTGATCCGCTGGGTCAGCAAGTCCGACGTGGCCGCGCTATTCGCCGATCTCGATGCCGTCCACCTGGGGGCGCCGGGCGCGGGCGGCATTGTGGACGTCACCGCCTGCCCTGGCACCGACACTTGCAAGCTGGGCATTTCCTCTTCGCGCGGACTTGGGAGCGAGCTGCGCAACCGTCTGATCGCCAAAAGCCATGAGCTCGATGAAGCCGTCACGGCGCTGCACATCAAGGTCAGCGGGTGTTTCAATTCCTGCGGTGTCCACCACGTGGCCGATCTTGGTTTTTACGGAGTCACCCGGACCGTCAACGGCTACAAGGTGCCCCACTTCCAAGTCGTTCTGGGTGGCCAATGGGAGAACAACGCCGGTTCCTATGGCCTGCCCGTCATCGCGATTCCCTCCAAACGGGCTCCCGAGGCGGTGGATCGGATCACGGATTACTACGTGAAACACCGCGAGAAAGCCGAAAAATTCTATGCATTTGTCAAACGGGTTGGGAAGGGACCCATCCGCGACCTGCTCGAGCCGCTGAACCAGAACCTGCCTTCGCACCACAGTGATCCGGGCCTCTATTCCGACTGGGGCGACCCTCGCCAATACAGCATCGGCGACATCGGCGTTGGCGAGTGCGCCGGCGAGGTGGTCTCACGCTTTCAGTTTGAGTTGACCGCCGCCGAGCGGTTGGTGTTCGAATCCGGGTTGCAGCTCGATGGGGGAGCAGTGCAGCGAGCTGGTGAAACTGCCTATGCTGCCTTCCTGAAAGCGGCCCGTGCCCTGGTGCAGGCCCAATACGACGATATTTCCAACGAACCCGATGAAATCGTCGCGGAATTCAAGCGGCGGTTTTTCGACACCCAACTTTTTTCCGATCCCTTTGTCGGGCCAAAGTTCGCGAACTTCCTCTTCGCCGCCCATGCCGGGCGCGGAGAACAGTTTACGGCCGATACGGCGCACCATCGCATCGCTGAGGCCCAACTCTTCATCGAAGCAGTTTACAATTGCCACAACAAACTCGGCTCGTCGTCGGTCTTGGCGCCGGCCAAGGCCTAAATATCCCAGCCGCGCACGTTATGGAACTTCAGCACCTCATCATTAAAATCCCGGTGGACGGTCCGCTGGGCCTTGATCCAGCTAAGAGCGTTGACCTGTTTTACCAATGGGTCGCCCGGCAAGCCATGCCCGGCGTCCTGCTCATTGATGTCGCGGAGTTGCTCCATGTCCCAAATGGACCAGGCATCATCGCCGTTGGCGTGGAAGCCGACTTCGCCCTCGACCACTCTGGCGGATCTTGGGGAGTACTATATCGCCAAAAGGCCATCCTGAGCGGCGCCAATCAAGATCGCATCTTACACGCGATTGCGTCCGCCGCACAGACAGCCCTGCGTTTGCAGGAAGCGTTTCCGGGCGCACTGAATTTCAGTTGCACGGAATTCGACCTGATCATTAACGATCGCGGCATTGCGCCGAATACAGCCGAGACCTACGCCGCAGCGACGCCGGAAATTGACGCCGGCCTTCGCGCCGCGCTGGGTCATGGGAATTTCAATCTGACCCGCCATGACCGCGAGTCCCGCCAACGCTTCGGTGTGACCGTAAAATCAGCGCGGCGATTCGATCTTGCGGTTCTGGCGCACACGAGCGCGCGGGAGAATTTTACTCCGGCACAAGCGGCCTCTGGCGTTTCCTGATCAGCAAAAGGATGACGAGCTGGTTTTTCATACCCGCCCCGCCCATTTGTTTCTTCAATCCAAATGATCAAAAATCAGCAGATTGCGCCCGTCCTTTATTCGTAGTCTCAGCCCATCAGTGGTGGCGTTCAGGTATTTGTCCTGGCCGTTGAGCGTGAGATGGAAGGCGTAATTGGCTCCATCCAGGCTCCAGTCTCCTTTCCAGTCTTCTAGTTGGAATGGCGGATCAGTGGGGCGGGTGGGCGGTACGAACTTGGGCATGTTCTTAACGTAAATCTGGTTGTCGCAGGTCAGCAACAAAGTGGTTTGCGCATAGGCTTGGGACCACAATGTCCGGATGGCGCGCATTTCGTTGGCCGCCATTTTGGGTTGTTCCTGCCGGAGCCAAGCGAGGGTCACACTGGCATTGAATGCCCAATTGCCCTGGATCGGCTCGCCGCTGAATTTCTTGGATTTGCCCGTGTTCAGATAAGGTTTCAGATCGTCCAGATTTGTCAGCACGGCGTCTTCCAGCACTTTCGTGAGCTCTTTATTCGCGATAAGCGCTTGGACGGACGGCGCATTGAGGATTCCATCCAAGGAGGCCCCGGAGGCCAGCGCATTGGTGACTGTCACGTCGGTTACCAGGGACTGCATGTCGTCGCGGTGCCACAGGGAGATGTAGGGGGGGTATTCCGCCAAGCGCGGCTCCAGTTGAGGATTCTGCACCAGCAGCCCGGCGAAGTCTGCCAGTTGATAATACTGCGGCTTCAAGGTGCCCACGGCGCTGGCAGTCCTCGAGAAGCCGGAGGACTGCAGGCCGATCCCAAGAGAATTTACCAAGCGGATGATCAACGGCTGCACGGCGGCCTCTGACGCTGTTTGGGTAGTCCAGTAGGCAGCGTTGAAAATGAAGAAGCTCACGAGGACAAAATAGGCCGCACCATTCATCAGGCCGACGCAAATCCCCAGCCGAGTGTTGAGCCGCTCATACAGGGACTGCCGCAGTTCGCCCGCATTGTATTTGTAAAAATGTTCAACCCGGAGATGCACAAAGTGCGCCGCCACCTTCAGCGGGATGGACGCCACAATGAATCCGACTGCCGGCGCCAGCGCCCAAGCCGTGATGGGGTTGCTCGCGCCCAGGTGCGGCAGCAGCGGATGGAAGAGCCTGCCGAGCGGACTCGCCAGCAGCGCGGCGAAAAAGATGCCCACAAAGGAAAACGACGCGCGAATCGCCCCTTGCCGCCAACCGGCCAGGGAAACCGACGCCATCAACAATACCGCCAAAATCCAAATGGTCATACCACCATTAAAAAACATCCGGCAAAAAATGCACGACGAAAATGCAGGACTTCGGAAGGCCGAACCTCACCGTTTTAAATGCGTTTGCCCGGCCCGCCGCCGCGCGGAGCGGATCAGCCAGAGGCTTGTGCCCTCATCGGAATGGCCACCGCCACTGCGGAGCTCGGAATAATGAAGCCATGAGCGATCCCCGAGACAAATCCACCGCTTAATCAAAGAACTCCTTCGTTTGTTCTGACAGGGTCTGATTTAAGAACCGCAGGTCATTCTCCACCCCCAGGAAATTCGTGGTTAGGTTGTTAATGAGAAAATGGGTCCCGGACCGTTGGAAGCTGGCAATCAGGACCTTTTTCATTTGGCGGCCAAAAATTCGTTTCGAGCGGTTCAATTCAACGCCGGCCAGGATCCGCCTTTGCTTGGCTGCCCTTTGCGTCAGGAGAGCTTGCGTCGGTCTTGTCGCAAATTCCAAAACCATCGATTTTATTATAAAGCGTTTGCCGTCCGATGCCGAGGCGTTTGGCGGTCAACATCCGGTTGCCACCGGTTTCCTTCAGCATTTGGACGATCGCCTCGCGCTCGATTTTTTTCAACAGCGCGTCCAACGAACCGGTCGGACCATTGCGGTTTCCCAAGGCCGGACTGGGATTGGCCTCACAAACTTGCTCCCAGTCGCTGAGTGCGAGGTCGGTAACGCTGACGGCGGGACCGTCAGACAGAAGCACGGCACGCTGGATTTGGTTCTGCAACTGTCGGACATTGCCGGGCCAGGGGTAGTGGGTGAGGAGTTCAACGGCCTGCGGAGTGAAGCCGTCCAGGATTCGGTTGGCTTGCGCGGCAAAGCGTTTGAGGAACACATTGGCCAGCGGCATGATGTCATCCCGGCGCTCGCGCAGCGGCGGAAGCTGAATCGAAATCGCGCTGATGCGGTAAAATAAATCTTCCCGAAGCTTGCCGTCCTTGATGGCGTCCTCGGGCCTGCGATTGGTGGCGGCGATGATGCGGCAATTGGTTTGGTAATCGGTCTTGCCGCCTACGGGACGGACTTTCTGGTCCTGCAACACGCGCAGCAGTTTGCTCTGTGTGTCTATGGGCATTTCGCCGATTTCGTCCAGGAACAGGGTGCCGCCCTCGGCCTGGGAGAAGATGCCAGTGCGATCAGCCGCCGCCCCGGTGAACGCGCCCTTGACTGAACCGAAGAGTTCGCTTTCAATCAACTCGCGCGGCAGAGCCGCGCAGTTGATCTTGACGAAATTGCCCTTGGCGCGCGGACTCAGGTTGTGGATGAGGTCGGCGATGATTTCTTTTCCGCTGCCGCTTTCGCCGGTGATGAGAATAGTCACCTCACTGGGTGCCACGCGTTCGACGGTGCGAACCACGGCCCGCATCGCCTCGCTCTGAAATAACGGCGCGGTGCCGCCGCTCATCGCCGACAGCGCCCGAAGCAGGGCATTGTTCGCCTGTTTCCGCTGGCGATTCTCGATGGCCCGGTCAATCGTCACCTGTAGCGACTGCGGATCGAACGGCTTTTGTATGAAATGGAAAGCACCGCTCTTGGTCGCTTGCACCGCGGCATCGAATGTCGCTCCGCTGGTGAGCACAATGACCTCGGTGTCCGGCCAGTGCTTTTTGATTTGAGGCAGCAGGTCAAGCCCGCTGGCGTCCGGCAGCTTGAGGTCGAGCAGGACCACCGCGGGCGTGGCTTCGAAGAATTTCCGCCGCAGTTCCTCCCCGCTGCCGGCGTTCGTCACCTCGAAACTTTTCCCCAGAATGCCGTTAAGCATTTTTCGCCAGATTGGCTCGTCTTCCACGATTGAGATGTTTTCTTTCATGGTCACTGAGTTCAGACCTGAAGAGCAAGTGGAGTAATGATCTTCGGACCCCGCGGCCCTTGGTCTGCGGTGGATCATAGTGGGCAGAGGTCGGTTGTTCCATGCAAAAATCCAAGCGTCCCAACCTGCCGCCGCGAGTACGGCACCCACGGTTTGGAAACCAGGCCGCTTCAATGCCTGCCAATTCATAAATCCTGGGTCGTAAATCGTAAATTCCTCCAAAAACCGCTTGCGCTCCGATGGAAGTGGCAAAAAATGTTTGGCCATAGGCAAGATACGGCAAGTTTCCTGGCCGCAGCTGGCCTAAATTCATTGCATCGCCGCCGCGTTTGACATGGGCAGTGCCCGGTGGCTGCCATGGCGATGCGGTCTGATACACATGAACCATTTGCATGACGTCCTGCAGTTGCGCGTCCGTTACAGTGAAACGGATCAGATGGGCACATTTTACAATTCCCGAGCGCTGGAGTGGTTTGAGTGCGGCCGCACCGAGCTCATGCGCCGAAGGCTGCGTCTGTCCTACGCTGAGCTCGAAGCCAGGGGCGTGTTTTTGCCGCTGGTCGAGGCGCACCTGGAATTTCAAGGCGGCGCGCGCTACGACGATTTACTCGATATCGCTTCGACCGTCGCGCTTTCCGGCCGAGCAAGATTGCGCTTCGAGGTGCAAATCGTCCAGAACGCCAATGGCAAGGCAGTGGTGCGCGGCTACACGGTGCATGCCTTTGCCGCTGCCGCGGGAAAGCCGATCCGTCCGCCAGAGTGGTTTATGGAGTTGATCGAGAAGGCCGCGGGGACGGCTGGAACCTGATTTTGAATGAATACAAATGAACAACGATGCGAGAATCTCGCGGGCGGACCGCCTTCGCTCCTGTTGAGCGGCAACAGTGCCACGGCGCTGGGCGCGCTCCATGGAGGCGTGGCGCTGGGCACGGGTTATCCCGGAACGCCCTCGACAGAAATTTTGGAGTACTTTTCCCAGATTGGCGGCAAAGGCCAGTGGGCCCCTAATGAAAAAGTGGCGCTCGAAGTCGGCATTGGCGTGGCCTATGCCGGCGCCCGTGCGCTGGTGACCATGAAGCACGTGGGCATGAATGTTGCGGCCGATCCGCTGTTCAGCGCGGCCCACACCGGCGTGGTGGGCGCGCTGGTGGTGGTTTCGGCTGACGATCCGGGCATGGCGTCCAGCCAGAACGAGCAGGACAACCGTCGCTACGCCGTGGCTGCCGCGTTGCCCATGCTGGAGCCGGCCGATTCCCAGGAAGCCTACGATTTCACGCTGGCGGCGATTGAAATTTCCGAGCGCTGGAAAATTCCCGTGCTGCTCCGCGTCACCACGCGAATCTGTCATACGCAGGCCCTGGTGCGTCCGCGCGCCGCGCTGCCGCGGCCGGCGCCGTATTTCGAGCACGATTTGCGCGGCAGAAATTTAATCCCTTCCAATGCGCGCCCGGCGCACCGCCGGTTGCGGCAGAAGCTGGCTGAAATGAGCGACTGGAGCGAAACGACGCCGCTGAACCGGGTCATTCCCGGTGACAAAAAGATCGGGATTATCACGTCTGGAGTTTCTTTCATGCACGCCCGCGAGGCCGCGCCGGCCGCCAGCTTTCTGAAGCTGGGTTTCACACATCCGCTGCCGCTGAAGAAGATCGCGGATTTTGTCCGTGGCGTCGGTCGCTGCGTGGTCATTGAGGAGGGCGACCCGTATCTTGCCGACGCGATTCGCGCCGCCGGATTGAAGATCGAAAGCAAATCTGAAATGTTCCGTTTTGGCGAACTGAACGTTGACCGGGTGCGCCGCATCCTCGCGCACGATCAAGCAACGGAACCGGCGCGACCGCCGGGCAAGCCTCCGGAACTCTGCGACGGCTGCTCGCATCACGTCGTCTTTCAGGCGTTGAAAAACCTCGATTGCATCGTGGCCGGCGACATCGGCTGTTACGCCTTGGGCGTGCTGCCGCCGTATTCCGCGATGGATTGCTGTGTGTGCATGGGCTCGAGCATTGGCATTGGATTGGGACTGCGCCACGTCCTGCCAGCGGCGGAGGCGAAGCGTGTGGTGAGTGTGATTGGCGACAGCACCTTTGTACATAGCGGCATGACCGGGCTGGCCGAGATGGTTTACAATCCGCCGCCGACCGGGCATGTGGTTGTGATTCTGGACAACAGCACCACCGCGATGACCGGGCATCAGGAACATCCTGGCACGGGCCGCACGCTCGATCACGCGGCGACGGGCAAGGTGGTATATGAAGATTTGGGCCGCGCCTTGGGCATCGAAAAGGTCCATGTCCTGCCGCTGGGCAAAGACTGCGCGGAGTTTCAGCAAATGCTGAAGGAATCCCTGGCCAGCCAACAACTGGTGCTGATTGTCGCGCGGCGACCGTGCATCCTGGCGGCAAAAAGCATCCGCGAATACGAGAAGCTTAATGAAAAGACAGGCCTGCATGGAAAATGCGACCAATGTGCGGTGGCACGAGAGGAAGTGGTCCAATGAAAAAAGCAATCAATGTCATCATCGCGGGACTGGGCGGGCAGGGGGTCATCAAGGCGTCCGATATCTTATCCCAAGCCGCGTTTCGTTCCGGCTGCGAGGTCAAGAAAAGCGAGATTCACGGCATGAGTCAGCGCGGCGGTTCGGTCACGAGCGACGTGCGTTTCGGTCCCCAAGTGTTGAGTCCCATGGTGCCACCGGGCGAGGCGGATTTTTTGGTGGTGCTGGCCCCCGACCAGGTGGAGGTGAACCGCGGCCAGTTGCGCGCAGGCGGCGTGCTGATTGCCCCGGATATGATTGATCCCGCCGTACTCTCGAACCGCAAGAGCTTCAACGTCGCGCTCCTGGGCGCGTTGAGCACCCACCTCGAAATCTCCGAAACGCATTGGCTGATGGCCATGCACGCGTGCCTTCCGGACAAGTTGCACGCCGCCAATGAGCAGGCTTTTGCCGCCGGCCGCCAGGCCGCCGTCGCCGACAAAAACAAAGCATGAAAAAAAATCACCCAGCCCGGTTCCATCCGGTCAGCGCCCCGGATTTCCTCCCGCTGGAGCAATTGCAAGGTCTGCAACTCCACCGGCTGCAAGGCATGGTTCAACGGGCGTACGATCATGTGCCGCTTTTCCACCAGCGAATGGCGGAGCGCGATTTGAAACCGGCGGACGTGAATTCGCTGGCGGACGTCACGAAACTGCCCTTCACCGTGAAGACGGATTTGCGCGACACTTATCCCTTCGGACTGTTTGCCAGTCCCATGCGCGACATTGTGCGGCTGCATGCCTCGACTGGCACGACCGGCAAGCCCATCGTGGTGGCCTACACGAAAGAAGACATCGGGGTTTGGGAAAATGTGATAATGCGCAGTTTCGCGGCCTGCGGTTTGCACGCGGGCGACGTGATCCAGAACGCCTACGGCTATGGCCTGTTCACCGGCGGGCTGGGCGCGCACTACGGGGGTGAGGCGCTGGGGGCGACGGTGATTCCCATTTCCGGCGGCAACACCCAGCGGCAATTGATGGTGATGAAGGACTTCGGTTCCACCGCCATCTGCTGCACGCCAAGTTACTTTCTGCATCTCCTCGAGCAGGCCACGGAATTCGGGGTGAATTTCAAGGAACTGCCGTTGCGCGCCGGAGTCTTCGGCGCGGAACCCTGGACCGAATCCATGCGCCGCCGCATCGAGGCGGAAAGCGGCATCAAGGCTTACGATATATACGGTTTGTCGGAGATAATCGGTCCAGGCGTAGCTATGGAGTGCGAATGCCAGGTCGGGCCGCACATCTTTGAGGACTGGTTTTACCCTGAAATTCTTGACTTCAAGACGGGCAAGCCGGTCACGGACGGGGAGGAAGGTGAACTGGTGTTGACGACGCTGGGCAAACAGGCCATGCCCATGATCCGCTATCGGACGCGCGACATCACCGCTTTGACCACGGGGCGTTGCGAATGCGGGCGCACGCTGCGCCGCATCCAGCGCATTGGCCGTCGTAGCGACGATATGTTCATCATCCGCGGCGTGAACGTGTATCCCTCGCAAATCGAAACCGCGCTGTTGAAAGTGGAGGGCACGCTGCCGCATTACCAGATTATTCTGACGCGCGAAAAGGGTTTGGATGAAGTGGAGGTGCAGGTCGAAGTGACCCGTGAAGTTTTCGGTGATACTGTCGGCGCACTGGAGCAGGTGCAACGCCGGCTGTGCCAGAGTGTGGAGACACTCACCGGCCTGCGGGTCGGCGTCCGGATGGTCCAACCGCAGACCATCCAGCGCAGCGAAGGCAAGGCCAAGCGGGTGATTGACCAGCGAAAAATGTGATCGGAGCAATTATGAAACTGAAACAACTATCGCTTTTTTTGGAAAACAAGCCCGGCGCCTTAAGCCGGCCAATGCGACTACTGGCCAGGGCCAAATTCAACATTCTTACGCTCTCCATCGCCGAGGCTAACCAGTTCGGCATCCTGCGCCTCATTTTGCGCGACTGGGAAGCCGCCAAAAAATTGCTGGAGAAAAATGGGTTTGTCGTCCGGGTCACAGACATGGTGGCCGTCCAAGTTTCGGATCAGCCGGGCGGACTTTCGAAAATTCTCGACCTCCTCGAAAAGGCCCGCATCAACGTCGAGTTCATGTATGCCTTTACGGAAAAGCGCGAGAACAAAGCGGTTCTCGTTTTCCGTTTTGACGATCCTGATAACGCGATCAAAATTTTGCGGCAGCGCAAAGTGAACGTGGTTGCCAGCGTGGACTTGCTGAAACAGGCGGAGGCGATATGAATTTGAGCGAAGCGGACCTCAAACGCTGTTTCCGGCACGACCAGTTCGCCGCACATTCAAACATCGAGTTGCTGACCGCCGGTCCCGGCCACGCCACCGCCAAAATGACGCTGCAGGCGCATCATTTGAACGGGCTGAAGACGGTCCATGGCGGCGCGATTTTTACGCTGGCGGATTTCACATTTGCCGTGGCCTGCAATTCGCACGGCACCATGGCCGTGGCACTCGAGGCCAGCATCGTCTTCATGAAAGCCGCCACTACCGGCACGCTCTGGGCCGAAGCGCGCGAAAAGTCAAAGAACTTCAAGGTCGGTCTCTACGTCGTGGAAGTGAAGGACGACCAGGGCGAATTGGTGGCGCAATTCCAAGGCGTGGCCTATCGCAAAAAGGACAAGCTACCTGTTCCGTCGTAGCGGCGGGCATTCCTGCCGGCCCCGAAAGCATTCGGGGCCGGCCGTGTAGCCGGGCTTCCCAGCCCGGGGGAAAAAACTTCGCGCAAACCGAAGCGCGTTGAAAATTTTCCTGCGATTCAACCCGACCCACGGTTTTTTCCGGGCGGCAAGGATGCCGCCTTCTACGTCGGCAGGGATGCCTGACCCTGCCGCATTTGGCAAATTCCCAATCCGGTGTAAATTGCCGCGTTATGATGCTTGCAAAAAAGTTTCAAGGCCGGCGGGCCGGCGCGTGGCTGCCGGTATTGGATCGCGCGGATTCGGTTGCGTCGGCGGACAAGATTGTTCTGCCTGCCAATGACGATCTGTTGCTCGACGCGTATTCGCAAACGGTCAGCGGCGTGGTGGAAAATGCGCGCGATTCGGTGGTGAACATTCGTGTGCGTCAAGCTGCGCGCAATGGTGGCAATCACAACCATGGCGGGGAAGGCAGCGGCTCGGGCTTTGTCATCACGCCCGACGGCTATATCGTCACGAACAGCCATGTGGTCCATGAGGCGGCCGAGTTGCGCGTGGCCCTCGCCGACGGGCGCACTTATTCGGCCACGCTGGCCGGTGATGATCGGGATTCCGACCTCGCTGTAATCCGCATCAACGCCCCGGATCTGGGGCACATTCAATTCGGGAATTCCAGCCGGCTGCGCGTCGGGCAGATCGCCGTGGCCATCGGCAGTCCGCTGGGTTTTCAGCAGACGGTGACGGCGGGGGTGATCAGCGCGTTGGGCCGCACCATGCGCGCGGAGTCCGGGCGCATGATGGAAAACATCGTGCAGACCGACGCGGCGTTGAATCCCGGCAACTCGGGCGGTCCGCTGCTCAATTCGCACGGCGAGGTCATTGGCGTGAACACGGCCATCATTCCATCGGCCCAGGGAATTTGTTTTGCGATTGCGAGCAACACGGCTGAATTTGTGGCGGCGTGGCTCATCAAGGAGGGCCGCATTCGGCGGGCCTGGCTGGGCATTCAGGGCCAGACCGCGCCATTGCATGTGCGGATCGCGCGGTACTTGGGCCTGAAAACTCCGCAAGGCGTCTTGATTTTGAAAGTGGAACCGGACAGTCCCGCCGCCCGGGCCGGTCTGCGCGAAGGCGATTTGTTGGTTGGTTTCAAAGACCAAACGGTGACCAGCTTGGACGATTTGCAGCGTCTCATGGTGGGTTCGGAGATCGGCGTTAAATCAATCCTGGTGATTGTGCGACACCGTTTCCGGTTGGAGCTGGAAGTGGTGCCAAGTGAAATGCCGGCGTGAGTTGTAGCCGACGACGTAAGGAGGCTCCATCCAAATTTACGATTTATGATTTATGATTTACGATTTGCAAAGCAGCCGTGTCGGGCACGCCGCGTAAATCGTTTGTCATAATTCTGGATGGAGCCTCCTCACGTCGGCTGCTGCGTGAAAGGGTTTACCAGCCCAAAAATTTAAGGTAGCTCGCCGGTCGTTTCAGCGCCTCGCGGTAGCCGCTCTCGCCCATGATGATTTGGGTGACGAATTCGCAAAGCGCCTGTCCGTTCAACCGGAAAACTCCGTTGCGAATTCGGGGATGACGGTAGAGCATCCTGGCCAAAAACCGGGCGGCGCGCAGTTCACCCAGAATGTTCTTTTCGAGCAAGGATTGGTAAATTGCGCCCACTTTGGCCACATCCAACCGTCCTTCAGTGAGCGCGGCGGCAGCCAGTTGCCCGCTCAGAATGGCGTGCGAGATGCCTTCTGCCGTGATCGGGTCCACCAAACCGGCGGCATCCCCGGCGAGCAACACGCGACCGCGCGCCAGCGGCTCGCGGCGAGGCGCCAATGGAATCAAGTAGCCATGCCGTTCCGTTTTATCCACCCGCTCAAGGCCAAGCCGGCGCAAGTATCCCGCCAGCTTTGCCGGCAAATCAGGGCAGACACGATGTGTGCTTAAAATCCCCACGGAAAGATGCTTGCGCTTCGGAAAAATCCACGCATAGCCAGCATCAATCGTGTTGAAATCAAAGCGCGGCCTCTCGCTAAAGCGCGCAAAATCTCCGGCCGCCGGATAAATCTCATGTTCGAGCGCGGGGGCTAGGGCAGGGAGGTCAAGCCAGCCGGCGGCTTTGGCCGTGGCGCTGTGAACCCCGTCAGCGGCAACCACGAATTTCGCTCGGTAATTTCCGCGATCCGAAAGGATTTCCACATCACCCTCACGCGTCTGTACCCGCTGGACCCGGCACGAATCGACCAATTGAACACCTGCCTTTTGGGCCTCGCGTGCCAGCAGGCAATCCAAATCCGCGCGCATCGTCATATAGACCATGGGTTCGGGGCGGGTGGCCACAAAATCCATGTTGTCACCCAGAAAATTGAGCGCCGCCGAAGAGAAACTGCGCTCGACGACGCTTTCGGCGTTTGGCGGCAACAATTTGAAGGCCCGCGCCAACACCCCGCCACCGCACGTTTTGTATCGCGGCAGCACCGCCTTTTCCAGCAACAGGACGGCATGGCCGGCCCGGGCCAGGGCCAGCGCGGCGGAACACCCCGCTGGGCCCGCCCCGACCACCGCCACGTCGAAACAAGTGGGCCGCACCGCATTCATCAATGCCAGCGAGTATGGCCGGAGCAATTATTGCCGGCAAACTGCAAATGGCGCCATGACGGCCTGCCGGCAAAAGAACTGTTCAGGACCGGAACCGAATCCCGGGAGCGAAATGCTCCAGCCAGCAAGGGATTTGCTTGGATCCAAACAGTTCGCGGCGGCCACTGCCGGCGCTTTGGCGCAGTGTCAAAATTCACCCGTTTTTGGGCAGTATTTGCCTAAATAATGAACTACTTTATTGACTTTTATGAAACCAGTGAGATGGTGGTTACTGTCATCGGTCAAAAGGTTTGGAGCAAAAACGAACCGTTCATTAGCGAGGTATTTACAATGAAAACCAAATTGCAGTATTTTTTCAAGGCGCTGACATTGGCGGCAATTTCAACCCTCAGCCTTCAGCCCGCAACCACCTTCGCCCAGGGCACGGCGTTCACGTACCAAGGGCAACTCACCCTCAACGGAACCAACGCGACCGGGCTTTACAATTTTAAATTTGATGTCTGGAACGACCCCAGCGCAGGCAGCGTGATCGGCGGGCCGGTCACCAACGCCGCGGTTCCCGTCACCAACGGGTTGTTCACCACCATCATAGACTTCGGTGGCGCGCCATTCAAGGGCACCACCAACTACATGCATATCCAGGTTGCCACCAATGGGAGCGAGGCGTTCAATTCCTTGTCGCCGCGCGTGGAGTTGACGCCGACGCCGTATGCCATCTATGCCGAGAGTGGGAACGCGGCGGGCTTGAGCGGCACGGTTCCCGCCGGCGACCTTAATCTGACTGGTGTCAGCGGCAGCGGGTTGACCAGCTTGAACGCGTCGAACTTGACCAGCGGCACGGTGCCGGCCGGCCGCCTGCCGGCGGACGTAGCGTACACGGATGTCACCCAGACCTTCACCGGTACGAACACTTTCAACACCGGCACCAACGCCGGTCGGCTGACGGTTGCAGGCAGTGCCGGCATTGACACCAGCTTGTTTACCGGACTTGGCTTGCAATACAACAGCGGGAGTGGCGAAGGCGCAATCATGTCATCCTTTAATAATGGTTTTGCCTCCCTGACTTTTTACACCAAGCAAGGCTCCGGCTACCCGGTTGCCGAACAAATGCTGATTAACCGGTACGGCGTCGTGGCGATTGACCAGCAAAACGCCAACAGCGGGGTGATCAATAACGGGACCACCAACGGCGCTGGCCTTACGTTTGGCACTGGCAGCGGCGAGGGCATCGCCTCGCAGCGCACGGCTGGTCTCAACCAGTATGGCTTGGACTTTTACACCGATTCCGACCGCCGGATGTCCATCTTGCACAACGGCAATGTCGGCATCGGCACGACCAGCCCGAGCACGGCCCTTCAGGTCAGCGGCACCGTTACCGCCTCCTCCGTGGCTTTGCCGTTGCCGGTTGATGTCACCGCCGGCGGCAGCTCGCTTTTATATGCCGACAACAGTAAGAACTCCTTCGTCGGCCCCAGTGCGGGCGATTTGGCCACCCCGGGCGCCTACAACACCGCAAATGGTTACGAAGCGCTTTCCAACATAACCAATGCCGCGGCCAACACTGCCGTTGGGGCGTTGACGCTTTCGCAGAACATCACCGGCAACAATAACACGGCGGTGGGTGCGGATGCGCTGGCCTACAACACCAGTGGCAGCTACAACACGGCGATCGGGGTTGGCGGGTTGGAAGGTTCCTCTGGTGGTGCCAACACCGGTTCCAACAACGTGGCCCTCGGCGCTTTCGCCCTCGGGAACGTTACCTCGGACAACGGGCTGGTGGCAGTTGGCTACCAAGCCCTCCAAAACGACGCCTCTGGCGCCGGTTTACTCACCATTGGCGGCGCCAACACAGCCATCGGTTATCAAGCTTTGCAGGCGGACAACTCCGGTGCTGATAATACCGCCCTTGGCTACCAAAGCCTTTTAAGTGACACGTCCGGCGCCAATAACACCGCTATCGGGGCTGACGCACTGTTAGCCAACACGGGTGGCTCCGGCAATATCGCGATTGGAGAATTAGCAGGCTTTAGCCTCGGTACTGATGCCAATAATAACATTGATATCGGAAGTGATGGGGACAGCGGGGACAGCGGCATCATTCGCATTGGCACCCAGGGGACGCAGAACGCCACCTACGTGGTAACGCCAGTGGCGGTGGACGGAGAGGATTTGGACAATGGGCTGTCCTATTTGTCCAGCGGAGAAACCGCAGTTCCAGGTGGAGCTGGCGTGTTTCTTTTCGGCTACAATGGCGGCTCGTTGGGCGTCTCCTATCCGAATACTGCTTGCCTGAGCTGGACCTATCAAGGCAATGTGTGGGTGAGCAATAACATGTCCGTCGCGAGTTTGACCATTCGCTCCGGGGCTGACCTGGCCGAGCCGTTCAACATCACGTCGGGCAAAGACGAGGTTCCGCAGGGTGCGGTGGTGGTGATTGATGAGCAAAACCCCGGCCACTTGAAATTAAGCGACAGTCCGTATGACACCCATGTCGCTGGCGTAGTCAGCGGTGCCAACGGAGTCAATCCGGGAATCCAGATGCACCAGCAAGGGCTGATCGAGGGTGGCCAGAACGTGGCGCTCAGCGGCCGCGTCTATGTGCAAGCCGACACCTCCAACGGCGCCATCCGGCCCGGTGACATGCTGACCACCTCCGGCACGCCCGGCCGCGCGATGAAAGTCAGTGACCACGCCCGGGCCGCCGGCGCCATTTTGGGCAAGGCCATGACCGGCTTGAGCGAGGGCCAGGGCATGGTGCTGGTGCTGGTGACCTTGCAGTAATTACTTATTGCAATTACGCATTAAACTGGGAGGCGAAGATGAAACGCAACCTACACACTGCCACGCTTCGAGCAGCGATGGATTGTGCCTCAAGGCTGGTGACCAGCTCCAGGATGCTGCTGAAGTGTAGTGGCGTCTCGGCAGAGCGCCGCCATATCAAAAGAAGGCTGCTCGCCACATCCAGAATTCTGCTGACCTCTTCTGTGCTCTGGCTGCCGGAAAAGACGTTCGGGGTGGGCCACTGGTATTCCGTGTCAACCAACGTGGCGGACAACATTGGTCTAATCATGCTTCTTTCCGACGGCACCGTCCTCGCTGAGGGTTCAGGCGCAAATTGGTGGCAATTGACGCCGGGCGGCAACGGCCATTATACGAACGGCATGTTGACTGCCCGCATTAGCTCCGCTTGGGGGCACCAAACCGGGTCAACCGCAGTCCTCACGAACGGCAACGTCTATGTCGGTGGCGGCGAGAATGGCAACGGAACCAATAAAGTTGAAATATACAACCCAGTCACCGGCTTATGGAGCACGGCGGTTACCACTGCTTATTTTGGGAATATCTTGGATGGCAATGCAATGCTGCTGGCAAATGGACAGGTGCTAATCGAACCGCAAGGCCAACCGCCCGCGGTATTTAATGGCTCCAGCTCGACCTACACGTTTAATCCAGTCAACAATCAATTCTCTCAAACAGCGGGAGCGCCGCTTAACGGAATTGCTGAAGCAGCTTGGGTGAAGCTGCCAAACGAGAACATTCTGGTGATTGATTCGGACAACAGCCCAACGGGGGCAAGGACGGCTGAGTATTATAATCCCTACACCGGGTACTGGTCCAATGCCGTCGCCGGCGGCACGGTTCCAAACATTTGGCCGAATGTCACGGGCAGTGGGGCCGCAACCGAGAGCGGGCCGGCTTTCCTTTTGCCCAACGGCAACGCAATCTTCTTTGGCGGGAACCTGATTACAGCAGTCTATGATAATGGAATCTGGTCGGCAGGCGCCAGCCTGAACAATGGCGAGGGCATGAAAGACGCGCCCGGGGCCATGATGGTGAATGGCAAAATCCTGCTCGCGGTCAGTCCACAGGGCGTTAACAGCGCCGGAACTAACATTAATGGGACAAGTCCCACGTCGTTTTATGAGTATGATTATACGGCAAACGGCGGCACCGGCGGTTTCGTGCTCGCCCCGAATCCCCCCGGCAACCCCATGACGAACGCCAACGCCGGAGCTGCGAACCTCCTCGACCTTCCTGACGGCACCGTCTTGATGTCCGACGGAACTGGCCAGCTTTATGTTTATCAGCCGGACGGTTCACCCTTGCCGGAA